>Ga0181527_1000276_pt1 | contig 60595 bp, 45 predicted proteins | sample PEATcosm2014_Bin_30_FD_119762 | JGI IMG/M metagenome (GOLD analysis project Ga0181527, IMG submission 119762) | Peatland microbial communities from MTU Mesocosm Facility, Houghton, MI, USA - PEATcosm2014_Bin06_60_metaG | ecosystem: Environmental > Terrestrial > Soil > Wetlands > Peat | place...
TCGTCCATCAGCACGGTCCTTTCCTCGGGTTCCCGGGCCAGATCGAGCGTGTCGGACTCCGGGCCGGCAGCATCCAGCTTGTCAAGTTCGAATACCGGAACGTCCGATTCCGCAGGCTCGGCGATTTCGCCAGGCGTGGTGTCCAATTCCCGGCCCACCACTTCGTTACCCTTGTCACCTTCAGGCATCGGCTCAGCGGATTCAAGCGCGCCTTCTGCGCTTTCGTCACCGAACAAGTCATCCATTCTCCCTGCCACGTCGTCGCCCGACATGCCCGGAGCAGAGTCTTCAATTTCGGGACCAACAGCGTCGTCGATGTCTGGCGCTTCTTCGGCAACCTCCTGTTGGGGCGTCGATTTCATGCCGACTCTGGGTACAATCAGGGTCTCGGACGCCGACTCAAGCGCGTCACCGCCATCGCCGATGACGATGACCCCTTCACCAATGTCAATTGGCGGTTTGGTGTCCTCACCCGGGTGGTTGGTATCTTCGGCCAAGGCAGGTGCCTTGTCGGCGCCGGACACGTCCGTTGCGTCGGGAGCAGCACGGTCAGACATCTCATCGGCGCGCGCGCTGTCAGCCGGTTGGGCGGTCTCTTCTTGGTCAAAAATGGTTTCGAGCCGGAGCGAAACATCGTCTCCGGAAATCACTCCTTCGGAGGCCGGCGGCGGCGCAGGTTCTGCCCCGTCGATGGTGATCTCCTCCTCCGAGGTGTCGGCAACGCTTTTCGGTTGCACATCATCCATCTCATCCGAAACCGGACCTATCGCAGTGTCGGCAGCGCCCGGCGCCGGCGTTTCTTCAACCAATAACGAGTCGTCGGACAACGGCGCGGGCAGCGGGACCTCATCGAACATCTCGTTGAGCCGCGAGGCGATGTCTTGACCCGAAACATCCGAACTTTCCACCGGCCGCAATTCGTCAGGGGACTCTTCTCGCATGGGACCTGCGGAAAGCGGTGGTTGCATCAGCGTTTCTTCAAGGGATTCCTGTTTGTCGGCATCGCCGGCGTAATCCGCCTTGGACGCGATGGTGGGGGCCTCCTCTTCGCCAAACAATTGTTCGATGCGCGAGCTGATGTCGCTGCCCGATACAACCCCGGTTTCCACGCCCTTCACCGTTGCAAGACCAATCTCTCCATCCGGCCCGTCTGCCTTGTCTGTACCGATGTCCACATGATCAAGCACTTCCGGCTCAACGGCCGGCGCGGCAGGTTCCTGCTCGCCAAACATCATTGCCATGCGCGAACTGATGTCGTCCCCGGTAACTACGCCGGCGTCCATTTCGGCGGGCTCGGCCGCGATTTCTTCGGTCACGCCGGCGGCGGTGCCAAGTTCCCTGGGATCAAACTGCTGCGTCTTCACCAGCATCTCGCTCAGGTCACCCTCTTCCTGCGGCCGCAGCCTAGACCGGAGTGGACCCAGGTCCAATTGTATTGTCTTTTCAACATCGGCTATGGCCTCGGACGGCACCTTTGCCGCCCGGGTTTCGCCGGCTGCGGGCCCTCGCGCTGAAGCCCCCATGCCCAGGATACGCATGACGTCGGTGTCGCCGGTTCCCGAAAACGAGCCGGCAAGCTCCGCAAGCGTCTGATTGTCCGGATCCAGGCCGAACACGTACGCGTAGAGATCGCCCGCCTTTTCCTTCACTCCTTGGCGGGCGCAAATGTCCGCAATCATCTTTACGGCGACCTGATTTCGCCGGTCATGCTTGACTGCCTTGACAAATTCACCAATCGCCTCCCGGAATTTTTCCTGTTCGAGAAAGCAGCGTCCCAAAATTACCCTGCCGGTCGTGTAATCCGGATGGCTCTTGAGGCCCTCGGTACACACACCGATGGCCTGCTGGATTTCACCGTTTTTCAGATGGCTTTCTGCAAGGCGGGAAAACACGAGCGACTGAGGGTTCCGGCTGAGTTTGGATTCAAAATACTGGACCGAGGCGTCTTCTTTGGCCATTGCTTACCGCTCCTGGTTCAAACAAGATCTCCGGGGGGCCGGGTACTGCCGCCGCAACGAGTGCGGCATCACGGGGAAATCGGGCTACCTGGAAACCACCCGAGTCCCAGCCGGCAACCCTTTAACAGTAACATAAAACGAAGGAAAAATCAATGCCGGAAAGTCGCTGCCTCAATCGTTTTTCCTGATCGCCTCGACCAGCGACGTTGTGGAATGATCCTTCAGGAAAGAAACAATCTTGATTTTCCCGCCGTACTTTTCCACGACCGGTGCCTCAATGATGTTTTCCGAATAATCGCCGCCCTTCACGTGAATATGGGGCCGAAGTATCTCGATAAACGTTCGCGGGTCGTCTTCCCGGAAAATAAATGCATAGTCGACCATCCTCAGCGAAGCAACGATTTCAAGCCTGTCCCGCTCGTTCTGCAGCGGACGGCCTTTGCCCTTGAGCCTTCGCACGACGTCGTCGCAATTGACACCCACGACAAGGATGTCGCCTTGACGGGAGGCTTCCGTAAGATACTGCACGTGGCCTGCGTGGATGATGTCGAAGCAGCCGTTGGTGGTGACAAGGGTCTTGCCCTGCCGGCGAAGGCCGGAGATGGCATCACGAACCAACGAGGCTGATTGAAGAGCGCTTTCTTCGCAGGCAGGCTTCATAGGTACAAAATAGTTTTCGTCACAGGAGGGAGAGCGCGGCACATGTTATTCAATCACACCCCCGCCACCAACGGCCTTGCCACCGTCTTCGGCTTCCCCTCCAGAAACCCCATCGCCACGTCGCATGTTTCCTTCACCGTCTTGGCCTTCTGCACTCCCGTCCTCAGCTGATGCCCGAAGAAAAAATTGCACGAATAGTATTTCGTAAACTCTTTGAGCCGCCCGATCGCCCGTTCCGGCGGGAAATCTTCATTGACATAGTCATAGAACGTCTTCCACACCGCTGCGTAGTCCGGCGCAAGAGACGGGATGTTCCCTCCGCACAATCGTTCCCGGAATTCCCCGAACACCCACGGCCGCACCACCGCCTGCCTGCCGATCATGAGTCCTTTGACCGATGCGAAGGCGTTCGCGTTCCGTGCGACATCCTCGGCGAACCCGATATCGCCGTTGGCGATAACCGGAAGTCGGGTAAGACCGCAGATCAATTCGAACAGCTCCCACCTGGCATTGCGCTTGAGCTTTTCGTTGAAGAACCTGGGATGAACGAACACCGCATTCGCTCCGCAATCTTCGATGACCTTCATCCGTTTCGCGAATTCCGGTTTCCAGCCAGCCTCTGTTTCCCATAGCCTGCACTTGACGGTGAGCACGCCGTCCCAGGTGCGTCGAAGCGTTTTGAGCACGCGCTCAAAACGCGTTTGGTCTTTGAACAGCGAAACGCCGGTGCCCAGTTTTTCCATCTCGGGCGCGGGACAGCCCGCATTGAGGTCGAGGGCCGCGGGTTGAACAATTCTCAGCCGGTCCACAATCGCAGGAATATCCTCATTGCCGTTCAAGGCGAGCTGGTACCAGACAATTCCTTCTTCGCCACGACGTTTTGTGAAGGCAGTGGCCCCGACCTTTTCATTGAGCACTGCAGCGCCCAAGAGCATCTCCGTGAACAGCGCGCCGTACGCGCCAAACCCGGCCACGAGACGCCGAAACGCGCTGTGCGAAACGCCGGCCATGGGCGCGCAGAACAAGGGCGGATCAACTATGATGCGTTTGAGAATGAGCGGGTGGAGGATCATGGCGCAGGCACGGTTATTGAAGAAAAGCGGTTCTAAGCGCGATGCCGGAGGCCAAATAGATGACAAAGGCAATGCCGCAGGCAATGAAATACGCCGCCGCGACGTTGGCGGATGTAGGTGGTGCCGTCGAGCGCTTCTGCGGAAGGCTTATCAGATATTCGGCGGCCTTGATTCCGTTAATAAACAGGAGAAGACCGAACACCGACCAGAGGAACGACAGGAAAAAAGGAAACCACCACACAAACAGCGCCGTCATGGTGCTCACCATGCACACCAGCATGGTAAGGCCCGCAAAATAGGGGAGGAACCGCCGTATCCGGGCGTTCGATTGCTCTGCGCAACGGGCCGCCCATGTGCAATCGTTGATCTCTTTTTGATTGAAGACCGCGGCTGGCCCCTGGCGCGCCATGGATCGCTGCAAGGAACCGATCAACCCGGAGAGGTTCCGGGTCCTCAAGGAAATGCTGATGCTTCCGCCCGGAAACCGCAGCAAGCCAAAATTAAACAGAAGGGGAACCCGCACATACCGGAAATGCTCTATTTCGGCAATGGGCACCGTAACGATCCGGCTGGGCCGTACCTTGACGAGATCGGTCTCGGACACCACAAACGCGGTCTCGTTCATCTCCTTTGTCAATGTTGCACGCAGCGCGGCGCAACAGAGCGCTATCACGGCCAGATACAGGGTGAGCCGCACGTAGGCGGCGCATTCACCCGCCGTGCCGTAATGAATGCTTGCCGCTGCGAGAAGGATGCAGATGAGAAGCATGCCTATGATGCCGACCACCAGCAGGCATTCGCCGGCCGACAAGTCGGTGGAGGTGGTGAATCGTTCTTCCATGAGACTGAGGGTTCCCTTGTTACCTGCTCGGCCGACTACCTCATCCTTCCGGATGGCCGGTCTTCTGTTTGGCAGCCGCAGCCGAAATTCTTCTTAAGCGCGCTCCTCGCGCACAAGTCAATTATGCCGAACCGTTTTGCCAGCGCCGCCAGTCCGGACAAATCCTCCACGCTCTTGATCGTGTGGTACGAATCTGGATCAATTGCAAGTACCACCCCGTTTTTCGCACACGGCATGAGGTCGGTGATGGCAAATCCTATCTTTGGGCTTCGCGCCAGGGAAGGGAGAATCTCCTTGGGCGGCGTTGCATAATCGGGAAGCTCGCTGCCTGCAAGCAGGTTGATGTCAAACACGTAGAGGCCGGTATTGAAGGGAAGATGGAACCGACCCGTTCCGTCGGTGAGCCTCATGGTGGCCTCGTTGCGGATTCCCTGCTCCACAATAGTAAGCGACTCTCTCTCGTTGTGCTTAACAATAACAAACGATCCGAACGGGTCGTGTGCGTTGAAGCGCGTGCGGATGATGCCCACACCCACACAATCGTGGTCCTTGCCCGCCGCAGCCATGGCAAGAATAACGGACGGATCGCACAGCCCCGTTGCCTGCAGTGCGATAATCCTGGTGCAGCCGAACGACGAGAGCCATTCGAGCGCGCTGGGCTCGCCATGGTCGCCTTCTTTCGTCAGCTTTACAAACGGTCCTCCCGTCTCGTCGGGATTGACTGCCGGCCGCGGCACCCCTCCGTCCACGACGTAGACGATGCGGCCATCGTTTGTCAGGTGCAGCCGCTCGTCCTGCGCCAGCGTTCGAACATTGGCAAGGCCGAAGTTCCCGGATTTCCTGAGGACCGCCGGGATAATCCGCGCCGTGGCCGACGATGCCGGGCCGGTGGTGACGATTACCGGCATGTCAAGACCGGCTTTGCGGCAGAGATCCGCGATGACGGCACAGTTCGCCTGCAGGCTGCCGTATCCTGCCGGAAAGTCGGGCAACTGAAAAGTTGCTTTTGTGAAATCGCCCGGCACTGCATTACCTGCCACGCGCTCCAGCAGGCTCGCGCGCAGCCGTTCGCCGTCTCCGCCCGCGGTGAGTACGACGGCGCAGCCAGAAAGATCGGCAGGCGTCCCGGCGGCCTCGCCCATGTGAACGAAGTGCGGAAATGTTTGTTGCGTTCCGTCAAGTAGGCTCTTCCAGTTTTCTGCGTTGCGCATTGCCTGCCGCTGCCGACCAAGCTGCTCCCGGTAAACCGGGGGCGGGAACCGTTGATTGAGGGCGTCAAGCAATTTCTCTCTCTGCACCTGGTTCAGGGCCCCGAAATCGTGCACATACTCTGCGGCGTTGCTGTCGGTCCAGCGTTCCATTTGTTTCCTTTTGATTTACTCTGCCGGCGGAGGCAGGATTTCTGTCCAGGGTTCACGCACCCGTGTTTTGAAAATGCCACATACCGATTTTATTGTCAATGGATTCCCGAACTGAAACTGCGGCTTCTTTCCCCCGTACAGCTACTTTCCCCTCATTTTCCTGAAAAACGACGTGAGGAGCCTGCCGCACTCCTCCTGCATGACTCCCCGTGTGATCCGGGGAAAATAGCGGTATGCCCGTTCGAGCTCGCTTCGGTAAAGAAATGTGTCGACCGCGCCGAGCCTCGGATCCGGCGCGCCAAACACCACGGCATCGACGCGCGCCTGCACAATGGCGCCGAGACACATGATGCACGGCTCCAACGTGACATATAAGGTGCATCCGGAAAGCCGCCACATTCCGAGCATGGTAGAGGCAGCGCCGATTGCCATCACCTCGGCATGCGCCGTGGCGTCAAACAGTTTTTCCACGCGATTGTAACCGCGGCCGATTATCCTGCCGTCCTTTTCCACAACCGCTCCAACCGGTACTTCGCCTTCATCAAGAGCCTTGATGGCTTCCTGAAAAGCGGAATTCATGCAATACTGAGGGTCCACGGGCCAAGGGTTCCCTTCTGCATGGAAAATCGATTATATTAGGTAAAACTCCCTGATATTCATCTGTTAATATACTTCCGTGTAAAATCCCTATAACAGGACGGCTGCGCTCCCTAGGGAAGGGGAATCACTATCGCAGGATCACTTGAAAAAGCATTGCTGCTGAGGCGGGAACAAAAAGCTTCTACGGACGACGCCACCGTGCCAGCCTGCCGGGCTATGCAAGAGTCCGGCATCCCTCGCAAAAAGGTTCGCACGACCCCCGACGCGCGGCGCGCCGGCGTCACCGTTGTGGAGGTGGTGGTTGCCTTGTTTATCCTGGGCGCGATCATGTCGCTCGTGATGTTCTCGTGGACCTTCTTCGCCCGCAGCACCCTGCTCCAGAAACGCAAAAGTGCGCTCCGCGCGCAAACGGAACAGGTCGCGTCCGTAATTGTCAGCGACATCGGAACGTCACCCCGGGTGATTTTTTTCGATCCTGGCGGCATAACCTTCATCGCGAGCGGCGGGGACACCGCCACCTACCGTCTCAGCAACGATTCTCTTCGGAAGAACGGCGCGGCAATCCCCTTCGGTTCCGGCGGAGCAAGGGTGGTAAAATTCGCTATTGAAAAGGAAACACCGCTTTCGGTCCCCGTGGAGCAGAACCAGCCGCAGGACGCAGCCCTCGTCGTCACGCTGGGCGCAAAGGACCGCACCGGGGTTACCAGCGAAGTGCGCAACAGGGTGACGATACGCTACACGGAAGACACGAGCGCGACCGACAAGCGCAAGTGGAACTACTGATATTCCCCTTTGTAATACTCCCAGTGAACGATCTCCTCGAGCTTCTTGCGTTTCTTGACAGGCGGCTGCGACGCCGGGTATCCCACCGGGGTGAACACCACCGGTTCTATGTTCTGGGGCAGCCGAAGCACGCTTCGGGCTTCGGCTGCTTTAAAATTGCCTATCCAGCACGTGCCGAGACCGGCTTCGGCGGCCGCAAGCGTAATATGATCCATTGCGATGGCAATGTCCACGTCTCCGTAGCCTTTTCCGTCGGCGCGTATCCACGCCTGCGGCCGGTCGCAACACAGTGCAAGCACGACGGGCGCCTCGGCAAGCCATTTCCGCTCGTACACCGCGAGCAGCGCCTTCTTCGATTCGTCTTTACGGATAACAATAAAGGCCCACGGCTGATTGTTGCACGCCGACGGCGCAAGCCTTCCTGCCTCAAGGATTTGGACCAGCACGGCTTCTTCAACAGGTTTGTTCTGAAATGCGCGGACCGAATAGCGCTTCTTTGCAAGATCGGTGAATGCCGACATTGAACCTCCCAGCGAGGATGAACCAATTCATTTTAGATTGCGGATTGGGAACTCCCGAGGTTGACGTTACATTTCAATCATCAATCAGCATTCCGCATCCGCAACAATTCTTGGCGCCCAAAATTCCAATTCTTGACAAGCGTCCTGTCGTCACCTTATCACCTTTCTGATCACAACATCCGTATAGTACGCATGAAGAATTTCGTCGTACTTCTTGCCGTTTTTGGCCCTGCCCAGCGCGCCTGTCTGGCACAATCCCACCCCATGGCCATAGCCCCTGCCCTTCATCACCACCCTGCCGTCAAGCACCGAAACATCGGTGATGATGCAGCTTTTGAGAATCGGAAATCCCGTTTGATTCCTCCGGAACACGAACCGGATCTTGTCGCCACCATAGGAAAACGCGCCGCTTGACGTGTGCACGGTGCACTGTTTGATCCTCCCGCAGGAAAACCGCGAATCCAGCGTCAGCGAGCGCACGTCTCCGGTGCAAGGGTTCTGCGGAAACGTCTCGCGCGAAAATCTGTTCACGATGTACGTGAACCGGTCGAGCGGCCACTGTTCCTCCCAGGTAAACGACCCGGAGTACGCACAGTACGCGCCTGACAACCCGTTTTCGTCGTCAACCGAGCGCAGATACCCGAGGGAAGGCTTGTTCCACACGTCCTCGATACTGGCTGTTCTGCCGCCGCACGTGGAATGATAGTACGCGTAAATCAGGCTGTCGTGATAGAGCAGGACCTCGCCCTCGGTGGCGCGAATGGCCTTGCTGCACGCGTCGGATTCCGCACCTACTCCGCCGTATACCTGGTCCGAAACGGTGGCCGAAAGATCGAACTGCCCGTGCGCATTGTCCTGCATCTTCCGGAAAGTGTAGGTGCGGGCCGCAACCGCCTGCGCTTTTACCGCCTCATCCACATCACCGCCGCCCTTCCCCACCTCGAGCGGCACCACCCCGCGCAGATAGTCTTCGACGTCAACGTAATTGACAAGCGTAAACAGGCCGCCCGGCTCGGGAGCGATTATTATGGACCCGTGGTAGGATACGTCTTCGATGGTGACAATACATGCTTCGCTCCTGGCAAACAGGGTGCAAGGGACCACCACGCCCATCCTGGTCCTGTCGTCGGCCTGGAGAAACACCCGGCCAGGCGCATCGCCGCGCGCGATGGTCGCGCCGCCCGAAAACGAAACGGAGCCTCGCGTTCCGCCGTTTCTCAGCTCTACGGGTGACGACGAATACACGCGTGCGCCGGACGCATTCTGGCGCAGCACGATACGCGCGTTCGTGGATGGAATATGGAAACCTGCGCCGTCCAGATAGAAGCGCTTGCCCGGTCCCTGTTCATCCGCCTGCGGGCGGCCCTCGACGTTCCACACATCATTCTCGCGGCGATCCTCAGAATTCTGCGCGAGCAGCACCTCTGTACTGCGGCCGTTTGCCTTTTGTGAAGCTGAGGTTCCGGACGTCGGTTGGGGCTGATGACGGTAACCGGATGCGTGCTGCGATGTGATGGCCGGAGCAGGCGTGCACTGGAAAAAGAAGGTACAGGGAAACAGTGTGAAAAAAATAGCTGCCGTTGCTGTCATGGTACTCTGCTGAGGGACATGGTTGTTAACCGTAACTGATGTTGCGTTGAAGCCCTCACCCCGCCCTCTCCCACAGGAGAGTGAGAAATATGGAATGAATGACAAGGTGCACTTCCGGCGGGAACTTTTGACGTCGAGTATAAATAAACATCGCGGGAGCAACGGTGTCACGCACGATAGTGCGGAAAACAATTTCACTACACGGCTTTTGCCTTGCCGGTCTTTGAGGCCTCGCGAGGTGCCATGCCGGAAATCTTTTTGAGTTTGCCGGAAAGAAGTTTGCGCTGGAGCAGCGAAACCTGGTCGATGATGAGAAGGCCGTCCAAATGGTCCATTTCATGCAAAAGCGCGCGTGCAAAAAGGTCTGTCGCCTTCTCGATCGCAAACTCTCTTCCGGTTTCGTCGAACGCCTTGACAGAAACAACAGCCGGCCGCTTGATGTTAAGATGAATGTCCGGGAAACTGAGGCATCCTTCTTCGCGCTCCACGACCTCCTCGGACTTATACGTGAACTCGGGGTTGACAAGCACAAGCGACGGAGCCTCCCCTCGTGTCGCATCGATAACCATGATCCGCTTCGATTCTCCGATCTGGGGCGCAGCCAATCCCACGCCGTCGTGCGCAACCATGGTCTCAAGCATTTCGTCGACCAGGCCTTTCAGTTTCCCGTCGAATATCGAAACGGGTCTTGCCTTCCTGCGCAGAATAGGATCGCCGTAATACACAATGTCAAGCATCGGAACTATGCCTTTTTCTCAACCTTGTCGGCGTCTGTTTTTTCAGCCGCTTTTTCGTCATTGATAATGGACGCTATCGAACTCTTCCTGAATTCTACAACTGTGTTGTCGGCTATCTTTACCATGACAGTAGCGTCCTTCACATTGCCAACCGTTCCCAGCAGACCGCCAATAGTCACGATCTTGTCGCCCTTCTTCATGTTCTTGAGCATGTTCTGGGTTTCCTTTGTCTTTTTCTGCTGCGGAAGGATCATGAGGAAATAGATGATTGCAAAAACAATCCCCATCATCAGAATGGTGGGCATCATATTCTTCCCCCCGCCCGCTGGGGCAGCACTGGTCTGAGCGAACAGCGCCAATGAGTTACACAGAACAAGGGCAGCCGTCAAATAGTAGCGCATGAACGATCCTTTCTTTCTCGCAAGGTGTACAACTGCAACATTCAAAAAATTGCAAGCTACTAATATATGTCGGCCTTCCCGTCAAAGTCAATGGCGATTTGCCCCCCACCCGCATTGGTTTTCGGGTATGTGGGGGGTGATATTGCCTGTTTGATAAAGAGTCTTTGAAGCTCGGAACGAGATTGTCTTAAAACTGCGAATACTCAAAGACCTGGGCGTTAACCCTCGCTTTGCCTTGCCCAATTAATGCTTTTTTCCCTCCACGTTCCAACACATGATAATTGTCCCACCGCCCTCTCAAACAAATAAATCACTTCGCCTCTCCCCTATTCCCTTGACATGGCTTCACTAAGAGCATTAATTTACTGTTGACCCCATCACCGAGAAACCCAACCTTTATCTGGAGGGCACAGTATGAAGATCCTGTTAAGGAATTTGACTGTCCTGTCCGTCTGTTGTCTTGCCTTTTTCTCAATATCCGGTTGCGGCGTGAGTGAGAAGAAACTCAAGGACGCGGAGCAGCGGATGGAGACGCTGCAGCAAGGCGGCATTCCGGATTCTCTTCTCACCGAGGCACGGGTCCTTATTGTCCAGGCGCGGACCGCAAAACAGCTCGGGAACGGCATCGGCGCAAAGACAAATTACGATTCGGCAATGGGGATTCTTGCCAAGGCCGAGTCGGGCTACGGCGCCACAACGGCGGAGGTCAAGCCATTTGTCGAATCGCTCAGAAAATCCCTTGGAGAAAAGAAACTGAATTTTTCCGGCAACATCCTCAAAGAGGCTGACAGCCTTCTGGGCGTGGTTGACGCATTTATCAAGGCCAACAAATGGCCCGAAGCAAAGGCAAAATCGCTCGAAGTCGACACCGTGTTCATGAGCCTTGAGAAAAGCGCGCAGCTCGCCAGGGAGCTGAGGCCTAAGCTTCTGGGAACCTGGAGCGGGTCCCAGGCGATCAAGGAAGAGGGCGCAAACGCGGTTGAGAAAAAGTCCTTTGCATTCACCCCGGATGGAAAGATCGCCATTGTTGAGGAAAGGACCGGACTGACGAATCCGTCCCTCAAGGAAGATTGGAAATTCGAGTCGTGGGGAACCTACGACCTTGTCGGCGACACCATCTTGATATTTGTGAATCGTGAGAAATGCGACAAACAGGCGTACCTGAACCTGCGGGAACAAGGCAAAAAGAAGGAATGGGTGAAGACCGAAAAACCGCCGTACGACTCGACAATTACGAGCGGCAAAAAGGACAGATATATTACGTTTGATTATATCAAGGGAAGCTTCAAAAAGAAGTAGCTTTCGTCAAGGAACAAGGCTGCAACGGGCGGATGTTTTCATCCGCCCCTCATTTTTGCAGTGACCAAAACCGTCAGCTCCGATACCCAACCCTCTTCAAAAACCTCTCATCGTCGCGCCAACCTTTCTGCACTCGTATGTGGCACCGAATCGAGGCCGGCACTCCCGTGAGTTTCTGCAGGTCTTCCGCTGCGCGCGACTGGATTTTTCTGATGAGCTTTCCGCCGGCCCCAATAATAATGCCTTTCTGGCCGTCGGTTTCCACGTAGAGAGTGGCGTCAACGTGGTGGCGGCCCGGCGATTCGCGGTAGTCCGTGACCTCCACGAATGTGGCGTGCGGCACTTCTTCCTTGGTGTGGTAAATGAGCTGCTTGCGGATGTATTCCGCGGCAAGAAACCGGGTGTTTGCGTCGGTCAGGTCGTCCGCAGGGAAGAACGCCGGGCCCTCGGAAACGAAGGGATCGAGCAGGCGCAAAAATACGTCTTTGGCCTGGGGATCCTTTGCGATAATTGCGGCATGCGGGACGCCAGCAAGCGCCGGATAGCGGCCGAAAAAAGCCTTTATCATGGCGCCGGGATCGTCACAGATGTCCTTTTTGTTAAACAGAATGACACACGATGTTCTCGCACTTGTCACGATCCGCGACACGATGTCCTCTTCTTCGCCGAACGGGCGTGCAAGGTCCACAATGTAACATACAACGTCGGCATGGTCGGCGAGCGCGCCCGTGCTTTCGCCGATCATGCGCTTGTTGAAGGCGTGTTTACCCAGGTGAATGCCGGGGGTGTCCACAAACACGAGCTGGAGGGCCGGAGCATTGTAGATGCCTTTGAGGTTCCTGCGCGTGGTTTGGGGCATGGTAGACACAATGGAAAGCTCCTCGCCGAGAACGGTGTTCATAAGGGTTGATTTACCGCAATTGGGACGCCCCACGAGGGCGACGAAGGCGGAGCGGTTTTTGTTACCGGGATCGGTCATGTGGTGCGGTTGGTTATCCTACGGGTTTCGGGGTATTCGCAGGCGTAAATCTGACGGCCGCTTTTTCCGCGGTCTGCGCCCGGCGAATGTATTTGCGGAAAATTTCCGCGGCTATATAGCTCGAATGCACGGTCCAGAACTGGTCGTGGACTGTCACCACGCCAACGGCGATACGCTGTTTTGAGTCGGCGGGATTGGAGGCAAACCCGACAAACCAGTCTATTTTGCCAAGCCGGTCCTCGTCGACGGTGCCGGTCTTCCCTCCGTAGTCGATATTGTCGAAACAGGCCGAATGTTTGATATACCTAAAAGAGCTTCTCGCCGTCCCGTACTGAGCCACCCGCGACATCATGCTCTTGAGCAGGGCAGCCGTAGTCTCTCGGACGGGAACGCGCCACGTGCGCGGCGCGGCGCGGAAAACGACGCACGAGTCGCCGCTGGTCACGCTGTCCACGAAAAATGGCGCCGGCATCCTCCCGTTTTCCGAAACGCCTGCTGCAAGCATGGCGCCGAACAGCGGCGACATCCTGGTTTTCTGATTAAACCCCGAGGCGATTTCAGCCACGAGCAGCGCCGAGTCTTTGTCGCCGATGGCGGCGAAGGGTTTCTCATTGTCAAGTTCAAACGGGATCTGGCAGTTAAATCCGAACTTGCCCATGTATTCGCGGAGAATCGAAGGCCCCAAGACATACACCCCGATCCTGCCAAAAACGGGATTGATGGAATACGCGTACGCGTCCTGCAGCGACACCGGTTCGTATGCCGCAAGGTCTTCCTTGAGTTGGAATCTGTAAAGCGTATACCGGCGCCCCGCGAGCGGCAACTTGCTTTCCGGGTTCATGTTGCCTTTTTCGATGGCGGCCGAGGCCGTGATTGTTTTGAACACTGAAGCCGTCGGGAACAGGCTCCGTGCGAACAGGTTGTCGCCGAGGGACGGTTCCGAATCGCGGCTGTACGACACAAGCGCCAGCACCCTGCCGGTCTTCGCTTCCATTGCCACGAGCGCACCGTATTTGGGATGGTACTGTTTGAGCAATGTCTGCCCGCAGCGAATTATGGTGGTGTCGAAGCTGTAGTGCAACAGGTAGGTCGCGCCGCCCGATATGATGGTGTCGCCAACGGCTTTCAAGTTTGGGGCTTGTTTTTTGAGAAGGCCGGCGAGGTCTACGGCGGACAAGACGCCGCCCCGGAGCTCCGGCTCAAAAAGGCTCAGTCTGCCCAAGAAGGACGCGCGCGGCTTTGGCGCGGTCTCGACTCGCGCGGGAACCACGGGAGCTGCCGGCATGCGCGTCGGCAAAGCCCGCGCCTCATGCCTTGGCGGCTCAGGAAGCCTCACGTGTTGCGCAAGCAGTTTTTCCGGAGGTTCCCGGTTGCTGAAGATCTTTACAACGGCGACGAGCAGCAGGAAAACAAGAACGAAACGAATGCGGCCTTTTTTCGGAACACGGAGCCAGATTCCTAACGCGCCCGGTCCCCTGTCTGTTCCGGCGCGCCCGACGCGTTTCATCATCGGGGATTCAGAAAGAATAGTGCGCCGGTCGCTCATGGTTAAAAAATAATTCCAGAACGGCGCGCAGAGGCGCGGTATTTGGCCGGTCCCCTTCGTAGCCTGTCCAGCGCTGCCCGCAAAACCTTCCAGAGTACGGAACGATTGAGAGCCGGCGTTATTGTCAAAACGTAATTGCCGTCTGCAATGTCACGTTGTTGTCGGGAATCAGGTTGTGGTTGACATCCCACTGGTACCCGAAGCGCGTGTCTAGGATAATGGAGGCGCCCGGGGTGATTGCGATGCCGATCCGGTAGCCGTAGTAAAACGACGGCGTGGGATCGAAGAACGCGTCGTAGGAAATCTTTCCCGCGCTGTCGACACTCATCACCGTCGACCCGATATCCCTCTTGTCAAGATAGATTTCGGCCTTGGTGATCTTGGGTATTCGCTTCAAAAGCGCATCGCCGAGGCCTCCGGCGATCTCGAAGCGCTGGTCTTTTTGGTCGTTCTTGCCCGTCAGGTACTGATAGCTTCCGTTGATAAACACGACATTGACAATGTTGAATCCCAACTGGCCAAACGCACCGTCGAGGTCTCTGTTCGCAACGCTCTGCGACTTTGTTTCCACAACCGGGTACCGCTGCAGCTGCTCGTCAAGGTAGTATTCGTCAAAGTAGCCGGGAATGAACCTTCCGCGGATGTGCCGGTACTCTACACCCGCGTTCACCGGCCCGAGGCGCAGCGCAACGCCGGGCGCGCCGATGCCCCAGCCGGTCGGGGTCTTTTTGAACGCTGCCGTGTCCGCAACCACCGCGGCCTGTCCGTAGATGTCGAGGCCGAGAAAATCCGTCTTGATGATCGGAAAGCCGATGTCGCCGGCGAACAGAGCATAACGCGACGCGGAATCGCGATACGTTGTGTCTGAGGCCGTGGTATCCGCGTCACCGCCCGCAATAAGAGCATTAACGACCGTGGGCGGGTATTTGCTCCGCCAGTATGCCACACTGCGGGGATCGGTCGCCGACGACCACGAGCGCGCCGGTGCATATTCGTTAAGGTCGACGCCATAGGTGGCTCCAATTGACATATTAGACAAGACCGGAACACCCGAGGGTCTAAGGGGGCACAGCGCAAGCCGCGCCGCGACAATCCCGCCCTTGTACTTGAATTCAAGGAAGTCGGAAACCATGGTTTGGAGGGTAACGGCCACAGGCGACACGTTGTTGAGATTGAATTGCATACCGAGCAGTTTCTGGTCCGGGTAGTGAAGCATGTTTGTAAACCGGTCTACCACAAAGCCGTAGCCGAGCGTCACGCTCGAGAGTCCGCCTACCTTGACAAACACGGGGTCGTTCTCGTATCCGAAGCGCAGGTACCGGATTTTGCGCATGAGCGACTCGGTCCAATCGTCATGGTCGAAATTCCATCCCTTGTCGGAGAAGTCCCCGTTGGCGTCGAGGAACAGCTCCAGGTCCAGGGCTATGCCAAATTTCCAAATTGATATGTCGGGTGAAATCGCAAGCCGCGACCATTGCTGGTTGTTAACCGTAACGCTGCCCGCCGAGAGCTCCCAAGTGATGCGCGGCGCGCCGTTGGCTTGTCCCTGAGGCTGTTCCTTCTTCTCCTGCTTGGTGGGCTGGACCGGTTTCTCCTCTTTCGTGGCAGGTGCGGCTGCGGCGGCCGCACCAGGTTGCGCAGGGGTTTCTTCCTTTTTTGCCTGTGCTTCCGTCCCGGCGCCAGCTTGCTTTTGAGGCATTACTGCGGCAGGCTGAGCCGCAGTCGGCTGCGGCGACGCTTGAACGGCGGCAGTCGCAGGCTGCTGGGTGGAAGCCGGCTGAGCCGCCTTTTGCGCCATGTCTTTTGCCGCCTGCTTTGCCGTGTCCGGCGCGGCGGACGCGGACGCCAGGTCGAGCTTGACACCCGACCAGCTTTCCAGGGAAGCGATCGCCTCGGGCGGAAGTTTTCCCTCTTTGAATGAGCCAAGAACCGGATCGTACGTGCAGAATGTCCCCGGCAGAACCACGACAGACTCGCCTTTGGACGGTTCGATGCGCACCCTGCCGGCAAGGACAGCCGCCGTGGGTTCGCCCTGCCGTGTGAATTTGATGGACACCGCGGTTCCAACAGGGGTAAACGCGCACCCGTGCAGGACGGCCTTAACATTTGCGAGATCGGCGCCCGGATCTCGCTTCAGGAACAATTGCCCTGCGTCGAGGTGTACAACAAGCGCGGTGTCGTTTCCCGCAAGATTGGCGCGCAATTCCCCTCGAAGCAGGACCACGCATCCCTTGCCGAGGAAAAGCTTCGCATGATACTGGTCGTCGAGATACAGCGAATCGCCCGCCTTGACTACCGCGCTGTCCTTTACCGCGGTCCAGCTCCCCTTGCTCTGCTGCCATACGAGGATGACGCCCGAATCAGGCTTGACGGTAAAGGTAATGGCGGATGCGTTGGAAACGAATAACAAGCTTGCTGCTATGCCGAGAAAAATCCTGGACACCATGGTTGAGCCTCCTTAAACGGATTGTAATGGCAATGTTAGTGTGATTTTACAATAATATTGGATGATCCAGCAAGATAAAAGTCTTTCGAAATCCGCGATTAGGCGAATGACTTCACCGCAAAGACCTAAAGGAAGAGAGGGGAATTGATGACGTGGGGATTTACAATTCTTTGCGGTGAAACTTATCGCGGCATGCGGAGTAAACGACCACCGCCATAGGCGGTGGCTTCCATGGAGCTTACGCGCCGGTGAAGCGGCCGACTCACGTTGTTCGCGTCACGCACCGGAGATCTTTTCCAGCCAGGGCCTCAGCTGCTCCCACGCTTCCTCGGCCGTCAGGGCATTGAGACTTGCCTTCGGATCCACCCCTTCGGGTGCCGAGCGGTCGCCCACGTTACGGGCGGTGTAGAGGGGAAAGCCCGCCATGGGTTTTCTGATCACCAGATTCCTATCTCCGAAGGGGCCGTTTCTTCTTTCATCGGTTGGGCCGAAAATCCCGGCCGTGGGAACGCCCGCGCAGGCTGCCATGTGCATGATGCCCGAGTCGTTGCACACACAGCACGCGCATTGCGAAAGAAGCGCCGCCGTCCTGCGTAGGGAAACCGGCTCCACCACGTGCCCGGTTTCCTTCATGGCCGCGGCAATGGCGTGCTTGACGCCCGATTCATCGGCCGCCCCGACAATAAGCGCCTCGGCGGACATCAGCCTGCACGCATTATCGGCAAGCAGCGCAAACCGCTCGGGAGGCCACCGCTTGACGTCCATGCCGTGTTCCACGCTCGAACCGGGGTGAACGGCGATCCTTTTCGGGTTCGCCGAGAGCGTTCTGCAGAACTCCAGTGCCCATTGCGCATCTATGCCGTCGAACTGCCGGGGAAAAACAACCGGCTCGTTGTCCAGGTTTTCGGACAGGAAAAAGCCCGCGAGACGGAGGTTCTGGCGAACATCGTGGAGCAGGGGATCAACCGGAACGCAATCGGTTCCGATAAACGACATGCTTGACAATCGCTTTTTCTCGTAACGAAAGCAGTACCGTCGCCGGACGCCGCAGAGAAGGGGAAGCATAAAATACTGCCACGTGTTCGACGGGAAGAAGCACAGACTCGCTTCAAAACGCACTCGCCGCAGTCGAAGGAGCGCCATGAAGGGTCCGGCGATGCCGTCTTCCGGTTTGTCTGGATCGAACGAATCGATGCCGTTCCACAACCGGTCGTCTCCCGCAAGCGCAGCAATGCCGTGCCGCAACGCAAGCAGGTGAAGCTGCGCGTCCGGCCGCCGTCGCTTGAGTGCCGCAAACGCCGGGTAGCACATCAGGTAGTTGCCGATCCCGATAGGACAGATGCAGAGGAGCTTCATTCTTAGTTCCGGGTAAACACCTCGCCGCAAAGTGATTTTTTCCAGGAATCCGGTCCGGGAACCGGGCTCTTCTATCAATCAAATCATTTCTTTGATTTGATACGTATTTTTCGGCGCCGCATGCGTTATCATCTCTCCGATAAGCCCGATGGATATGAACTGTATTCCCATGATGATCGCACCCATTGACAAAATCACAAGCGGCCGGATATGCATCTGCCGCGTTACTATCCACTCCGCTCCAAAATACGCAAGGACGCCTCCGCCAAGCGCGGCAAGCACCAGGCCGACCAGGCCGAAAAAGTGGAGCGGGTTCTTCATGTATTTGCGGAGAAACAACAGGGTGAGAAGATCGAAAATCCCTTTGAGCCCGCGGCCGAAGCCGTACTTGGATTTGCCGAACTTGCGTGGATGGTGCGGCACCACCATTTCGGTTACGCGATACCCGTTCCACGCCGCAAGCACCGGCAGGTAGCGATGCCGCTCGCCGTAAATTTCAAGGCTCTTTGCCGCAGCTGCCCGATATGCCTTGAACCCGCAGTTGAAGTCGTGCAGCTTGACTCCTGCGACTAGCGACGTAACGACATTCCAGACCTTTGAGGGCAGGGTCTTTGTGAGAGGGTCGTAGCGCTTCTTTTTCCATCCGTTCACCACGTCGTAGCCGCTGTCAAGCAGCGTCACCATGTCGGGAATAGCGGCCGGATCGTCCTGCAGGTCGGCGTCCATGGTAACAATGATATCGCCGGCAGCCTTTTCGATGCCCACCGAGAGCGCGGCCGCCTTCCCGTAATTGCGGCTGAACCGGACGGCTCGAACCCTGCCCCGGTACTGCGTGCTCAGCGCACAAAGCGCCTCGAATGAACCGTCGGTGCTGCCGTCATCCACAAATACCGCCTCGTAGGCGATGCCGGCCCTCGAAAGCGCCGCATCAATCGACTCCACAAGCGGCGCCAGACTTTCCTTTTCGTTAAGCAATGGGACGACGACGGATAGCATCATGCTGATTTCCTTGATAAATGGAGTTTATTCACCACAAACAAGATTCCGCCAACAAGGCTGGCGGCGCTTCCCACAATGGACGCGAGAAACCCCATCACGATCGCGGCCTCCACCTTGAACCCTGCAAACGCAAACAATGTGCCGCCGACGCTTTCCCGGACGCCGAACGGCAGGGGCACCACCATCATCATGGCAAGAATGGGTACGAATATGAAAAAATAGTGAATAGTGCCCGCAGAAAGCAGTCCGAGCGCACCTGCGCACATAATGTGAACGCCGATGCGCATGAACTGGACCACCGTCGACAAAACCCCCACGGGAAGCAGAATGTGCACATCGTGGACTTCGATGATCGTTTCGTCAAGAATTCTTCTGAGCACGTCCTTCTTTTTCAACGGTATCCTGTCGATAAGGACATACGCGAACTCCTGCAGCTTTTTGGACATCAGGAACAGGAGCGCGCCGCCAAAACAAAGAAATGCGACGAACAGCGCGACAACCGCGAGCGTCATGCTCCGGCTTTCCAGCGCCTTCTGCTTGATGAGCAGCACGCTGCCGAATATGGCATACCCGAGCATGGCCCAGAGGCCGGCAAAACGGTCGAGAAACGTGGCTGCAAAGCCGGCCTTGCCCTGTCTCTCGCCAACCTTGATATACGCGACTTTCACCGCGTCTCCCGCAATGATGCCCAATGCGAAATTATTGAAGAACATGCCGATGAAATACAGCGAGAACACCCGAACGAACGGCAGCGCTACTCCCCTGTTCTTGAGAATGATCTGCCACTGCAGCACGCCCAACCACCCGCTCACGAAGAACAGGACCAGCGCTCCCAGAAGCCACCACGGGTTTGCCTGCGCCAGCGTGCCAAGAATTTCCTTCCACCCCAGCCTCCACACAATCAAAACGAGCACGGCAACGGTCACGAGGATCTTGAGAACTGCCGACGCTATCTTGCGCATACCGCCTCTTTCACCCACGCCTCCATCTTTCGGGCGCTCTCGTCCCACGAAAATCCAAGCGCATGCCGCCTCCCCGCCGACTCGAACCGTGATCTGAGCGCAGTGTCGTCAAGCACCGCGCAGAGACACTGGACGAGGTCGTCGCAATCGTTTTCCTTGTACAAAAGGCCCGTTTCGTTATGCCGCACCGAATCGCGCAGGCCGGGCGCGTTGTTGGCCACCACCGCGGTGCCGCATGCGCCTGCCTCGATGTTGGTGATGCCCCACCCTTCCTTGAGCGACGGGTTTACAAAAACGACTGCCCTGCGGTACAGATCGATTTTTACCGTTTCGTCAACGTATCCGAGGAACTCGACCGCATGCGCTATGCGGAGCCGATGGGCATGCATGCGCAGGTTGGGTTCGTCGTCACCGGCGCCTGCAACCGCCAACCGGACCTTTCTGCCGCTGTCAGCCATTTTCTTTACGGCATCGAGCACCAAAGACAGGTTCTTATATTTCTTGAGCCGGCCGGCGTACAGGATCAATCCGGTCTCTTTGGCAACCGACGCGTCCGGGGCGTATTTGTCGGTGTCAACACTGTTCGGTATGATCCGGATGTTCTCCAAGGGAAATCCGAGTTCGACAAGCTCTGCCGCGGTGCTCTGCGAAACGGTGCAGCACGGCGTGTTTCTGTATGCCCGGGCGCCTAATCGTTCCATGAACAGAACATACCGTGCAAGCGGATACATCGTGAGCTCGAAAACCGTTGCACCGAAAAGATGGTGGAAGATAACTCCGCACCGCATTTTTGGGAACCAGTGCGGAGAGAAGAAAGGGAGTTTATTCATGTCGTCTATGATGCAGTCTATCGCATGCCTGCGGCACACTTTCCTTATGAGAAAAGGCGCCTCCCAGTTAAACAGGTAGGTGCGACCCCACCGGTAGACAACAATGCCGTCCTGCTCGTCCTGCGCCGCGCTTCCGGAAAATCGCGTGGTAAGGAGAACCACCATGTGCCCATTCTTGACAAACCGTTTGAATATTTCCTGAAAATGGGCCTCGGCCCCGCCTGCCTGGGGATGCTTTATGTCGCGCCAGTTAAGAACAAGGATGTTCATGGTTGTCGGGTTTCTCCAGCCGTTTCACACAAAAAAGCGCACAATGCAGGATCGCACTCACGGCGACAAACAGGGTTCGCTTTATGTAAAATACATTCGGCAACCAATGATTCTAAGGCTGTCTGCGAGTGAAATGGAAGAGATGGGCGGTCACCAATGATAAACTCTCCGGCGCAGCCTGCACCGGAGAGTTCCTGCACCGCACGGTGCACAAAAATCGTCAGTCGGTTTCCGTCACGCCCTTGGGCATTCTTGGTTCCGCGCCCTTCAGGCCGTAGTAAATGATGTACACGTAGCAGATAAGCGGGACAATAAATGAAAAATGCAAATTGATCTTGTCCGCAAACACTCCGACAATCACCGGCATGATTGCGCCGCCCACGATTGCCATGCACAGAAGCCCGGAACCTGAACTCGTATGACGCCCCAATTTTGCAATGGCGAGCGTGAAAATGGTCGGGAACATGATGGAGTTGAACAACCCGATGGCCAAAACCGCAATCATGGAAGCGTGACCGTGAGTGGACATGGTAACGGCAAGGAGGATACAGACGATGGTTGCGTTGAAGGCCAACACCGTTCGGGGCTTCAAATACCTTAAAACCACCGCACCGACAAACCTTCCGACCATTGCCCCGCCCCAGTAGAAAGACAGATATTGCGCAGCAACCGCTTTTGTCAAATCAACATGGTCAAAGGACAAATGGCCTCCGGAGAAATTCATCGTCAGGACTTGCTGCCCGATTTGTTTGATGAATCCGCCGACGTCCTGACCGGAAAGATAATTCACCAGGACACTCCCTATTGCCACTTCGCCGCCCACGTAGAAAAAAATTGCAAGCGTGCCAAGTGCAAGATGCGGGTATTTGAGGGTCTTGCCGTTCAGCTCAAGAAATCCCTCGTGTTTGGCTCCTGGTTCGCGCGGTTCTTCCACAATTTTGGGCAGCTTCATGAGGGTAAAGAAGACGGCAAGCAGGACAAAAACACCCGCCAGGCCGAGGTAAGGCATCTGAATTGCATTTGCGTTATGTTTTACGGCTGCGGCAGCGGCTTGCGGATCCATCGTTGCAATAGCATCCATGGAAACCAGCGCTACGGAAAGTATGAGGAATGATCCAAAGAATGGTGCAAGAAAGGTGCCGAGCGAATTAAATGCCTGGGTCGTGACCAACCGGGCGGATGATGTCTCGGGTTTTCCGAGGATCGCCACATAGGGATTTGCAGCAACCTGGAGCAGTGTGATGCCGGAGGCCAGGACAAAGAACGCGAACAGAAAAAGGCCGTATGATTGAATTCCCGCAGCAGGGTAGAATAACAGGCAACCTGCGCCGGAAATAAGCAACCCTATCACAATACCGATCTTGTATCCGATTTTTCTTACAACAACGCCTGAAGGCGTAGACATGATGAAATACGCGGTGAAGAACACAAATTGTATGAGCATCACTTTCGTATAGTTGAGTTTGAAAAGCTCCTTAAGGTGGGGAATCAGTATATCGTTGAGACACGTCATGAATCCCCAGATAAAAAACAGGGACGTCAGGGCGACAAGAGCAGGGGTATAATTTTTCCCGGGTTCCGCAGGGGCGACGGCGACGCCGGCGGTTGGACTGATGCTTGCCATGAGCCTCTCCTCATTGTTAAGTGTGGTAGACGGGTGAATATCGGTCTTCGGCAACCAAACAAAATAAGAAGCCGGGCTTGGCTGTGTCAAGAACAACCTTGGCGGATTCCGGACTATGTTCACCGTCGCACATAAGGCGCATCTTCACGAAAAAAGGCCGGAAGATTTCTCCTCCAGCCCCTTCCAAAAGTCCCTTTATATCTTTTTTTCTACGCCACAATCTTCTTCATTGCGGTTAAAAATTGGCGGATAGCCGCAACGACCACCACCACTGGCTTTTGGTCTGGAGAAAATCGTCGGTCTGCTGAAGGTATGGAGGGGTTTGTTCTACCGGCTTCATGTGATCGCGGCCCACGAGACCGGAAAGCGCGAACCGATTATTCACAAAAGACTTTTTGAAATACAAGGCATACTTAGTGGGCTCGGGCGTTCCAAAACCCGCTGACACCCTGCCGACGTTGCTGACTGGAATAGGCTCAAGATATTGGGGATCTTCTACAAAATAATCGCTGTTAGGATACCGCTGGCTGAACCATTCAAATTCCAAAGAAAGGACATCAAGGCTGCAATTCCATCCGAGAAACTGCTCGGCAGCCCCGCTGGCAAGTCCGGCTGCGAGCGTTACCCATTGCAGCGGACGGATGTCGGACCCTGTTTCGTCCTTTAGCCACTTGGTAAGGAAGAAAGGCAGGACTCCGTAGCTGAGAAGCGGATTTGTGGGCAAATCTATTCCAAGCATGACAGGCGTTCTGTCTGCCGGAAAAATGCCAGCAATCATTTTGTCGTCATAATAGTTGAGAGAATCCGGAATTTTCTGCCAATGGTTTATGCCGAGACTGTCAGGAATGGAATCGTAGGCCACGTAATTGTTGACTCCAAGAATGGCAACTTCTGCATATACTTTGAAGTCATCCTTGCCGAAGAATGGATGGGTGCCAAAAACAAAGGCCGGCGGAATCTTGAATTCCGGTATGAAGCGCTGCGGATTGATTGATGCGCGTCCCATGAGTTTGGTTGCGCTGAAGCCATAGTGGTCCACGGCACCGTTTTCATTAAGATACTCGGAGACATTAAAGGTTCTCTGCGCGGTAATGTTATCGTCAACAGGCAAGAGTCTTTGAAAAGATACGCCGGCGCCCACCTCGAAAAAGTTAAACAACCTGTTCGAAACCAGGCCGGTGAGGGTCCCGTCAAGAAGCGGATAATCGTGTGTTTCGCTTGTTAACATCAGGTCCCATCCGAACAAGTCGACATCGGGCTTTCCGGCAAAGCCGCTCAGATGAAGCCCGAGTTCACGGGTGAGGGGGAACTCGAAATTCGTGGCAATAACCGTTGGATACGCTTGACCTCGCAGTAGATACTCGCCCAAATCCTTGGCGTCCTCATTGTATTTGAAGGGGAAATACCCGAGAGCCATTTTCAACCACGGCTGCGAGAGATTGCCAAAGGAGTAGTCAACTTCCACATCGTTCGGGTAAAAGTAGAATTCCGGTGATAGCGTGGCGGGGAATGCCCGTACCGGAAAAATTGAAAATCGCAGGTCGCATTCGATGCTCGCAAGCAATCTCAGTCTTTCTTTATAGGCAACGTCCTCAGTAAAATACATGACCATTTTCTGCTGCCACAATTTGTTGAAGACCTGGTAATTTTTCCCGTTCCCTGTATCGGCGCTGTACACTCCTTGCGCGGCCTGGCCTTCGTCAATTGCAAGAAACAAGTTCTGGGTGGCCTTCCAATCGGCATTCTTCCCCAACCCAATAAAAGGAAGAGCAGCGGCTCGCGGCGCAGCTGATCGTAATTGAATGGCAGGGGCCGAGTCTGTGTGAACAGTTGCCGGATGGGTCATACTTGAAGAATCCCCTTCCTGACCCAGGCACAGGGACGCTCCGGCAAGCATTCCAAGTACTATCCTCGATATCATCTGTTTTCCTCCTGAATGAAACATCCGGCTTGCATCGCAAGGGAGTTCTCTTGTGGAAGCACGCTCAAAACTAACACAGTTCTTTTTGCTTTCATCATGGCAATCGTGTTAAGGAATCAGGTGAATCGTGGTTAAAAATTAGCCGACAGCCTGAGCGTCCACCACCATTGGGCCTTTGTCAGGAGAAAATCGTCATTGATTGTGTTTTCCGGATCAGCATCTTCGGCAGGCCGCATGTGATCGCGGCCCACAAGGCCGGAAATCGCAAATTTCTGGTTCAGAAAGGACTTCTTGAAGTAAAGGGCATATTTGACCGGCTCAGGAGTTCCCGCAAGACTTGTCGCCCTGTTTTGCGGATTTTCTGGGAGAGGTAAATGGTTTGCAGGATCTATCGCGAATTCATTGTCATTGGCGTATCTCTGGCTCGACCATTCGAACTCCAACGAAAGAACGTCGAGACCCAGGTCCCATCCAAGGTAATGATTGCATACTCCGCTGGCAAGTCCTGCAACGAGCGTTACCCACTCAAGCGGCCTGATGTCGGAGCCTGTCTCGTCCTTGAGCCATTTGGTAAGAACAAATGGTAGAATACCATAGCTGATTAATGGGTTTGTCGGCAAATTGATACCCACCATATAGGGCATTCTGTCGCCCAGGGAATCATAGTAATTCTTTAGTTTCGGCGCTTTTACCAATGCCATGTGTCCGGGCAGTCCGCCGGCAGTGTCCACCAATTGGGAATCATAGGCAGTGTAGTTAAAAAGGCCCAACACGCCAAGTTCGCCGTAAATCTTTAAATCCTCTTTTCCAAAAAACGGCTTGTCTCCAAACACAGGACCAAAGGGAATTTTGAAATCCGGAATTAACCGCATGGGATTAATTGACGCGCGGCCCATGAGTTTGAGCGCGCGGTAGGAATAATAATTGACGTTTCCGTTTGCGTCGAGATATTCGCTTTGTTGAGTTTGAGGCGTGGTAAGGGCTTCGTTGACTGAAATGAGCCTTTGCCAGGACGCGCCGACGCCGAGATCAAGGAAATTGAGCAGATTGTTTGTTACCACAGCGGACAAGGTCCAGTCCTGCAGGGGCCAGTAATGCGTCTCGCTTGTGAGCATAAGGTCCCATTTTACCTGGTCTATTTCCGGATTTCCGAGAAAGCCGTCGATATGAAAACCGAGTTCCCGAGTCTCTGCGAATTCGAAATTCGTTATGATAAACGTTGGGTATGCGCCGTCCCTGAGAAGATATTCTCCAAGGTCTTTGGCATCCGGATTGTACTTGAAGGGAAAATAACCCGCCGCCAATCGCAGCCAGGGCCTGTCGAGATTGCCGAATGAATAACTGATCTCCACGTCATTCGGGTAGAAGTAAAACAGAGGGGTAAGCGTTTGCGGCAAGCTCGAGAGCGGCTTAAAGGAAAACGAAAGCTGGCACTCAATGCTCAGAATCAGCCGCAGCCTTTCGAGATACGACATGTCTTCCGTGAAATGAAAATACATCTCCTGCTGCCAGAGCCGGTTTATCGTCGCATACGCCAATCCCGCGCCCTGCATTGCCTGGCCCTCGTCAAGGGCGAACCACAACGATTGCGTGCTTCTCAGATCAGAACCCGCGTTTGCAGGAGCCATGGCGGCTTGGACGATCGGTTCAGCGCGCACAGGTTTTTGCGCGCTATCAGCGGAACTGTCTGTCTGACCAAAGCACAGGCATGCGCCCGCAAGGATTCCAAATGAGACATTCCAAACAAGTTGTTTTCCTGTCATAGCCGTACCTTTCTAAAGTCTAAAGGACGTTGGGGCGCTTTAAGAAAGCAAGAGTACTCAGCGGCAAGCTATGGAGCAGCCTCCAATCCGGAAACAAAGGGCTTGCTTCCGGACCGGAGACTATCCAAAAATTCCTTTCAGCACTGCATTCTGTTTCCGGCTCTATTCTCCGGAATACAACATGGTAATGGGCGCTGTCTGGGCGGTTGCGTCCATTGAATTCTTACCCACGGAAATAGTATATGTGCTGCCCGGATCGACGATCCAGCCGTTCGCGAGCGTCCAGTGAGCAAAATCCCATTCCCTCAAGACAAAAGTGGCGGTCCTTGTTTCGCCCGCCGGCACGGTAACACGCGCAAATCCCCGAAGTTGCTTTACGGGACGGGCAGCAGCAGGGCTGGTCTGACTGATATATAATTGCGGGATTTCCACGCCGTCAACTGTTCCCATATTTGTTATATCAACAGACACTACCACGGTATCGCCGATTACTGCGTTGGCGGGAACAACCAGATTGGAATAAGAATATGTAGTATAGCTCAGCCCAAAACCGAAAGGAATAAGAGGTTTCTTGTTTGTGCTGAGGTAATACGGATACCCTCTGCCCTGAGTCGGCCCTTCGTAAGGAACGGCCTGAGACGGCGGATTGGTAAATGTGGGTAAATCGGACTGAAGATTCGGAAAAGTTATGGTCAGCTTTCCGCACGGATTGTAATCTCCTACAAGAACATCGGCAAGCGCGTTGCCTTGCCTTTCCCCGCCGCACCCCGAATAGATAACCGCAGGCGCACTGTACCACGGTCCGTTCACAACCGCGGCGCCGCCGGTAAGCACGACAATGGTATTGTTCGGATGCGCGGTAATGATGGGGCCGACGTAGGTGTTCTGGTCAACGGATGGATTGGAGAAATCGTCAAATGACAGCGTGGCATCCGGGCGGTCATGGCTTTCGTATTGTGCGCTGGCAACGCCTTCGTTGGCCGCGACGCCCAAAATAACAATGATATAGTCTGCGGTTGCAAGGTTGGTTGTCATGTTCGCCGCACCAAGTTTTGCTGTTATGCCGTTAATGGCATTATTGGTGGTGTCAAATGGACTGACCTTAGAACTGGTGTAAAGGCCGTAGCCGCCGTAACGAAGATGGTTGGCATACGGGCCAATGACCGCAACGGTCTTTGTCCTGTCAATCGGCAGCAAGACTTTTCGCGCCACCCCGATCCCAACACTGTCGTTTTTGAGAAGAACGATGCTCCGGTGCGCGGAGGTGTCTGCAATTGCCTGGTGGTTGTAGGCGCCGGTACTGTCGTGAAGCTGCTGGATTGCCGTCGGGTTGACGCCGCTCTCCCCGGTGGGAGATACTGGATAGGCGGTCATGCACCCTGCCCAGGCTTTTGCACGCAATACCCTGAGTACCTTGTCGTCAAAAACGTCCTGGGATAGGTTACCCGCCGCAACTTGGCTGGGAAGCTGGACATACTGAGAATTATCGGGCATTTCCACGTCAAGGCCCGAATTCTCCGACTTTTGCACGGTCATAAGAGTTGACCAGTCGGAAATCGCCAGGCCCCTGAAGCCCCATTCGTTTTTAAGAATATTGACAAGCAAGAAACTGTTTTCGGTGCAATAGACGTTATTGACCTGGTTGTAGGCCGCCATAATGCCCCATGCGCCGGCTTCTCGTATGGTCATCTCAAACGGGTAGGCGTACGTCTGCCGCATAGTGACCGTGTCCACATTCTCGCTGGCCGTCGTTCGATTATAATCCTGGTCGTTGCACAAAAAATGCTTTGGAGTAGCAATGACCTTTTCACTCTGAAGCCCTCTGATCCAGGCGCTTGCCAGCTTTCCCATCAGGTAAGGGTCTTCTCCAAATGTCTCGTAGTCTCTTCCGCCCCGCGGGTCCCGCACCATATTAAGCATTGGCCCGAGCAATTCATAACGGCCCTGCCAGAAAGCTTTTGCCTCCTGCGCGATTGCCTTTCCGGTTTGGTAAATGAGGCCCGTGTCAAATGCATTTGCCGATGTGCCGTTGCACGGAAACATGGTTGCAAGGCCCCAGCCCCAGCCGTTTACTCCATGGGGTCCATCGCAGGTGCTGAGGCCATACACTGCAGGCGAGTAACCCGGGACCGTCATGTCACCGGTGCAGAATCCGTCATGCTGTGCCGGAGGAGTTCCCGCGCCACCCGCAAGAATCTGGGCTTTTACGGTATTGCTGGGAATTGCAGCCAAAACTGCGCGGGCCAGCTTTTCGTTTCCGCTCATGTCTGCAAGAACGGTAACGGTTGCAACGTATTGGTCGGTAGCAGCCGGCGCCGTGGCAAAAGAACACTGGAAGAAAATTTCCCGTCTGCCGTTCTTCCCGGTAACCATCGGAAACATCCCCACATCACCCACCGTGTTGTTTATGGTGCACACCGGAGCATTGGGAGTGGCAGGGGCGGGAGTTATTGCAAAACTGATATTGAGAGAATCGTTGTCGCCTTCGACAAATGTGTAGGTCACCTTGCCGGTCCAGTTTATTCCATTGCCCCTGATAAGGTATACGGGAACTTTAACATTGTCTACGGAAGTTGCCGTAAAGGGGGCAAGAGCAAACAAGCTCGCCGACATGAGCATGAGTAATCCGATTGTTTTCCTGAACATAATGAAAGTCCTCCTGAAGATTGCCGCTTGAGTTGATTGCATAGTCTGGATATTTTTAAGCATTATCATTTGCAGAAATATATAAAAAATCAATACACGATTTTAGCGTTTTTTCTGAACGACCCATAGTTGAGTTCCGCGAAATACACACCGCTCGCGATCTTCGACTGAGGCATGCTCCAGATGATGCTTTTTTGCCGGGAAGTCACCTCATAAGATTTGATCAACTTGCCTGAAATGCTGTATATCGAAAGATTGCCCGTTTTGGCCGAATTGTCCAGGATCGACCAAGTGAAAACCATTCCTTGTCTGCCGTTTGCCAGTTTCTTGCACGAAAAATAAGAACCGTTTGCGGAATGAATATATTGCTGCAGCACTCCTGCTTGAGCAAAACTGAAAGGAGCGCTCGATTTTGAAATATTCTCCGGAGTGGCCAGAACGCCAAAAGCCAGAAAAAGAACCAGCACCTTACATTTTGCGGACATACCTAATCCTCCTTCTTAAAAATTTTGACCCTCGAAACTACACTGTTTTACATAGCGAAAAAACGGAACGGTCCAATAAAATATAATAATGTGCAATTTTCAAACAACCATAATAAATAATTATTGGCTACCCACCTCCTCTGTTCCGACCGATTTGAGCACGGCTCTAAGCCATAATCTACCAAAAAAGTCGCGTCAGGACACGAATTATTTGGCCTTTTTAGCCGCGCATCCGGCCGGAAAACGGGTTGGCTCTTGCACCAGCTCCGTCCTTTCTCCACATGCCCCATGCTCCTAGCCCAAGCGTCATTGCGAGCGAAGCCAGAGAGAGGATCAACCCTTTCTTGAACATAGAGGTAGAGAAATAGCATGAAACCTCGTGATGACCCTTGCCCACGGGAATTGCGCGAAGCGCATAATCGGCCCTGTACACAGGCGCGGGCCTTCCGTCCACCATGGCCTTCCAGGAAGGATAGAAGATCTCGCTCAGCACCGCAAGGCCGTTTTGGGGAGTCGTTACATCGAGGTCGATCCTGTTGAGGGAGTAGTTCATGATGCGGCAGCTCCACGATGTGTCCGCCACGCCGGTATCCTTGGCAAGGGCAGGCTGTTCTTCGAGAATAACAGACTTCTTGTAATCGAATGAAGGCGAGTACAGCAGGGGAAGAATTTTGTCCTCGTCATGCTCAACCGCATAGTCGTACACCATGCGACAGCGCGGAAAATACGTGGGATTTGCGGCAAGGGACATCTGCCCCCTGTCGTCCACTGCAATCTTGAACTTCACGTTTAGAATGTCGAGCGTCCGGTCTTTGCGGTTGACCAGCTGTCGCTTGAGCCTGAGCGGGTTGTATCCTTCCATGAGGAACAGCCGGTGCACGCTGCCCTGGTTCTTGCGAAACGCCATGTACGGGCCGCCCAGGTCATCGGTCCCCGGGTTCGAGCTCCGCGAATTTATCCTGAAGAACTCGGTTTCCCCCATTTCCTGCAATTCTTCCACTGCGGCCGTCTTTGCATACATGGCGCCCGGATCGATTGTGCCGGCAGCAAACCCGAATCCGAATGCCGCGAAATCGAGCACGGCCGCGATAATCAAGAAGAAGGCGGCGGTTCGAGCGGAGATTTTTCCTCGCAGACGAGCGACGCATATTCCTGCGACGCAAACGACCATCCCGGCAAACAGCCATATACCTTTGAGGACGTTCGGATATATCTGTTTGTCAACATAATTCGCAATGTCGGCGCTGCTTGCCCCGAACCGTCCGGACGCAAGCATGAATTCCACTATCCCGTTCTTGAATGTGCCGAAAGCTGCGAGAAGCGCCCATGCCACGCCCAACGCGGCAGCCAGAAGCATGATTCGTTCCAGAAGCAGTTTCGTTTTCGCGTTGTGCCCGGGCGTTTTACCTTGCAACCAGGTGAGACAAAAACCGGCGAGTAGTGAAACGGACAATGAAAACAGATAGGCAAAGCGGCCCGGAATCCGGAAGGCGTTCAGCGCGGGCAGAAATTTGAAGGCAAGCCAATACAGGAAGAACGAATTACCCATGGACAGTAGAAGACTGACGATCGCCATGATTGAGAGGAACACGGTGAGAGGCGTCCGAACGAAAAACGGCGCGATTGCCGCCAGGGCAAGTGATATCGTACCGGTATAGATTGCGGTTTCCCAGTAATTGTGCGCTCCTCCGTTGACGTCTTCTTCCGATATTCCCCAATATGCGCTTTTCTGGGGCCGACCAAAGTAATTGGGAACAAACAGGGTGACGAACCTGTACGGCCTCAGTGACCCTTCGCACGACTCGGAAAAAGTCATGTGAGGCCTCACGGAATTCCGGGCAAGCTCCTGCGTGGGAAGCAACTGGACGGCAGCCATGCCGATTCCCAACGTCACCAGCACGACAAAAAGCGCTCCGCGTCTCACTTCGGACAGCACGCGTGTCTTTCCCCTGATGCGCCTCACCAGACCGAACACGTAATAGGCTGCCAGCCAGTAATACATATGCACCATGAGCTGCGGATAACCACACAGGAAAATGGTGCACAGCACAAGCGCAGTGAGCGACGCGTACAAAAGGCTTATCCTGTCCATGGCGCGTTTAAACAAGAAGATCGCAAGCGGAAACCATGCGGCGGCATGGATGAGGTTCTCGTGAAAAATGTGGGTGGTGAAGAACCCGCAGAACATGAACGTGATGCCCGAAAGCAGGCTGCCGTACTTGCTCGCACCGAATTCGCGGCTCAGCAGATACATAAAGCATCCTGCCATGGCGATATGCACCACAATCTGATATTCAACCAGGAGAGGGCTCAGCCATTCTTTGCTTGCGAAGGGCGTGAGCACAAGGTTGAGCGGGTAGAGCACGGCAGCCTGCACATCGGCAAAAAAGGGCATGCCGGAAAACACATAGGGGTTCCAGAAAGGCAACACGCCCTGCTTGATAGATACCGCCGCAAAGAGCCGGTACACAAAGTTCTGCTCGAGAAAATCATTCCAGAGGAACCCTTTACCAACAAGAATAGGCCAATAGAAAATCGCCGTAAGTCCGATGAGAATCGCGGCAGGAACAAACATTTTCCACTGTGCCGGCGGCAAAGACGTCACCGGCGCATCACCGCGGGTGGACGGCCCCTTCACCCTCTCCTCTTTGATCTTCTTCCCTGACGAATCCATGGCGGCATTACTTCCTTTGACGATCCGGGGCGGCTAGTACCGTCCACTATCCCTGCTCTTCGAAAACACCCAGAAATGTCCGATGAGGAAATTGACGGCCGCCCCAAACCCGATGCCGATCAGGTTGGAAACGTGGTAGTTGGGGACGTTGGGGACATGGTAGTTGACATGGAGGACCTCGGTCAGCAGTACCAGGAGGCCCCAATTCACCACAAGCGCCGTAACGCCTGACGAAAGATGGAACTTGAACAGCATGTAGGCAAACGACCGTTTGCTCCTGGCCTTCCGGTCCTTCCACGTCCAGAAGTAGTTCCAGAGGAAATTGTTGACAACAGCGCATTCTATCGCCATGATGCTTGCGATGCGGTAATCGAGCCGGGCGCACGCGGTGAACACATGCAGCAGGCCCACGTTGACTACAACGCCGCTGCCGCCCACGAGACTGAATTTGACAAATCGTACAACCGGAGATGCTGCGGCAAGGGTCGGTTCGTTCACGACAACAACATCTTTCTATTGCAGGGGCCGCCCGGCCAAGGTCGGGCGCACTGCCGCCTGCCGTTCGAGGGGAACGCTACGGGCACGTCTGGGTGGAGTCCCAGTTCTGCTCGGCCCTATTGGAAAGCCAACCGACGAATGTTGACCCCATGGCGGCAAGTCCGGCGGAACAGATGCTGTTGCTGTCGATTTGAATATACCCGAGCAATGTGTCGAGGCGAAGCGACACGGGCAGAGTGGTGAGTTTGTTGTTGTTAAGCGTCAGCCTGCCCAGATTGACGAGATTTGAAGCCTGAGGGGAAAGACTGTCGAGCTGGTTATAGTCGAGGTCGAGCTGCTGGAGCGCGGTGATTGTCCACAGGCTTTGCGGCAGGGACGAAATAGCGTTGTGAGACAGGAGAAGCGTTTTAAGAGAATGCAGTGAGCCTATTTCTGCGGGGAGGCTTGTGAGCCGGTTATATGACATTTGGATATAAACAAGCGACGTGCACTTGCCGATTTCACCGGGCAGGACCGCAATGCTGTTCGTATCAATGCGCAGTATCTCGAGCGCGGTAAGCGCCTTGATCTGGGCGGGAATCACGTGGAGGCCTTTGCTGCTGAGTTTAAGCTCCACGATGCGATGAAAGTTGGTGACGGGGTCGAGCGCCAACGTCACGATAGAGTCGCTTCCCGCAGAAATGGTCGAAATGCCGTTGGAATCGAGCATGGCCCGCAGCGCCAGGGTATCGGAGTAGTCGAAAACCGCGCCCGACTGCTGGCTTGGGTTAGTAGCTGAATTCTTGGCGCACGACATAAGCACAAGTGCCAGAGCGCATGTAGAAATGCCAAAAACTTTAAGCGTCTTCATGTCCTTGTCCTTTCCTTTTTGAAAAGGGTTCCCGTGCGATGATAGGCGAGCAAGTGAAGAGGCAATTCATTATCGATAAAGATAATTTGTGCCCCTGCACGGCAAAACCCTTGTGTAAAATGTATCCGAACCCATTCTCACCGGATGTGAACGGCAGGGATTATTTTTTGAGGGTATTTCCTGCCGCGCCGTTTTGACAAAAGGCATTACAGGAGTAATCCGAACGGCTTTCGGCGCCGGGGCAGGGGTTCGCGGCGAGGTTCTTGCGAGACCTTTTCAAACAGAATGCGGCGAGCTTCCTCGTCCCGGCTTTCCGGGGCGCCGTGTGCCACGCCGGAATTCCGCAGTATATGAACAAGAGCTTCAAGGCTTTTCTCCGATGTACGCTCCTGGTTGTTATGGCATGCGGCCCGTGCCGTGCCGACACTGCGCAGGCTGCGCCGGCCGTGTGTGCGAACGAAGGCGAGTGGTGCAGGCTGGATCTGCTGAACCAGTACCCGCCTCCTTTTCACAAGCACTTTGTCGATTCCATCCTGGACAAGAAGCAATTCTCTTTTGCGTTCGGCCTCAGATCCCTTGACAGCGTGCCATTCGTAAAGGGGGAAAAATTCGTCTACGACGTCGGCTGGGGGCCGCTGCGCGCCGGGTTCGTCATCCTCGAAACTTCCCTGGACCCGGCAAGCGGCCTGTTTGTGGTTACCGGCAAGGGAATGACCAACAACTTCTTCAGCGCTTTTTACAAAGTGCGCGACTACATTTGCACCACGATGGACCCGAAAGGGATCTATCCGTTCTTTTTTGAGCAGCACTTGCGCGAAGGGCGGTATAAAGACAACCGGTGGGAGATGTTCGACCAGGCCGGCCACCGCGCGTACATTCATTCGAACGACACCGGTTTCGCGGAGGTTCCTCCCTTCGTGCAGAACTACTTCTCCCTTGTCACCTACGTTCGCTCGCTGTCTTTTGCACCCGGCGATTCGTTCTTCACCGACTGCTTCGTGCACACGAAATCATATCACATCGTCTCGCATTGCGTGGAGAGGAAGCCGGTTGAAGTTCAGGCAGGCACCTTCAACTGCCTGCTGGTAAAGCCGGTTCTCGTGGGCGAGGGACGGGTGTTTTCCAAGAAAGACGAAATCCGGTTGTGGCTCACCGACGACGGCTACAAGATGCCGGTGATGGTAAAGGCAAAAATCGCGGTGGGATCAATCACGGCACGGCTCATTTGGTACGAGCGGAAGAAGTAGGAAAGCTTCATGCTCCAAACCGTTCTTCAACTCGATACCCAACTCTTCCTCTTTTTCAACCACACCATCGCCAATCAGGTGTTCGACGCGATCTTCGTCACTATCACCAACGGCAGGTTCTGGATACTCCCCGGCATCGCGGCCGCCCTGCTATTCCTTTACTTTAAGAGAAGGCCGGCGATCATCGTGATCGCCCTATCTCTTGCGACCGTTTCCGTTTCCGACCCGGTGTGCAACAGAATCATCAAGCCGCCATTCCACCGCCTGCGACCGTGCAACGAGCGCGTTGTCATCCCGGACGGGCGTTTCCTGCTCGGCCGAAAGACGTCCGATTCGTTCCCGTCGTCTCACGCAATGAACATGTTTGCCCAGGCAATGCTGTTTACGCTGTTGTACAGGCGCAAACGCGTGTGGATCACCGCGTTTGTATTCGCCGCAGTCATCGCGTTCTCGCGTGTCTACGTTGGAGCGCATTATCCGCTGGATGTCGCCGCAGGAGCGGTATTCGGGGTTATGGTCGGAGCGGGTGTGTATGCTGCGTATTTCTTTGTGATGAGGAAGTGGAATCCGGCGGCGCTCAGGCTGTGATTGGTCTGGCCTCGGGGTGGCGCTGATGGCGGAAAGGCAACCGGTGAAAATTAGCCTTTATGCTTGGCGAGCTTGACAATTGTGGAACCGCCCCTATGTCCAGCGTTAGGGGCGACCGGAGGGTGAGCGAGGGCGAAGTGCCGGTCGACCCCGGCCGAAGGCCGTTGGGGCGGTCCGGCACCGAGGCCCGTGGCCGAGCCCGCAGGAAGAACCGACCCTGCCTTCGTCTTGACGAAGGCAGGGAAACGCCCAATTCTTTGATTATCAATTATAGAAATTACGCCACTTCGAGTTCCGCCTGCGCGTCCACTACGTCCCTGTTGACAAGAAGCAACGACTCGTGCAGTCTGTCGGCCATAAAGGGATCTGGAATTGTGTCGCGCAAGGTGCGCAGCAGCTGCACGGTCATGCGCAGCACGCGCACGAGGTCGCCTTCGGGCACGCCGAACGATTCGAGCTCGGCCAACGTGCAGGCGTTTGCCCAGGCGAAGACGGGCGCGGCAAGGGAAAAATCGAGCTCGCGCACAGGCGAGTCGATGTTGTGACGAATCTCCTTTGATCGCAGCTTGTGAATCACGCCCTCGGCGTGGAACCGCAGCTTGATATCAGAGACGGGACGCGCGTTTCTGCTCCTGCTTTCCTCGGTGATGAGAGCAGCGATCACCACGGGCAGCTGGGTGGCGCTGCACTCGTCAAGACTGCGGGAATAGTAGAGTTCGGCCGCCTGGATCTCGTACCCGTTGACGGCCATGGCGAGACGGCCCTTATCGGTGAGATTTGTCCCGGAAAGAAAGCCCCCATCCTGCAGAAAGGCTATGCGGTTATTGATCTGCTCCTCTTCCTGGCGGTAGGAATGCGTGAAGGCGAAATGCCCTTTGCGAAAATTGCGCAGGCTTCGCCGGAAAATGTCGAACGCGTTTTGGCCGAACTGGCTGTACAAAGCGAGAATAGTTGAGTACGAGGCGAAGAACCTGCTCGAAATGATTTCGTTCTTCCCGAACCACAATCGCTCGATCTCCTTGGGGTCGGTGGCCTCGGGGGTGATCTGCGCATACACGTAACCGACCTCGTCCATGCCGCGGCGGCCGGCGCGGCCGGCAATCTGGTTGTACTGCCGCGTCATGAGGTAGTTGAAATCAACACCGTCGAACTTCTCCAATGTGTCGAATATTACCGTGCTCGCGGGCATGTTCACGCCGAGCGCAAAGGTTTCGGTGCAGAACAGAAGCTTGATGAGGCCTGCGGAAAACAGCCGCTCCACGATCTCCTTGGCCGCGGGAAGAATGCCTGCATGATGATAGGCCACACCGGTTTCCCACAGCTGGCGCATGGACTGCAGCCGGTCGTACGGGCCGAGCCGGTACTGCGCCACGAGATCGTCCACCATGACGATCACCCGGGAATGTTCTTCGCGCGAGAGGAGTTTGAGCCACGAGTGCATGTGCGCGTTCCGCTCGCACGCGTTGCGGTTGAAGCAGAAGTACAGGATGGGAAAATGCCCCGTATCAAGCACATGCCGGACGATGCTGCGGGACGATGGCTTTTTCCGGAGGAACGCCTTGCGCTGGTTCGGGTTCCTCAGGTACATCTTGCTTATTTGCTTTATGCTCATGAGCTTGAACTTGGGGCTGTATAAAAAGTGTTTGAGCGGAACCGGCCGGTGCGTTTCCTCGATGATGGAAACGTGCGATTCCCGTACCGCCTCCATCCACTGCGCGAGTTCGTGCAAGTTGGGCACCGTAGCCGAAAGGCACATGAAGCGGATTTCCTTGGGAGCGAGGATGATGCTTTCTTCCCAGACGGTCCCGCGTTCCGGATCGTCAAGATAGTGGATTTCGTCGAAAATCACGTAGTGAACGTCGCCCAGGCGCGGTGAGTTCTCAAGGATGAGGTTACGAAATATCTCGGTGGTCATGATGAGGATCCGGCCTTCGGGATTTATGGTGACGTCGCCGGTGTGGATGCCCACCACGGCGTCGCCGAAGCGTTTCCTGAAGTCGCGGAATTTCTGGTTGGACAACGCCTTGATGGGCGCGGTGTAGATCACCCTCCTGCCGATTCTCATCGAGGCCTCGGCCGCGTATTCGGCGATGAGGGTCTTGCCGCACCCCGTGGGTGCGGCAACGATGATTGATTTTCCTTCGTCAATCGCGTGGACCGCTTGTTCCTGAAAATCGTCGAGGGCGAAACCGAGATAGTTCACGATGTTTCCCGTGTGCAAAAAGTTAGCGGGCCGAGGGTGTAAAATACGTCATATCATGCGTCAATAACAATCACAAACCGCGTGCGACGCGACCGACCGGTATGCGCGCACGCTCCCTTCCCTTTTCCGTCAGCACCCGCACGTCGCCCCGGCGCTCGGTAATTCCCTCACTGTCAAATAGCGCGTATAGGAGCAGGCAGATCTTCCTGTTCCCCTGCACCAGATCGCGGAACCGCGCAACGGTGAGGCCGTCGGGCCTGGAGGAGAGCTCGGCAAGCAGAAGCGATCTGCATTTATCAACAATGGAGGCGTGCAGAAAAGTCCCTTCCACCGCAACCAGCACCCGTGCCGACGCCATGAACCCCAGCAGGTGCTGCAGCCGGTTCTCGTCGATCCCGCGCGTTTTTGCGTGCGCGGCCAGATCGGCGGCCACAGGCGCCTGCATGCCGCAGTTCCGCACATATTCCTCGATGATACGGCACTGGTCCCTGTCTTGTTTGGAAAGGTTCACCCTATGGCCTGCCAATAAAAACGTGTGGCCCGCGAGCTTGAGCACTCCGTGGTCTACCAGCCGGTTCAGGAACAGGCCGGCGAGCAGTCTCGCGTCATCGCCTTGCCCAAGCCCGAGAATTCCCTGCATTTCCTCGGCAGACCTTCCTCCCTCGGAAAACGGATGTGCTGCGTGAAAGTCCGAAAGGCTCTTTTCCGCTTTTGAAACGAGTGCGGAAAACCGCGTTTGCGTAATAAAAAACCGCTTTTCTCCTGAAGCGAGCACAACCGTTTGCTCGCGCAGCTGCGACACGTCAACCGAATCAATTTCCTGGGACGACACGTTGAGGGCAGCTGCAAGTACAGCGCGTTCGATCCCTGCAGGATGTTTTCCAATTTCCATTGCCACAAGCTGGGGCAGCCTGCCGCCGGCAAGTTCGTGCAATTGCCGCACGAGCCGGGCGGGCCGGCGTCGGTGATGAAGGGGGCGCGGATCAATGATTTCACCTCCGCCCATTGTGCTGTCGCCCGAGGTGCTGCGAAGGACGAACGCATCCTGCGCCTGCGCAACGCAGGGTTCGGGAAGGTGGATTTGCGCAAGGCCGGATCGTCCCGCCGCCAGGGCGTTTGTTTCGAGAAGATGAATTCGTGCCTGCGCCTCGAACGTTCCCATGATGAAAAGGGCCTCCGACCACACCGAAAGCGGACGTGTTCCGGCAAAGAGCCGCACGGTTGCGTCGAGGAGCTGCGTCGCGGCAAGCGGCCGGTCGGCCACCAGCATACCCCGCCGGAATTCCTCTTTTGAAAGCCCGGCGAGGTTGAGCGATGCGCGGTCGCCCGCGACAACCATCTCCGTATCGGCGCCGTGGCGCTGCATGCGCCGCACACGGAGCTCACGTCCCGACGGCAGGAGCCACGCCGGTTGACCGGCGCGAAGCGAACCCCCGATCACCGACCCGGTAACAACCGTGCCGAACCCGCTTACGCTGAAAATCCTGTCCAGGTACATGCGGAACACGCCGGTTGACGGCCGCTGTTGGGTCGCGGACGCAACGGCCGCAATGGCGGCGGTAAGCTCGGAAAGGCCGGTCCCGGCCGCGGCCGACACGTCAACCATGGCGCAGCCGTCGAGGAATGTTCCTTTTGTCCACTCGCGGATCGTTGCGCGAACCCCGGCGAGCGAGGCCGCGTCCACAAGATCGGCCTTGTTTACAGCCACGACGCCGCGTCGGATGCCCAGCACCTGGCAAATCTGCAGATGCTCCCTGGTCTGCGGCATCACGCCGCTGTCCGCGGCAATTACCATAAGAACGAAATCGACGCCCTGCGCACCCGCCACCATGGTATGCACGAAATCCCGGTGGCCGGGTACGTCGATGATGCCCACGATGTCGCCGCCGGGAAGCGCGAGGTAGGCAAAACCAAGGTTGATGGTGATGCCGCGCCGTTTTTCTTCCCGGTGGGTGTCGCAGTCCATACCGGTGAGGGCCTTGACAAGAGCGGTTTTGCCGTGGTCGATGTGGCCGGCCGTTCCCATGATGAGATGCTTCACGATGCCTCGTCGGCGCATGCCGCAATGGCCTCGGCCAGATACGAAATCTCCGATTCCTGCACGGTAAGCATGTCGAATACCAGGCGGCCCTCGCGCAGGATCCCCACTACCGGCCGGTCCGCCTGGCACAGGCGTTCGAATATGCGCCTGGTGGAATCGGCCTGTTTTGGTCCTTTTTTGTCAAGGACTACGGCGCAGCTCGGTATCGCCACGTTCGGCAGAGTTCCGCCGCCGCACCGACCCTCCGTGTCTTCAACGGAGGCTCGAATGCCCCGGGCGGCAAGCGCCTGCTGCAGGAGAATGGCGCATCGCCAGGTATCGTCGCGGCGTTTCGACAGCATGGCAAACGTTGGGTTGTTTTTTACAAGCGAGGCATCGTCGAGATAACTTTTGCACGCGCTCGCCAGAGCCGCCATGGTAAGTTTTCCCACCCGAAACGCGCGCATGAGCGGCGCCTTGCCAAGCGCGGCGATCAGGTCCTTCTTGCCTGCAATAATGCCCGCCTGCGGCCCGCCCAGCAGCTTGTCGCCGGAGAAAAGAACGAGATCCGCCCCTTGGGCAATCGCCGAGGCGACGTCGGGTTCGTCGCCGAGCGACAGTGACGCGGGTTTTCGGATCAGCCCGGAACCGATGTCGTAGACAAACAACAATTTGCATTTCCGGGCCAGCGTCGCGCATTCTGCAAGCGACGTTTCCTGCACGAATCCGGTCATCGCGTAATTCGACTTGTGCGCCTTGAACAGGATCGCGGTCCTCTCGGTAATTGCCTTTTCGTAATCGGCGATGCGCGTGCGGTTGGTTGTTCCCACTTCCACCATGCGGCATCCGGATGCGGCCATGATGTCCGGGATCCGGAACTCGCCGCCGATTTCAATGAGTTCGCCGCGGGAGACAAGCACGTCGCGCCTCTTTGCAAGCGTGGACAGCGCAAGAACGATGCCGGCGGCGTTGTTATTGACAACAAGGACATCCTCGGCGCCCGTAAGGAAGCGCAGCAGCGCCGCGATGCTGGCGTGCCTGTTGCCGCGCCTGCCTGTTGACAAATCGAATTCGATATTTGAGAAGCCCGTCACGATACCGGCTATGTCGGCCAGCACAGGTTCACCAAGCACGGCGCGGCCCAGGTTGGTATGCAGGATGATGCCGGTGGCATTGACGACCGGCACCAGGCCGGGATGTGCGATCGAATGAACGAGAACCGCAACGTACGCAGGAATTTCGCCCGGGACGCCGGGACTCTTCGAAGAGAAACGCTGGGACCGAAGTCCCGCCAGCACTTCGCGGATTGCAAACGTGACCACCTTGCGGCCGTGCTCGGCGACGAGCGTGGCAAGCGCGGGATTTTTGAGCAGTGAATCCACGCTTGGGAGCGCCTGAAAGTAGTTTTTGTTTTTTCTCATAAGGAATGGAGACATTGCGCGCTCGGACAACAGCGCGGCATGAAATGACCTATCGAAGCCGATTTCCGGCTTTCGGCGCAGAGAGGGCAGGAATCGAACCTGCCACAGACGGTTTTATCCGCCCGCCACTGGTTTTGAAGACCAGCCGGAACACCAGTTCCATCCCCTCTGATCACAAAAATAAATGCAGGAAACCTTGCTTCTAAACGAATTCGGCCGGTTTGAACATTTCAATCGTTGCAACAAAACGCGAAATGCCTCAAAGATTATCCGTTTCCGCCGGGACACCTTTCCGTTAGGATCCGGTATGCTTTTTCTGTAACTTTTCACTTTTTTTTTCGTAATATTATGGACAAAGAAGGGAGACAGTGTGAGGAAGAGAACGTGCGGATTTATTATTGGAATGGGCCTGTTGATAACGTTATCTGCAATCGACGCATGTGGGTGGGGCGGGTCTCGCGGAGGAGGGAGAGCTGGGTTCCGCGGTGGCCATGACGGTTTTTACCACGGGTACGGTTATTTTGGAGCAGGGCCTTATTGGCCCTATTGGTATGGGTTTACTCCGTGCGTGGGGACTTTTGTGGGTTATCTTCCCTATGGATGTACTGCAGTCGTTGTTGATGGTACTACCTATTATTATTATGGCGGGTATTTCTTCAGCCCTTATTCAAACGGCTATGTGATTGTGCCCGAACCCGTTGCTTCCACAACTTCTCAAACCCAAGAGCCGCTAGCAGCGGTCCAGTCATCCGCGTCGTCAAACCAGACCATCGCGGCAAATGCGGAACCTACATCGAGTGACACGACAACAATAAATGTCCCGAATTCAAAGGGAGGATTCACGCCGGTAAGGCTGGTGCGGCACAAAAACGGTTATGTCGGGCCGCAGGGAGAATTTTACACGGGCCATCCGACCGTTGATGCGCTAAAGGCATTGTACGGTGATTAAGAGCACCTCATTTGATTTCTGAGCGGGAGATGATACGCGGTCGGCATTTCTGAAGTGAGGCATATCATTTTGGCGTAAGCTCGGGTTTGCCGTCTGCCGAGGCCCAAAATCTCGCTGGTTTTGTTGTGCTGCAGTGTGGAAAGAATTCTGCTGCCTTGTCGTTCCCCGCTTTCTCGAAGATGTATTTTACTACATGAAAATCTCTCTCTTCAAACAACGACCTTTTCATTCCTATGTGGAGCAATCCAATGGCCGGGACGAGCAAGACAGAACTCATCAATTTGCAGAAGATTTTGGTACAAGATCAAGCACTTGCCAACAAACTGAAGGTAACCGGACAGCACCACCTGTTTCTTGTTCGCTACCCCCAACCGCCCGTGTCCGTTCCCGGGAAAGGGAAAGTGACAATCGGCCGCTCGGACAACAATACAATTGTCCTCACCGAAACCAGGGTGAGCCGCCTGCATGCGCAGGTCGAATATCAGTTCTCCTCCAAGACATTTACCATTTCCGATCTTGGAAGCGCAAACGGTACCTACATCAATGGCCAAAGGATTAATGCTCTCGACAGACGGCCCCTTGCCAATTGGGACAAGATCCGCATTGCGTCAACCATTTTCACCGTGCGATTGGCGGACGATCCCGCGCTCATCACGAGTGAATTCAGGGAACTCCTCTCACGGATCCACCTGCAGGCCACAGAAGTCGTCGAATTGACCGATATCAAATCCATCGTCAATCAATCCGCCATTTCGGGCAACCTTGAGCATGTGTGCGCGGTCGAGTTGTTCCAGATGCTCGAGCACGGCGCCAAGACCGGCGTGCTGTCGCTTAAAAGCGACATCGGCGAAGGTACGTTCACCTTTAAAAAGGGGAAAATTATTTCCGCGTCGTTCGGAAAGTCGCTTGACGAAAAGGCGGTTTACGGGGCGATTCGCTGCAGCTGCGGAAGCTTCTCCTTTTCCCCCCGGACCGACATCACAAAAGAGCACAGAATCACCGCTGCAACCACTGCGCTGCTCATGGAGGGCTGCAGGCTGCTTGATGAGGAGAATACCACCGCTCCTCCGCGTCCTTCAACCGCACAGCACAGTTGAACGGATCCGATCACAGTGCTCTGACAGTCCAGGTAACCCCATCGGGCGAGGTGAGGACGGTAGCCTTGTCTCCCACCGCGATGAATTGTGCCCCCGTGTAGATAACCCCATTGATGGTGTTTCTCGTCCCCGAATTCCTGGTTGTCCAGACCGCTCCGTCGGAAGAAGTAAGGATAACGCCGCCAAGTCCGACAGCAACGAAAAGATTCCCGCCGTAGGTGATTCCATTAAGAAACTCCGTTGTTCCGGAACTCCTGAGAGTCCAGGAACCGGTATCGGGAGAAGTAAGAACGGCCCCGTTTTCTCCCACCGCGACAAACAGGCTGTCACCGTAGGTAACACCGTTGAGGGATGCTTGCGTGCCTGAATTCTTTGTTGTCCAGATTGCCCCGTCGGCGGAGATGGCAATAGCACTGCCGTACCCGACTGCCACGAACTGATTCCCGCCAAAGGCAACGCTGTTGAGAAGTTCGACGGTGCCCGAGCTCCGGATTGTCCAGGAGATTCCATCGGTGGAAGTGAGAATGGTGCCTCTCGTTCCAACGGCTACAAACTGGTTGTCCGCAAAGGTAACGCCGTTGAGATCCGGTACAGTTCCGGAAATCCTGTTTGTCCAGGTAGAATCATCCCGGGAGGTGAAAACAGTGCCGTTGGTCCCGACGGCCACAAATAAACTGTCGCCGTAAGCAATCCCGTATAAAGCGCCGGCGGTTCCGGAGTCCCTGCTCGTCCATGTCAGACCGTCGGGAGAAGTAAGGATTATCCCGGAACTCGGATTTTGCCAACCGTTGCCACGAACGTTCTCCGCTTCGCCTGTCACGGTATAGTTCCCGTTGATGTGCACTACTGCAAACAAATCGTTCTGTTGCACTTCCCCTGCGGGCTCGCCGATCGGGTTTGACCTTGGCCAATAATCGTTGCACGCGACAATGAAGGCAAGGCTGCAAACCGATAAAGTTTTTAAAAGAATTTTCCGGTTCATGGAACCTCCTCTGAAGTAGAACTCCACATCTGAATACGCGCCGTACACTTCATTATTTCTTGTGGCGTCCATGCGATCGCTCACGCATGACACCCCGTTTATTAGACATCAAAGCAGAGAAATTCGTTTCGAAATACGCCTGTCTTTGCCCGTCGCATAAGGCACCGGAGGCCCGATTGGTAGTTCTATCCGGAGCTTGTAAAATGGGGAAATGAGAATTAGGACAGCCCGCGTTGGAAAATCTTTCTGCGCCGGGCTCCGGAGGAAGGCGGGCCTATCGCAATTCGATCTCCGACATCACCTGTTTGAACGCCCCGACCACGGCTGGGTCAAACTGCGTGCCAGAGCATCGCTCAAGCTCCAGAAGCGCCTCCCGCGTGGTCCGGCCTTTCCGGTAGGGACGGTCGCTCAGCATGGCATCAAAAGAATCGGCAACGGCAAGAATGCGGGCTCCCAGCGGGATCTCTTTCCCTTCTTTGTCCGACTTCTCGATAAAGTGGCGGTGGTGGAAAAGAACAATCTTGATCGCGTCCTTCAGGACCCCGCCGACCGACGCCAGTATCTTGGCGCTCTTTTCCGCGTGCTGACTCATGATGTACTTCTCTTCATCCGTCAAATCTGCGGCCTTCGTGATGAGTTCCGACGATATCTCGATCTTCCCGATGTCATGCAGAAGCCCGGCCACGCGGATGTTCTCCACTTCCGATGCGGACAGATCCATGGCGCGGGCGATATTAGCAGAGTAATCGGCGACGCGCACCGAATGTCCCTTGGTGTAGCGATCGGAGGCATCAAGATATTTGGAAAGGATCTCCACCACGCCGATGTAGGCCCGTTTGAGGTCGGCGATCTTCTTCTGTTTCTGCTCGTAGAGCGTGCCCACCGTGTAGGCCGCCAGAATCAGGAACCCGGCCCATATCACGATATCCAAAATCACCTGCAGTTGCTGTGATTCGTTGAAAAAGGCCTGAGGATTGAAAATAATGAAGAAGCTGATGAGGACAACTATGAAGAAACTTGTCGAAAGCGTATGCCGCCGGCCCAGGAAGTATCCTGAGATAAGGACGGGCAGGTAGTAGAAGTTGAGAAACATCAGCTTTTGGTCCACAAAGTAGTTGATAGCAAGCAACGCCAGCGTAATGATAAGTATGAGGATCGCCTCAAAGTGCTTAAGCACCCAGTGCTTTATTGTGTCCATAAAGTGCCCCCGCAGGTTCGGATATCCTAGAGACGGAAACAGAGAATAATTCTACCACGTTTTTCGGCGAAAAGCAAGGTGTTTAATCTGGCATCCGTTGTTTACAACGGAAAAAGCAGAAGAGCCCGCAAGAAGAGACGTAAAGTAATTGGCTCACGGTTGCGACGCATATATTTTATCAAGGAGCAACAGGTTGCCTGTTGTCCATCGTACATGGCACACAATTTAGTCAAAAGGAGTTATTTATGAAGTTGTTTGCAATTCGCAAAGCGATGACTGCATGGGCGTGCGCCGCAATGGCGATCATGGCCATCTGGTGTGGCAGGACTTGGGCCCAATCAAATACGTGGACACCGATGCCCACGACTACGGCGTGGGGCACACGCGGCCTTTCGCAAACCTCGTCGGCAGAAGCGCTCGGCGCAGGACGTCTCAACCTGAACCTGCAGGGAACGTGGTACCGGCAGCAAGATGCTTATCCGGGCACTCCTAACGCCGGTGCAAACATCGCAACCGGCCTGGGCGCCTTGGCGTTCGGGGTCAGCAACCACTTGGACGTTTTCGGATGCGTAAATTCCTTCAATTCGACGAAATACACCACAAGCAACAAGTCGGGCCTGGGCACGGTGATGGGAGGATTGCAGGCGTCATTGCCGCTTCCTCAGGGAGTGCCCATCTTTCTGGGCACTCAGGGCACTGTGCTCGGAGGCCTCTCGAAGAACCAGATCAATTCGAACTATGCCGACGGATATAACTATTTTGAGACCCGCACCAACTTCGATTTCATGGGCAAGCTGCTGGAGTCACTGGTGTTCGGCAGCGCAGGCCAAGGATTTGCACTCCACCTCAACGAGGGCGCTGTGAAGTCAACCCAAGCCGGGAAAGACCTCATCTTGGTTCTTGCCGGCGGCATTCAGGGCAACATCATTCCTTATTTGTCAGTAGGAGTGGAAGGGAACTCGCGCACGTTTCTCAAGAACAGCGCCTTTACCACTGATCCCGTCTGGGTGACGCCGACCGTGACTGTCAGAACTCCGGCCTTTCTCGCTTTTACGGTCGGGTGCGACGTGGCGGGATCCAAGAAGCGAAGCGACGATCCGGCTCAACGATCGCTGGAAACCTATCGCCTTTTCGGCGACATGCTGTTTTCCATCGACTGCCTCGCGGGAAAAAGGCGTGCCGACTTCGAAAAAGCAAAGGCCGATTCCACGGAACGGCTCCAATGCCAGACAGATGTCAAGCGCCTTGCCGTGTCCCGGGACAGCCTGGTGCAACGGGTGGAATCCGACTCTCTCGCTGCGGCGCAATGCAAGCGTAGCGGCGACTCGATTGCGGCCGTCGCCAGCGTACTGTTGCGCAAGACGCAGAGCGACTCAATGGCGCTTATCTTGGCGCTGGCGGAAGGCAAGCGCCTGCTTGCAATAGAAAAGGACCGGCGCTCCGAGATAGAGAAGAAACTACTTTCCACCGGCATGTTGATCCTTGACGCGGTCTACTTCGAGTCGGGCAAGGCCGAGATATCTATGAATTCAAAACCGTATCTCCAGATAATCGGCAAGATGCTGGAACGGTATCCCAAGCTTGAACTTGAGGTCGGCGGCCATACGGACAATGTGGGATCGCCTAACAAGAACCTGCAGCTCAGCCAACTCCGGTCCGAGGCGGTGCGCGACTACCTTCTTCAAGTAGCTCCCGGGTTGATGGGCAGGCTTTCTGCAATGGGCTACGGGCCGTCGGTACCCAAGGCCGACAATAGAAAGGCGGCAGGACGGAAGATCAACCGCCGCGTCGAACTCAAAGTGCTTAATCCGGACGTTTTGAAGGAATATAACTGAGAGGTCAGATTCTTCGCGGGTAAGCGGGTGCGTTGAGGATCGTTTCTTGACGCACGCCGAATTTTATGGCTTTGTTCCCGTTGCTGAGGTTGACGTAATGATAATTTCATGCGGCCATCGCAGAAAGGGAGGCGGGGCGGGGCAACGAGAAAGCGGAACCGCGGAGCAATGCCGCGATAGCGGGATTGCTGACTTCCTTCTGTACTTCTCTCTGTGCTTGGGGCTTTTTGCCGCCGGAGTGCGCTGAGGCGGCTGATCCCCAGCCGCCTGCCACTGTTCCCCTCCCTGCCGGAACCGGTGCACGACTATTTTCCGGTGATCCCAGGCAGTCGTGTTTTTATCCAGGCCTTCATCCGGATAGTGTATTTTGATCCGCTCGGATCGCACGCCGTCGCGTGTGACCGTTATCACTTTGCATTGGCGAATCCTATGCTGGGAACTATTGCCCATCTTGTTACCACGTTCGGTTACGCCATTGTCGCGGCTTTCATTCTGTTCGAGTGCGCCGGATTTCCGATCCCGGGTGAAACGGCGCTTCTTGTCGCATCGGGATTTGCCGGAGCAGGCAAATTGTCAATTGCCGCCGTGATCATGATTGCCGCCGGTGCGGCTATCCTGGGCGGCACGGGCGGCTATTGGCTCGGCCGTCTCTTAGGTCAGGGTTTTGTGGAGCGGTGGGGTAGATACATCGGGCTCAACCCAAAGAAGATCCAGCGGCTCACCGATTTCTTCGTTCGTCACGGTTCGTCCACCGTTTTCTTTGGACGCTTCATAGGCATCGTGCGGACCTATCTGTCGCTCTTCGCAGGCGTCAGCAAGATGCCGTATCTCACGTTTACAGTATTCAACGCGCTGGGCGCCATCGTGTGGGCGTCAATTTTCGGGACCATCGGGTACGTGTTCGGCCAGAACCTTGATGAAGTGGAACACCTCATCAGAATTTTCGGCTGGGGCGCGTTGCTCGGCCTTGCCATGATTGCGGCCTCATGGTACCTGCGGCGCTGGATTTCCACCACCGTGCCGACCCCGGACCACGGCGCCACCGCCACCGGGCTTCGGCTCACCATGAGACGGCTGTTGTACGGCTCCGCGCTCATATCGGTGCGCAACGGTTCGCCCCGGCTCTCGCGGCTCTCAGTTACGGTGATCTTTGCCGTGGGGCTCGTAATCACAACATGCCTGGTACTCTTCGTCTCGATTACTACGCGCGGATTGGCCGAGTACGACCCGCTCGTGCGGTTCGAGGAGGTGGTGTCAACGGCGATCGACAGCTGGCTCACGCAGCGGCAAAGCCTCATCGTGCTGGCCATAGCAAAATTCGGGTCTGCATTGTCTGTATGCGCGGGCATCGCAGCGGCAATCGTTTCCCTTCTGTCTAAGCAACGGCTGTACATGTTTACCATGCTGTTTGCGCTTGCCGGCGGGGAAACGCTCAATGCGCTGTTCGCCTACCTCAACAGGGGATCCCAGGTGTTCCTATCGTCGCATTTCTCGGTGAGGCTTTCCTACCTTCTCGCATACGACAACATCATCGTGCCGATCGTGGTGTTCGGCATGCTCGCCTATATTGCCGTGGCGTCCACGAAACAAATGCTGTCTGCGGTCACCATTATAATCGGATTCGGCCTGCCGTTGCTCGCTATTGTGGCGAGCAGTTTCCTCTGCGGACTGCACGGAGGCATCGCGTTTTTCGAAGAATTGCTGTGCGCCATCGTGTGGCTGTGGTTCTGCATCGGGCTTACCGGGTTCATTCAACTGAGGCGCCGGCAGCACGCGGCGCTGCGCAACATTTCCGAAGACCCGCTATAGCCCGGTTTTCGCCTTGTTGCGGCCTTGCAGATCCTTCTTTTTTTGAAACGCACAGCATGCTGACAACGTAATTTTGCTGGTGCCCATATTCCAACAAGAATGGGGAGCGTCCATGAACGAACCTGGGGGATTTACTCTTCGCGACGATGTGTCCATTGTACTTGCGGGGCCCGCCGGCCAGGGAATCCACACGATAGAACAGCTTCTTCCGCGGATCCTGCGCAAGGCAGGGCACAATGTGTTTTGCACCAGCGAATTCATGTCGCGCATCCGGGGCGGCAGCAATTCAACTGAGATTCGCGTTTCCGCACTCAAAATCGCCACGCATGTTGACAAGATCGACATTCTTGTTCCGCTCGACGGTCCGGCACTGCAGCATTGCGAAAAGAGGATATCCGCGAACACGCTTATCCTGGGCGAGAAGGCCGTTCTTCCGGCCGCTTTCCCTGTTGTCGATGTTCCCTTCACGCAGACCGCGATTGGGGTGGGCGGCAAGATGTACGCGAGCTCTGTCGCTGTCGGAGCCGTGTGCGCGCTGCTGAATGTCCCCGTCGATCTGGCAGCCGGTTGCATCGAGGAATATTTCGGCGCCAGAAAACCTGAAGTCTCGGGGAAAAACGCGGAAGCGGCCCGACGAGGTTTTCATCTTGGCGAAGCGCTGGTTTCCCGCGGCGTGGTGACCACCACGATCGCCAGAGACCCGTCTGTCAAGGATGAGCTTTTCCTCACCGGCGCGCAGGCCATCGGACTCGGCGCCCTGGCCGGGGGCTGCGATTTCGTGTCATCGTATCCCATGTCCCCGTCCACCGGCGTTCTGACGTTTCTCGCCCGGCACAAAAATGAGTTCGGCATGGTGGTGGAGCAGGCGGAAGACGAAATCGCGGCGGTCAACATGGCGCTCGGGGCATGGTACGCAGGCGGCAGGGCGCTCGCCACCACATCGGGGGGCGGATTTGCGCTTATGTGCGAAGGCATAAGCCTCAGCGGCATGCTTGAGACTCCGGTGGTTATTCATGTGGGCCAACGGCCCGGCCCCGCAACGGGTTTGCCCACCCGCACCGAGCAGGCAGACCTTGAGCTCGTCCTGTACGCAGGCCACGGTGAATTCCCCAGGGTCGTGTTTGCACCCGGGACCCTGGCAGGCGCCGTCGACATCATGCACAAAGCCTTCACCATAGCGGACAAATATCAAGTACCTGTGTTTGTCCTCACCGACCAGTACTTCCTTGACTCCAGCGCCGGCATGCAGCCGGTTGACTTTTCAAAGTACGGCGTGAAGAAGAACATCATCAAAACAGCGGAGGGATATAAACGGTTTGCCATCACCAATAGCGGCATTTCTCCCAGAGGCATTCCGGGGTTGGGAGCAGGAATCGTCTGCGTTGACAGTGACGAACATACCGAAGAAGGATACATTACCGAGGATTTGGACCTGCGGACCCGGATGGTGGATAAGCGGCTCAAGAAAGCCGATTTTGACCCGGAAGATATGGTGCCGCCACGGTTCGTTGGGCCGGACACGTTCCATAACCTGGTTGTCTGCTGGGGCTCCAACTACTATTCGGTGCGCGAGGCGCTTATCAGAATCGGGTGGAAGAATACCGCTATGCTGCACATTCCCCAGGTGTACCCACTGCACGAAATGGTCGACGTCGCGCTCACAAAGACAAAGAAGTTAATCGTGGTGGAGAACAACGCAACAGGACAGCTTGCCAAGCTTCTCAAACTTACGTTTGGATACGGAGCGCACGAAAAAATCCTCAAGTACAACGGGATGCCGTTTTCGGTGGAGGAACTGGTGGAAAGGATCAGCAAGGTGATCTAGGAAAGTCTCTCGCAGAGGCGCAGAGACCCAGAGAAAAGCAAACCGGTTGAACGTTGACCGTTGACGGTTGAAAGTTCTGGTGCAGTTGACTGTCAACTTTCGACCCATTCTTGAAGGATTATGGAATGGACACTTCAGTCTACGATAAGCCCGACATCGATATCGCCTGGTGCCCCGGGTGCGGCAATTTCTCAATTCTCGATGCCATCAAACAGGCAATCGCGGAACTCTCCATAGCTCCGCAGAACCTTGTGGTCGCCTGCGGCATCGGCCAGGCGCCCAAGACGCCCCACTATTTCAATACCAACATGTTTAACGGGCTGCACGGCAGGGCGCTTCCCGCCGCCACCGCGATTAAGGCGTCCAACCCGCAGCTTACCGTCATTGCCGAAGGCGGCGACGGCGACATGTACGGCGAGGGAGGCAATCATTTTATTCACACCGTGCGAAGGAACCCGGACATAACGCACATCGTGCACGACAACATGGTCTATGGGCTTACCAAGGGCCAGGCCTCTCCCACCTCCAAGCGCGGGTTCATGACCCCCGTGCAGGTTGACGGCGTGATACTCGAGCCGTTCAATCCGCTGGCTGTCGCACTTGCGCTCGACGCTTCCTTTGTTGCGCGCGCCTTTGCCGGCGACATCCCGCAAACCAAAGAAATCGTGAAGAAGGCTATTCTCCACAAAGGCTACGCCCTCGTTGACATATTCCAGCCCTGCGTCACCTACAATAAAGTGAACACGTTCAAGTGGTTCAAGGACAACACCTATTATCTCGACGAAACGCACGATGCGTCCGACAGGGTTCATGCCTTCGAGCTTGCTATCAAGACCGACAAGTATCCGCTCGGCGTCTTTTATGTCAATACCAGCAAGCTTCCGTTCGAAGAAGCGTGCGGTGCATACCGGGAAGACAAACGGCCGCTTTATGAGAGAGAGACGGATATGAAGAAGGTGGCGGAACTGATGAAGGAGATTGGGAGGGACTAGTACAATTGATAAGAATGCATATGGTTTGCTCAGCGGGTATGGCGAAATGAAAATACAATTCTGGTGTGCTGAGCGTCGTGGGTGTCTATAAACTCTTCGTTCAATATTTTCTCCCTCGCCCTTCGGCGACCCTTGGAAGTACCCGAAGGGGTAGAGAGGGCGGGGTGAAGGTTTTCCAAGGTTCTCGCCACAACTCCCACTATGGGGTCACCCGGCTCAGCCATCCAGAAACATCTATATATTCATAAATCCTTGGTGTTTCCAAATGGAAACAAAAAATGCTGCCTCCTTGCCTTTCCATCGTTGTGCGCGGTACCGTACTCGGCAGGCGCCCAAGTCTTCTGTTTCTATTGCGCGCCCGTCTCTCCAGGCAAAATCTCTATCTACTATTCTTGGCTTACCTCCCCGTAATAAGATATTTTTCTCAAGCCCGCAGAGCTTCGTTTTATCAAAGACCGTCATTCTCATCAGAATATCCGGGAGCACTCAATGCATACCAAGAAACACGATACCTTTTTCGACGAAGAAACCTCGGAAACAAAAGCGGAAAAGGAATTGCTCACGATGCTCGGCACCTACGACAAGCCTGTCGCGGTCAACCTTGAGAAAGGTGCTAAAGTCTCAGGGAAGATCATCAAGATATCCGACAAATACGCGTTCGTGGAAATAGGCGGCAAGAACGAGGCTGTTGTTGAATTGTCCGAGCTTAAGAAGGAAGACGGCACGCTTTCCGTGAACACCGGCGACACTTTTGAAGGATATGTTGTCTCGCTTTCCGGTGGCATCACGCTCTCCAAGAAACTATCCTCCAAGACCGCCGCCGCGGACAATTCCCTCAGCGACATTGTCGACGCCATGAAGGCCAAACTGCCTGTTGATGGGAAGGTCACCGGCATCAACAAGGGCGGCTTCAACGTGAAAATCATGGGCCAGAGGGCGTTCTGCCCCATTTCGCAAATAGACCTGAAACGCGTTGAAGACCCGAACGTTTTTCTCAACAAGTTGCTCCCGTTTGTGATCGTACGCGTCACGGAGGGCGGCCGCAACATCGTGGTATCGCGGCTTCCGCTTCTCGAAGCGGACATGGGCCAGGTTCTCGACAACCTTGCCGCCTGCATCGAACCCAAAACCCTTGTTTCCGGCACGATCACCCGGATCATGCCGTTCGGGCTTTTCGTGGACCTGGGCGGATTCGAAGGGCTCATTCACATATCGGAGGTATCGTGGGAGCGGTCCGAGGACCTCTCGAAGAGCTTTGAGCCGGGCCAGAAGGTGGACTGTCTTGTTCTGGCCATCGAGCGGAAAGAGCAGTTGCGGCAATCCAAGATATCGTTGTCGCTCAAACAGGTGCACGCAAATCCTTGGACGACCGTGGGGACCGCGTTTGCGCCGGGAATGACGGTGCAGGGGAAAATCACCAGGCTGGCGACCTTTGGCGCATTTGTCCAGCTCATTCCCGGCGTGGAAGGACTCATCCACATCTCCGAAATGAGCTGGGAGAAGAAAATCCGGCATCCGGGCGACGTGGTTGCGGAAGGCCAGGTGGTGCAGGTAACCATCCTGTCCGTCAATCAGGACAAGCGCGAAATCTCGTGTAGCCTCAAGGATGCGGCAAACGACCCGTGGAACAACATCGAAACCAGATTTTCTGCGGGTGCAACGGTGCAGGGCACGGTGGCGCAGAACACGCGCTTCGGGTTTTTTGTCGATCTTGCCGAGGGAATTACCGGGCTCCTGCCGTTCGGTAACATTGCGCAGGACAAGAAGGACGCCATCAAAGTGGGCGCACAGCTCCAGGTGGCCATCGAGTCCATAGACACCGAGCGACGCAGGATTTCACTGTCGCTGGGTATTGCCGGCGAACGCACCCAGGCGGCCGAGGTAAAACAGTTCCTGTCCGAACAGAAGCAACAGGCCGCGGCGCCGGCGGACACCGAATTCGGCGCCGCGCTCAAGCTGGCGCTTCAGAAAAAGCACTCGTAGCCGGGGACCGCATGGGCAGGATTCTCGTCATCGGCGGTGCGGGCTACATCGGCAGCCACGTTGCGCGTGCATTTCTTGACAGAGGCGATTCGGTCACCGTGTACGACAACCTGTCTTCCGGGTGCCGCGAAAACCTCTTCCCCGGCGCGGCGTTCGTGCAGGGCGATATCCTCGACTACCCGCTTTTGCTTGACACTATGCAGCGCGGGTTCGATGCCCTTGTCCACCTGGCCGCGCTCAAGGCCGCGGGCGAATCCATGATTGCGCCGGAAAAATATTCCACAAACAACATCTGCGGGACCGTCAACATTCTCAACGCGGCCAGCGTTGCCGGTGTTTCGCGCATCGTCTTTTCCTCGTCGGCGGCGGTCTACGGCGCGCCGTCCCGCATTCCGGTTGACGAATTGCATCCTACCGAGCCGATCAATTACTATGGATTTACAAAACTGGAAATCGAGCGGCTCCTCGCATGGTACGAAAAACTCCGGGGCATTCGCTTCGCGGCTCTCCGGTACTTCAATGCGGCCGGCTACGACGTTGAGGGCCGGATTACGGGGATTGAAAAAAATCCGCAAAATCTGCTCCCCCTTGTCATGGAGGTGGCGGCCGGGATGCGGAAATCATTGTTCATTTTCGGGAACGACTACGGCACAAGCGACGGCACGGGCGTGCGCGACTACATACACGTGAGCGATTTGGCCGACGCCCACCTCCGGGCCTGCGACTACATTGCGCAACACGACGCGAGTATCACGCTGAATCTCGGCAGCGAAGCCGGCATCAGCGTCCTGTCGATGATTACCATGGCGCGCCGCGTCACAGGCAGGTCCATCCCGACCGAGGTCACTGCAAGGAGGCCCGGCGATTCGGCGGTGATGATCGCTTCCTCAAGAAAGGCGTTCGACCTCCTTGGGTGGCATTCGAACTACAGTGACTGCGAAACGCTTGTTGCAAGTACCTGGAAAGTGTACAAACTTCATGCATTCTGAAGACGCGGCATTCTTATACGATCAGGGCAGCCACGAACGAATTCCTTGATTCGCATATCTAATATATTCGGGTGGCCTTCCCGCGGGGTATCGTGATACCAAAACGGCTCATATCGCTGAGTTACAGGGCAAAGCTGTTGCTGGCGCTCCTTGTTGTCAATATTCCCATGTTCATCATCCTGTCGGCCAACGAAATCGTGGCAGTACGCGACATTGCCATTCATCGGGAGCTTGACGCCCTCGGTTCCGAGGGACAGTTCTTGGCATCCGACGTAACCGACGCGCTTTTGGGGCACGACAGCACCAGACTCGCCGAAATCCTCAATTTCGCCGTTTTGCAGCCCCAAATCAAGGAAGTTTCCATCCTCGACAGCGGGGCAATGGTGCTGGCGTCAACCAACCGCTCTATCATCGGAAGGCAGCATCCGTCAACCGAGCCCGTTTCCAGGTCAAAACCTGTGGGGAGGTTTTTTCTCAAGTCGTTTGCGATACACGGCAGGCCCATGGGCGGGATAGCACCGCTGTTCCTTCAAATCAACTATTCTCTCGCGCCGGCGTTCGGTGATATCGCTTCAACCGTATACTGGGAAATAGCCATCGATTCCGTCGAAATCTTCATCATCCTGTTCGTGGCTTGGCTCATTTCGGGCATTCTGCTGAGACCGCTTGAGGAAATGAGGGAAATTTCGGACAAGATGGCGACCGGCGACTTTTCAAGCAGGGTTTCCGTTTCTTCCGACGACGTTGTGGGCCGGCTTTCCCGCGCCTTCAATACCATGGCGCAGCGTCTGCAGGTGCTCACCACCTCCATGAAGCAGGAAATAGACCGCGCCACCAGTGAATTGACTAATCGCAACAGGGATCTCCGCGAAAAGCACCTGCAGCTAGAAGACTCCAACAGAAAACTTCGCGAACTCGACATGCTCAAGTCGGATTTTGTTTCCATGGTTTCGCACGAATTGCGAACTCCGCTCACCTCCATTATCGGATTCGCAAAGACGCTCCGGACCCTTCCGCTCTCCAAGGACCAGCAGAGCCTTTATCTGGACATCATAGAATCGGAAGGGAAACGACTGTCCTCGCTCGTTGAGGAATATCTGGATATCTCTAAAATCGAATCGGGAAATATTTCGTTGCAGCGGAAGCCGGTGAACATTGCAACCCTCGTCCGCACGGCAGTCGATTCATTTTCCGTTTCCCTGCGCAAGGGAATCATCGTGGACCTCCCTCCTGCAATGCCCAATGTGATGGCCGACGCCGACCGTATCGTGCGGGTTTTGTACAACCTCATCGACAACGCCATCAAATACTCCGGCGATTCACAGGAAATCATCGTCACCGCGTATGTGAAAGAGGACGGCATCGCGGTAAGCGTGAGGGACTTCGGGGCCGGAATAGACCCTGAGGACGTGGACAAAGTTTTTGGAAAGTTTTACCGGGGAAAAAACCCTGCAACACTCAGGCACCACGGCTCCGGACTTGGCTTGGCAATTGCAAAGGGTATTATTGAGGCGCACAACGGCAAGATCTGGTGCGAGTCAAACCCGGGGAAAGGATCGAAATTCGGCTTTTTTCTCCCCTTAAGGCATGAAGGGGATTAAAAATGCGGAGTGACCGTGATGTGTCTTATATTACAAAGGAACCATCAGCTGGTAACCACGTACGATCAACGGCCGTTATCCCCGCCGGAAAACCCCGAAGGGTTTTCTGCTAACCTATGCGCAGGCAATGAATGGATCGACACACCATTCTTATAGTCGACGACGACTCGAACGTGCTTGAATTGCTCCGCGTCAATTGCGTGGCCCGGGGCTTCGATGTCGTCACGGCCGGCGACGGCCTTGAAGCCTTGCGGTTGGTTGAGCAGCGCGTACCGGAGTTGATCATCCTCGACGTGATGATGCCAGAAATGGACGGCTGGGAAGTATGCAAACAGATCCGCGACAGGTACCAGGACTCCATTCGGATCGTGATGCTTACGGCAAAAGATACCGCGCGGGACAAGATTATCGGCAAGAACATACTCAAAGCCGATGAATACCTTACGAAACCCTTTGACATAGACGAATTGCTTGCAACCGTAACGCGGCTTATTCCGTAGGAAGGCGCATGGGCCCTGTTTCGACCCCATCAACCGATCTCGAAATTGCGGGAACCGCGGTTTCTTCCGGAATTGCTATTGGCAAAGCGCATCATTTTTCGCAGATCGATCTCAAGTCCCTTGAGGAAAACCGTCTTCCTGTGGAGGATATCGAATCGGAACTCGTGCGGCTCGAATCCGCGCTCACAAAAAGCCTCGAACAGCTGCGCGGCCTCCAGACCGGCGCCAGGGAAGATGCAAGCGTCGACATCTCCGATATTTTCCAGGTCCAGATCCAAATTCTCTCGGATGCATCGTTTCTCACCAGCATCAAGCACGGCATTTCCGAAGGCAAGGCGAACATAGAGTACGTCATTGCAAATCACATCCGCGAACTCGAGAAAAAGTTTCTGTCGATGAAAACCGAGGTTTTCAAGTCGAAACTTCTCGACGTGCAGGACGTCTACCACCGGCTCCTTCGCAACATCCTCGACATAGAGCATGTGCGCGTTACGCCTTTGCGGAAAATGCCTGCAGGAGTCATCATCGTCGCGGAACAACTTCTGCCCTCCGATATAGCGCTGTTGGACCTCAAAAAAATCATCGGCATCATCATTGAAAACGGCAGCACGGTTTCCCATGTGTCAATAATCGCGAAATCGCTTGGGGTTCCCGCGCTTATCAATGTGCCGGGGATTGTGTCGCTTGCCAGGCCGGGATCGCTGCTCATCCTCGACTGCCACGAATGCAAAGTGATTGTCCGACCGTCACCGGCCACCGAGGCCCGCTACCAAAAGAGACTTGCCGCCTCGCCCCAGTCTCCCGGCCGTGCCAGCAAAACCAGGAAATGCATCACCAAAGACGGCATTTCGGTGCGGCTCGAAGCCAATGCGGGCTCGCTGCTCGAGGTGAAAGAGGCCTTGCATTCCGGCGCAGAAGGCATCGGCCTCCTGCGCACCGAACTGTTCTACCTTTCGCTCAACCGGCTCCCGTCCGTAGAGGAGGAAATGGCCTACTACGAATCGGTGTTTGCACTTTGCAAAGAGAGACCCGTTACCATTCGCCTACTCGACACGGGCGCCGACAAGACCTTACCGTACCTGAACGCGCCTCGCGAGGAAAACCCTTACCTGGGTGTACGCGGAGTGCGGTTTCTTCTCCAGAACCCCGCGATCCTCAATAACCACCTGACAAGCATTGTGCGCGCCTGCGAGCGCTTCGGCACGGCCAGGATTCTGGTTCCCTTCGTGTCCCTTCCCCAGGAGGTAGACGCTATTGCCGGGGCACTGCACGCCATCGAAAGAAAAGAGGGAATCCACCGCTCCAAGTACTCGCTCGGCATTATGGTTGAGGTACCGGCCGTTGTAGTATCGCTGGGTTCGTTTCTAGACAAAGTTGACTTTCTAAGTATCGGCACCAACGATCTTGTCCAATACGCCTTTGCCGCCAGCCGTGAAGACGGCAGGCTCGAAGAGTACCGTACCGGTTCGTTCGGGGTGCTTTTGCGGCTCATCAAGCTTGTCGTTGACGCGAACGAGAAGCATGCCCGGGACATAACCGTGTGCGGTGAGGTCGCGTCCGACTCGTCCCTGGCGCCCTACCTCATCGGTCTCGGCATTCGCACGCTATCGATGCAAACGTCGTCGCTCCAGAACGTGTGCAGAGAGATCGAAAAAAGATCGCACAGCGAACTGGTGAAGATGGCGAGGGAAGAGCTTGAGAAATAGGGGGCGCGGGGAAAAACAGCGGAATTGAAGAACACCGCATCAAGCCGCGAGGACCGCGATTACGACGGGATGCGACCCTTGGAAGTCCCCTTGTGGGATACGCCCCAGTGAGCAGCCTGCAATGCGCTCGCTGTTGGATTCATGCATCAACCGGCATCCCCCTTATTTTACACTCCCCTACAAACTCCGCCATAATATCCCTAAACACCAAAATCTCCTCCTCGGAAATCATTTTCCGTTTCATTATTTCCGGGTCCAGCAAATTCCCCTTTTTCCGCATGGGTTGCAGAAACACTCTTTTCACCCCGTTTACCAGTTCTCCAATTTCCCGAATTATCTCTCTGTCAACAATCCCCGGAGCCGCCGTCACCCTGACCTCTGCATTTTCGCCCATCCCCAGCACCATGCCGACCGACTGTTCGAGGCGTTGCCGCGTATCCCCGTAGGGCGACAGAAGCAGTTTTTGGTACAGCCGCGGCGCGGTCTTCACGTCGAGCGCAAGGTAATCGGGCGACAGGGCCTTCACGACAGAGGGGAGCATTCCGTTTGTGTCAAGTTTCACGCGGTAGCCGATGGCGCGCAGGGCCGGCACGGTCTGCGCCAGGTCCGCGTGCAAGGTGGGTTCGCCGCCCGACAGCACCACACCGTCCACAAGGCCTTTCCGTTTTTCCAGAAAGCCCCACAGTTCCTGTGAAGGGACATTCGCGCCCGGTCCGGCCCGCACGATGTCGGGATTGTGGCAGTAGGGACACGCGAGATTGCACCCTGAAAAGAAAAGGACGGTTGATACCGTCCCCGGAAAATCGATGAAGGAGTTCTTTTGCCAGCCCGCTACGCCTGTAATGCTGCTTCGCATCTGACAACTTTCTCATTCGCGGCCTGCTGCGCGCCGGTTGCCGCCGGCTGCGCCAGCTTGAAAATCTTCCTGTCCCGGTATTCGGACTTCTTCCCGCAGTTCCAGTTCTGGACGGGCCGGTAGTATCCCACGATGCGCGAATACACCTCGGTCTCCTCACCGCAGCTTGGACAGGCAAACTGTTCGCCCTTGAGGTATCCGTGAGTGTGGCACACCGAAAAAGTGGGGGTAATCGTAAAATACGGTATTTCGTAGGTAGAGGCGATTTTCTGTACGAGCCGTTTGCATGTTTCCACATCGTCAATCGACTCGCCGATGAACGCATGGAACACGGTGCCGCCGGTGTACAGGCGCTGAATGTCGTTCTGCATGTCGAGCGCCTCGAACACGTCGTCGGTGGTGTTTACGGGCAGAGCCGTTGAGTTGGTGTAGTAAGGGCTCTCGTTTCCTGGAATTACCATGCGGGAGAACTTCTGGCGGTCTATTTTCGCAAGCCGGTAGCTTGTTCCTTCGCCGGGGGTGGCTTCCAGGTTGTACAGGTGTCCCGTTTCCTCTTGGAACAGCACGAGCTTTTCGCGCATGTGAATAAGCACTTCCTTGGCAAACTCGCGCGCCTCGGGGTGGGTCATGTCTTTCCCCATAAAATTGAGGGTCGATTCGTTCATGCCGATAAGACCGATGGTGGAGAAGTGGTTGTTCCAGTGGCGCAGGTATCGCTGTGTATAAGGAAACAGTCCCTGGTCCATGAGCCGCGTAATGACGCGGCGCTTGATTTCGAGGCTGTCGCGCGCCACGCACATGAAATGGTCGAGCTGGGAAAAATAGTCCTCCTTCGACGAAGACAGGTACCCGATGCGCGGCAGGTTGAGAGTCACCACGCCGATGGAGCCGGTGAATTCGTCGGAGCCGAACAGGCCGCCGCCGCGGTTACGCAGTTCCCTTTTGTCGAGTTGGAGCCTGCAGCACATCGAACGGACGTCGCCGGGATTGAGGTGCGAATTGATGAAGTTCTGGAAATACGGCGTGCCGTACTTGCCCGTCATCTTGAACAGGAGCCCCGCATTTTCGCTGTCCCAGTTGAAATTCCTGGTAAGGTTAATGGTGGGAATAGGGTACGAAAA
>Ga0181527_1000280_pt1 | contig 60085 bp, 47 predicted proteins | sample PEATcosm2014_Bin_30_FD_119762 | JGI IMG/M metagenome (GOLD analysis project Ga0181527, IMG submission 119762) | Peatland microbial communities from MTU Mesocosm Facility, Houghton, MI, USA - PEATcosm2014_Bin06_60_metaG | ecosystem: Environmental > Terrestrial > Soil > Wetlands > Peat | place...
CGAGGTGACCGAGGCTCTCGCTGACGTTCCCCCGGCGGAGGTTCCCGCTGACGAGGTGACCGAGGCTCCCGCTGAGGTTCCCCCGGCGGAGGTTCCCGCTGACGAGGTGACCGAGGCTCCCGCTGACGTTCCCCCGGCGGAGGTTCCCGCTGACGCCCTCCCGGCTTCAGCCGACTTGCAAGGCTGACAGTCGGCGCCGGCCCCTGCCCGGGTTCAACTGCCTCGTCGACCCGCTATTGCTTGTCGCTAGTTCAGGCGTCGGTGCATGACGAGAAGGCGCGCGACAAAGCCCGCACCCTCGAGGAAATTCTTTGATGCCCTCATCCCGGGAAGCACCTTCACGTCGACGCCGGTGGCGCCGCGTTGAGCGGCCCAACCGACGGCTGCCTTGAGAAGGTCCTCTTTGATCCCCACTTCGCGCGCGGCCGGATCGGCATAGACGACCTCGACGGTCGCGAGCAACGACGAGTCAGACATCTCATCAAGTCGGGCAACCGCGAGGCCAACTGGCACATCGTCGAGCGTCCCGAGCAGGACCAGCCACTGGTCGTCGTGGACAATAGCTGCGAAGTGCGGTTCAAGAGGCTCCCCGAAGGCCTCTTTCGACAGGTACATGCTGCCACCTCGCTCGGAGACGAGGGCTTCCCGGGACGCTCGGTAGAGCTCCACCAGCGTCCGCACGTCACGTTCGTTGCCTACGCGGGTTCCCGCACGCATGTTGTCGTGGTGCTCTTCATGCATCGCCGGCTCAGGGCGTGGCGCCGTCACGTTCGGAGCTCAGCTGTGCGATCCGGTGCAACACGGTGCGCCGTTTCCGACCAGCCGATTCGTGCTTGCGCACGGTCTCTAGCTCAGCCGCCGTGAGTGAAGCCAGTCTCTCAACGACCTGTGATGCGGCGAGGGTGTCGTAACCCGGAATCGGAAGGTCCGGACCAGTGGTGCTTGCCCCGAGGCCCGAAGATTCGTCGGACCTCTTCTTGCGAGCGGCCGTGATGCGTGGTGATTGCGATCGCGAGCGCCCGCTCACAGGCGCCGCCGGTCCCCGCACAGCGCGGGATCCAGGAGTCTCCGCTCCAGCTGGACGCGAGTCGCCATGTTCCTGCGCGCGCTCTTGGGCCTCCGCGGCGTCGTGGTCCGAAATCCCAGGAGAGGCCGATGCCGCCACTGGCGTCGTTGTCGACAGCGCGTCGCCGGACGTGAAGAAACCGGGCTGCGAGCCTTCCTTCGCGCGATGGGCTTGCTCGCGCGACGGACCGGACGAAGGTGCTCGCAAGCGCCGGCGAGCTTCATCTACGGCGAACTTGCCGACCAGCCGAGCGACGACGATACGCTCGCGGCCGCGTTCTGCGAGCCGAGGCACCTCCTCGACGAAAACGACCGCCGCGCCCAGCGGCGCGTAAAGGAGGCAATCGAGGAGCGTCTCGTAAACGGGGCGTTCTTCAGCCACGACTCGACGCTACCGCAGGCCTCGCTGGGCCAGCCGCACCCTGCTCACACGCAGTCTCGACAAAGAAGGCGCTTCTTGTCCGCCAGTTGTGTCTGGCTCTTTACAAGGAAACAGGACCGGCACACGAACTCTCCTGGCTGTTTAGGCAGCACGCGGAGAGAACCCTCGCCTCGATCCTCGGAATCGGAGGCCTCCTCCTCTTCGTCCTCCTCGTCGTCGACAACGACAAGTCGCTCCTTCAAGATCACATCGAGGCTGGCTTCGACGTCATCGTCGTCGAGCTCGTCTTCATCGTCGTCTTCGGTCTCGATCGGCACGATTTCCCCGTCGACGCCCAGGTCGGTAGTGCCAACGACCTCGTCGTCATCGTCGAGATCGTCGACGAGCGCGACGTCACCGAGCTCCTCGTCGTCTTCGAGCAGATCTGCCTCTGCCAGATCCTCGAGGTCCTCATCGTCCGCGTCGGGAGCCTCGAGATCGTCCACCTCGATGGGCTCTTCGAGATCCGCCGTGTCCTTGGTGTCCTTGCGCATCAACGTCCTTCAGGTCCTCAAAGCTCGGGCCCGCGATGCCCCGGTGACCGGTGGTGCCGAGGTCGCGGCGGGATGGACTATACGGCACCAATGCTTGCTTGCGGCGATTTCCGGGCGAGATTCCCCCAGCCGGCCAGAAGTCGGTATAGGAGTCAGCGGGCGGCAGGACCCAGGACGTCTTTGGCTCCACCCTTCTCGCCTGCCCGGGCGATACGCCGACGTGACATGCCGACGGGGGCGTTCTCTACTCGACTCCTGGGTCCCCACCACTCGCAACACCCCCGGATGCTCTTCGAGCAACCCCGGACATACCGGAAGCCGCCCTCGGCTTGAGGGGACCCTTTAGTTATTACCACTGTAAGAGTGCTCGTCAAGGCGGAAAGAAAAGTCCCCTGTCAGAGGCTCGGCCCGGAGAGTTGGTGCCTTGCCTCCGAGCGCTGCTCTGCCTCGAGGCGGCCGAGCTCGGTCTCGGTGTGGTCCACAAAGCGCATGGCTTCCGCGATCGCGTGATGGCCGGCCTGCTGGGCAATGAGCCGGTGCATCTCCTGAGCGATCCTCCGATAGGCGGGATGGCCCTGGGGACCGGACCGTAGCTCGAGGACGTGCATCGCCTCGCGGGCGTTCAGCTGCAACACGAACCGGATATTGAAAGCCAGGGCCACCGCATAAACGCTCTGTTCCGGAAAACAAGGGGCAAGGATGTCGTGCAGGCTCTTGGAACGTTCGAGCGACTCGAGGAACCGAGCCGAGAGGCCTGCCGCTTCGACAAGCGGGGGTACCTCGAAGCCGAGGTCGGTGCCAAGCGGCTGCCACTCGACAGTGAGCATGCGGTGGCGTTGAAGATCCCGGAAGGCTCCGTAGTCCGCCACGATGTCGAACCGGTACGAAGTGCGCTCCAGGGCTCTTCCGGGACGGTGGCGGCGGTTGGAGCGCTCTCCGACGTACGCCTCCAGGATCCTCTGCCGTCCTTCGGGCCCCAGGGCGGAGACGTGTCGGGCAACGTCTTGCTCCGCAAGGTTGAGGTACGGATAACACATCGCCACGAGGACTTTGTCCTCCCCCGCCGGGTCGAAATCGGTGAGGGTCACCGACGTGCCGGGCACAGGGACCTCGGCCGGCCACATTTCCTGCACCGCAGTTTCCATCGATTCGCGGCGAGCCTGAAGGTATTCGGTCCACACCCCGCCGCGTTCGGGCCGGTCGATCCTGGAAAGGAAGGATGGGATCACCTTGCGCAGCTCGACGAGGATGAGGTCCGAGTACAGGCGGGCCTCGGGCAGCGGATGAGCCCGCATCCGCAGCAGCAGCTGTTCGTAGCTCTGCCCTGATCCGAAGATGCCGACGTTGGAGAGTGAGCCGGCTGGCAGGAGGCCGCGCAGAGCGTCAAGACAGCGCGCTCTTACCGCCTGTCGGTGGGCGAGCTCGGACACGCCTCCGTGCCTCGGGTTCTCGCGGTTGACGAACGACTGCAGCAACGGCAGGAGCTGCGCGTAGGTGTCGAACATGCGGTCCATCTCGCCCACATAGCGGGCACCCAGCGGTGACTCCAGCACGGCCTGGTCACGGTGGTAGCGGTAGTGCCCCGACGGCAGGCGGCTGTCGTAGGGGATGTAGCGGGTCGACTGCTCGAGGTAGGACATGAGCCGTCCCCGTTCGAGGATCTTGGTGAGCACGTTCGACGATTGCTCGCACGCGAGATGGACGCCTCCGAGCTGGGCAACCGAGTCGTCCCCGTACTCGCTGAACACCCTTGCGTAGAGGTCCTCGGCACGCCGCAGTCCTACGGACGCGTCGAGGCTCGCGTCGCCGGCGACATCGAGCTCTTCCACGAACTCGTCGAGGAAGAGCCGGCGCAAGCTCTTGGAGGATCGCGAGTATCGCGCGAACAGGGCGCCCTTGACGACCTCCGGCAGGTTCACGAGCGCGAACACCGGGCCGTCGAGATTGGTGAAATACCTCCCGAGCAGCTCCCGCTCCCCGACGGTGAATGGCTCAACGCCTGCGATGGACATGCCCGGACGACATTACGGTGCGGGTTGTCCGCCGGCGCGGATGGTACCGAGCTCAACGGGAATTGTGACCAACGACGACGCGGCGACCACGTCGCGGAGCAGACGTTCGGCCGCGGCCCGAGCGCTCTTGGCCGTCTCGTCTCGGGCAGCGACCATCGCCACCTGCCGGAGAAGGTCGATGACCTGCTTCACATTGCGGACGAAGTCACCTCCCGACATGAGCGCCGCCACCTTGCGGCCCCGTCGGCCCGGGCCTGCGCTCGGCTGCAGGACCTGACGAAGGTCTCGGCCTCTCGCCCATTCGTAGATGAGGGACGCGAACCCGCCTTCTACGCCTCGCGTCACGGGCAGATGCCCGCGACGCTCCTCGGCCGCCAAGGCCTCCGAAAGCTCCTCGATCGCCTCCAGACGGTGGGCGACCTTGGCATTCGGTGCAGGAACCGGAGCGTCGCGCTCTCTTCGTGCTTCGTAGCACAAGGCCGACGCAACAGCCGCGAGGCTTGCCGGGTCGAGACCGTCGAGCTGGCCGGCTTCCAACGCCTCGGCAAGGAGAAGGTCCGCCTCGTGATAGAGGCCTGCGAGCCGAGCTCCCGCCTCGGTGACTCTCCAGCCGTCCAGATAGCCCCGGCGCTCGAGTATTCCCAGGACCGCGTCGAGCTCACCTGCAAGGTCCTCGTCGCTCAGGAACTGGGCGAACGACGAGCTGACCAGCGTGTAGGCACCTTCGCGGGAATGACGGCGGACGAGGTTGACGGCGAGGTTGTAGGTGGGCCGGAACGAGGACGACAACGCCCGCGGGCGACCGCCCGCGATGCGGGCCACGTCGCCGAAGGTGTGGAACGGGGAGCACAGAACCGCTGCGTAGCCGATCTCGTCGATGCCCCGCCTGCCCGCGCGGCCGGTCAGCTGGGTGTACTCGCCCGGTGTCAGCTCCTGGTGCCCTCTGCCGCCGAACTTGGTCACCTCTTCTATGACCACCGACCTTGCCGGCATGTTGATCCCGAGAGCGAGCGTCTCGGTGGCGAACACGACCTTGACCAGTGCCTCGGCGAAGCAAGCCTCCACCGCTTCCCTGAACGGCGGAACCATCCCGGCGTGATGGGCGGCCACGCCCGCCTCGAGGCCGGCCGCGTAGAGCGGGTAGCCGAGCACAGCCAGGTCGTCATCGGTCAGCGGATCGACGTATGACTCGACGATCGCGCGTATCCGAAGCCGCTCCGCCGGTGTAGTCAGGCGCAACCCGTCGTCCAGGCAATGCCGCACCGATTCGTCGCAGCCGGCCCGTGAGAAGAGGAAGTAGATCGCGGGTAGAAGCCGCTCGGCGGCGAGACGCTCGACAACCTCGACACGTCGGGGGCGATACAGCTGTGGTCGCACCGAGCGCGGGCGGCCACCCGGCGTGGTCGGCCGTCCGCCTCCGGCCGGCGGCCGAGGCGCGTTGGCGCCCCTTCGGCCGGTTCCCGGACGGGCGATCAGCTCGTCGAGCCTCAAGGCCTCGGGGTTCGGCCGACCGTCGACGAAAGTCGGCAACAAGTGGAGGTGCTCAGCGAAGCGGTCCCCCACCACGAACAAGTTCTTGAGCTCGACAGGCCGGTGCGCCTCGATCACGACGCCGGTCGTGCCGCGGACCTCGGAGATCCATGCCGCCAGCTGGTCCGCATTGGCCACCGTCGCGGACAGGCACACGAGCGTCACGTTCAAAGGCGCGCCGAGGATGACTTCCTCCCAGACGCCTCCTCGGTACGGGTCCTGGAGGAAGTGGACCTCGTCGAGCACGACATAGCGCAGGTCGGCCAGGCGGCCGGGCTCGGCGTGGATCATGTTGCGCAGGACCTCGGTCGTCATGACGACGATCTGAGCCTGACCGTTGATGGAATTGTCCCCGGTCAGCAGGCCGACCAGATCGGCGCCGTACTTGCGCCGGAGGTCGCCGTACTTCTGGTTCGACAGCGCCTTGATCGGCGTGGTGTAGAACACCTTCGCACCCTCTGCGAGGGCGAGGTGCACCGCGTACTCGGCGACGACCGTCTTGCCGGAGCCCGTGGGCGCGCTCACCAGCACCGACTGGCCTTCGTCGAGAAGGTCGAGGGCGTCGAGCTGGAATCGGTCAAGTGGATAGGGATGTTCCGCGACGAATTGTTCCCGGGACGCGACTGCGGAGGCGGGACCGTTCATGCGCTGTTTCGCGCGCGACCAGTCACTTGCCCAGCATCTTGCCGATGACGATGGACGCCTCGTAGAAGAGCAGCAACGGGATGGCGAGCGCGAGCATCGAGAACGGGTCCGAGCTGGGTGTGACCACAGCTGCGAAAAGCACCATCCCGATGATCGCCCACCGCCGCCAGCTCGACAGGCGCGCCGTGGTGAGGACACCGGCCAGCTCGAGTGCGACGAGCACGACGGGGAATTCGAAGGTCACGCCGAACGCCACCATCAACAGCAGGATGAGTTGAACGTACGAGTTCGGCGACAGGAGCTGCTTGATGGTGGTGCTGGGGCCGCTCACGTCGATCAGAAAGCGCATCGCGTGCGGGAAGGTGAGGTACGCCACAAACGCACCAAGAGCGAACAAGCCGGCAGTGGCGAAGGTGAACGGGAGGGCGTAGCGCTTCTCGTTCGCCTTCAGGCCCGGGGTGACGAACCGCCACAGCTGGAAGAACAGGACCGGCAGGGCGATCACGATCCCGCCGTAGGCGGACACGTTGAGACGCAGCGAGAACCCCTGCAGGGGTGTGGTGACGAAGAAGGAGCACTGACCGGCCTGACTCGTGTGGGTCACCGCCTGGCAATAGGGAGCTTGCAGCACGTGCAAGATGAAGCCGTAGAAGACGTAGGTGACGACGGCTCCGACCGCGATCGCGCAGATGGAGATGATGAGACGTCGGCGGAGCTCGCCAAGGTGCTCGCCAAGGGTCATCGCATCCGGGGTCGGACGGGGATTGTCTCTTCGGGCGCGAAGCTTGGCCAGCCTCGCCGGTGCGGCCATGGTTCAGTTCATGCTCGGCTCGTCGAACACGAACACCGTGTCGGCGGAAAGCGCGTTCGTGGATGACGACGACGGCACCGACGGTGGCCTGCGCGCCGATGTCGGGTGCTGTCGCCCAAGCAGGGGCTGCCGGGTCGGCCGTGCACGATCCTGCTCGTATCCCCCGCGCCAGGAAGCTCCCCTGCTGGCTGCGCCAGAGCGCGTGCGTTCGGTGGCTGCGACCGCTTCGGCAGCCGATGTGTCTGCGCTCGCGGCGGCACTGTCGAGCGACGCGTCGCTCTGGCCTGATACCAGGCCGGTCAGATAGCCGGTGATCGCCTGGCTGGGACTGGTCGGGATCTTCGACAAGTCGATGTCCGGCACCGCGGAGCGGATCTCCTGCTCCACTTTCAGTCGCATCCGGTTCAGCTCGCGCCACATGCCGCCCAATTGGCGCGCGGCCCCGGGCAACCTCTCCGGGCCGACGACAATAAGCACGATGACCAAGATCAAGAAGATCTTGGACGGGTCGAGACCGCCCACGTGCCGATCCTACCGTGCTGCCCGCGCGACGAACGGGCGGGACCGGGCCGCCGTCATCAGGTCGACTCGCCTTTGCCCAAGACGCCTGTTCGGCGGCGACAGGCGAGCATGCATCTCATGGCCACCGAAGGCTACTCCTTCGCTTGGACCGCTCCGAGCGCCGCGCGGGCTGCCAGCTAGAACCAGTGAAGGTACGGGTGCCCGAAACGCCACACGATCGCGAACACCTTGCCTACCACCAGTGAGCCCGGCAGCGTCCCCCAAGATCGGCTGTCGGCCGAGTTACCGCGGCAATCGCCCATCACGAAGTAGTGCGCAGGGGCGATCTTGGTGAGGGGGATGTTCTCGGCGCTCTCGGCGCACGACCCGGTGAGAGGGGGCAACCAGGGCTCCTTGAGCGGCCGCCCGTCTATCAGGACCGTGCTCCCGCGAGAGGAGATCGTCTCGCCCGGGAGGCCGATCACGCGCTTGACGAGATCTGTGTCGGTGGTGCCGACATCTTGGGGGGGCCGCTTGAAGACCACGATGTCACCCCGGTGAATCGTGTAGCCGAACTTGATCACGACTATGCGGTCGCCGATCTGCAGCGTCGGCAGCATCGAGCCCGACGGCACGTAGAACGCTTGGACGACGAAGGTGCGCAAACCGCCTGCGACCAGCACGGCGAAGACAATGACGGCGACCCACTCGAACAGGTGGCGCCGCAGGCTCCGCTTGCCCGGCTGCTTCGACGCGCTGACGCGGGGCGCGTCAGCGGCGGGTTCCACCTCCTCTGCGGGCTGCACTCGGGGCTCGTCGGCCGCGACCATCGGAAAGGCAGGCACCAATGTCGTGGAGGGTTCTCCCAAGTTGTCCGCCTCCTTCGAGGCCTCACGCGCGTCGGTCACCGGCCAGCAGCCTAAATCGACTCGATGAGACGCTCGACGCGCTCGTCGTGTGAGCGAAACGGGTCCTTCAACAGGACCGTTCTCTGAGTCGGGTCGTTCAGCTTCAGGTGGACCCAGTCGACGGTGAAATCGCGGCGCTGTTCCTTCGCCCGTTTGATGAACTCGCCCCTAAGCCGCGCCCGGGTCGTTGCCGGGGGTGAGTCCATGGCCTTGGTGACGGCCTCGTCTGTCACCGTGCGGTCCACCCGGCCTTTGGCTTGGAGAAGATAGAAGACTCCGCGGCTGCGGTCCACGTCGTGGTACTGAAGGTCGAGCAGTGCCACCCTGGGGTGTCCCAGGGGAAGCTGGTGGCGCTCCCGATAGGCCTCGACGAGGCGGTACTTGATCACCCAGTCACATTCCCGGTCCAGCTCGAGCGGGTCGTTCTCGATGGTCTCAATGCAGTGCTGCCACATCGACAGGGCGCGCTCCTCGATGGCCGGAAGACCGCGGCGCTCGTGGTAACGAAGCGCCCGGTCCAGGTATTCGCGCTGGATGTCGAGGGCGCTGAGCTCACGTCCGTTTGCAAGGCGCACTTCGCGCCGGCACGTGATGTCATGGCTGATCTCGCGGATCGCCCGAATGGGGTCCTCGAGGGTGAGGTCGCGAATGACGATGCTCGGGTCTTCCAACATGCGCAGCAGGATGCTCGTGGCGCCGACCTTGAGAAAAGTCGCGTACTCGCTCATGTTCGAGTCGCCAACGATGACGTGCAGCCGTCTGAAACGCTCCGCGTCCGCGTGCGGCTCGTCCCGGGTGTTGATGATCGGCCGGCTACGCGTCGTCGCGGAGGAGACCCCTTCCCAGATGTGCTCGGCGCGCTGGCAAAGGCAGAACATTGCGCCACGGGCGGTCTGGAGAACCTTGCCCGCTCCGCAGTAGATCTGCCGGCTCACGAAGAATGGGACCAGCACCTGTACAAAGTGCGAGAAGTCGTCCCGGCGGCTCGTGAGGTAATTCTCATGGCACCCGTAGGAATTGCCCGCGGAGTCCGTGTTGTTCTTGAACAGGTAGATCACACCGCGGATGCCCTCGTCGTTCAAGCGGCTCTCGGCTGAGGCGATCAGACCTTCGAGAATCCTCTCACCTGCCTTGTCGTGCGCGACAAGGTCCTCGATCGAGTCGCACTCCGGAGTCGCATACTCAGGATGGCTACCCACGTCGAGGTACAGTCTCGCCCCGTTCTCGAGAAAGACGTTGCTCGAACGTCCCCAGCTCACGACGCGCCGAAACAGGTAGCGGGCCACCTCGTCTGGGCTCAGCCGACGTTGGCCGCGCAAGGTGCAGGTGACACCGTATTCGTTTTCGAGCCCGAAAATCCTGCGTTCCACCGAAGCCCACGGTAGCCTCGAAGCCGATGCCGCCATCCGACCGCATGGTCCACTTGACCACCGTCGTGGGTTCCTTTCACGGCCACGTGGTCGCGGCACGCCTCGGATCGGAAGGGATCCCGGTCGAGCTACGTGGCCTGAGCGACGGCCCCTATCCCCTTCCGGCGAACGTCGAGGTGTTCGTCCACGCAGACCAGCTCGAGTTGGCGCGGGCGCTCCTACTCGGCGATGCCGTCGACGCGGTCTTCGACGAGCGCTACGCCGACCTGGGTCCCCAGGATGCGGGCATGCTCGATCTTCCTCCGATGGATCTCCCCGACGCCGGACGTTCCCGCCGTGCCCGGACTGTTCTCGTCCTCGCCATGGTCGGGCTCGTCCTGGTGGTCGGTGTCATCGCGGCCTTTTACTGAACCGGCACAGCCGTGCCAGTTGTGAGTCGTCCGATCGGGCCGGCCTGGCCCTTCACGCGACGCCGCTGTCCGCCCTCAGTCCGGCTGGGCCTCGCCCGTGCGCGCTTCCCCGGTCTTGTCGCCTTTCGGGTCGAAAGAGCCTGCCGCCGGCTCGCCCTCGGCAGCTGACGACGCCGCTTGCTCGAACGGCTCGCCGTCCTTGAGTAGCTCTGCCACCTCGTGATCCTCGATACGCCGGAAGGCCCTGCGCCAAGGCCCGTGTTCCAGCACCGCGATCTCGAGGTCGTCGGCGCGCAGCGTTCGAGCCGGGCCCGACAGGCTCGCCACGCACGCCAGGACTGCCTCCCCGAGGGTCCAACCCTGACGGAACCGCGCCGCCATGCGATGCGCGATCGCGTCCACCTCCCCGCCGAGCACTGTGAAGCGTTGTTCGTCTGCCACCGTGCCGTCGTAGGCGATGTGGAACAGCTGGTGAGCGTCGCCGAGCGGATCGAGCTCCGCAACGAGGATCTCGACCTCGAGGGGCTTCATCTCATGGGTGAACACCTGGCCGAGGTACTGCGCGTACACGTTCGCGAGCGAGCGAGCGTCCACGTCTTCTCGCGAGTAGGCGTAGCCCTTGGTGTCGGCGTGGCGCACGCCTGCGACCCGCAACTGGTCGAATTCGTTGTAGCGGCCCACTCCGGCGAACGCGACGCGGTCATAGATCTCGCTGATCTTGTGAAGGGTGCTGGAAGGGTTCTCGGCCACGATGAGCACACCCAGGTCATAGGTGGTCCCCACAAGCGCGCGACCCCTGGCGATCCCCTTCTGAGCGTATTCCGCGCGGTCCTTCATGACCTGTTCGGGCGCTACGTAGTAGGGCATCGTCATCAGGACGCGCCTCCATCGGCCCGCTCGCGGCGCCTCTCCAAGACGTTGCGGAACCGCTCGGCGACCTCGGTGTCCTCGAGGCGGCGGTAGCCCTCGGCGTCTACGGTCGCAACCACCGGGTAGATGCCGCGGACAAGGTCCGGACCACCCGTGGCGGTGTCCTCGTCGGCCGCTTCGTACAAGGCGGCCACCGCGAGCTCGACCGCCTCGTCGCGTGCAAGGCCTTCGCGGTAGCCGAGCTTGACGGTGTTCTTGGCGTCACGGCCGCCGGACCCGGTCGCGTGAAAGTCGGTCTCCTCGAAGCGGCCTCCGGTGACGTCGTAGGTGAAGATCCGTCCCCTCTTCAAGCGCAGGTCGTAGCCGGCGAACAACGGTATGACGACAAGGCCCTGCATCGCCATCTGCAGGTTCGCACTGACCATCTGTCCCAGCTGGTTTGCTTTGCCTTCGAGGCTCAGGCACGTGCCTTCGACCTTCTCGTAATGCTCGAGCTGGGTCTGGAAGAGTCGCACCATCTCGGCGGCACTGCCTGCGGCGCCGGCAATGGCGACTGCCGAGTGCCGGTCTGCCGGGAAGACCTTCTCGATGCTGCGGTGCGCGATCATGTTGCCTTCGGTGGCGCGCCGGTCGCCCGCCACCACTACGCCGTTGTCGTAGCGGAGCGCCACGACCGTCGTGCCATGAGCGACTCCAGGAATCGGCCCCACCGCGAGACCGGGAGTCTGGCGGCCGGCCGCGCTGACCACCTCCGACACCGTTCCGGGGGGAATCTGCGCTCCTGTGACGCGCGTGCGGCGGAGCAGCTCAGTGAAGCTTGGCCCCGGATCGCTGCCGGAGGGGAAAAGAGGCAGGCTCATGAACGCAAGCTCCGGTGCGACACGCCCCTGCTCATTCGCCGCCCTTTTGGACGTAGTTGCGGACGAACTCCTCCGCGTTGCTCTCGAGGACCTCGTCGATCTCGTCGAGCAGGTCGTCGATCTCGGCCTTGAGCCGGTCCCGTCGCTCGGTCGTCGCCGGCGCCTCACCTTCGGCCGCGGTCACCTCACGGCTCGTCGTCGGTCGCTTCTTCAGCTCGCGCTCTGCCATCACCGTTCCTTATGAGCCCAATCGCCTAAGTAGCTCTGCCGGAGTGTCGCATCCCTCCAAGAGCGTATCGACATGGCGCGCCGTGCCTCGCAGCGGCTCCATCATCGGCACACGACGCAGCGAGTCCTCCCCGATGTCGAAGAGGATCGAGTCCCAGTTGGCAGCGACGATCGCCGACGAGAAGCGCTCGAGGCAGCGGCCGCGGAAATACGCCCGCGTGGTTGCCGGCGGCTCGGCGGTAGCACGGGCCACCTCCTCGTCGTCGGTGAGCCTCTCCATCGCGAGCCGTGCGAACAGCGACTTGGAAGGTCGTAGGTCGTGATACTGGAGGTCGAGCGCAGCGAGTCTCGGGTCGTCCCATTCGAGACGATGACGCTCACGATAGGCCTCGACCAGCCGGAGCTTGGCGACCCAGTCGAGCTGGCTCGCCAGGGATTGCGGATCGCTCTCGAGGCCTTGAAGGACCGTTTCCCAGCGATCCAGCACACGGCGCGCGACATCCTCGTTTCCGAGTGCCTCGAAACCGCGTTCGGCGGTGTACTTGCGAGCAAGGTCGTAGAGCTCCCACTGCAACTCGAGCGCCGTCAGGGTGTCGCCCGAGGCGAGCTCCACCGTCGTACGCATCGTGGTGTCGCGCGACACCGAGCGGATCGCCACCACCGGTGTCGCCAAGGTGAGGTCTCGACTGGCGTGGAAGGCGTCTTCGATCATCGCCAGCACGAGCGCGGTGACACCCAGCTTGAGGAAGGTGGCGATCTCTGCCAGGTTCGCGTCACCGACGATCACGTGAAGCCGACGGTACTTGCGCGGATCGGCATGTGGCTCGTCGCGGGTGTTGATGATCGGCCGCTTGAGCGTGGTCTCGAGGCCGACCTCCTCCTCGAAGAAATCGGCCCGCTGGCTGAGCTGGAATGCGGGTACGTCGCCGCCGTGTGGGACCTCCTCGCCGATCTTCCCCGCTCCGGTGTAGATCTGACGGGACACGAGGTGCGCAGTCAGCTCATGGACGATCCTCGAGAAGGGGACGGCCCTGTCGAGGAGGTAGTTCTCGTGACAGCCGTAGGAGTTGCCCTTGCCGTCGGAGTTGTTCTTGTAGATGACGATCTCGTCGCCCGGAGCCAGGAGACGGTTGGCGGCTTGCATGGAGCGTCTCAGGATCAGCTCCCCGGCACGGTCGTGGACGACAACCTCGAGCACGTTCGAGCACTCGGGAGTCGAGTACTCAGGATGAGCGTGGTCGACGTAGTAGCGGGCGCCGTTGGTGAGCACGGCGTTGACGAGGTGGGTCTCGACATCGGGAGGCATCGAGCCCTCGCGGGCATCGCCACGAGCGTCACGACCAGGCGACTCGTCCTCGAAGTCCCATCCGACCTTGCGGTCGAGCTCATCGACGTACGCGTTGATCAGGAGCGAAGACGCGGTCATCGGGCTCGTGTCGCCCGTGGTGTGTACCTGAACCCCGTACTCGGTCTCGATCCCGCAGACCTTCGTGATCGCCACGCTCGGACGCTACCGCACTGCCGGAAGCCGGCCGCAGCACCGACGCTGGTACCCGCCCGGAACTTCAGAGATACTGCCCGGTCCCGACCCGCTCGATCGAGCGCCCGCCGCGCTGCTCCCCGCCCTGGCCCATGAGCGTGCGGACGTAGACGATCCGCTCACCCTTCTTGCCCGAGATCTTCGCCCAGTCATCTGGGTTCGTCGTGTTCGGGAGGTCCTCGCTCTCCTTGTACTCCTGCCTGATCGACTCGATCATGTCGGCAAGGCGGATGCCGCGACCCTCCCTGGAGATCGCGCGCTTGATGGCGAGCTTCTTGGCTCGTCGGACGATGTTCTCGATCATCGCCCCGGACGAGAAGTCCTTGAAGTACAGCGTCTCCTTGTCGCCGTTCTGGTAGGTGACCTCGAGGAAGCGGTTCTCGTCGTCGGCTCGGTACATCTCGGCCACTGTCTGTTCGATGATGACGGCGACTGCCTTGTTCGGATCGCCACCGCCGAGCACAGTCACATCGGCGGCGTCGAGCGGCAGCTTGTTGGTGAGGTACCGGGCGAAGACCTGCTGGGCCGCGCTCTCGTCAGGCCTCTCGATCTTGATCTTCACGTCGAGGCGCCCAGGGCGCAGGATCGCCGGGTCGATCAGATCCTCCCGGTTCGAAGCCCCTATCACGATGACGTTGCGCAGTGCTTCAACCCCGTCGATCTCGGCCAGGAGCTGGGGGACGACCGTCGACTCCATGTCTGAGGAGATTCCACTGCCCCGAGTGCGGAACAGCGAGTCCATCTCGTCGAAGAAGACGATGACCGGCACTCCCTCCTCGGCCTTCTCCCTGGCACGCTGGAAGACGAGCCGGATCTGGCGTTCGGTCTCTCCCACGTACTTGTTCAGCAACTCGGGACCCTTGATGTTGAGGAAGTAGCTGGTGACCCGTGCGTTGCCCGTGTGCTCGGCGACCTTCTTGGCGAGCGAGTTCGCCACTGCCTTGGCGATCAGGGTCTTCCCGCAGCCGGGAGGCCCGTAGAGCAGGACCCCTTTCGGCGCCTGCAGGCGATACTCCGCGAAGAGCTCCCTATGCAGGTACGGGAGCTCCACTGCGTCGGTGATCGCCTCGATCTGGCTGTCGAGCCCCCCGATGTCGGCGTAGGTGACGTCCGGCACCTCTTCCAGCACGACTTCTTCGAGCTCGGGCCGCGGCAACTTCTCGTAGAGCAGCATCGTGCGCGGATCCAAGAGCAGCGAGTCGCCCGCTCGCAGCTTGACACCGGTGAGGTACTCGGAGATCTCGGCCACCTGCTCCTCGTCGGCCCGGCCGACGATCAGCACCCGGCGACCGTCCTCGAGCACCTCGAGCACCGAGACGACCTCGCCGCCCAACTCCGGGTCTCGGGCGAGCACGACGTTGAGAGACTCGTTCAGGACGACCTCCTGTCCTTTGCGGAGCTCCTCGCCCTCGAGGCCAGGGTGAATCGCGACACGCATCTTTCGCCCGCTCGCGAACACGTCGACAGTTCCGTCGTCGTTCCCGTTCAGGTAGGTGCCATACGCAGACGGCGGCTGGGTGAGCTTGTCGACTTCCTCGCGCAACGCGGCAATGTGCTCTTTGGCCTGTTGGAGCGTGAAGGTCAACTTCTCGTTCTGGGACACCGCATGTGCGAGCTGCCCTTTTGTCTCGAGCAACCTCTCCTCCAGCGTGCGCACCCGCCCGGGCGCTTCTTGGAGTCGACGCCGGAGCTCGGTGATCTCGTCCTCGGCCTGCTCGGCCCGGCGGTGCAATGCCTCTTGCTCGTCATCATCTGCCGGGATTCCGGCGTGCCCGTCGCTCTCCATTTGCCTGACCACCTCCTCACACGGCGTGCCCGATGCCTGCGTCGGGACCCTACACCGGCCTTGCACCCGTTTGACACCGCACCAGTAACTCGTTACCTTGCGCCACGTCAATCGGCGGGGACCCTAAACTTGGCTCGCGAGAAGGAACGGTCATGGCCGTCCCGGCCAAGCAGTTCCAAGCGTTCCGAGGAGAAGAGTGGCTGATGAGGGTGTGGATTGACCAGGACCTCTGCACGGGAGACGGTCTCTGCGAGGAGATCTGTCCTGCCGTGTTCACCCTTCTCGACGACGGTTTGGCCTATGTGAAGCAAGGCGATACGGTCTTGAACGAGCCCGGCGGCTCCTCCCAGACGGCGACAGCGGCCGCTGATCTCGAGGACGCCGTCACCGAAGCCGCCGAGGAGTGCCCAGGGGAGTGCATCTTCATCGTCGCCGAGTGACAGGCGGTGCTCGCCGCCAAGGCGCAGCTATCTGGCCACCGGGCCGTTGCGTGACCGGTGGCAGGCAGGCTCACCCCGCCAGCAGGCGTGCGGAGGTGATAAAGCCGGTGTGCGCGACCATGCGGTGGTCGGGCCGGACCGACCGACCCTCGATGTGCCAGGTGCGCCGCAGGATCTCGAAGGTCTCTGCCATGGCGAATCCGCTCTGCTGCAGAGCGCCGCGCAGCTCCGAGGTCTGGTTGATCGTCGGCAGGTAGGCCAGGAGGATCCCACCGGGCGCGAGAGCCCGTTCGGCATGCTTGACGACCTGCCACGGTTCGGGGAGGTCGAGCACGACCCGGTCCAGGCCGTCGGTGGCGATCCCTAGGTACACGTCCCGTTCCAGCACTGAATAAGGCTGGTCTGGACCGAGGAACGCCGTCACGTTCGCCCGTGCCCGTTCGGCGAAATCGGCTCTCAGCTCATAACCGGTGATCACCGCGCCCGCGCGCAGCATCGCCATTGAAAGTGCGCCCGACCCGACGCCGGCTTCGAGCACACGCGCGCCCGGGAAGATGTCCGCAGCGATCAGTATCGCCCCGAGGTCCTTCGGGTAGATCACCTGCGCGCCACGCGGCATTCCGATCACGGCGTCGGCGAGCGTCGGGCGCAGCACGAGATACCGCGCGGCGTTCGTGACGCGGCCGTCGCGCTGACGGGCCTCGACCTGCTCGCCTTCGGACCTGCCGATCACACTGTCGTGCTCGATCACGCCCGCGTGGGACTGGAACGACCGGCCCGGATGAAGCGTGACCAGGTACCGACGGTCCTTCCGGTCGACAAGGAGAACCCGCTCACCCGCGGCCAGCGTTCGGCTTCGTGCCGGAGGCGTCTCCGCGCTCACACCGGCTCCTCGGCATCCCCTTCCGAGCGACCACGTCCAGCCGACCGGCCGCCGCGGCACGGCCGCCCGGCCTTGCAGGAACGGTCCTGCTTGCGTGCCTGCTTGGCCTCTACGGCCGCCTGTTGCCTGGCAGCCTTGGCCATCGAGCGGACATAGCGGCGGCTCGCCTCACGCTTGGCCTGTTGCTCGGCCCGGCGTTGCTCGAGCTTCGCGGCTTCGCGGACCGCCTTCTTCTTTGCGCGTCTGCTGCGAGGAGGAGCCGGAACGTGGCTGACGATCACTGACTCTCCGAGACGGAGCCGCTCGACGCTCACCTGGGCCGGCTGCCGCCGGATCATCAACTGCAAGAGCCAAGCGATCGCAGCGATCGAGAGCCAGACATTGCTGCCCTCGATCAGACCCGATCGAACTCCGCGCCGTACCAGCCGGCGTGCCCAACGATCGAGGAAGCTACCCACCGATGCCCCGCTTGCCGCTGCGCACCGTCAGATGCGGCGGATCTCGAGTACCGACGCCCGACGACGACCACGCCGGCGCCCGAGCAGGTAGACGGCCGCGACAGCGAGCACTCCGGCGACCACGACGGCGCCGATGGTCGGGGGGGCGGCATCGCTCGCCAAGGACCCGGCGCTGCTGCCGAGCTCGCGCAGCTTGTTCTCCACGTCCGACAGCTTCACAGGCCCCGAGTCGTCAGGCGCCAACAGCAACTGTCGGACCAGGCGGATCGTCATCACCCTGCCTCCGATCGCTTCATCGTCCTACCCCTACTTGTCGGCGGCCCTGGCGCGAGAGCGCAGGAGCACGAGCCCAAAGCCGCCCACCAAGACCAGGCCGAGGATCGCCGTGATCGGATAAGGCACCCACGACCACGAACCTTTGAAGGCCCCGCCCGTCTCGGTCTGCAGCACGCGGAGGACCCCGACCAGCAGCAGAACGGTGCCGATGCCCAGAAAGATCGCCGCCACGGACCCGAAGAGCAGGGTCCGGCCGATGGCCCGGATGGGAGTGACCGTCTCCTGGATCACATACCGACGAAGGAGGGCGAACAGCTCGGCTCCCTCCCCGAGCGGATCGGCGTGCTTGGCGTCACCTTTTCCCGACATGAAACCGCAGGTTATCGGCCCAACCGGCCCGCCGCTAGTACCCGGGTGCGCGCGAGGCGCGCCTCGGCCAATTTCCGTGCGCGATCAGGGGGTCGAGCCTGGCTCGCCGGCTGAGATCACCCTCAGGAGCGATCTGAAGGCCGGTGGTGGCCCAGTCACGGTTCCAATGCGGCGCGGAAGAACGCGCGCAGGTGCTGAAGGCGCCGATCCAGTTCGAGCGGCCCGAGCGGGTCGGTCTCGAGCAGGGCCTCCAGGAATGGGACGTCGCTGAAATACGTCAGCAGCGCCCCGTAGCCGGTGAGCACGACCTGCTCGGCGTCGTGGGAGCGGAACCGGCCGGCGGACATCTCACGTTCGAAGAAGGCGATGGCCCGTTCGAGCATTGGACGGAGCGCGGCACCGAGCTCGCTGGCCATCGGACCGCCGCCTTCGAGCGCTTCGCGGCGAACCAGGCGAACGAACTCGGGGCTCTCGGCGAAGAAGCGGAAGCCTGTCGTCAGAACCCGGTCCACCTGCTCCCACCCGTCCCGTGGCCGGTCGGTTGCCTCGGCCACGCGAACGAGCCAATCAGAGAACCAGGCCTCGATCACTTCGCGATAGAGGGCCTCTTTGGAGGGGAAATGGTGCAGCAGGCTCGGACGCCGGATGCCGACAAGCTCGGCGATGTCGTTGAGCGAGGTCCCCTCGAAACCGTGCTCAGCGAAACACCACAGCGCGGCATCCAGGATCGCCTGGCGCGTCGGGACCCCCGGCTGGCGTGCAAGATGCGCGGGGAGCACGGCGTGGGACTCCCCCGGGCCAGCCTCGGCCGGCTCGGGTGGGCTCGGCGGCATCTTCCAAGGCTACCTACCAGACGGTAGGCACCCACCGATACCCGTCGCGATGGTCTTCCGGGTGCATTCGAGGTCATCGCCGTCTACGGTCCGCTGGCACGTTGACCGGCTCGCCGCGCGTAGTCTTGGGCCCAATGTCCGAATCGGAAGTGGAACAGCTCTGCGTAAATGTCGTCCGCGGCCTTGCGATGGACGCCACCCAAGCTGCGAGCAGCGGTCACCCGGGCACGGCGATGGCACTGGCTCCGCTGGCCCATGTCTTGTTCTCTCGGGTGATGCGTCACGACCCTGGCAGGCCCGACTGGCCCGATCGCGACCGGTTCATCCTGTCCAACGGGCATGCGTCGATCCTGCTGTACTCGATGTTGTTCCTCAATGACTACGGGCTCGGTCTGCGGGACATCGAGCAGTTCCGTCAGTGGGGGTCCCTCACCCCGGGTCACCCGGAGGTGCATAGCACCGCCGGGGTCGAGGTCACCACCGGGCCGCTCGGCCAGGGATTCGCCAACGGGGTCGGCATGGCCATCGCCGAGCGCTTCCTGCGTGCGCACTTCGGGCCTGAGGCGATCGATCACCACGTCTTCGTGATCTGCGGCGATGGGGACCTGATGGAGGGCGTGAGCCACGAGGCCGCGTCGCTCGCAGGCCATCTCGGGCTGGGCCGTCTTGTGTACGTCTTCGACGACAACCACATCACAATCGACGGGTCGACCGACCTCGCGTGCTCAGACGACGTAGTGAAGCGCTTCGAGGCCTACGGGTGGCACGTGGAACGCCTGGGCGAGGTGGCGAACGACCTGGACGCCCTCGAGGCCGGCCTGCGTCGCGGCATGCTCGAAGTGGACCGCCCGTCGCTGTTGGTGCTCCGCAGCCACATCGGCTGGCCCTCGCCGCATCTCACCGACACCAAGGAGGCGCACGGGGACCCCTTTGGTGCTGAGGAGGTGCGCCTGACCAAGGCGCTCCTCGGTCTGCCGGTGGACCAGGAGTTCTACGTTCCAGACGAGGTTGTTGGGTTCTACCGGGAATGTGCCCGGCGCGGCCGGGCGGCGCGCGAGGCCTGGGAGCAGCGCCAGGAGGTGTCAGTCGAGGACCAGGACCGCTTCGAGGCCTGCCTTCGCGGCCGGGGTCTGCAGGGGTGGGCCGGCAGCCTCCCATCCTTCGAGGCCGGCACCAAACTGGCCACGCGCAAAGCCATCAACAAGTGCCTGACAGCGACCAGAGAGCGGATCCCGGGCCTGGTCGCCGGTGCCGGTGACCTCACGGGCAACACCGGCGTCGACCTCGGAGCCGGCGTCGAGGCACAGTCCCACGCGCATCCCGGAGGGATGCAGGTGCACTTCGGCATCCGCGAGCACGCCATGGCCGCCGCGATGAACGGGATGGCTCTGCACGGCGGCGTGCTGCCTGTCGGCGGCACGTTCTTCGTCTTCAGCGACTATGCCCGCCCGTCGGTCCGCCTCGCGGCGCTGTCGAGGGCCCATGTCGTCTACTTCTTCACGCACGACTCCGTCGGCCTGGGCCAGGACGGCCCTACCCACCAGCCCATCGAGCAGCTCGCGTCGTTGCGGGCGATGCCGGGCCTGCGTGTGATCCGCCCCGCGGACGCCAACGAGACCGCGGCGGCGTGGAGGATCGCCGTGGACTACGACGGGCCAACGGCGTTGCTGCTCACCCGCCAGGATCTTCCCGTTCTCGCAGAGACGAGCGCTCTTGCAGCCGAAGGGGTCGGTCACGGCGCCTACGTCCTCGTGCCAGGTCGCGACAACGGCACGGCACCCGACGTCGTGCTGATCGGGACCGGCAGCGAGGTCCAGTGCTGCCTCGGGGCGGCACGACTCCTCGAGCCCGAGGGCATCGCTGCCCGAGTCGTCTCCTTTCCCAGCTGGGACCTGTTTGCCGAACAACAAGCCGGGTATCGAGACGATGTCCTGCCGTCCGGCGTCCTGCGGCTCGCTGTCGAGGCAGCGGCCTCCTTCGGCTGGGAGCGCTACGCGGACGCGACCGTGGCGATCGACCGCTTCGGTGCTTCGGCTCCGGGGCCGGTGAACATGGAGAGGTTCGGCTTCACAGCCGATCACGTCGCCCAGAAGGCCCGCGAGCTGCTCGGGACTCGGGCGCGACAGACGGGAGAGCAATGACGAGACTGCACGACCTCTACAACCACGCCGGCCAGAGCCCCTGGCTCGACAACCTGAAGCGCTCCTACCTGACCTCGGGTCATCTGGCCGAGCTCGTCTCCTCCGGCGTGCGAGGACTCACCTCCAACCCGACGATCATGGCGAAGGCGATCGAGGCGGGCGACGACTATGACGAGGCGTTGGCGGCGGCCCTTGCCGGTGGCCGAAGCGTCGAGGAGGCCTACTGGGACCTCGTGATCGCCGATGTCGAAGGGGCGCTCGGCGTGCTCGGTGGGGTGTACGACCAGAGCGACGGCGGGGACGGTTTCGTGTCCATCGAGGTCTCACCGCGTCTCGCCCACGACACCGACGCCACGATCGAATCCGCAAGACAGCTGCATGAGCGCGTGGATCGGCCGAACCTGTTGGTGAAGATCCCTGCCACGCGGGAAGGTCTCGGTGCAATCGAGTCCATGATCGCCGAAGGCCGCAGCATCAACGTGACCCTGATCTTCTCCCTCGATCGCTACGGCGAAGTCATCGAGGCGTACCTCAAAGGCCTGGAGAAGCTCCTGGGCCACGGGGGTGACCTCTCCAGGGTCGCTTCAGTGGCGTCGTTCTTCGTCAGCCGCGTGGACACCGAGACCGACCGCCGCCTGGAGCAGATCGCCAGGGACAATGCGGGCGGTTCCATCGCGACGCTTGCTCACGCGTCGCTCGGCACGGCCGCGGTCGCCCAGGCTCGGCTCGCGTACCGGCTCTACCTCGAGATGTTCTCCGGTCCCCGTTGGGAGGCGCTCCAAAGCGCGGGCGCCAGGCCACAGCGCCCGCTGTGGGCTTCCACTTCCACGAAGAACCCCGCCTATCCCGACCTCGCCTACGTCGACACCCTGGTTGCTCCTGGCACCGTCAACACGATGCCAGAGGAGACGGTCGAGCTCTACCTGGATCACGGAAGCGCCGTGCCGGTCAGCGAGGCCGACCTTGCCGCGGCCGAGTCGGCCTTCGAGCGCCTGGCCGAGTGCGGGGTCGACATCGCGGAGGTCGCCGCGGTGCTCGAGACCGAAGGCATCGCCGCCTTCGCCGCCTCCTTCGACGATCTCCTCGCCAAGCTGCAGGAGAAGGCGGACGCGCTCGGGACGCTCCGTTGACATCGGAGCTCCTGCGCCGGCTGGAGGCGCGCGACCACACTCTGTGGCCTGATGGCAACGTCGCTGCCAACCGTCTCGGATGGCTCGATTTGCCACGCCGGATGCTCGACCAGGCGCGCGTGTTGAGGAGCTTTGCCGCCAGCGTCGATCAGGACACGATCGTGTTGCTCGGCATGGGCGGCTCGTCGCTTGGCCCGGCGGTCCTCGCCGCGGTCAGGGACCAGCTCGGCGGTTGGTCGGGCCGCCGCGTGGTCGTCTGCGATACCACTGACCCCTCGACCGTCGCGGCCCTGCCGCTCGAAGACGCCTTCATCATCGTGTCCTCGAAGTCCGGCACGACGCTCGAACCGAACGTGCTGTTCTCCTATGCCCGCAGCCGAGTGGCCGATCCCGCCCGTTATGCAGTCGTCACCGATCCCGGCACTCCTCTCGGGGTTCAGGCAGGCGAGGTCGGTATCCGGCATGTCTTCGAGAACCAGCCCGACATCGGCGGCCGGTACTCGGTGCTGTCGTTGTTCGGCCTGGTCCCGGCGGCGCTGATGGGCTACGACGTTGCCGAGCTGTGCGAGCGTGCCCTAGACGCCGACCGGGAGGAGGCCGTGGCGCTCGGTGCGGAGATGGGCCAGGCGGCCCTGTCAGGGCGCGACAAGACCACCATCGTCGTGGGCGAGCAGGTCCGCTCGTTCGGCCTGTGGGTCGAACAGCTCATTGCCGAATCGACAGGCAAGCAGGGTCGTGGCTGCGTTCCTGTGCCGACCACCGAGGAGGAGGGTGGCGACGACCGGCACGTCCTCAGCGTAGCGATAGATGAACCCGGCGGCCTCGGAGCGGAATTCTTCCGTTTCGAGCTGGCTGTCGCGATCGCCGGGCACACCCTGGGGATCGATCCCTTCGACGAGCCCAATGTCGCCGAGTCGAAGGCGAACACCCTCAGAGTGCTCGGCGCCCTGCCGCTGCCGTCACTGGAGTGCTACGCAGCCGAGGACATGATGGCCCTCATCGCAGCGCAGGTCCGCCCGCGCGACTACGTGTCTTTGCAGGCCTACCTGCCCTACGGCCAGGACGACCAGCTCGAGGCGCTCCGCCGCCGAGTGCGCGACGCGAACGATCAGATGGCCGTTACCGCCGGCTACGGGCCGCGATTCCTGCACTCGACCGGGCAGCTCCACAAGGGCGGCCCGAACAGCATCATCGCGGTCCAGCTGGTCCGCTCGACGCCATCCGCGGAGCTCTCGGTCCCCGGTGAGCCCTACGACTTCCCGACTCTGATCGACGCGCAGTCGATCGGCGACCACGAGAGCCTCGTGGCCCACGACAGGCGCGTGATCCGCATCGAGCTCGACGAGCTGAGCGAGATCGGCTAGTCCACAGCCGCGAGGAACCGAAGGCGAGGAAGGAACGCAACCATGAAGATCGGCATGGTCGGCCTGGGCAAGATGGGCGCCAACATGACCCGGCGACTGATCGACAAGGGTCACGAGGTGGTCGGCTTCGACCTCGGAACCGACGCGCGAACGGCAGTCGCTGCCTACGGAGCGGACACGGCCTCGAGCCTGGAGGAGCTGGCCGCGAAGCTCTCAGCGCCCCGAGTTGCCTGGGTAATGGTGCCGTCCGGCAAGCCGACCGAGGAGACCGTCGCGTCGTTGGGTCAGCATTTCGAGGCGGGGGACCTGGTGATCGACGGCGGCAACTCGAACTTCAAGGACGCCACCCCGTACGCGGCACTGCTTGCCGAGCGCGGCGTTCACTTCGTGGACGCAGGTACTTCTGGTGGTGTCTGGGGCCTCGAGAACGGCTACTGCCTCATGGTTGGCGGCAGCCGCGAGGCCGTTGCGATCGCGGAGCCGGTCTTCCTGGCCTTGGCACCCGAGGGTGGGTACGCGCACGTCGGCCCGGTCGGTGCGGGCCACTTCGTGAAGATGGTGCACAACGGCATCGAGTACGGGCTCATGGAGGCCTATGCCGAAGGCTTCGAGATCTTGTCCAAGGCCGACGAGTACGACCTCGACCTGCATGAGATCGCTGCGATCTGGAGATATGGATCGGTGGTCAGGTCATGGCTGCTCGAGCTCGCAGAGCTCGCGCTCAGGCCTGGGGCCGGCCTCGAGGACATCGAGCCGTTCGTCGTCGACTCCGGGGAGGGACGCTGGACCCTCGAGGCGGCGCTCGAGCGCGACGTACCGGTGCCGGTCATCGCCGCCTCGCTCTTCCGGCGCTACGAGAGCCGCGAGAACAATTCCTATGGGCTTCGATTGCTGGCCGCCTTGCGGAACCAGTTCGGGGGTCACGCGGTGATCCGCGCCGATGCAAAGGCGTCCTCATGACCGCGCGCCTCGCTCAGGTCAAGACTCCGCCGCTCTCGCTGGTGATGTTCGGTGCCTCCGGCGACCTGACCGCGCGCAAGTTGTTGCCGGCCCTCGCGTCGCTGGCGGACAAGGGGTCGCTGGCAGAGGGCACCGGGCTGGTCGGCGTCGCCAGGACCAAGTGGTCGGACGACGAGTTCCGGGATCACTGCCTCAAGGCCGTCCCTGACGCCAAGCCGACCTGGGCCGAACTCGTGAGGCGATTCCGCTACGTGAGCGGCAACTACGACGACGACGCGACCTTCGAAAGGATCCTGGAGATCCTCGTTGAGCTCGACAACCCGAGCGGAGACGGGGGCACGGCAGGCAACCGGCTCTTCTACCTCGCCACGATCCCGGCCCTCTTCGGAGAGGTTGCCCGGGGCCTTGCCCGCCACGGGCTGAACCACCCTGGGCCCGGGGGCAAGTTTGCGCGGCTCGTGATCGAAAAGCCCTTCGGCCGGAACCTCGAAACTGCGATGGCCCTTGACGAGACCCTGCACGAATGCTTCGAAGAGCCTCAGATCTACAGGATCGACCATTACATGGGCAAGGAGACCGTGCAGAACGTGCTGGCCCTCCGGTTTGCGAATTCGATCTTCGAGCCGGTCTGGAATCGGCGCTACGTGGGCCACGTGCACGTCACGGTTGCCGAGTCCCTCGGTGTCGAGCACCGGGGCTCGTTCTACGAGAGCGCCGGCGCGTTGCGCGACATCGTGCAGAACCACGTCATGCAGGTCCTGGCACTCACATTGATGGAGCCCTCGGCGACGATGGACCCGACCGCGATCCGAGACGAGAAGGTCAAGCTGCTGCGCTCGATCATGGCCCCGCGTGCCGACGAGGTGGAGACTGCGGTCGTCCGCGCCCAGTACCTCCCGGGCACGGTCGACGGCCGGGCCGTACCCGGCTACCGGAACGAGGACGGCGTCGACCCCCAGTCCACGACCGAGACGTTCGTCGCGATGCGCCTCAGCGTCGACAACTGGCGTTGGGCCGGCGTCCCGGTCTTCATCCGTACCGGCAAGCGGTTGGCCAAGCGATCGACCGAGGTCGTGATGGTCTTCCAGAGGCCCCCTCACCTCCCCTTCGCCGGCCAACTGGTCCGAGGTCTCCAGCCCAACGCGCTCATCTTGCGTATCCAGCCCGACGAGGGCATCACGCTTCGCTTCGGGGCCAAGGTGCCTGGTCAGGACTACCGCGTGGGCACCGTGGCGATGCAGTTCTCCTACAAGGAGGCATTCGGAGGAGATCCGCCCGAAGCCTACGAGCGGCTCCTGCTCGACGCGATGACCGGTGACCCGACGCTGTTCATCCGCACCGACGAGGTGGAGCAGGCCTGGCGGCTTCTCGAACCGATCCAGGAGGCGTTCGCAGAGGGGTATCCCCACCTGTCGCTCTACGAGGCAGGCAGCTGGGGCCCGCTGGAGGCGGCGCGGCTGTTGGAACCCGACGGGTACGAGTGGGTGAATCCCTGAGTGTTGCCTGACGGCGAGCTGAGCCTTCCTGACGAGGAGCTGCGCTTGGTCAATGACGTGCCTGCCGCCTTTGCCGACCTGGTGGCCGAACAGGTCGCCCTGGCGTTTGCCGATGCGAACCGGGCCGACGACGAGCCGTTCAGCCTCGTGCTGTCGGGTGGCTCTACCGCCCGCTCGTGCTACGAGCAGCTGGCCTTGCGAGCTGACCTCGACTGGGCTCGTATCGACTGCCTCGTGGGAGACGAGCGCTGTGTACCGGCGGACGACCCGGACTCGAACCAGCTGATGATCCGAGAGGCGCTCGTCGATCGCGTCCGGCCACGTCCGCGATTTCTCCCGATGGACTGCGGTGCTCCGCCGGCGGCCTACCAAGCCACCATCGCAGCTCGCCCCCACCTCGACCTCGTGCATCTCGGGCTGGGCCGAGACGGCCACACCGCCTCACTGTTCCCGAACTCGGTGGCACTCGAGGCCCCAGATGAGCTGCTGGTCCGGCGAAACGTGGACCCGTCGGGCCGAAATCCCCACGAACGCCTCACCTTGACCCTTGCCGGGATCGCACGCGCTCGCCTGGTCGTGTTCACCGTCGCGGGAGCTGACAAGCATGAAGCAATGTCGAGGGTTCTCCACCACGACGACCTCCCCGCGACACGAGTGCGCGCCGATCGCGTGGTCTGGCTCTGCGAGCGGGGGGCGAGGGAACCCGAAGCGCTTGGGTAGGGTAAGCCCATGGCCGAGCTGACCAGAGCCGCTCGCGGCGGCGCCCACGATGCCGGGGACCGCTTCGGACCGAGTGGTCATCTGGATCTCACGGACGCCGAGCTGCTGGCGGCACCGCTGGAAGACCTGCTGTCGCAGGCGCGCCGCGTGCGCGACCGCCGTTACGGCACGCGGATCACCTTCTCTCCGAAGGTCTTCATCCCACTTACGATGCTGTGCCTGGACCGCTGCGGCTACTGCACCTTCGCGAAGCCTCCTGCCCGCCTCGCTGGAGCGTACCTGAGCCCCGAGCAGGTCCTGGCCATCGCCCGGGCCGGTGCCGAGGCGGGCTGCCACGAGGCCCTCTTCACCCTCGGGGAACGCCCGGAGCTCCGCTACCCGATTGCAGCCGCATGGCTCGCCGACCACGGCTTCCCCTCGACCATCGACTACCTCGCAGAGTGCTGCCGACTCGTCGCAGCCGAGACGGGTCTGCTCGCGCATTCGAACGCGGGGGCACTGTTCGCCGGCGAACTCGCCCAGCTTCGCACCGTGACCGTCAGCCAGGGGATGATGATCGAGTCCCTCGCGCAGTCCTTGGCGTGCCACCGCGTGTCGCCGGACAAGACGCCCGCCCGCCGGTTGGCCACCCTCGAGGCGGCCGGCCGGCTTCAGATCGCGTTCACGACCGGCATCCTGGTCGGCATCGGCGAGACCCGGGCCGACCGCCTCGCGGCGCTGCGGGCGATCGCCTCCAGCCATGCCCGGCACGGTCACGTCCAGGAGGTGATCGTCCAGAACTTCCTGCCCAAGCCCGCGACGGCGATGCACGCAGCGGCCCCGTGCCCGGCCGAGGAGCACCTGTGGTCGATCGCCGCAGCCCGGATCGTGCTCCCCCCCGAGGTGCACCTGCAGGCGCCCCCGAACCTGACCGAGGACTTCTCGACACTGCTGGGCGCGGGCATCGACGATTGGGGCGGCGTGTCGCCGGTGACAGCCGACCACGTGAACCCCGAACGCGCCTGGCCGGCAGTCGACCGCCTGCGCCAGGTGACTGAGCAGCACGGGCATGTGCTGGCCCCCCGTCTCGCGGTCCACCCGGAATGGGCCGACGCGAGATTCGTGGCTGAGGAGCTTCGTCACGCCGTGATGGACCATGCCGACGCTGAGGGCCTCGCACGGGACTCGGACTGGTGCTCGGGCGGTGAGGCGCAGCCGCCGCGTTTGCTGGCGGTCTCGAGGCCGCTGAGGGCCCGCCGTCCCGGTGTCTCCGGCCCGCCCGCCGGCAGGGGACGCTCGAGTGCCGGCGGAGCCGTCGGCGAAGTGCTGGCGGGCGTGCTCGCGGGTCAGGAGGTCGGCGAGGACGAGATCGTCACGCTGTTCGCGGCCCGTGGTCCGGAGGTTGTGGCGGTCGCCGAGGTCGCGGACGAGCTCCGGCGATCAGCGGTCGGCGATGTGGTCACCTTCGTGGTCAACCGGAACATCAACTACACCAACATCTGCACGTTCAAGTGCAAGTTCTGCGCGTTCTCCAAGGGGCCGTTGTCGCTGAACCTTCGTGGCAGCCCCTACCTGCTCGAGGTCGGCGAGATCACCCGCCGCGTCGTCGAAGCGGAGCAGGCCGGCGCCACCGAGGTCTGCCTTCAAGGTGGGATCCACCCAGACTTCGACGGCACCTACTACCTCGAGGTGCTGAGGGCGGTCCGTGCGGGTTCCGAGCGCGTGCACATACATGCCTTCACCGCGCTCGAGGTCCACGAAGGGGCGCGCCGGCTCGGCGAGCCGCTGGACGCGTATCTGGTCCAGCTCCGGGATGCCGGGCTGCGCACCTTGCCAGGCACGGCGGCGGAGATCCTCGACGATGAGGTCCGAGCGGTCCTGTGCCCGGACAAGGTCAACACCGAACGGTGGCTCGAAGTGCACCGTGTAGCGCACAGCGTCGGCTTGCGGTCGAATGTCACGATCATGTTCGGAGCCATCGAGCACCCCGGTCACTGGGCGCGGCACCTGGTCCGCACGCGCGCCCTGCAGAAAGAGACCGGCGGGTTCACCGAGTTCGTGCCCCTCCCGTTCGTGCACATGGCCTCCCCGATCTATCTCCAGAAGAAGTCCCGGCGGGGCCCGACGTTCCGAGAGACGCTCCTGATGCATGCGGTGGGGCGTATCGCCTATCACGGCTGGATCGACAACATCCAGGCGAGCTGGGTGAAAGTGGGTGTCGAGGGCGCCAAGCAGCTGCTCGCCTCCGGTTGCAACGATCTCGGTGGAACCCTCATGGACGAGAACATCTCCCGGGCCGCGGGCTCAAAGCACGGCCAGCGGATGGAGGAGGTCGACTTCCGCGACCTCGCCGAGTCCGTCGGGCGCCACCTCGAGCAGCGCACGACGCTCTACGGGCGGGTCCTGCCCGCCGCCAGCTGAGCCATGACTCCCGCATCGCCGGCCACTCCAGAGGAGGAGATCGAGAGCCGTATCGCCGAGTTGCTGGAGCTCTCCGGTGCTCGGGACAACCGCGACCTGCTCCGGGAGATCCTCCTCACGGGACTCTCCCTTGGCGGCATCGACGCCAGCCGGCTCGACCTGAAGATCGCGGCGTCCGCGCTCGCCGAGATGGAGCGGGCGTTCGACCTCTTCGCACCCTATCGGGGCATCCCCAAGCTGACCATGTTCGGCTCCGCGCGCACGGCGGTGTCGGACCCGCTCTACGCCCAAGCCGTCGATCTCGCCGCGCGCATGGCACATGAGAAGTGGCTCGTGGTCACCGGCGCCGGGCCAGGCATCATGGCTGCGGGAACCGACGGTGCCGGGCTCGAGATGTCCCTCGGCGTCGAGATCCGGCTCCCCTTCGAGACCGTCTCTCATCCCCAGCTCGCGGCCGAGGGCCGACTCGTCGAGATGAAGTACTTCTTCACGCGCAAGCTCATGCTTATGAAGGAGTCGGCTGCCTTCGCGGTCCTGCCGGGTGGCTTCGGAACGCTGGACGAATGCTTCGAGCTGCTCACCTTGCAGCAGACAGGCAAGGCGGAGCCCGCACCGATCGTCCTGCTCGACCTTCCCGGCGATCCTTACTGGGAGGGGCTCGAGCGGTTCCTCAAGGGCGAGGTGACCCGCCGCGGCCTCGTGGACCACGACGACGGGGCCCTGTACCGCATCACCGACGATGTCGGCGTCGCGGTCGGGGAAATCCTGGGCTTCTACCGCAACTACCAGTCGCGACGCTTCGTCGGCTCGACGATGGTCATCCGCTGCCGGTACGCGCCGACCGACCAGGAGCTGGCGGCGCTCAACGAGGAGTTCTCGGACATCTGCACCTCAAAGGGGATCTGGCGGACGGGCCCGTTGCCGCCCGAGCGCGCCGGGCGCGACCAGCTCGATCTGAAGCGTCTCGCGCTCGAGTTCGACCGGCGCTCGCACGGCCGGCTGCGCATGCTCATCGACACCATCAACCGCTGGCCGGCTTCGAGCTGAACGGTCAGCGACCGGAATTCTCGTCGCCTTCCTCAACGCCTCTAGGTTCGGCGGCGCGTTCGGCCTGCGCCACGAGCGACGAGGCGCGTTCGATGGCGTTGCGGGCGCGCGACAGCAACTTCTCGCGCACGAGGTCCGGGTCGCTCCTGGAAGGCTTGTCACCGCGGTGGAGCTCGGCCCGCAGAGAGTCGTAGGCCGCATCGCCGAGCCGCTCGGCCAGAGTGTCGAGCTCTGCCCGGATGGCCTCAAGGGTCTCGTCGCTCACGTCACCTCCGCTCGTCTCGGCGGTTCTGGCACGGCCCGGCGCGTTCGACGCTGACGATCTCGAGCTCGCCGTTGGACGGCCCGGCGCGCAGGACCCTCTTGTCGAACTTACGCCCTCGAAGCTCAGGACGTGGCCCCAGCCGGGGACCTGCTTTACGTACCGGAGGACATCCCGCACGAAGAGAGGCCTCTCATGCATGGCGCCACGCACCTCGCGCCCCGCGTTGTTGCGGGTGACTTGGCAATGCCCGGCCGTCATACCAGCGAGTGCCAAGCCTCCAGGGGGGGCCCCACGTGCTGGCTCATCCTGTGGTCGCCAAGCCTCGGCGAAGAACCCACCCACCCCGGTGCCCCCTGGATAGTCTTGGCGCACGCGCGGGGAACGGCCGAGGAGGTTGCCGGTGGGGCACCGGAAGGGGTCGTCCTCGCCTCCCTCTCAGTCTGAGCGAGGCGAGAGCCCGATGATCCGCGTCCTGGACTCCGTCGCCGGCGCGCTCAACGCGGGCGGTGCCCAGGTGACGAGCACCGGTTCGATCGTCCAGCTCGCAAGCGCTGCGACGCGCAGCCTCGCCACAGCCCTGGGCGGCTCGGCGGTGCTTTGGCTCCTCGATGACGCCGAGGACCTTCTCGGGGCTGTCGCGAGCGCGGATCAGGACCCAGCGCTCAGTTCCCTGCTGGCCCGAGGGCTCGCAAGGGCCCGGCCCTCGAGCGCGCCCGGCCTGCTCGGCCGGGTTGTCTCGACCGGAGCCCCCGTCGAGGTGCCGAAGGCGGCGTGGAAACAGATCGGCGAGTGGGACGACCCCGAGGCGCTGGCCCAGCTCGAGGCCTCCGGCCCCGTGGCCTTGTGCATCGTCCCGGTCCGTGCACGCTCCAAGGTTCTCGGGGCGCTGCTCCTCGGCCGTCCGGGCGGGCGAGGAGCAGCGCCTGCGTCCGAGCGGACCCTTCTCCAAGCTGTCGCCGATCAGGTCGGCCTCGCCGCGGCGCATGACGCGCAAGTATCGGCTCGCGTCGCCGCCGAGAGGTTGGTGCTCGACGCCACCCGCCGCCAGGCTGCTCTTGTCGAGCACGCGTCGGACGTCATCATCGTCATGACACGAGACGAGGTGCTGCTGTTCGCCAACCCGGCTTCCCGGAGTCTGTTCGGTGATGCCTGGGACGAAGGTCAGCTGCTCGAGCTTCAGTCTTTCGTCCACCCTGGCGACCGCGACCGCGTGCAGCGCCACTTCGTGGAGGCGGCCGAGCACCCGGGCAGCGCCCCGTCGATCGAGTTCCGCGTCGCACACACAGATGGCAGCTGGAGAACCGTCGAGGCGATCGGCAACAACATGATCGAGGACCAGGCGGTGAACGGCTTCATAGTGACGCTCCGGGACGTGACGGCCCGCCGTGAGCGCGAGGAGCGCCTACGGTCGAACGCCGGAGGTCAGGCAGCGCTCGCTGACCTCGGTCGGTGGGCACTGGTCGGGCTCGCCTACCGCGACCTTGTCGAGGACGCGGTCGGCCTTCTCGCCACGCAACTGGAAGTTGACTTCGTGCACGTGTTCGAGGCGATGCCGGACGCAGCCTTCGTGACGCTGACCGCCAGTCACGGACACAGCCCGTCGGGGCCGGAGCTGCTCTCGACCGACCCGACGTCCTCGCCCGTCAGCTTCGCACTCGTCACCCAAGAAACGGTGATCTGTGATGACCTGGCGCGAGAGGCCCGCTTCGAGGTCCCGGAGTTTTGGACCCGCTCGGAGGCCATGAGCGTGGTCGAGGCGCCGATCCCGGGCCAGGACTCCCCCGCCGGCGTTCTGGGTGTCGGATGCCGGAGCCCACGCAAGTTCGGCGACGAAGAGGTGAACTTCGTCGTTGCTGTCGCGAACGTCCTTGCTGCAGCGGCCGCCCGGAGCCGTGCTGAAGACGCGATCAGGAACCAGGCGCTGCACGACCCGCTGACCGGCCTGCCCAACCGTCTTGTGCTTGCCGACCACAGCCACACGATCGCGGTGCCGAAGCCTTCGGAGATCAGTGGCGCCAAGCGCACGGTGCTCGTGCTCGACATCGACCGCTTCAAGGAGATCAACGACACCTTGGGGCACGCCCTCGGTGACCTTGTCCTCGTCGAGGTCGCGCGCCGGCTCAGCGAGCTCGGCAGTCCGGTCGAGATGGTGGCCCGTCTCGGCGCGGACGAGTTCGCCGTCGTCGTCTCGAGCGTCCCGGGGCCGGCCGATGCCGATGTCATGGCCGCTCGTGTGCTTGCTGCGCTTGCCCCGGCGATCGTCGTCGGCGGCGTGCGGCTTCGCCTGCGCGGCAGCGTCGGTGTCGCGGAGGCCGCTCTCGACCAGAACGGCGCGAGCCTCGGTGTGCCGGCCCTGCTGCGGCGCGCGGAAGTCGCGATGCACCAGGCAAAGGCTGAGCGCCGTGGCATACGTCGTTACAGTGACGACCTCGAGCGCCCGAGCCCCTCGCGCCTCGCCCTCGCCGGCGAGCTCGCAGACGCCGTCGACAAGGACGAGCTCCGCCTCGACTACCAACCCAAGATCGACGCGTTCGCCAGGGTAGTCACGGGCGCCGAGGCGCTCGTGCGCTGGCGCCACCCCACCCGTGGCCTGCTGGTTCCGGACGCCTTCATTCCTCTCGCGGAGCAGACGGGCATCATCCGCGAGATCACCAATTGGGTGCTCGCGAAGGCGTTGTCCGAATGCGCCGGCTGGCATCGCTCAGGGCACCTCATCCCGGTGGCCGTGAACCTGTCGGCCGCCACGGTGCACGACCCTGAGCTCATGGACGCGGTCACGACCGCCGTCAGCCGTTCGGGGCTCCCGCCCACGTCCGTCGAGCTCGAGATCACCGAGAGCGCAGTCATGTTCGACCCCGAGGGAGCGCTACGGAGCCTCCGCTCCCTCGTCGAGTACGGCGTGAGGATCTCCCTCGACGACTTCGGCACGGGCTATTCCTCGCTGTCGTACCTGCAGCGCCTCCCCGTCACGGCGGTCAAGATCGACAAGTCCTTCGTCGAGCCGCTCTTGAGTGACGACACGGCAAACGCGATCGTCCATGCGGTGGTCGAGCTTGCCCACAGCCTGGGCCTTTCGGTCATAGCCGAAGGTGTCGACTCCGCCGCGGTCATGGAGCAGCTGACTGCGCTCGGCTGCGACGCTCTCCAAGGCTTCTACGTGGCGAGCCCGATGAGCCCGGGCCGCCTGGAGCGATGGATGGCGGTCAACTCAGGGACAACGGCCCGGCCAGCGCGCTAGGCCCTCGGCTCCGGCTCCGCAGGTCTCCCGCGTCGTGCCCCCTGGGCACCGCGCCTTTCGGCTCCTGTCGAGCTGGGACCGGCGGAGAGCTGCCCGATGATCCGATCGGGCGCCGGCACTGTCACGGCGCTGCCACCGAAGGCCCCGCCTGGTGCCTGCGTGCCGCAGGCTCACGATGCCGCGGCCTCTCGCCGTGGTTGGCCCTACGTTGAGCTCAGCACCGACAGAGGCGGCACGGCGGCGGCTACCGCAACGGTTCAGTCGCAGCAACGTGCCGTCGAGGTGCGCGCAATCCCCTGCTGCGCATGGGCAAAGCGCGGCCCGACGTCCATGCGCGTCTGGGTGCGACGAAACTCAGCCGCGACGGGTGCTGAGTCCGGAGGCCCTGCGAAGGCACTACGGACTATTGACTAACGGGTATCACGGGCGTACCGTGGAAAGTTGAGCAAAGGTTTTCGGTGGTGGGTGGGCAGCTTCCGGGGTTGTCCGCCGATCATTGCGGGAGGGTTGCATCCGCGGACCCGTCGTGTTACAAGTGTGCATTGAAACCATTCGACAGTCGGCGAGGAGGTGGAGTGCAGTCGACCATCGCAGACGTGGCACGCCACGCCGGGGTGGCACCGAGCACCGTGTCTTACGTCCTTACCGGCAATCGGAGGATCTCCGCCGAGACGCGCGAACGGGTTGAGGCAAGCATTCGCGCGCTGAGCTACCGTCCGCACGCTGGCGCCCGCTCGATGCGTAACGGTCGCACCGACGTCATTGGCCTGGTGGTGCCCATCTACCAGTGGTCGACGATCTACCAGTGGTCGGCCGAACGCATTTTGATGCCGTACGTCTGTGGCGTCGTCGAGAGCGCACGCCGGCACGGTTGGAACGTCATGCTGCTCACCGCTGAGGATGGCAAAGCAGACATCGAGCAAGTTGTGCGAAGCCAGATGATCGACGGCCTGATCCTTATGGAGGTTCTGCGCCATGACGAGCGTGTGCCGCTCGTAGCAGAGCTGGGCATGCCGGCGGTCCTTCTCGGCGTACCCGACAACACGAGCGGCCTCCCCTATGTCGACTTCGACTTCGAGGGTGCTGGTCGGCTGTGTGTGAAACACCTCGTTGGGCTCGGACATCAAGAGATTGGCTTCCTGGGGCCACCCCAAGGCGTCTTCGACAGGGGTCTCGGGTACGCGTTTCGTGCCTGGAATGGTGTCGCCGAGGAGCTTGCAGAACGCGGGCTGCTCTTCCACGGCATCGCCACCGAGCCGATGGTGGAAGGGGTCCAGTCGGCTCTCGGGCGGCTTTTCGATGAGACCCCTGCTCTTACCGCCCTGGTCGTGCACAGCGAGGGTGTGCTCAACCTGGTGATCGAGAGGCTGACACGATTGGCCAAACAGGTACCCGAGGATGTCTCAGTCATTGCCATAGCTCATCACGATCTCGCTCTCCAGGTCAGGCCTACCCTCACCCACGTGAGAGTTCCCGCAGACGAGATGGGCCGCCAGGCGGTCCAACTATTGAGTTCTTGGGACGGCACCGGACCCGGCCGGCTCTTGCCACCGAGCCTGGTCCGAGGACAAAGCAGCTCTCCCCCGTCCAGGGCACATCAGACACAGCTGGCACATCACGGATCGGAGGTGACATTCGGGCCACCGCGGCAACCGGCCTTCAGCCGCGATGCGGGTTTAGGTGCCCACTTCCCGGCCAGACAGCGAAGCTGACCAGGCGCGCTTCGCCTGAAAGTGAGGTAAATGACGTGGCGACTTTTGTTGGTGGTAGGTCCGGTTTCACAGCTCTCGCGGGGCGCGAGGTTCTGCAAGTCCAAGCCTGGGGAGAGAACAGCGCCCGGGTGCGCTCGACGCTGGCGCCGTCGGCGACCGAGACGCCCGGTAGCGCTCTGACGGAGGCGGGATCTACCGACGCGCAGGTCGAGATCTCCGACGGCCGTGCCTGCCTGCACAATGGGCAACTTGTTGTCGAAGTTTCAGATAACGGCGGAGGCTCGTTCGTGGACTTCCCGCCCCTCGTGCGCTTCGTCAGTTCGGATGGCAAGGAACTGTTTAGCGAGCGCGTCCCCCATTTCTCGTCGCCCCCGCAGCGGCATTACGGCCCGGGCAACGGCGGACTTTACCGCTGTGAGGTCACGTTCAACGCCTACCCCGGTGAACGAATCTACGGCCTTGGCCAGCATCAGCACGGCCTGTTGGACCAGAAGGGCACGGTCCTTGACCTCATCCAGCGCAATACTGAAGTCAACGTGCCTTTCGCCCTATCGAACCGTGGGTATGGCTTCTTGTGGAACATGCCGGGAGTGGGCCGGGTCGAGCTGGGTACCAACCGCACGAGATGGGTGGCAGACGCAGCTCGGCAGATCGACTACTGGGTGACAGCGGGCCCCACGCCCGCTGAGATCGTCAGCCGCTATGCCAAGGCAACCGGGTTGCCCCCCATGCTGCCGGAGTGGGCTTCCGGCTTCTGGCAGTGCAAACTCCGCTACCGCACGCAAGACGAGCTTCTCGAGGTCGCCCGCGAACACAAGCGTCGAGGGCTGCCCCTCTCAGTCATCGTTATCGACTACTTCCACTGGACACACCAGGGAGAATGGAAGTTCGACCCTTCCGACTGGCCTGACCCCCAGGCCATGGTGGACGAGCTGCGGGGGCTCGGCGTGGAGCTCATGGTCTCGATTTGGCCTACGGTCAACCCCAACAGCGAGAACTACGCCGAGATGGACCGCCGAGGGCTCCTCGTCGGCAATATACGTTCCTTGCCCCTTCACCTCCCCTTCTGGGACAAGGGCAGTGACGGCCAGACCTTCGTGCGCTTCTATGACCCGACCAATCCCGAAGCTCGTGAGTACATCTGGCAGAAGGTCACCGAGGGCTACGGCCGGTACGGGATCCGAGCCTTCTGGCTCGACGCCTGCGAGCCCGAGATGCGCCCTGAGGACCCCGAGAGCAACTTGTACCACATCGGCTCGGGTGCCGAGGTGCAGAACCTGTACCCCCGGGAGCACGCCCGAGGCTTCGCCGAGGGGCTGCGGGCCAGTGGCGAGAACGACGTATTGCTGCTCTGCCGCTCCGCCTGGGCGGGCAGCCAACAGTATGGCGCGGCGGTGTGGTCGGGTGATATCGAATCGACGTTCGAAGCGCTAGCGGCTCAAATCCCGGCCGGGTTGAACATCGGGATCGCAGGCATACCCTGGTGGACGACCGACATCGGAGGGTTCATGGGAGGAGACCCCAATTCCCCGTACTTCCAGGAACTTGTGGTGCGCTGGTTCCAGTTCGGTGTCTTTTGCCCGTTGTTCAGGCTGCACGGCAACCGCGAACCCGGGCCCCTGTTCGGCTCGGGCCAGACTGGCGGCCCCAACGAGGTGTGGTCCTTCGGTGACCAGGCGTACGGGATAATTCGAGAACAGCTGGCACTGCGAGAGCGGCTACGGCCCTACGTCATGGACCTTATGGCGACCGCCAGCGCCACCGGACTGCCTCCGATGCGGGCGCTGTTCCTGGAGTTCCCAAACGAGGCGTCGGCGTGGGAGGTCGCCGACGAGTACATGTTCGGCCCGGACGTGCTGGTTGCGCCCGTCACTTCGCAAGGTGCGAGTAAGCGCGACGTCTACCTGCCCGAGGGAGCGGTGTGGCTGGACGCCTGGACGGGGGCCCCTGTCAAGGGCAACGGCTGGACCACGGCAGAGGCGCCTCTGGAACGCATACCCGTATACCTACGGCAGAGCGGAGCCTTGAGTACCCTGTCCAGCGGCGAAAGAAGCCAAGGATGAGGGGGCCCGGACGTCGACGTCTTGGCAACGGCGGGGCCGTCTTGGTTCGGGCCAACACGAACGCGGTGGCAGGCGCTCCAGCGCAGAGCGTAGGAGCGGGACAGGGACGCGGGGGCGCTCACGCCTCAGGGGTCAGAAAGGCCCGGGGGTTCACGCTCGGGCGTCGCCAACAGGTCGCGGCCTGGCTGTTCCTCACGCCGGCCGTGTTGTACATCCTTTTCGCGTTCGCCCTGCCCATCGTTTACAACATAATGCTGAGCTTCGAGCAAACCTCTCCGGCGACGATCGCCGATATCACCGCCCCGTTCGCCGGGCTCGCAAATTACCGCTTCATCCTAAGTGACCCCACGAGCCAAATGGCCATTATCCACACTCTCGAGTTCACTGCCGGTTCACTCATCGGCCAGTTCATAATCGGCTTTTCCCTCGCCTTGCTGTTTACCCTCCGGTTCCCGGGGAGGACACTGGGGCGCTCGCTCATCATCGTCCCTTGGCTGCTCCCGCTGATCGTGACCGGGCTCATCTTCAGGTTCCTCTTCCAGCTCGAAGGCGGAGCCGTCAACCAACTTCTTATGGACGTCGGATTAGTCCACCAGCCAATTGACTGGCTGGACGACCCGCACCTGGCTCTAGGGACGGTACTTATCGCGAACATCTGGCTCGGGGTGCCCTTCTTCACGCTCCTGCTCTACAGCGCTCTTCAAGACGTGCCAGTGCAGGTCAAGGAAGCGGCCCTCATCGACGGTGCCAGCGCTTGGCAGAGGCTCCGCCTAGTCATAGTGCCGATAATCCTGCCCGTTATCGAGGTCACTCTGCTCCTCGGGTTCGTGTTCACTGTGAAGGTGTTCGACCTAGTGATCGCACTTACCGGAGGAGGTCCGGCCAACACAACGCAACTCATCACGACCTGGTCTTACAACTTGTCCTTCGAGCAGTTCTCTTTCGGCGAAGGTGCCGCGCTCAACAACGTGCTGCTCGTGCTGGCGATGATCTGCGCGCCGCTGTACCTGTACATGAGCCGGGGTTCCTTGAGGCTCAGCTCGGGAGCGGAGAAATGACCCGCCTGCAGCGCTCGAGGGCCCTGCGGTGGCTATGCACGCTCGCGACGGTCGCTGCCCTGGTAATAGTGCTGTTCCCGGTGTACGCGGTCATCGTGGCCTCGTTCGAGTCTACTGAAACCCTGTTCAGCGGCACGTACTATTGGCTGCCGCACGCTGCCACACTGGACAACTACCGGATGGTGATCCAGGCGCAATCGGGCAGCGTGCTGACGAGCCTCGTCGTGGGCGTGGGGACAGCTGTGCTGGCCCTGGTCGTGGCAGTGCCAGCGGCCTATGCGCTTTCGAAGTACCGCTTGCGGGTGACCGTTGTCCTAGTCAGTGCCCTGCTCGTGGCGCAGATAGTCCCTTCCATCGTCCTCGCCACTTCGCTGTTCATCATCTTCCACTGGATCCACATCGTGAACACGTACCCGGGCCTAATTATCGCCGACGGCACTTACGCCATTCCCTTTTCCATTCTCGTGTTACGGGCGTTCTTCTTCAGCCTGCCGAACGACCTGACGCAGGCAGCGAGAGTTGACGGTGCGTCCGAATGGCAGACGTTCCTGCGCATCGTGATACCACTTGCGCGCTCGGCCCTGATAACCATCGCGGTGTTCGCGTTCTTGAATGGTTGGGGAGACTTCATATTCGCATTGACCATCCTCAACGGCGCCACCATAGTGCCGATCACGCTGGGGATCTACACCTATCTTGGGAACTACTCGACGCAATGGGGGGCAGTGATGGCCGCTGGAGCGTTCGCCATGGTGCCGGCCGCGGTAATGCTGGTGGTGGCACAGCGTTATATCGCAAGTGGCCTCACGGCGGGTTCGGTGGTGGGGTAGCGATGAGGCCGATCTCGCCGCTGCAAGAGGTGCGGGTGAGGGTAGGCGACCCCGCCTCCGCGAAGTACCCGAAGGGAGGTGAGAGACGAAACAAAGGTAGCAAGCCGGGCAGTTTCACCTCGTAAACCTAGGTTGAATTGGTTGTCCATTGCCAGAAGAGAAGGAGAAACCGACAATGAAACTATTAGGGAGAAGGCGGCACCTGGGGCTCGTAGTCCTGGCTGCCGCGATGTTTGTCGTGGTGGGGTTGCTGCAGGTGGGCGTGTCAGCCGCGACCTCCGCCCCACGCGCGACCTCGATAACGCTCACTGAGGAGGACTACTTCAACACCCCCGGCCAGATCGCTGCATTGGCCGCGTACAGCAAGCAGTTCGAAGCTGCGCACCACGGTGTGACGGTAACGAGAGAGTATGTACCCTTTGCTAGTCTGGACACGAAGCTTCTGACGCAAGCCGCGGGCCACGACCTGCCAAACCTGTTGGCCGTGGACAACCCGTTCGTGTCGACGATGATAGAGACAGGCCAAGTAGTCTCCTTGAGCACTATCAAAGGCTTCAGCACCAAGGGTTATTTCCCGGCCGTTATCGACGAGGGCCTGTCCGGTGGCAAGTACTACAGCCTCCCGGTGGCGGGCTTCAACTCGATCGCGCTGATTTACAACATCGCCATGCTGAAGGCGGCCCACATCAGCCCTCCCAAGACGTGGGCACAGCTGGTGACCGACGCCAAGGCCCTTACGACCAAGAGCCATTACGGCATCGCGTTGACCTGTGAGGCCGCAGAAGACACCACCTGGCAGTGGGAGCCGTTTTTCTGGAGCAACGGGGGCGATTTCACGTTCGCCAACATCGCGTCTGCGCCGGGAGTACAGGCCCTGAGCCTTTGGACACAGCTCATAAAGGCCGGTTCGGCATCGAAGGCTTGCCTCGACTGGAGCCAGACTCCGGCGGCGTCAAGCCAGTTCGAGGCGGGCAAGGCCGCGATGATGGTCAACGGCCCCTGGAACTTCTCAGGCCTCAACCTGGCCCACATGTACTACGGCAAGCAGTTCGGGATCGTCCCCGTTCCGGTCCGTGTGGCTAGCCAACACGTGATTGTGCCGTTGGGCGGTGAGGACTGGATGGTGGGCGCCGGTGGTGGCACTGCTACCCAGCAACTGGCTTTCGACTACATCGAAGGAATGCAGTCGCCTTCGATGGAGTTGTCGCTGGCGAAGCTGTTCGGGTACCTGCCGCCTAAGGAAGCCGTTGCCAAGACCTTCGTGCACGAGGAAGGCGCTGCGTGGAGCGTGTACGCCAATCAAACCATTTACGCCCATCCGCGTACGCTCGGCCTGGGTGTGAAATACCCGAAGGTTTCTGAGGCAGTGTGGACTGCCATACAGGCGGCAATTTCGGGTACCTCCTCCGTACAGTCGGCGTTGAGCACGGCACAGAGGCAAATCCGCACCATCCTAAGTGGCAAGTAGTAAGTAGCTAGCAGGGGACGGGCTGACAAGGCCCGAGAGTGTGATGGCCGTCAGTAGGCAGCACGAGGTGCTCCAGACGGTAGCGCCGTACCGCCCCCGCCGGATCGGCGGGAGCGGTACCGGCGCTAGACGCCGTTGGCTCTCCCAAGGCGCTGGTAAGGGCTTTGCGAGGTGCCGCCCCCTCGACCACGGACCAGGCCCGGACCAGGGCGATGCCAGCGACCCCCGCCATGATCCAGGTCAAGGCTCTCAAAGCGTCCCGGTCGTCGGCCTACATGACCAGCACCACGGCGGCGTAAGCCTGGTAGGCGAACGTGTTCACACTCAACGCCAAGAACCCCGAGTGGTGACCGGTCCGGGAGATGCGCAAATGGGGCTCTGGTAGCAACTGGCCAGTCACACCCGTTAGCGCAGGTTGCCGGTATGACGAGGTCTGCGTCCGATCCGAGATGCACTCGACACGCTTGCGACCAGGGCTACCGCCACTTTCTGGCCAGTTGATGGTCCAACCCGACCTCTTGGCCGAGGCCGTCGTGGCATCACCTCCATTTGCTCGGACCTGAGGTCGCTCATAGATGCGCTTGGCCGTATGGCACTGCTTTGGCGGCGTGGTCTTGTCAGACTCCACTGCCGGTGCATGAAGACCGTGTCGCTCCGGCACCACGTCCTTGATGGCGCCGCGATATGACAAGCATAGGGGTGCTGGCCTCGAGTCCTTGAGGGACTCCGATTCTTGACCGCCTCAGGGCGTGTCGCTAACATATCAGGCGATTAGACGAAACGGTTTTCTGGTTGAGTGCTTGTAGTATTGATCGCGCCGAGAGGATGGCTACATGAGCGCGGGACCGGTCAAACCGGTCGAGGGAAAGCATCTGGCCCTGAACCCCATTGTCGACGGTGCTGTTGACATTACCGAAGGGTTCTGGGGTGTGAGACAGACCCTCAATCGGGAAGTGACGATCCCCCACGGGATGAAGATGCTCGAGGAGAGCGGCACTATCGAGAACTTCCGCATCGCTGCCGGAAGCTCACGCGCTGAATACCAGATGCCGCTGTTCCGGGACTCGGACCTCTACAAGGTCCTCGAGGCGATCGCGTGGGAGCGGGCGCGTGGCGGCGCGGCGGACCAGGAGGGGTTCTTCGCGTCGAGCGTGGAGGTCATTGCGGCGGCTCAGGAGCACGACGGCTATGTGAACTCCTACGTGCAAGTGCTCGAGGATGGCCACCGCTTCGGCAATCCGGCGATGGGCCATGAGCTTTACTGTGCTGGCCACCTCATGCAAGCATCAGTTGCCGACACACGCACCAATCAAGGACCGGGCACACTCGCAGGTATCGCCAACCGTTTCGCGTCGCTGCTCGTGAGGACTCTCTCCTCCGAGCACGCTGACTATGTGCCGGGCCATCCCGAAATCGAGATGGCGCTCGTCGAACTGTACCGCACCAATGGCGACGCCCGGCTCGTAGACCTCGCGGCCGATCTCATTCGACGCCGTGGTCGTGCCTCTCTGAGCTGGCACATGTTCAGGCCGCCGTACTTTCAAGACGATATTGCCTTCGATGACGCCACGACTGTCCGCGGCCACGCCGTGCGGGCGCTTTACCTGCTCACCGGAGCGACCGATCTCTACACCGAGACAGGTCGGCCGAGGCTGTTGAGATCGGTCCTCGCCCAATGGCACGACATGTTCTCCACGAAGACCTATGTCACCGGAGGCGTCGGATCGAGACACAAGGATGAAGCTTTCGGGGACGCCTACGAGCTCCCACCCGACCGCGCCTACTGCGAGACCTGCGCGGCGATCGCGTCGATCATGTGGAACTGGCGCTTGTTGCTGGTCACCGGACACGCCGTCTACGCCGAGCTAATGGAACGAACGCTCTACAACGGCTTTCTTGCCAGTGTCGGCCTTGACGGCAGGAGCTTCTTCTATGTCAATCCCCTGCAAGCTCGTGAGCCCTCCGCTAGACAAGCCTGGTACGAGTGCGCGTGTTGTCCGCCGAACATCATGCGCCTGCTCGCGAGCCTCCAGCACTACATAGCGACTCGCACCGAACAAGGTGTGCAGGTGCATCAGTATGCAACGGGCAGGATCCGTTCCGAGCAGGCCGCGGGTGCGCTCGAGATCGCGGTGACTGCCGGCTATCCCTATGACGGCACCATCGCGATACGCGTCCTGGTCGCACCGAGCTGCTCGCAAGAGATTTCGCTGCGCGTGCCGTCCTGGGTCGACGACGTGCGCTGCAGGCTCAACGGGCGGCGGCAAGAGGTGGAGCCCCGCGACAAGGGCTACATCAGGCTGCGCCGGGAATGGTCGGCCGGGGACGAGATCGCGCTCGAGTTGCCTTTGCGGGCTCGCGTCATCGACGCGGCGAGCGAGATCGACGCCATGCGTGGTTGTGTGGCCTTCGAGCGCGGACCTCTTGTCTACTGCATCGAGGGGCTGGATCTCCCGAAGGGCATGAACCCGTGCGCCGTCTCGGTGGATGCGTCGGCGGCCCCAAGAGAGGAACCGGGCTTCCACATTGCCTCCGACACGGTCGTCGCCCTTCGGCTGAATGGCCGTGCGCGGGCCGCGCCCTCTCGGCGTGGTTGGCCCTACGTTGAGCTCAGCACCGACAGAGGCGGCACGGCGCCGGCCACCGGAACGGTTCAGTCGCAGGAACGTGCCGTCGAGGTGCGCGCAATCCCCTACTACGCATGGGCGAACCGCGGCCCCACGTCCATGCGCGTCTGGGTGCCACGAAACTCAGCCTCAGCGGGTGCTGAGTCCGGAGGAACCTGCGAAGGCACTACGACTATTGACTAACGGGCATCACGGGCGTAGCGTGGAAAGTTGAGCAAAGGTTTTCGGTGGTGGGCAGCTTCCGGAGTTGTCCGCTGATCACTGCGGAAGGGTTGGCCATGCGGGAAGGGGCCATCTGCGGCTCCGATCTTGACGGTGAGGCTGCTAGATCGCATCGGAGATTCCCGTTGCGTCGACCCAGCGAGCGCGAGGCCAAGGCTGTGAGTTTCGCGGGACTGACGCGTAGCGCGGGCTTGTCCGGGAGTTGGAGCCCGGAGCCGGGTGACGGTTCGTCAGGTGGAAGCGATGTCTAGCGCGATGCCATCTCAGGCGGATGGGCCGAGTTCTGAAAAGAGCGACGACGAAGTCCCTCGAGGCGACAACCACGGCAGAACCCCGACGATTCGTGACGTGGCCGCGCTCGCGGGCGTGTCCATTGGCACGGTCTCGAAGTCGCTGAACGGACGCGAGGGCGTGAGCAGCCGGACGCGTGCGACTGTGCTCGAGGCCGCAGAGCAACTTGGCTTCCACTCGAACGCGCTGGCGAGGAACCTGCTCACTGGCAGGAGCTTCACGGTAGGACTGATCACCAACGACAGCTTCGGCAGATTCAGCATGCCCGTGCTACTCGGGGCAGAGGACGCGCTTCAGGCAGGTCAGATCGCCGTACTGCTGTGTGACGGGCGCGACGACACGATTCGCGAGCGGCACTACGTCCGTACCCTGCTCTCCCGCCGGGTCGACGGAATCATCGTCACGGGCCGACGCGTCGATCCCCGGCCACCGGTCAGCACGGACTTGCCCATTCCCATCGTTTACGCGATGAGCGAGTCGAGCAATCCGGAGGACGCGTCGGTCTTGCCCGACGACGAGCAAGGAGCTCGCCTGGCTGTCGAGCATCTCCTCGCGACGGGTCGGGTGAGGATCGGACACATCACAGGGCCGTCAGAGTTTCGAGCGGTCCGGCTGCGCGCCGCCGCCGCGGCAGACGCCTTGGCAGGTGCAGGACTCTCAATGGCTGGAGACGGTCCCATCTATGGCGAATGGAGCGAGGAATGGGGACGCCAAGCAGCAAGCATCTTGGTACGCCAGGCACCCGATGTGGACGCCGTGTTCTGCGGCAGCGATCAGATTGCACGGGGAGTTGCCGAGTTCCTCCGGGAATTGGGTCGCAGAGTGCCGGATGAGGTCGCGCTCGTCGGCTTCGACAATTGGACCGTCATGGCCGAGGCCTCGAGGCCGCCACTGACGACGATCGATATGAACCTTTCCGAGGTCGGTCGAACGGCCGCCCAGATCCTCCTCGCCGCAATCGACGGCCGCAGAACCCATGGCACGCGACTCGTGCCGTGCCAGCTCGTCGTCCGGGCCTCGACAAGGGCTTCTGACAGCGTTCAGCGCGCCGGCTCCGCCTTTTGAGGATGTCCCGAGTTGCGTAGAACTTCGCCGGCCGCCAAGGCAGCGACACCGGCCCGGCCAGCGCGTTAGCGCGGCGACGAGGGGCTCCAGCATCGTCGGTTGGTGAGCTCAGGGTGGTGGCGGGCTTATGTGAGCGCGAGCTGTCCCGGCACGATGGGTGCGGGGAGGTCGTTGCGACCCGTGAGGTACCGGTCCACGCTCGCCGCCGCGGAACGGCCCTCGGCTATCGCCCAAACGATCAAGCTCTGGCCGCGCACCATGTCACCGCAGGCGAACACACCCGGGACAGAGGTCTGAAAGGACTCATCCACGGCGAGGTTGCCACGGGCGTCGAGCCCGAGCCCGAGCTCTGCCACCAAGCCGTTGACCTCCGGCCCGAGAAAGCCCATGGCGATCAGGACGAGATCGACCTCGAGCTCGAAGGCCGTTCCCGGCACGGCCACGAGGCCCGGGTGCCCGTCGACCGTGCCGGTCTCGACCGTCTCGGCGCGAAGGGCGCGCACGGCACCGGACCCGTCGCCGACCAGCTCGGTCGTGGCCACGGAGAAGAGACGCTCGCCCCCCTCCTCGTGCGCGGAGGTCGTACGAAGGATCAGCGGCCAGGTGGGCCACGGGTTGTCCGGCGCGCGCGCCGAGCCCGGCATGGGGAGGATCTCGAGCTGAGCAACCGAGACGGGGCCCTGGCGGTGGACTGTCCCGAGGCAGTCGGCCCCGGTGTCGCCACCCCCGATGATCGCGACGCGCTTGGCGCTGGCGCTTATCGGCGATGACCCCAGCGTGCCTTCGCAGACGAGGTTCGCCGACTTCAGGTAGTCCATGGCAAAGTGCACGCCCCGCAAGTCACGCCCGGGCACGGTGAGGTCACGCGGGCGGGTGGAGCCGCCGGAGAGCACGACGGCGTCGAACTCGGCTCGCAGCGCCGACGCGGAAACAACGGACGCATCCGGCGCGGCGGCACCAGGGACCTCTGGCGCGCGCAACGAGGCCGACCTTCCGACGGCGACCCGTGGACGGAATTCCGTGCCCTCCTCAGCCATCTGGGCGAGCCGGCGGTCGAGTACCGACTTCTCGAGCTTGAACTCGGGGATGCCGTAGCGCAGCAGCCCACCGATGCGCTCGGCGCGCTCGAAGACGACGACCTCGTGCCCGGCCCTGGTGAGCTGCTGGGCGGCGGCAAGCCCGGCGGGACCCGAGCCGACGATCGCCACCTTCTTGCCGGTGCTCGTGCCCGCCCGGTGGGGCGCGAACACACCGGAGCTGGCCGCCCACTCGGCGATCTCGAGCTCGACCTGCTTGATCAGCACCGGCTCGGACATGATCCCGAGCACGCAGGAGCCTTCGCATGGCGCCGGGCAGAGCCTGCCGGTGAGCTCGGGGAAGTTGTTCGTCGCGTGGAGGCGGTCGCTCGCCTCAGCGAAGCGACCGCGCTCGACGAGGTCGTTCCACTCCGGGATCAGGTTGCCCAGGGGGCAACCCTCGTGGCAGAACGCGATGCCGCAGCTCATGCACCGGGCAGCCTGCTCGGTGAGCTCTTGACGCCCGAAGGGGAGATAGACCTCCCGCCAGTCCCGGACCCGGGTCTCGACCGGGCGCCGGCGCGGACCGGTGCGCTCGTAGCGCAGGAACCCCCGAGGATCAGCCATGTGCGGCCGCCATGATCTCGTCGTCCACCGATCCACCGGCCTCGACGGCCCGCCTGGTGGCTTCGAGCACACGCCGGTAGTCCCGGGGCATCACCTTCACGATCTCGGTCAGCGTCTGGTCCCATCGTGCCAGGAGCCGGGCCGCGAGCAGCGAGCCCGTCGACGCCACGTGAGCGCTGCAGAGCTCCTGGACAATGCGACGGTCCTCCTCCTCGAGCGGCTCGAGCTCGACCATCTCGGGGTTCAGGCGCCTCGGCAGCACCGCACCCGGGTCATGCACAAAGGCCACGCCTCCCGACATCCCCGCCGCGAAGTTGCGTCCCGTCGGGCCGAGCACGAGCACGGTGCCGCCGGTCATGTACTCGCAAGCGTGGTCGCCAACCCCCTCGACGACGGCAGCAGCGCCCGAGTTGCGGACGCAGAACCGTTCACCGACCTGCCCCCGGATGAAGGCGGCGCCCGAGGTCGCCCCGTACAGCACGACGTTGCCGGCGATGATCTGGTCCTCGGCGTCAAACGGCGACTCCTCAGGTGGCCGGACGACGATGATCCCGCCCGAGAGGCCCTTGCCGAGATAGTCGTTGGCGTCGCCGACGAGCCTCAGGGTGATGCCACGCGGCACGAAGGCGCCGAAGCTCTGACCCGCAGAACCCCGAAAGGTGAGCGAGATCGTACCGTCGGGCAGGCCGGCGCCACCGTAGCGCCTGGTGATCTCGGAGCCGAGCATCGTCCCGACGGCACGATGGATGTTGCGGATCGGGCGCTCGAGCTCGGTCGGCCGCCCCTCGGAGATGGCCGCGCCGCACGCCTCGATGAGCTCGCGGTCCAGCGCTGCGTCAAGACCGTGGTCCTGGTCGCGCGTGCGGTGCAGCGACGTGGTCGAAGGTGTTCCGACCGGTTCCAGGATCGGACGGAGATCAAGCTTGCCCGCTTTCCAGTAATGGTCGATCGCGGCCGTGGTATCAAGGCTGTCGACACGGCCGACGGCTTCGGCCATGGTGCGAAAGCCGAGTGCGGCGAGAAGCTCGCGGCACTCTTCGGCGATGTAGTTGAAGAAGGTCTCGACGAACTCCGGTCGCCCCGTGAAGTGCTTGCGCAGCTCGGGATTCTGGGTCGCGATGCCGACCGGACAGGTGTCGAGGTGGCACACGCGCATCATCACGCACCCGGACACGACCAGCGGGGCGGTCGCGAGACCGAACTCTTCGGCCCCGAGCAGCGCCGCCACGATCACGTCCCGGCCCGTCTTGATCTGGCCGTCGACTTGGACCGTGATCCGGTCCCTGAGCCCGTTGAGCACCAGGGTCTGTTGGGTCTCAGCCAACCCGAGCTCCCAGGGGGCACCCGCGTGCTTCAACGAGCTGAGCGGCGCGGCGCCGGTCCCGCCGTCCTGGCCGGAAATGAGGACGACGTCCGCATGCGCCTTGGCAACACCGGCCGCGACGGTCCCGACACCGACCTCGGCCACCAATTTCACGTGGATGCGAGCGGCAGGGTTCGCGTTCTTGAGGTCGTAGATGAGCTGGGCCAGGTCCTCGATCGAGTAGATGTCGTGGTGCGGCGGCGGGGAGATCAGCCCGACGCCGGCGGTCGAGTACCGGGTCTTTGCTATCCACGGGTAGACCTTGTGGCCCGGGAGCTGGCCGCCCTCGCCGGGCTTGGCTCCCTGGGCGATCTTGATCTGGAGGTCGTCCGCATTCACCAGGTACTCGCTGGTGACCCCGAAGCGGCCCGAAGCCACTTGCTTGACCGCGCTGCGCCGTAGGTCGCCGTTCGGATCGGGCACGTAGCGCTCGGGGTCCTCACCTCCCTCACCCGTGTTCGACCGGGCGCCGAGGCGGTTCATCGCAATCGCGAGCGTCTCGTGAGCCTCAGCGGAAATCGACCCGTACGACATGGCGCCGGTCGCAAAGCGATGCACGATGGTCTCGACCGGCTCCACCTCCTCGAGCGGGACCGGTGGCCGCACCGAAGCGTCGCCGGTGCGTAGCCGCAGCAGTCCGCGTATGGTCGCCAACTGCTCGGACTGCTCATCGACGAGGCGGCTGTACTCCCTGAAGATGTCGAAGCGCTTGGCGCGGGTCGCGTGCTGCAGCTTGAAGACGGTCTTCGGGTTGAACAGGTGGTACTCGCCGCCCCGGCGCCACTTGTACTCGCCGCCGACCTCGAGCTCCAGCTCTCCCGGGCCGGCCCCGGGCCCTTCGTACGCGTAGCGATGGCGCCGGGCCACCTCCTCGGCCAGCTCTGCCAGCCCGATGCCGCCCAGCCGGCTCGGGGTCCCATGGAAGTACCGGTCCACCAGTCCCCGATCGAGTCCGATCGCCTCGAAGACCTGGGCCCCGGTGTAGGAGGCGACCGTCGAGATGCCCATCTTCGACATCACCTTCAAGACGCCCTTGCTCGCGGCCTTGAGATACCTGCGGAAGGCCTCCCGCTCCGACACTTCGCCCAGCAGGCCGTCGCGCACCATCTCGGCGACCGACTCGAGGGCGAGGTACGGGTTCACGGCCGCCGCGCCGTAGCCGATCAGCAAGGCGAAGTGGTGCACCTCCAAGGCGTCACCGCTCTCGACCACGAGCCCGACCTTGGCACGCTCCTTGTCCCGGACGAGGTGGTTGTGGACTGCGGCGGCGAGCAGCAGCGACGGGATCGGGGCGCTGGTGGGGCTCGCGTTGCGGTCCGACAGCACGATGATGTTCGCGCCGAGGGCGATCGCCTCCGACACCTGTCGGCAGACCTTGTCGATGGCGGCTTCAAGCCCCGGCCCGCCTGCACTCACCGGGAACAGACCGTCGACGGCAAAGCCGCGGAAACCGGGTGTCTCACCGTGCTCGTTGACATAGAGCAGCTTTGCCAGGTCGTCGTTGTCGATGACCGGGTACGGCAAGCAGATCTGCCGGCACGAGGCCGGTTCGGGCTCGAGGAGGTTCCGCTCCGGTCCGAGCGTGGCCTCGAGCGATGTCACCAGCTCCTCACGGATCGCGTCCAGCGGCGGGTTCGTCACCTGCGCGAACAGCTGGGTGAAGTAGTCGTAGAGGAGGCGCGGCCGCTCGGAGAGCACGGCAAGCGGCGTGTCCGACCCCATCGAGCCGACCGGCTCGCTCCCGGTCCGGGCCATGGGCTCGATGATGAGGCGCAGCTCCTCATTGGTCACGCCGAACAGCCGCTGGTGCCGCACGACCGAGGCGTGCTTGGGCGTCAGCATCATCCTCGGAGGGAGGTCCTTCAGATGGACGAGGCCCTTCGCCAGCCAGTCCGCATAGGGGTGCTCCGCAGCCAGGGAGGCCTTGATCTCCTCATCTTCGATGATGCGGCCGGCCGCGGTGTCGACGAGGAACATCCGTCCGGGCTGCAGCCGGCCTTTGGTGGTGACCGAGGCCGGGTCGAGGTCGAGAACGCCGACCTCCGACGCGAGCACGACGAGCCCGTCGTCGGTCACCCAGTAACGAGCGGGACGCAGGCCGTTGCGGTCGAGCACCGCTCCTACCACGGTCCCGTCGGTGAAGGCGATGGCAGCCGGCCCGTCCCAGGGTTCCATCAGCGAGGCGTGGAAGCTGTAGAACGCCCTCCGGGCCGGGTCCATCTCGGTGTGGTTCTGCCAGGCCTCGGGGATCATCATGAGCACCGCATGAGGAAGCGATCGACCGCCGAGGTGGAGCAGCTCCAGGACTTCGTCGAAGGTGGCCGAATCGCTTCCGCCCGGCGTCACGACGGGGAAGATTCGTCCGATGTCGCCCTCGAAACGGTCGCTCGCCAGGAACGCCTCTCTGGCGCGCATCCAATTCCGGTTGCCTGCGAGGGTGTTTATCTCGCCGTTGTGTGCGACGAGCCGGTACGGGTGTGCGAGGGGCCATGAGGGGAAGGTGTTGGTAGAGAATCTCGAGTGCACGAGCACGACGCGGCTCTCGAGCCGCTCGTCGGCGAGGTCAGGGAAGAACGCTCGCAGCTGCTGGGGCGCCAGCATCCCCTTGTACACGAACGTCCGCGTCGACAGCGACGGGAAGTAGACGCCGAGGCCTGAGTGCTCCACGCGCTTGCGGACGATAAAGCACCGACGCTCCAGCGCATCGCCGACCAGCGCCGCGCGGGCGCCCGCGGGCCCGAGAAAGACCTGCGAGAACCTCGGCGCGGCGGCTCTGGCCCCTTGACCGGCCGCGGAGAGCTCGACCGGCATCTCGCGCCATCCGAGCACCACGAGCCCCTCCTCGGAGGCGATCTCCTCAACGAGCTCGACGGCCCGCTGAGCCGCCCGCGGCTCGCGCGGGAGAAATGCCATCCCTGTGCCGTAGCTCCCGGGCTCGGGGAGATCGAAGCCTGCAACCTGCGAATAGAGACGGTGAGGCAGTTGGATCAGCGCTCCGGCACCGTCACCGGTGCCGGGGTCAGCCCCGAACGCGCCCCGGTGAGCGAGGTTCTCGAGCGCCGTGAGGCCAAGGGCGACCACGCGGTGGCTGGCCGGGCGCTGCAGATCCACCACGAACGCGACCCCACACGCGTCGTGCTCGTACGCGGGGTCGTAACAACCCGCCGCGGTCTGTCTCCTGGTCATTGGCGTCCTCGTAGCGCTCGCAGCCGACCGGGGACCATCGTGGCTCCCTGGTCGGAGTGATGTCCGGCTCAGCGGTTCGCCAGCCTCGTCTTCGACTGACGGCCGGGACGCCCTTGGCCCAGCAGGTGACGGCAGACAATACACGCGAAATCGGGCCGCCCCCACCGGCGCTCGGCGTGCCAGAGGCCGCGGGTGCGCCCGCCACGGCCCCTGTCAGAGTGGGTCGACGCTGATCTTTCCGGCGTCGGCCACGTGCTCTGTGAACCTGGTCCCGTCCCAGTAACGCAACTCATGACGCCCAGCGGGATCCGGGAGCCACGACCGCGGAGGCGGCGGTGGCGGTACGGGCAGTGCCGGATCCGGGGCCGCACCTGGCACTGTCGGCGCCATGAACCCCGGAAACCCGGTTCCCGGCGGAGGAGGAGCCTCCCAGCCCCCCGGTGGTGGCGCCCCGCGGTAGCCCGGCGTCGGCGCTCCCGATCCGGCGGGGAACGGCGCATCCCATCCCTGAGGCGCGCCAGGGTCCCACTGGCCTGGAACAGGTGCGTTCCAACCCTCCGGAGGAGGGCCCCGGAACTCGCGCGGGCCCGGTTCCCAGTGCTGGGCACCGCCCGCCCAGCGCGTGGGCCCGGTCCTTGTCCGCGTCGTCAAGCACGCGATCAGGTACACGACCATGCCGATGAGCGAGAACAGGAACAGCAGTGCCGCCCACACGCCAGATGGCATTCTCCAGGGCGTCACTCCGCGGACCCTCCTGTAACGCTCCGAAAGGAAATAACCCAGAAGCCCGAAGGCGGCACCGAGCACGAAACCCTCGACCAGCGTGGAGGTGTTGTAGACGACGGTCAAGCCCACGAGCTGCTCAACGTGCACGTGTCCAGCGTAACCGCCTGCTGCACGGCTGCGGCGGAGCTGTGCAGCACGGTACGGGCCCCGGTGCCTGTTCGACCCGTCCGCGCCCCGACGACCCCCGGGTGAACTCCCCGGCAGGTCCGCGCGGCTGAGCCGGCCGTAGGATCGCCGCCGTGACCCTTCACGGCTCAGCTGTCGCCACAGCGGTGAGCCCGTCCCCGAAAGTAGCCCTCACCATTGCCGGAACCGACTCCGGCGGCGGAGCAGGCGTCGCCGCCGACCTGCGTACATTCGGCGCGTTGGGCGTCTTCGGGACGCTGGTGGTGACCGCGGTCACCGCCCAGAACACCCTCGGCGTGCGTGACTTCCTTGCGATCGCCCCGGAGATGGTGGCGGCGCAACTCGACGCCGTCCTGTCCGACATGGATGTCTGCGCCGCCAAGACCGGGATGTTGGCCACCCCCGGCACTGTGAGGCTGCTGGCGAGCCGCGCCGCGGCCGGCCAACTCCCACCGCTCGTGGTCGACCCCGTGCTCGTCACATCGAGCGGCAAACCGATGTTCTCCGGTGACGACGTCATCGGCGCTTACCGCGATCTGTTTGCCCGTGCCACCGTCGTGACGCCGAACCTGCCGGAGGCCGCGCTGCTGACCGGCCGTCCGGTCGCCGATCTTGAGGCCATCGAGGCCGCCGCCCGCGACCTGCAGGCTCTCGGGCCGCAACTGGTGATCGTCAAGGGCGGGCGTCGCCCCGGAACCGAGGCGGTCGACGTCGCGTTCGACGGACGTTGCCTCACGCTCCTGCGGGCGCCGTGGATCGACACCGTGAACGTCCATGGCAGCGGGTGCACGTTCTCCGCAGCCATCGCCGCGAACCTCGCCTTCGGGCTCGAGCCGCTCGAAGCCGCGCTCGAGGCCAAGCAGTTCGTCACCCGAGCCATCCGCGGGGGCTCAAAGTGGCGACTCGGTGTCGGCCACGGACCTCTGGATCAGTTCGGAGCAGCTGGGGACCAGGCCCGCACAGACTGAGCCGGTCCTGTCCTCGGGGCCCCTCAGAGCCGCTCAGAGCCGCTCAGGCGCGCCGTAGGGGTGCAGCACCTCGGGCACGGCCACGTGGCCGTCCTTGTCCTGATTGGCCTCGAGCAGCGCGATCAGGAACCGTGCCGTCATGGCGGTCCCGTTCAAGGTGTGCACGAACCGGAGCGATCCGTCCCCGTCCCGGAAGCGGACGTTCAGCCGTCGCGCTTGATAGTCGGTCGTGTTCGAGCAGGACGTGATCTCCCGGTACCGCTCCTGGCTCGGGATCCAAGCCTCGAGGTCGTACTTCTTGGCCGCGGACGGCCCGAGGTCGCCGGCCGCGGTGACCACGACCCGGTATGCGAGCCCGAGGCTCTTCACGATGTCCTCCTCGATGGCCAGAATCTCCTCGTGGTGTTCTCGGGAGCGCTGCGGATGAGCGAAGAAGAACATCTCGACCTTGTCGAACTGGTGCACCCTGAAGATGCCGTGAGTGTCGCGTCCGGCTGCACCCGCCTCACGCCTGAAGCACGTGGAGTAACCCGCGTAACGCAAAGGCAGCTCGTCAGCGCTCAGGATCTCGTGCTCATGAAGCGCCGCCAGCGCGACCTCGGAGGTCCCTGTCAGATACAACCCGTCACTGGAGACCTGGTAGAGATTGACCTCGTCGGTCGGCAGGAAGCCGGTTCCGTACATGGCCGACTCCCGCACCAGCACCGGCGGGAGGACAGGCTCGAAGCCGCGGCCTACGAGCCTGTCAAGGCCATAGCGGTACAAAGCCAGCTCCACGAGGGCGACGGCGCCTCTGCGGTACGCGAAACGGGCACCTGCGACCCTTGCCCCGCGCTCGAGGTCGAAACCGGGCCGCCCGGCACCGTCACTGCCGGGGGAACCTGACGCGCAGCTCAGCTCGACGTGGTCGCGCGCCCTGAACGAGAATTGCGGCGGCGCACCGACCCTGCGCAGCTCCAGGGCGTCCTCGTCGGTGAAGCCGTCGGGGGCCGAGTCGTCGGGCGGGTTCGGCAGGCGCGCAAGCAGCTCCGAGCGGCGACCTTCGAGCTCCTCGAGCTCGGTCTCTGCCCGCCGCAGCTCCTGGCCCACCAGCACCAGGGCTCCCCGCTCCTCTTCGGTCGGCTTGCCCCTCGGCCGGGTCCTGCTGCGGAGCTCGTCGACCTTGCCGCTCAGCTCCCGCCAGAGGGCGTCGATCGCCAGCAGGCTGTCGAAATCCGCAGCGGCCCCCTTTCGCGCGAGGGCCCGCCGGAACTCATCTGGGTGCTCCCGAGCCAGCCGGATGTCGATCATTGCCGCCAGCCTAGGAGTTGTGCTGCGCCCGGCACGAAATCCGGCCGTTGATGAGACTCTTGCCGGGTACCGGAGCTAGCGACGCCTGCCCTTCTTGCGAGGCCGTGGCGGCGGGCGGCGCGGCGGCGTACCGGCGCGGGGCGCTCCCGCCGGGGGCCGCGGCGCACCTGTTGCTCGGGGTGCCGCGGGTTTGGGCCCCCCGTTCTCGGGTCCTTGTGGGGTTTCGGCCTGGAAGCCCGCAGCCGAGCCGCCCTTGTCCGACGCGCCGTCTCGCCCAGCCGCGCCGGCGCTGCCCCGCGCCCCGCCGGGTCGCAGCGTCGCCGGCCGGGCCGGAGCGGCACTGGGCGACCGGCGGCGCTTTCCACCGGCCGCCGGCTCTGAAGTGCTCAACGCGCCTGCAGCAAGGGCCGCAGGCGAGATCAACAGCATTGCGGTCCCGCGCGCCTCGAGGCGTTCGCGTATGCGCCGGTAGCGCTCTTCGTGCTCCTTCTCCATCGCGAGCAGTGGCGACGCGATGAAGATCGAAGAGTAGGCCCCGCTTGTGAGGCCGATCAGCAGGGCAAGGCCGAAGTACTCGAGCGTGACGGCGCCGAGGATCTCGGCGCCGAGGACCAGCACCGCAAGGATGGGAAGGATCGCGACCAACGAGGTATTGATGGACCGGGCGAGCGTCTGGTTCATCGAGAGGTTCACGACGTCGGTGTACGACAGCTTCCCGGTCGCGCCAAGGCCGCGCGCGTTGTCGCGCACGCGGTCGAATACGACGATGGTGTCATACAGCGAGTAGCCGAGGACGGTCAGGAACGCCACGACGGTGTCCGGAGTGACCAGGAACGACGCCAAGGAGTAGATCCCGACGGTTATCACCACGTCGTGCGCGACCGCGACTATCGCGGCGATCGCCATCTTCCACTCGAAAAACAGCGAGATGTATGCCGAGATCACGATGAGGAACACGATCAGTGCCTCGACCGCCTTGTGCGTGATGTTGCTGCCCCAGGTCGGCCCGACATTCTCGACCGACACCGACGATGCGGGCCTGTGCGTCAGCGCGGCGAGGACCCCGGCCACCCTGGTGGCCTCGGCCGAGCTGACACTGGCCTTGCCGCCGGCGAGCTTCGCCTCTACGTCCAAGCTCGCCCTGCTCCCGCTCCCGAGCTGGGTGATCGTCGCGCCACCGAAGCCGAGCGGCGCCAGCGCGCTCTGGGCCTGGGCCACGGTGACACCCGGTGCCGGGACCTCCCACGAGGTGCCCCCCACGAACTCGATGCTGTAGTTGAGGCCCTTTGCTCCGAGCGAGATCAAGCCGGCGGCGATCACGACCGAGGAGGCCGCGAACCACCATCTTCGCCTGCGGACGAAGTCGAAACGGGTCTGTCCGTGGTACAGCCGCAGGAGTGCTCCGGCCCTGTGTTGCACCACGCCGCCCAGCTCGATCGAGGCGGTGGTCATAGTCCGGCCTCCGAGGGCACGGCCAGGCCTCTGGCAACCCCGAAGATCCGGGCATCGGTGAAGATCCGGTTGCGGCCGAGGAGGATCACCAGCGGACGCGTGAAGGTGTAGGCGGTCAGCACGTCGACGAGGGTGGACAGCCCCAGCATGAACGCGAAGCCCCGGACTGCGCCGATGGACAGGATCCAGAGCACCAGTGCCCCGAGGAAGGACACCGCGTCGGCGGAGACGATCGTGCGGTAGGCGCTCTTGAAGCCCCTGTCAACCGACGACCGGATCGACCGGCCCGCACGCACTTCGTCCTTTAATCGCTCGAAATAGACGACATAGGAGTCGACAGTGATCCCGACCGAGACGATCAGACCCGTCATGCCCGAAAGGTCAAGGGTGAGGCCGGCCGACGTCGCTCCGAGCAGGCAGATGATCGCGTAGATGAGCGCGCCGGTGCTCACAAGGCCGAGCACCACCACCACACCGAGGGCCCGGTAGTAGAAGATCGTGTAGCCCATCACGAGCAGCAGCCCGAGCAGGCCGGCGAGCAGGCCGGCCTGCAGCGACCTCTTCCCGAGCGTCGGCGACACGGTGGTGTAGGTCGAGGTGCTGAGCGCGATCGGGATCTGGCCGTACTTGAGGATGAGGGCGAGCCCCTTTGCCTGCGTCTGGGTGAAGTCGCCGGAGATCTGACCTGAACCGCCGAAGGACTGCGCTTCGATCAGCGGTGCGGACTCCACCAGACCGCCTAGGTCGATCGCCAGCGGCAGGTGGTAGTTGGCCTTGGCGATCGTGTCGAAGAAGGCCGAGTACTGCGACTTGATCCCAAAACTCACGACCCAGCCCTCGGTCGTGGAGTACTCCGCACTGGCCGAGGCGAGGATTTCGCCGGTCGCCGGAACCGTCCCGTCGTAGGGCGTGGGGCCGAGCTCGTATCGCGGTACGCCGGTAGCCGTTACGTTGGTCGGGAGAAGGACGGTCCTCCAAGCCTTGTCCTGGCCCGGGCGTGTCGAGGGCACCGAGGTCAGGGCGGGGTCGGGCCCAGGGCCCGGGTTGTACGCCCCAGCATTGCTCGTGGCGGCGACATAGGTTGCGATCGTGAAGCGGTAAGCGCCGCACGCAGGCGGCTTTGTGTAGGCCGCGGCCTTGGTCTTCTTCTTGGTCTTAGGCGGTGCCGTGGTCGTGGTCGTGGCCTTCTTGGGCACCGTCGTCGTGGTGGTCGTCTTTCCCTTGGAGCTGGCGGGCGTGTACGCGTTCGCCGCGCAGAGCACCGGACGGAAGGACAGCTGGGCCGTGTTGCCGATCGTGTTCATGACCGAGGAGAAGTTCTTCACTCCCGGGAGCTGGACGACGATGTTGCTGCCCTGCGTCCCGATGTTGGGGTTGCCGAAACCGAGCGCGTTTGCACGCTGCTGCATGATGCCGACGACAGTTTGGAGCTGCGCGGGCGTCGCCTTCTGGGCAGGCGTGAAGACAACCGATAGGCCGCCCTCGAGGTCGAGCCCGAGCTTGGGGGACCAGCCCGCGACGATCACGCCGCCAAGTGCCCCGAAACATATGAGGCAGACGAGAACCACGCTTAAGAGCAGGTCCCTTCTCAACGGCCGCTGCCTCCGTTCGAGTTGCCGCCCGGATGGCGCCCGTCGGCGTCGTCACCCGGATCGGTCGTCTCACCCGTCTCGAGAGGCGCCACCGAGTAGGGGTCGTGGCCGGCGTCGTCAACCAGGTCCTCGTGATGGCGCTCGTCGAACGAGGAGTCGCTTGAGTAGTCGTGATCGCCGCCCACGGCTTCGTCGACGCGCTGGCTCACCGCGGCGCGGACGACCTCGATGACCGTCCCGGGGGCGATCTCGATCCTCGCGCGGTCGCCCACGAACCCTTCGACGCGGCCGATGATGCCCGAGGAGAGCATCACCTTGTCCCCGACCGAGACCTGCTTTCCGAGCTGGAGCTGGCGCTGTCGGCGCTGGCGCTGGGGCCGGATCAGGAACATGTAGCCGACGCCGAACAGCAAGACGAAGAAGATCAGCGTGGTGGTGCCACTGGTGGACTTCTTCGTTGCGGCCAGAAGTGGGCCCACCAGGGGCGCCACGGTGTGGATACTGGAGAAGGCGAGGACGTGGACAGGAAGCATGCGAGGCCTATCGCTCAAGGAATGATGCGACCCGCCACCTTAGTCCTCCAATCAGGGCTCCTCCGTGCAAGCGTCCTCATCGCCGTCTGGGACGAACAGCGCGTCTTGGATCGCGCCGCCCCTGGCGCCTCCGCGCGGCGAGGTCGCCTGCGAGTAATCGGGGTCACCAAGCGACAGCGCGCTCGACAGTTGCGGGGGGATCTCGAGGCCAAGATGGTCGTAGGCACCAGGTGCGGCGACCCTCCCGCGGGGCGTGCGCATGATGAGCCCGGCTTGCAGGAGGAACGGCTCGTAGACGTCCTCGACCGTCTCTGGTTCCTCGCCGACGCTCACGGCGAGCGTCGAGAGGCCGACCGGCCGACTGGCAAAGCGGATGCAGAGGGTCTCGAGGATTCTCCGGTCGAGGCTGTCCAGCCCGAGCTCGTCCACGCCGAACAGGGTCAGACCCTCGCGCGCCGTGTCCTCGGTGATCACACCCTCTCCACGGACTTCCACGAAGTCCCGCACCCGGCGGAGCAGGCGGATCGCCAGGCGCGGCGTGCCGCGCGATCGACGCGCGATCTCGGCTGCGCCTTCGGGCGTCAGCTCGACCCCGAACAGCACCCCAGTGCGACGAACGATGGTCTCAAGCTCGGCCTCGCTGTACAGCTCGAGGCGCGCCACGATGCCGAAGCGGTCCCGCAGCGGCCCGGTGATCAGGCCAGTACGGGTTGTCGCGCCCACGAGGGTGAACTTGGGCAGGTCGAGCCGGATCGAACGCGCAGTAGGCCCGCGCCCGAGGACGATGTCGAGCTTGAAGTCCTCCATCGCCGGGTAGAGCAGCTCCTCGACCGCCCGGGCCATGCGGTGGATCTCGTCTATGAAGAGCACGTCGCCGGGCTGAAGGTCGGTCAAGATGGCGGCGACGTCGCCGCTTCGCACGAGTGCGGGCCCCGAGGTGATGCGCAGTCCCGCCCCCATCTCGCAAGCCATGATGCCCGCCAGCGTGGTCTTGCCAAGGCCCGGCGGCCCGGCGAACAGGACATGGTCGACCGGTTGGCTCCGACGCCGAGCAGCCTCGAGGATGATCTCGAGCTTCTCGCGCAACAGCTGCTGGCCGACGAACTCGGCGAGCCGCTTCGGCCGTATCCCGACCTCGAACGCGCTGTCGGTGTCGAGCGACCTGGCGTCGAGCCCGAGCTCTGTCACGTCCTCGGCGGCGGGAGGATCGGCACTCGCGAGTATCTCCCGGCGAGGGCTCATCGGCGGGTCACCTCCGGGGCGCCAGGTTCCGCAGTGCCAGGCGCAACAGCTCCTCGAGAGTTCCCTCTTCAGGCAGCGCGCGGATGGCCGCTCTCACCTCGTCGGGCGAGTAGCCGAGCTGGGCAAGTGCCTCGCCGACCTCGGCGGGCACAGAAGGCGGTCGGTTGGGCTGGTATGGGCCGGTCCCCAGCACAGCGTTGGCGCTGAGATAGTCAAAGCGCGCCTGCAGCTCGAGGAGCAGGCGCGCCGCGGTCTTCAGTCCGACGCCGGGAACGAGCTTCAGAGCTTCGACGTCCCCGGTTGCGATCACCTGGGCGAGCTCCGCCGGATCGTGGATGCTCAAGATCGCAAGGGCGAGGCCAGGACCAACGCCGTGGGCCCCCAAGAGCAGCTCGAAGGCCGTCCGCTCCTCGGCCGTCGTGAACCCGTACAGGGTGATGGCACTCTCTCGCACGTGTGTGTGCACAGCAAAGGTGGCCTCCTGCCCAAGCTGCAGCGAAGCCGCTGTCCTCGGGGCGACGAGCAGGCGGTAGCCCACACCGCCAACGTCCACGACAAGGTCGATGGCCGTCTCCCCCGTCGGGCGACGCTCGGTCACAAGGCCGCGCAACGACGCGATCACCTTCGTGCCACCTGCGTCGCCCGGCCGGTCGGTTCCGGACGGGCAAGACGCGCCCAAGGCGCCGTGCTGAGGTGGCAGAGGGCGAGAGCAAGCGCGTCGGCAGCATCGGCCGGCTTGGGCACCTCGTCGAGACCGAGCAGGCGTGCGACCATTCGTTGCACTTGGTCCTTGGTCGCCGCGCCGAAGCCGGTCACCGCGAGCTTGACCTCGTTCGAGGTGTACTCCACCACCTCGCAGCCCAGCTCAACCGCGGTCAGCAACGCGACGCCGCTGGCCTGTCCGACCGACATCGCAGTTCTGGCGTTGGTCTGGAAGAAGACGCGCTCGACGACGACGACGTCAGGGTGAAGCTCCTCGACAAGATTGTGCAGCTCCGCACGAAGGGTCGCGAGCCGACAGGGCACGGACTCACCGAGGTCGGTGGTGATCACGCCAGCGGCGACGGCGTGGGTGCGTCCGCCGTCAGACCTCACGC
>Ga0181527_1000284_pt1 | contig 59823 bp, 54 predicted proteins | sample PEATcosm2014_Bin_30_FD_119762 | JGI IMG/M metagenome (GOLD analysis project Ga0181527, IMG submission 119762) | Peatland microbial communities from MTU Mesocosm Facility, Houghton, MI, USA - PEATcosm2014_Bin06_60_metaG | ecosystem: Environmental > Terrestrial > Soil > Wetlands > Peat | place...
GAACCTTGTGATCCTGACCGTGCTCCTCGCGGGCTTCGCCGTGACTGTCTACACGGCCCTTACTTTGACTCAGAAGGACAACATCGGGACCTTCTACGCCCTCCTGATGCTGCTCGTCAGCTGTTCCATAGGAGTGATTTCAGCCGGCGACTTCCTGACACTCTTCCTCTTCTGGGAGGGCCTAAGCATAGCGGCCTACGGGTTGGTGTCATTCGAACGGCGCGACATCTCGCTCGAGGCGGCGATGAAGTACTTCTTCCTGGCGGGGGCAGGAAGTTTAGTCTACCTCCTCGGAGTCGCCCTGGTCTACTCGAGCATCGGAAGTATCCGTCTGGTCGACCTGCCTTTACTTCTCGCCTCCAACGGCCCCATAGGCGTCGTTGCACTCCTGATGATTCTCATCGGCATTGGGGTGGAGGTAGCAATCTTTCCGGTCCACACATGGCTGCCTGACGCGTACGGGGCCGCACCCGCCCAGATTGGTGCCCTTAACGGTAGGGTCGTCGACGAGACTCTCCTCTTCGCTATGCTGAAGGTGATCCAGCCATTCGCCGTCCAGGGGTCTGTCCTCCAGGGAATCCAGGTGACTCTGGTCGCGATCGCAGTACTGACGATGCTGGTCGGGAACTTCGGGGCACTCGGACAGGGCAACCTGCGGCGCATGCTCTCGTTCAGTTCGATTGCCCAGATGGGCTACATGCTCGCCGCGCTCTCGACCTTCTCGGTGCTGGGTCTCGTCGCGGTCACGTTCCAGATCTGGAACCACGGGCTCGTGAAAGCCAACTTCTTCATGCTCACCGGCGTCGGGGGGAGGAAGGAGTTCGAAGACGCTGACCTGGAGAAACTGAAGGGCGCGGGAAGGCAGAACAGGCCCCTCGGAGTGCTCTACACTGCGTCGTCGCTGGCAATGGTTGGATCACCACCCTTCGGGATGTTCTGGAGCGAGATACTCATCGTCCAGTCGCTGCTTCTAGCCTCGACCCCGCTCTTCACTTGGGTGGCCCTCATTGTGGTCGCAAATATCGTGCTCTCTATCGTCTACTACTACAGGGTGATCAATACTGTGGTCTTCTCCGAATCCGCGGGCCCGGTCACGAACAGGCCTTCGAGAGACATGCTGCCGCCCTCGTTCCTACTGGCGCTCAGCGTCATCTCCGGACTCATCCCGGCCTTCATTTTGGGACTCATCCTGTGAGCTTCCGTCTATCTTTATAGACCCCTGAGATTCCGCGTGGCTGTTCGTCTTTGGGCAAGGAACGACTCATCGCAGATGTGAACACCGCCGAGGAAGCGAAGAAAGTGGAAGAGACGGTCAAGACGGGCTATCTGGAGGCGACCCTCGACACCCTGGTCAACTGGATAGGGGTCGAAGATGACCTAGCCGACAGCTATGAGGGTCTCGCCAGCAAAGCGCAGACGCCTGCTGCCAAAACAGCTTACAAGCGGCTCTGTGACGAATCGAGGAAGAACATTGAGCAGCTGACCGGTCTCCAGAAGTCGCTCGAGAGTCTTGACAGGGCCCGGGTCCAGCGGCTCAAGCTGCTGGCGAGTCTGGAGTCCTGACGGCTTCCCTAGAGTCTGCTTCTATCGGACGAGGCCAACAGCAGATTTGCTGCCTCGATGTCCAGCAGAGTGTACTTCCGTATGTTGACGAGCTGTCTCGGGCTCAGCACTTCACAAGCGTAGTCCCAGTGCAGGGATACAGAGTCCCCCTTCTTGACGGAGCCGAAGGGCGTCACCTCCCGGTTGTATCTCACCTTCTTGAGCTTGGGTTTCGAAAGGGTCAGTCGGCCGGCCTCCAGAATTACGGGGCGGTACTCGACCTGAATGCTCTTGGCTCCGACGCTCTTCACTTCGCCCCACGAGACCCGGCAGCTGTCAATCATCTGGGAAATCTTCTTCATGTTGGTGTTGCTCAGGCTTGGTCCGTCAGAAACGCTCGAGCTGGTGTAGGTGTTCATCACGTAGAATGTGTGGTGAGGCCGCGCGGCCGTGCCTACCGTTCTGAAGACTCGTTTCACTTCTTTCGGGTCCCTGCCAATCAACTCCTTGTGGGAGAAGCTATGGAAGTCGGGGACGGGAACCCGGTCCAGCAGGTCGTTTCCAATCCAGTATGCCTCCGGCACTGAGTAGTCGAATGTGTCCCTGCCAGTGGTTCTGGCGATCAGTCTGAGGAAGGGATAGGCCGCCTCGAACTCCTTCAGCGTCGAGGTCAGGTCCTCGCCGCCCTTCGATTCCTCGAGGTGCTGAAGAATGACCCCTCTATCGTCGGGCCCACAGTATCCCAGGCTGTTCGGCATGAAGGCGTGCTTCGCGTGGAGGAGGATTCCCTTTTCGTTCAACGTGTTCTGTCTCTCTTGGGCAAGGTGACGATTGCCGCCTCACGGATCTCTTTCCATGCCGCCCTCCGCTTCTTCGCGTCCGAGGGGGTGATTACGGAAAGCGCTAAGTTCCCGAAGACCTCCACGAAGTCGCCCCGGGCGGCTGCCACCATCGAAACGTCGACCCTATCTAGGGCCCTCCCGTCAAAGAAATCCACCGATGCCCTCCCCTGCGATATGGACGTGACCTTTCCGACCCGGGTTATACACATAATCCGTTAGTGGTGGCGCGTGAAGAGGAAGTTAAAGGTGGCGCCGAAAGACCGTGGAAAACAAGACGCAGAGTCTACGGCCCGAAACGCCCTGCCCCTGAAAGGCGGCCCATAGAGAACGACCCCGCATTCAAGACTTACATCGCTAAGCTCAACAGACCTGAAAAGCCGTTGGCGCGGGCCAACTACCTCGACTGCGTAGGAGCAGCGCGCGCCACTCTTTCATTTCTTGATTTGAGAGGAAGGTGAGTCATTAAATCAAAGTTGCTTCTGCCACCAATGGTGCTTCACCGAGTCCTCTGGTATTGCTATGAGCTTTCGAGAAACCAGTGGCTCGGGTCCGTCGAGCTAAAGCAACTTCAAGAGAAAAGATTGAGAGACATCACCACCCATGCTTACAATAACGTTCCTCTCTACAAGGAAAAGTTCGACGCTCAGGGGATTAGGCCAGAACACATCAGATCGTTAGAGGATGTCCAGAAGCTTCCATTCACAACAAAGCAAGAAGTCCGAGATGGCATTCCTGATAGGAGCATGGCAAGAGGGTCTGACCTCGGGGACTGTATTCGAGCATCGACCTCGGGAACAAGCGGTGGCCCGATGGCCGTATTCTATGATAAAAGGTTCATGGACTACTGCATGGCCGCCTGGCGTTTTAGAAAGCGGCTGGCAATAGGAGTCAAACCTTGGCAGAAGGTGATGGTGATAGGATACGGCGGGCTCATAGCTCCAAAGAAAGATCAAGATCAAAGCGGAGAGTTGGCTAGGATGAAACGCAAATCGCAGGGAAGGGAAAGTCTGGGGCCAATCGTCCATCTACTGCGAGATAGAGAAAAGAGGGTCACCGTTGGAAGTGATGCGAACGAGGTATTGACTCAAATACTGAAGTTCGATCCGAAGTTGATTCGAGGCACTCCTTCATATCTTAGGTTGCTTGCTGAAGCGATGGCTGAAAGGGGGATAGAAGGCCTCGGTGACAAGGTCGTAAGGACCGAAGGGGAGGTCACGGACGAAGAAACAAGGAAATATCTCGAGTCCTCATTCAAATGCAAGGTCTTCGACGAATACTCCTCCTGGGATTTTGGGAACGGCGCTTGGCAGTGCACAAAAAGGGAAGGCTACCACATCGATGCGGACCTGCTCATATTGGAGGTGGTAAGAGGAAATGAACGGGTCTCACCTGGTGAGAGGGGAGAAATAGTCGTAACCAATCTTCTGAACTACGCCATGCCTCTGATAAGGTACCGGGTAGGAGACATAGGTGTTCTTGATGGCAAAACTTGTTCTTGTGGGCGTGGTCTACCCTTGCTGAAGTCCATCGAGGGAAGAGAGGCCGACTGCTTTACCCTACCTGGTGGTCAACTAATCACCCCAAGGACCATAATGACCGTGATACAAGGCACCCCTGGAGTATCAAGATACCAAGCGGTGCAGGAAAGCATGAACCAGGTCAGGATCGAACTCATGAGGAGAGGAAATGAGCCCGAAGTCTCCAAAGATGAGCTTGTAGCCAGATGTCACAGTATTCTGGGCGAGGACATGGAAATAGAGGTTTCAATCACCGATAGAAAGAATCTCAAGGCAAAATTCAGACCGGTAATATCAAAACCCACGGTGGCAGAGGAGCCTCGTTGGACAATACCAAGAGGATAGATTCCGTCTCACCTTCTGGGACAAGAACGATGTCGAGCATTGGCATGAAAGATTCGGCAGGTTCAAGGACAAGGCTAGCTATCAGAAGGAACTCTGCGATAGCTTGGGGATTCACGTCAGACCTTCGACTGGAACTGAAAAGGCGTTCGGGCTCCTGAAGAAGGCTGGGGTTTAGCGCGCGCGATGGCATGAATAATGCACCATCAACTGCTTATGCACATCGTCGAATCATTGCCCATTTTGGCCTATTAAGTTTTGAATGAAGGGTGGGTTCCGTCCCGAAAGCATTATAAAACGTGTGCAGAGCGTGCCGCTTGAATCATGTCCATCAGACTATCCACGGGCGAAGAAATCCCGATAGAGATGCACAAGGCAAGGATGGTGCAGAAGGTCCAGCTGGTCCCGGTAGAGGAGCGGCTGAAGGCCATGGAAGAGGCGGGCTACAACACGTTCCTTCTCAAGACGGAGCACATATTCCTGGACCTGCTCACCGACAGCGGAGTCAACGCCATGAGCGACAACCAGTTCGCCAACATGATGAAGGTGGACGACGCTTACGCCGGAAGCATGACCTTCTACGAGTTCGCGAAGGCGGTGGAGGACGTGCTAGGCTACAAGCACGTCATGAACGTCCACCAGGGCAGAGCGGCCGAGCACCTTCTAGCGAAGGTCTTCGCCAAGCCCGACGGAGTGGTCCCCACCAACTATCATTTCACTACGACCAAGGCCCACATTGAGCTCCAGGGAATGAAGGTTCTGGAGATCTACTACGATGAGGCGCTAATGACGGAGAGCTCGAACCAGTTCAAGGGCAACATGGACCCGACCAAGCTGAGGAATGTCATCAAGAAGTACGGCGTAGACAAGATAGCCTTCGTTCGGATGGAAGCCACGACCAACCTTATCGGCGGACAGCCCTTCTCAATGAAGAACCTGAAGGAGATAAGGCAGATTTGCACCGAGAACCATCTCCTTATGGTCTTGGACGGAAGCCTGCTTTGTGAAAATGCCTACATGATAAGGCAACGGGAGAAGGGGTACGAGAACAAGACGGTCGCGGAGATAGTGAAGGAGATGTGCAGCATTCCGGACCTCTACTACATGAGCGGAAGGAAGAACACGAGCGTCAGAGGCGGCTGCATAGCGACCAACGACCTGAAGCTGTTCGAACTGATAAAGCCCTGGCTGCCAGTCTACGAAGGCTTCATCACCTACGGTGGCATGTCGATGAGAGAAGTCAGCGCCATGTCCGTCGGGATGAGAGAAATGGTCGACCCGAACGTTGCGGGCTGCTCAGTGGAGCAGATCAAGTACTTCGTCAACAAGCTCGTCAAAGAAGGCATCCCCGTCGTTACCCCGCCAGGTGGATTGGGCTGCCACCTTGACGCGAAGAAGTTCCTACCGCACATCCCACAGTCCGAGTATCCCGCGGGCGCGCTCGCAGCGGCGCTGTACATAGCTTCAGGAATAAGAAGCATGGAAAGAGGCACGATATCCATGGACCGGGACAAGGATGGAAAGGACGTCTTCGCAGACGCTGAACTTACGAGGTTGGCCATACCCAGGAGAGTCTACAGCGTGTCTCACATCGACTACGCAATCGACAGGATAGTGTGGCTCTACAAGCACAGGAACCTGGTGAAGGGACTGAAGTTCGTCTCCGAACCACCCGTCCTCAGGTTCTTCTTCGGGAAACTGGAGGCCCTGGACGACTGGGGAGTGGACCTGAAGGGTGCGTTCAAGAAAGAGTTAGGCAACGCCTAGACTTCTTCCTTTGATGTGGCAGCAGTCCGCACCTTCATCCCCGAGCCTTTCGGTGAAGGCTTAAGTCGACAGAGTAGCTTGGAGATGCCAGCCGAGTGTGATTCCAGACCTACTCCCACTCCGTCTGCTGCTTGCCTTCGGCTCGGGGTGGCTCGTCGTCGCGACTGTGACTAGCGTTGCGGACGCGCACGGAGCTGGTCGCGCCGGGTTCGCCGGGGGGCTGCCTTCGACGGCTGTCGTGAGCCTGCTCCTCATTGGCGCGACCCAGTCACAAGACGCTGCCATTCAGGCCACCACCCTCTTGCCCCTGGCGTTCAGCGTCACGTTCGCATTCCTGCTCTTCTACGCCTTCCCCAAGCGGATGCGATTCGGACGACGGATGCTGGTCGCCCTCGCCCTCTGGTTCCTGGCGTCTATGCTGGTAGCCGTCTTGGCCCCTGACAGCTTCACCTTCTCCCTAGCTGGAAGCGTTGCTGCGTCGTTGATTATCTTCTTCGTGCACAGGAGAATCAGAGTCGAGGATGTACCCCGCGTCCCGTCAAGATTCAGTGTCGGACAGATGATCTGGAGAGGAGCTTTGGGCGGCTGCGTTGTCGCAGGGGTGGTAACAATAAGCACTCTTAGCGGGCCGCTAGTAGCCGGCGCCTTTGCCGGTGTTCCAGCAATCTGGTCTTCGTCACTCTACGCGACCAGTCGAGCCCACGGCGTGGAGTTCTCGCGCTCCCTTACCAAGTCATTTATGAGGACCGGCATCCTCACTATCATTCCGTACTGTGTAGCGGCCAGGTACCTCTTTTCGGCAGTCGGAATCTGGTGGGGGACTCTCTTCGCGTATCTCCTCATTTCTCCGGCAGCATGGCTGGCCTGGGAACTGACGCGTTGCGGCTCAGACTAGACTGATTGCACTGGCTGCGTGTCATCGCTTCTGCGCCCTCCTGGAGTCCTTCAGGAGGAGCGCAACGAGTATGACCAGGATCATCGGCACCAGCACGTTCAGTGTAATGGCTTTCCAGGCTCCCTGAGAGAAGAACACCCCTGTTATGGTGGGCGAGAGAACCGTCGCAACGGACTGGAACGTCGTGGTGAGACCCAACGCCGTGCCGGTCTTCCCGTCGCACGAGTCCGATGCCAGAGCCTGCATTATGGGGAACAGGGCGGAGCTCACGAACCCTACCGCCAGCGCGAGGGCGAACCCCGCGTACACGCTGCTCGTGTAGAAGAACATGGCGAACAGAGCGGCCGAGACCGCAGAAATTGCGACGAGCATCCTGTTTCTCCGCCACGAGTCTGACGCCCTCCCTAGAATCACCTTCCCAAAAGCCCCGGAGACCAGGACAGCAGCGTAGCCGTACGCGGCTACGGCCTGGTCCACTCCCTTCACAGAGTTCCAGTAGGTAGTCAGGTAGCTCTGCCAGACGGCGATGGGGTACGTAGCCATGAAGGCGAACAGCATGATGAACAGGACTTCTTTCCTCTTGACTAGGGCGAAGGCGTCCCGACCAAGAGCAAGAGTCCCCCCCTTCGTGTCCGCTTCAGAGAATGCGCTTCTCGCGATAAAGAGCCCGGCGACGACCGCTATCCCCAGCAGCGGCGCAACGAAGAAGGCGGTTCGCCAGCCCGAGGTAAGCGAAAGGCTCAGCCCCCCGATGGTGCTCCCTCCTGCCCCGCCTGCGTCGAAGCCGACGTAGAACGCTCCCAGGGCGAGTCCCTTGTTCTCGCGGAAGTAGTTGGCCACGGCAGACATGGCCACGGGCCAGAAGATGCCCTCCCCGACGCCGCTCACCACCCGGAAGGCGAAGGCCTGCGTGAAGTCGGCGGCAAAGCCGATCAGCCACGTGAAGACGGAGAACACCACAACGCCAATGAGGATGATTCTCCACTTGCCGAACCTGTCCGAGAGGTGCCCGGCGAAGAGGACGACCGCCAAGACCCCCACGTACTGAGCAGAGAGCAGCAGCCCCTTCTGGACGTCGGTGAGCCCGAGCCCGGGCTTCATTGCCGTGATTACTGATTGCAGGACAGTTCTGTCGGCAGCGTAGACGGCATAGCCTAGCGCCATCACCAGCAGGAAGACCATGGGTCCCGCCCTCCTCCGCCCGCTGGCAGGCTTCTGCTGAGGTGCCTCGGCCGCGCTCAGGCCGGTCTCCATATCCGTGCACTCAGAGCGCTGGCGGTTAAGAAGGACTTCGGTCAGCCACCGGAACGGGGCGCGCCTCTTTTCCCCCTTCCTTGATGAATGCGTATCCGCTCCGCACGGCCCGCACGTTCAGAGGGATGAACGCAGCTTTGCGGTCCGTGAAGAAGTGTTCGAAGACCTCCTTGACGGCCCCGAGTTCGTTCTGCAGCGCTTCCCCGGTGAGAGCGAGGTACGCGCCGAACACGACCGAGTTGGCGGCTATCGAGGTGTCTCGCCCGGCCACGGGTGAGAACTCCTTCAGGTCGGCAGCCAGCTGCGTTGCGGGGACCCGACAGACCTTGATGTCATCCCTGTTCGGTGCCTGACTGACGAGCGAGCTGTTGACAACCAGCGTCCCCCCAGCCTTGAGCATCGGCACATAGTCCATTGACGGGATGTTCATGACGATTAGGAAGTCCGGCTCCTCGACGATGGGCGAATCGATCAGTTCGTCTGACCCGACCACGTAGCACTTCACCTTCCCTCCCCTCGTCTCCGGCCCGTACGAAGGCGTGCAGGCTGCATGCCTCCCCTTCAGGATGTTGAAGTACGAAATGTAGTTCGCGAGCTCAAGAACGCCCTGCCCGCCTTGACCCGCGGCGATGACTTCGATCTTCATTTCTTCTCGACCCCCATCTTGTCTACGTAGAGGCCGGGCGGGAAGAGCTTGGCTAGAACCTCGAACGAGTAGCGCTTCGACTCGAGAACGGACATCTTCCAGTTGACGCTGCAGGTGCTGACGAACTCCACGAAAGAGAAGCCTCCCATCAATTGGACCTTGAACGCGTTCAGGACGCTCTTCGCCCCTTCGAGGGAGCCCCTCGCGCTGTAGAGGTCGGTCGACCCCATCGGGGTGACCGGCAGGAAGACCCTCTTGACGTATGAGGGTCCCTCGAGGCCCGCGAGCAGCTTGGATGCATCCATCACTGGCCCAGTGTCCTTCAGATCCCTCCCCCTCGGCGTCGTCGTGGTGACCATCCCTCTCGGGGTCGTCGGAGCCATCTGTCCACCCGTCATGCCGTAGATCGCGTTATTGACCAGGAAGACCGTGATTGGCGCGCCCCTGCTCGCCGCGTAGATCAGCTCCAGGAGCCCTATTGCTACCGCGTCCCCGTCCCCCTGCACCGCGAAGACTAGCAGGTCCGGCCTGACTTTCTTGATCCCGGTCATTACGGCCGGTGCCCTCCCGTGAGGCGATTGGATCGCGTCGACGTTGATGTATTCGTGGGCCATGACGCTGCACCCCACCGAGTCGATCATGACGGTCTTCTCCCTCAATCCCAACTCTTCTATCGCGTTGGCAATCAACCTGGTGAGGACCCCATGCTCGCACCCCGCGCAGTAGTGGGTCGGCTTCCCGGTCAGCGTCGGGAGCCTCCCTAGCTTGACTTCGTACTCGCCGGTCGCCTTGTCCTGCAAGGTTGTCATCCTGACGCCATCTCCACTCTGTGGACGATGTCTGCGGTGGTCGGCAGGAAGCCGCCCAGCTTGTAGATTAGATCGACCGAACCCTTCCCTTCGACAGCGAGTTTGACGTCGTAGACCATCTGTCCCACGTTCAGCTCGACGACGATGAATTTCCTGATTCCTCTGTCCGCCAACGACTTCAATCCCCTGGCGGGGAAAGGTGAGAGCGTCACCGGCCTGAAGAGTCCCGCTCTGACCCCTTTTGCCCTGAGCTCGTTTACCGCACGCCTGCAGAGTCTCGAGACCACTCCGAAGGCTACCAGCACCACTTCGGCGTCGGAGGTCAGGTATTCTTCCGACCTCTGCTCCATCGTGTCGATTTCCTCGTACTTGCTCTTGAGGTGCTCGGCGTGCTTCCTCTGGTCCTCGAAATCCAGGTGCAGAGAAAGAATCAGGTGTCTCTCTGCTCCCCTCGCTCCAGTGGCGGCCCAGGGAGTCTCGAACTTCTCCTGAGCGATCTTAGGAAATACTATGTCCTCCTTCACTTGTCCCAGGAAGGCATCAACGAGCATCAAGACGGGGGTCCTGTGCTTGAATGCGAGCGAGAATCCTAGGGCCGGGAAGGCCGCCATCTCTTGGACCGAATTCGGCGCCAGGACGATGGTCTTGTATCCGCCGTGCCCTCCACCCTTCGTCGCCTGGAAATAATCGCTCTGCTCCGGGCCGAGGTTGCCCAATCCGGGTCCCGCCCTGTTGACGTCTACCACGAGGAACGGAATCTCCATTGCGGCTGCGTAGGATATGCCCTCCTGTTTGAGACTGAACCCTGGCCCGGACGTCGCTGTCATCGCTTTAGCGCCCGTCGACGCGGCGCCGATTACCATGTTAATCGCCTCGAGTTCGTTCATCGCCTGGAGGAATATCTTGAACTCGGGATACTCCGGACTCCTGAATTCCTTGGCCAGGGTCTCCGGGATCTCGCTCGACGGCGTGATGGGATATGCGAAGTAGGCGTTCATCCCGGCCTTGAGCGCTCCAAGAGCGAGCGCCTCATTTCCCTTCACGAACTCCGTCTCGGTCTTCACTGCTTCAGCCTCCTTACCTCTGCGATCGCAAAGTCGGGGCAGACCCAGTAGCAGAGTCCGCATGCCGTGCAGTCGCCCTTATCGCCGTGGTAATGGAACTCGACCGGATGGTACCCGATTCTGTTCAGTGACTCCGAGAGCTTCAGGTTCTTTTGCGGGCATGTGACGACGCACAGGCTGCAGCCCTTGCAGACTTCCGAGTCGATAATCACCATCGACTTCTGGACCAGCCCTGAGGCTTGACCCATGATTTTGTCGCCCCGTTCTCGCGTATTTAATACGCGTAGCGGATTCTCAGTATTGATAATTGAAAATGGACTCTCCAGGGGGCCCGGGTCGGTTAGTACTTCGCGTTTCGGAGCTCGACAAACGGGAAATACAAAACGACCGAGACGGCTGCGACAGCCAGACCGGAGACTTCGAAGAGAGTCCCCAGCGATACCTGGCCTCCCAGCCAACCGAAGGTCAGGGCAGAGACGGGCAGCACAGCGCTGAGGAAGGAGCCCATGACGGTGGTGGCGCGCCCGAGAACCTCTCTTGGGACCTGTGTCTGGACCATCACTGCAATCGGGATATTCACTACACCCGAAAGAGCGCCTATCGCGACGAATGCGACCAGTCCCTCCGGGACGGTCTGGGCCAGCCCCGCCACGGCGATCAAGAGCCCCGTGGCCGTCAACGAGAAGATCAAGAGCTTGCCTATGTACCTTCTGAAGTTCAGCTTGCCCACCACCACGGCCCCGGCCATCAGCCCGAGGGAGAATGAGGAAAGCGCCAGCCCGTACGACAAGGCGTCGCCGCCAAGCCTGACCTTCACGAATGGCGCAAGGAGCGTCGTGACCCCTGCACCAAAGAAATTGACCAGTATTCCCAGGGCGATGAGTTCGAGGAAGAGTCTGCTCTTTCTAACGTAAGCGAGACCCTCGCGGAAGTCGTTCAAGAATCCTCCCCCCGTTCCGGTATCGGGCCCCGGGGTCTTAGAGCGCGCTTCTCCGTAGGACTTCGCTACGAAGGTCAGCATCACGGCTGCGAAGAAGAAGGTGAAGCTGTCATAGGCGATCGAGGCTGTGTACCCGATGGCGAGAATCGCTATTCCGCCGACCGCGTAGCTCGCCAGTTGATTGGCCGAGGTGGTCAGGGAGAAGAGCCCGTTGGCGGCCCCCAGGTTCTCCCTGCTCACTATGCTGGGTATGATAGCGCCGTTGGCGGCACGGACGAACTGCGCCCCCGCATAGAGGAGAAGGACTAGCAGCAGAAGCGGAGGGAAGGTCAGGTAGTTCGCGAGGTACAGGACGGAGAGGACTCCGGTGATCGCCCCCTGAAAGAGGTTCCCAGCGATCATCACGTTTCTCCTGTTCAGTCTGTCGGCGTAGACCCCCGCAATCGGGAGGGTCGCCACGGCAGGGACGGTGACCGCAGCCTGCGTCAATCCCACCATCGGGGTAGAATTCGTCGTCACAAAGACGAGCCAGAGGAGGGCGACATCGAAGATCGCGTCTCCCGACTGCGATACTAACTGGCCGACCCAAAGCGCGGCGAAGGAGTGGTTACGAAGCAGTCCCACGTAGCTCGGCCCTTTCGCAGGCACCATCTCCTGCGGCGCTACCCTGCTGTCCGTCGAAGGTCTTGCGTCTTCGACCTTCAAGTCAGTTCGAAAGCGCTCCTTCGCATTAGACGGTCGAGGACGCGGCCTTCTTGCCGATTACTGCCTGTGCGGCCGCCAGCCTCGCTATCGGCACTCTGAACGCAGAACAGCTGACGTAGTTCAGGCCTGCTTCGTTGAAGAAGGCGATGCTCTTCGGGTCGCCGCCGTGCTCCCCGCAGATTCCGACCTCGAGGCTTGGCTTCGTCTTCCTTCCCGCCTCGACCGCCATCCTGACGAGCCTGCCCACGCCCGACGTGTCGATGGAGTCGAAGGGGCTGCAGGCAAGTATGCCTAGCTCGATGTATTGGGGGATGAACTTCGCTTCCACGTCGTCCCGACTGAACCCGAACGTCGTCTGCGTCAGGTCGTTGGTCCCGAAGGAGAAGAAGTCAGCGTCCTTGGCAATCTCCTCGGCCGTCAGCGCCGCCCTGGGCGTCTCGATCATCGTCCCGACCTGGAACCCGACAGTCGTCCCGATCTCCTTGAAGAGCTCCAGGGCGGCGCCCTCGATCACCTTCCTGAGGAGCCTGAACTCCCCGACATGCGCGACCAGCGGGATCATTATCTTCACGTTGGGGGTCTGGCCCTTGTCCCGCATTAGTTCTGCTGCCGCGCGGAGTATCGCCTTGGTCTGCATCTCGTAGATCTCCGGGTAGGTCACGGCCAGCCTGCACCCCCTGTGACCGAGCATCGGGTTGTGCTCGGCCAGCTGCCTCACTCTGTCCAAGACCGCCTGCTTCGCTTGCAGCTGCGCCGGGGTGGAACCTTCTTCCTTCATCTGCTGGATCCCAACAATCAGCTCTTCTATCGGGGGCAGGAACTCGTGGAGCGGCAGGTCTAGCAGGCGTACGACGACCGGCCTTCCGCCCATTGCCGAGAAGATCCCCTTGAAGTCGGCGAGCTGGAATGGAGAGAGCCTGTAGAGGTTCCTCTTCCGTTCTTCTGCGTCCTTGCTCATGATCATTTCTCTGACGATCGGTAGCCTGTCGGGAGCGTTGAACATCCTCTCCGTCCTGCAGAGGCCTATCCCTTCCGCTCCGAACCCTTGAGCCCTTCTCGCGGCGTCGGGGGTGTCCGCATTGGCCCAGACACCGAGCTTCCTCACGGAATCGGCCTTCTCCAGGAGCTTGGAGAACTCCGGCGAGAGGTCGGGGTCTACCATCCTTACTTCGCCCCTGTACACCTTCCCGGAGGTTCCGTCTATGGTGATGGTCTCTCCCTTGGCGATTCTCTCTCCGCTCTTGGTGGTGAAGGCGGTCCCGTCCTGGGAGATCTCGATCTCGCTGCAACCCACGATTGCCGGCTTGCCCATTCCTCTGGCTACGACGGCTGCGTGGGAGGTCATTCCTCCTCTTGCCGTGAGGACCCCCTGAGAGGCGATCAAGCCCTTGATGTCCTCCGGCGTCGTCTCTGGTCTGACCAGGATTATCTTTGCACTCGACCCCGTCGACGCTGCTTCATCCGTGTCAAAGACGACCTTTCCTGATGCTGCGCCGGGGGACGCGTTGAGTCCCTTCGCCACCGGTTGATCTGCCGCTGTCGGGTCGAGACGCCTGTGCAGGAGCGCGTCGAGCATTTCAGGCTCGACCCTCATCAGGCCCTCCTCGGATCCGATGAGGCCCTCTTCCGTCATGTCGACTGCGACCTTGACCGCCGCCTGGGCGGTCCGCTTCCCATTGCGCGTCTGGAGCAGGTACAGCTTTCCCCCCTCGACGGTGAACTCGAAGTCCTGCATGTCCCTGAAGTGTTTCTCCAGCTTGGAGGCGAGATCAGCCAGCTCCTTCCGGAGGCTGGGGTCGAGGCTCTCGATGGTGATAGGCGTTCGAACTCCTGCCACCACGTCCTCTCCCTGCGCGTTGCCCAGATACTCTCCATAGAGCTCCCTGTCGCCGGTCGAAGGGTTTCGCGTGAAGCCGACGCCTGAGCCCGAGTCCGGGCCCATGTTGCCGAAGACCATGGTCTGGATGTTGACGGCTGTCCCGAGGTCGTCGCTGATCTTGTAGAACCGCCTGTACTCCTTCGCCCGTGGATTGTTCCACGACATGAAGACCGCGGTCACGGCCGTTTCCAGCTGCTCGAAGGGATCCTGCGGAAACTCCCTTCCTGTCTCCGTCCTTACAATCTTCTTGAAGGTCCCGACGAGGTCCTTGAGCTCCTGGGGCCTCAGCTCTGTGTCCGCTTTCGCCCCCAACTTCTTCTTGAGCTCCTCCAGCTCGTGCTCGAACTTGTCTCCGGGGACGCCCATGGCCACCTTTCCGAACATCTGGATGAGTCTGCGGTACGAGTCGTACACGAACCGCTCGTTGCCCGTCTTCTTTGACAGCGCCTCGACCGTCGCGTCCGAGAGCCCGAGGTTGAGGATGGTGTCCATCATCCCGGGCATGGAGAAGGGTCCGCCTGACCTCACGGAGAAGAGAAGCGGATTCTTGCTGTCGCCAAACTTCTTGCCCGTCTTCGTCTCGACCTCCCGAACCTTCCGCCTGACGTCATCGAAGAGGCCGGTCGGGATTCTGCCGCCCTGGGCGTAGAACTGCTTGCACACCTCCGTTGTTATCGTGAAACCCGGCGGCACGGGGAGTCCGATTGCGGTCATCTGTGCCAGGCCGTACCCCTTGCCACCTAGCAGAAACTTGTCACGGCCGGCCGCCTCTTCGAAGAGCAGCACTCTTTCCAATTTCTTCTACCGAGCAGAGGCAGAAGACGGCTAGTATTTTAGACCGCTACTTCTCGAAGGATGAAGCCCTCGGCCCCATCCCGTTCGCTTCAGGGACCTGGCTGCGCTGGGATTCCCGCCTGAGACCTGCCTCAATTCATCGCGCGTCAGCCTGTAGAAATGCCACTCGTCCAGCCTCCTCGCGCCGAGCTTCTCGTAGAATCCGATTGCCTTCTTGTTCCACCCAAGAACGGCCCATTCCATCCTGCCGCAGTCCTGTTTGACCGCCTCGTCGATGCACCTGAGAAGCAGTGCGAAGCCCACGCCCTTCTTGCGGTGCTCTTCGAGGACGAACAGATCCTCCAGATAGAGGGTGGGCCTTGCGAGGAAGGAGGAATAGGTGTAGAAGTACAGGGCGTAGCCCACGAGCCTCCCTCGCTCCAATGCCACGAACAGGTTCAGTCTACTCTTCTCAAAGATGTCTGTGACAATCCTCCTCTGCCCGGCCGCAGACGGGGGCTCAAGGTGCTCGAATTCAGCCAGAGCCTGCAGCAACTTCAGAAAAGCAGCCGAATCAGCCGGCCTTCCTCTTCTGATAGTGGTCTGGTTCAATCCAATAAGCGGCTTCAGGGAAGCGTGTTAAATCGGTTCGCGTCCGAGTCAGGATGAGGGCTGAACCGGGGAAGAGCGGGAAGGCCAGGAGCTATGAATACTGTTCTAGGTCTCTCATCGTCTGGTCGAATTGTTCCTTTGTGATTTCTCCTCTTGCGTACCGGGCCTTCACGATCTCTGTTGCTTCGCTGTGGTGGCGCCAGTATGCTCTCCTGTATCCCCCTCCCCACGGTCGGAATATCAGCCGGACAATTGCGAAGACCATCAGGCAGAAGATGAGGATTCCGAACGGGAATAAGAAGAATAGGAAGAAGCGGCCGGGATGATAGGGTGTCGCCGCCGGTAGGAAGAAGACGCGCACGGTCAGGGCGACGACGAAGGCGAGGACAGCGAGAAGGATCAGGCATACCAGGAGCCAGCCGAATCTCATTCCTCTGTGGGGCCTTTCGCTGCCGTCGGTGTTCAATTTGTACAGCTTCCCATGACACTGCAGAATCATGTCGATATAAGAAGCGCGAAGATGGGAGGCACGAACGCCCCGCGAAAGCCCTCGGATAGATTGAGGTCACCTCCGAGAAAGGATAATACAGCACCGAGAAGGGGCCGGGCTGGGCATGGGCCTTAAGGAATGGATAATTCCGCAGGACAAGGCCTTCTTCGACATCCTCGAGAAAGAGTCGGCGAACGTCCTCCTTGGTGCGACAAAGCTCGAAGATGCTGTGAAGTCCTTCGACCGGATGGAAGAGCGCAGAAAGGAATTCAAGGAGATTGAGCACATCGGGGATGACATCGTACACCAGATTTACGAAAAGGTCAACAGGAGCTTCATCACCCCAATCGACCAGGAGGACATCACGAAGCTCGCTTCACTCTACGACGATGTGCTCGACTACATGTATGCGGCCATGAACGAGATTGTGCTCTACGAGGTTACTGGACCGACAGAAGCGTTGAACAAGTTTGCGGGAATCTGCCGCGCCTCCGTGGAGGAGATTCACCAAGCCTTCATTTCGATGAGGAAGCTCGACAAGGCAGAAATCGATAAGAGGTGTATCGAGGTGGATCGGCTCGAGAATGAGGCCGACGAGGTCTTGAACGAGACGTTGGTCCAACTCTTCCGGAGTGACGATGTAATCCGCATCCTCAAGATGAAGGAGATCTGCGAGCATTTGGAGACTGTGACGGACCGCTGCGAGGACCTAAGCCTCCTTCTCCGGGATATTCTCATCAGGTCTACCTAGGCGAGCGCTGTGGACCTCCAGGCAGTCTACGTGCTCGGGATAATAGCCGCCGCATACTGCTTCGACTTCGTCAACGGCTTCCATGACGCCGCCAACTCCGTCGCGACAGTCATCTCCACTAGAGTGCTCCCGCCCGTGGCCGCCGTGGCCATGGCCGCCTTCTTCAATTTCATCGCCTTCTTGGTCTTCGGCGTCGCGGTCGCGACCACGGTCGGCAAGGGGATAGTCAGTTCGTCGGTTATCACTCCGAACCTCATCCTTGCTGCCCTCATCGGTGCCATTGCCTGGGACCTGATTACGTGGTATCTTGGCCTTCCGTCCAGCTCGTCGCACGCTCTGATCGGCGGCCTCGTGGGCGCCGCCGTGGTCAGGGCAGGCCTGAGTTCGCTGGTCTGGTCTGGGCTGGATAAGACGCTCGCGTTCATGATCGCCGCACCGGTCATCGGCTTCGTGCTTGCGTTTCTCCTCATGACCTCTCTGATCAGGGCCTTCTTCACCGTGCCCCTCCACATCATCAACCGCTACTTCAGGCGGCTCCAGCTCGTCTCCTCTGCCTTGATCAGCCTCAGTCACGGTACGAACGACGCGCAGAAGACGATGGGGGTCGTGACCGCCCTCCTCGTTTCTGTGAATTGGATACCCTCCTTCAAAGTGCCTCTGATTGTTGGCCTGCTGGCTGCCAGTTCCATCGCTCTCGGGACCTTCTTCGGAGGCTGGAGAATCGTGAAGACTCTTGGCTACAGGATGACCAAGATCGACCCCGTTCACGGGTTTTCAATCGAGACAGCGTCTGCGGTCACAATAATCGGTTCCTCGTTGGTCGGCATCCCTGTCAGCACGACCCATGTTGTCAGCGGCAGCATCATGGGCTCAGGGTCCACCATGGGTGCTTCTAGGGTCAGGTGGGGCGTCGCGAGAAGAATCATCTGGGCCTGGCTGATCACCATCCCGGCCTCCGCGGTTGTCGCGGCCGCTTCCTACTGGATCATCAGCGTGCTGTAGGCGCTGAGCATCCCTTTCCCTGACTTCCCTCTCCACCGCTTCGATCTTCTCGACTTCCGCCCTCAGAGCGGCCTGCGCCCACTCGACGTGATGCTGACGCCCCTCCTGCCGAGCTCAGAGAGTAGCGTCTCCACGACAGGACCTCTTACCGCTCTCTCAGGGGCGAGCGTTCCCTTCCCCTTGATCTTGCCCGACCCGACCATCTGCGCTACGATCGACGCCGTGTATCCCGTCGTCTTTCCCATCGAGGTCACCTTCTCCCTGTCGTCGTACCTGTCTACCATGTCGTAGACGAATTCGCTGGTCTCCGACCGCGCGATGACCCTCATTACCGTCACGTCGTGCCGGTCCCCCTCGCTCAGCTTCCTCCCCAGGACGGCCCAGGACATCTCGAGGGGGGACAGCTCTGCGCTCCCCACCTTCAACTTGTCCTTCGCGAAGTACCCTGACTCCTGCAGAAGGCCCATCTTCTCGGCGTGGCCGGGCCATCTCAGCGTCTTCTCGTCCAGGACCCGCATCCCCTTCATGGTGTAGACGAGGCTCGCCAGACCGTCCGTGCAGAATGCCTCAAGCGTTCCGATTGGTCTCGGGAACTCCACCTTCTCGACGGTGGAGAAAGGCCTGACCTTCACGAGCTTGCCGTCCCTGAAGACGCGAGCGTCGTCTGTGTACTCTCGGAGCAGCCCGACGATCGAGAAGACCAGCTTGTATTCGAAGGGGGGCTGCGGGACCTGAGGCAGTCCCCCGACGAGGATGTGCCCTTCGTCACCTCCGCCCAGCGCCTCCAGCGCGTGAGCTAGGAGTATCCCTCCGAGCCCCGGCGCAAGGCCACAACCCGGAATCAGCAGGGCACCAGTCTTCCTTGCCGCCGAGTCCAGCTCCATCTGCTCGTCCTCGAAGGCGACGTTGACCATCTTGGTGCCCGAGGCTGCGGCTGCGAGGTCCGAGCTGTGAACCACCCCGTGCGGAAGGGCTGAGACGGCGACGTCGAACTGTCTCAGGAACCTCTCGGTCTTTCTTCTGTCCTTTATGTCGAGGACCTCCACAGAAAGCTTCTTGCCGGCCGACCGCCTCTTTACCGCGGCGAGCCTTTCTTCGTCGACGTCCGAGACGACCACGCTGTCGACCCCCTCGGACCGCGCCATGTCCCAGGCGACCACGCCTCCCATGAGGCCCGACCCCAGCACTGCGGCCTTCAACCCGGCCCGCCTTTCGTCCTGCAGTTTATGAATTAGACTCCGATACATCTTAAGTAGAGGATTTCATTCGTCAGGCATCGTGGACCTCCGCAAGTCACTCGACCGACCTGTTTCTGACTACATGATGACCAGCTTTGTCAGGGTCAGCTTCGACGATCAGGTGACAGACGCTGCGAGAGTGATGCAGAAGGCCGGCGCCACGGAGGCCGTCGTAGTGCGCGGCGACGACCCGATCGGAATCGTCACGGAGAGGGACATCCTGTACAAGGTGGTCGCCGCAGGCTTGGACCCGTCAGCCACCAAGGTCAGGGACGTGATGAACGCCCCGGTTGCAACAGTAGACTCGGCAGCGAAGGTCGTCGACGCCATCGCCAAGATGTCCAAGCTCGGCGTCAGGAGACTCGGGGTGACGAGGAAGGGGAAGCTCATCGGCCTGGTCACTCAGAAGGCGATGGTCTCCGGCGGACTCGAACAGCACGTGGCCCTCCCCGAACTCGCTTCACCGAACGTCCTCGCCTGCCCCTACTGCGGGGAGACCGTGGGCGACCGGGACGAGCTCTCTAGGCACATCGACCATGCCCACCTGGGCCTGGGCCTTCTTGAGGGCGACCTCAGCAAATGGTAGTTCAGGAGGCGACGAAGAGTTCCATCGTCTCAGCGATCCAGCAGATTCCCTTCTGAAGGTTCTCGAGCTTCAGGTTCTCGTTCGGGGCGTGTATCCCCCCGTCCATCGCCGACACACCGATTTCGACCGACGGCATCTTGTACCTTCGACTGAAGACATAGAGCGGGCCCGTCCCCGGAGACGAGAGCTCGACGATGGGCTTCTTCCCGTAGACCTTCTCTGCCGTCCTGATGGCGGCCTGCGCGAACGGGTCCTTGTAGGATGTCCTCGCTGCGGGTTCCATGCTCTCGAGCACGATCTTCACGTCGGCGAAGCCCTTGGCGTCCATGTACTGCCGGAGCTTCTTGAGGAGGTCTGCCGGGTCCTGGTCCGGGACCAGCCGGAAGTCCATCTTCGCGTGGATTTCCTTCGGCAGGACCGTCTTCGACCCGGGCCCCATGTACCCCGCCCAGACCCCTGCGATGTTGGCCGTGGGCCTTTGGACGAGGACCTTCTTGGCCTGCTCGCCCGTGATCCCGCCGAGGAAGCTTCCGGTTCCGTAGTTCTTCTTGAAGGCCTCCGCGTCGAAGGGCATCTCCTGCAGGACCTTCAGCTCCTCGTCGGAGAGCGTTTCGACGTTGCTGTACCATCCCGGCACAAGTATTCTTTCGTTCTCGTCCTTCAGCAGGTTCAGGAGCCTGACGAGCCTCCAGGGCGCGCTAGGAAGCGCGGCCGCGTAGCTGCTGTGGGCGTCCTGCGAGAGCGACTGGACCACGAACTCCAGGTAGATCATCCCCTTCACTCCGAGGGTCACCATCGGCTTGCCTTCCAGGTCCACCGTCCCGTACTCCCAGATGACTCCGTCGGCCTTGAAGAGGTCGGGGTTCTTCGACACGTACTCCTCCAGGTGCACGCTGCCGGTTTCCTCCTCTCCCTCGAAGCAGAACTTCACGTTGCAGGGCGGCCCTCCCGCGGTCTTCGTGTAGGCTTCAACGAGCTTCAGCCTCGACACGAGCTCCCCCTTGTCGTCCGAGACTCCACGGCCGTAGATCCTGCCGTCCCTTATCTCCGGCTTGAAGGGCGGAGACTTCCAGAGCTCCAGAGGCTCTTCTGGCTGAACGTCGTAGTGGTTGTAGAACAGAATCGTCTTCTTCGAGCGGGTCGATTTCACCTCGCCATAGACGAGCGGCGCCGCGCCCTCCATCCGGAGGACCTTGGTCGTCGCCCCGATGTCGCGAAGCATCTTCTCCACGAGCACCGCGCATTCCTCGATTCCCTCCTTCCTGGCTGAAACGCTCGGCTGAGACGACAGCCGGATGATTTCGTCGGCAAATCTTCCCAGGTTGTCCTTCACGTACTGCTCAAATCCCTTGTCGACCATCTAACACTTCACCTTCTCTCGCTCCGTTCCGAGGGAAATAAAGGTTCGAGTGGTCTCTGACGCCGCCGCTCATCGCCCTACGGGTTGAGCTTGACCCTGTTCAATGTCAGCGAGTTCACGACGACGCTGACCGAACTGATGGCCATCGCCGCGCCTGCGAGGATGGGATTGAGGAACCCTGTGGCTGCCACCGGAATCAGCACGGTGTTGTAGGCGAAGGCCCAGAGGAGATTCTGCCTTATCTTGCTCATCGTTGCCCTGCTCAGGCGGAGCGCTCCTGCCACGTCCCTGAGGTCGCTCTTCATCAGCACAATGCCGGCCGTTTCGATCGCGATGTCGGTCCCACTCCCGATCGCCACGCCGACGTTCGCCTGGGCGAGAGCGGGCGCGTCGTTGATCCCGTCCCCGACCATGGCGACGGTGTGTCCCTCCTCCATGAGCTTCTTGACAACCCCGGATTTCTGTGCGGGCATAACCTCGGCGATCACCTCCTCGATTCCCACTTCTTCTGCGATCGCCTCCGCCGTTCTCTTGTTGTCTCCCGTCAGCATGACGACTCTAACGCCCATGTCCTTGAGGGAACCGACCGCATCTTTCGCATGAGGCTTGACCGTGTCTGCCACCGCTACTATCCCGACGACCCTTCCGTCTACGCCCACTGCCATCGCGGTCCTTCCCTTCTCCTCCAGCCTGGAAACCGAGGCTTCAGCGGGCTCGAACTCGATCTTCCCTCCGGCGAAGAGGCTCCTGTTGCCCACCAGGACCTGTCTCCCCGCAACCCTGGCGCTCACCCCCATCCCGGGCTCAGCTCGGAAATCTGTCGCACGCTCGACCGTGATTCCTCTCTCTCGCGCTCCTCTCATGACCGCCTTTCCGACCGGATGTTCTGACCCTGCTTCGGCTGCGGCCGCAAGACCGAGGACTTGGGCCTCCGACAGCTCTGCGAGCGAGACGGTGTCGGTGACTGAGGGCTCCCCGACCGTAATCGTCCCCGTCTTGTCCAGGACGACCGTATCCACCTTGCTGGCTCGTTCGAGCGCCTCACCTCCCTTCAAGAGTATCCCGTTCGAAGCTCCCCTCCCTGTGCCCACCACGAGCGCAGCGGGCGTCGCTAGGCCCAGCGCACAAGGGCACGCGATGATGAGCACTGCGATGAACGCAGTGAACCCGTGCAGGAACCCGTTCGCGGTTAGGAAGTACCAGCCCGACAGAGCGCCGACCGCCACCAGGATGACCACAGGCACGAAGTATGCCGCAATTCGGTCTGCCAGTCTTTGCACGGGAGCCTGGGCCGCCTGAGCTTCCTCGACGAGCTTCACTATCTGGGCGAGGGTCGTGTCGCTCCCCACCTTCGTCGCCTTGATCGTGATCATGCCTGTCTGATTGATTGTCGCTCCGTACACCTCGTCGCCGGTCTTCTTGTCAACGGGCATGCTCTCCCCCGTGAGCATCTTCTCGTCCACCGAGCCCTGCCCCTCGGTTATCACTCCGTCCGTAGGAATCCTCTCACCTGGCCTTACCCTCACCAGGTCCCCGGGGACGACCTCCTCGACCGCTACCTCCATCTCCCTCTCTCCTCTGACGACCGTCGCCTTCTTCGGGCTGAGGTCGAGCAGCTTCCTGACCGCTTCAGACGCCCTTCCTCTCATGGTGTGCTCCATGAGCTTCCCGAGAAGTATGAAACCTATGATCAGGGAAGAGGCATCGAAGTAGATCCCTTCTGGAAACGTTCCAGGCGCGAAGACCACGACAGTGCTGTAGGCCCACGCTGCCGTGGTTCCCGTAGCGATCAGCGTGTCCATGTTGGCCGCCCTTGCCCTGATCGCATGCCAGGTCCCCCTGTAGAACATCCACCCGGCGACGAACTGGACCGGGGTCGCTAGGGCAAACAGGAGGATGTTCTTCGGCACCCAACCGGGGAGGGCGACGACCCAGGTCAGCAGGAGGATAGGGATCCCGAGCGCAAAGCTCAGCACTGTCATTCGGCTGATGAACTTCAGCTCCTTGGCGGGGGCGACGAAGGTCTGGAGGCAGGTGTTGCAGCAGAAGTAGAACGTGGTCCCCCTCTGAACGGTCCTCAGCGCCTCGGGGGTCTCCTCGACGTACATCCCGCAGACGGGGTCCTTCGCCATTCTCGCGCCTGAATCGTCGCTCGCTGGGCCTGAGTTAAATGGTACCCTCTATGAAAGACAGGGCTGTGCCGAGATGGCCATAGATCCGATGTGCGGGATGACGGTAGAGGAGAAGAAGACGCCCTTCAGGTCAGAATACCTGGGTACGAAAGTCTACTTCTGCTGCGCGGGCTGCAAGACGGCCTTCGATAGAGACCCCGCAGCTCACATGCTCCCACATGAAACGGGCTAGAAGCAACGATCTCCAACTCGGAGAATCGCCTTCCTCCAGAGGGCGACCTCGCTGGCGGTTCGCAGTTGTGGTGACACTTTAAAAATGGTACAAATCAGGTGAGCGATTAGATGCCCAAACCAAAGCCTGAGGAGAGAAAGCCGACGGTAGACGAGCTGCTGGCGAAGGCGAAGAAGCCGTCCATGCTGGCGCCGCCTCTTCACAGGTTTTACGGGGGTAAACTCCAGGTCATGCCGAAGTGCGCCATCACAAGCTACCAGGATTTCGCCATTTGGTACACTCCGGGCGTAGCCGCCGCATGCAAGGAAATACAGGCATCCCCCGAGAAGTCGTTCGAGCTCACCAACCGGTGGAACTTTGTCGCTGTCGTGACAGACGGCACGCGCGTCCTGGGCCTTGGGGACATCGGGCCGGAAGCGGGACTGCCGGTGATGGAAGGAAAGAGCATTCTGTTCAAGTACCTGGGCGGCGTCGACGCCTTTCCAATCTGCCTGAAGACCAAGGACCCCGAGGAGATAATCAGGACGTGCGAGCTCATCGAGCCATCCTTCGGCGGAATTAATCTCGAGGACATCGAGAAACCGAAGTGCTTCCGCGTCCTTGAAGAAACACGAAAACGCCTCCAAATACCAGTTTGGCACGACGATCAGCAGGGAACGGCCACCGTCGTTCTGGCCGGGCTGATCAATTCGTTCAAGGTAGTCGGGAAGAATCCGAAGAAGAGTCTCATAACGCTGGTGGGGGCGGGTTCGTCCAACCTCAGAGCCGCGTACGTCCTGACGAGGTGGGGGGTGAAACCGGGCAACCTGCTCCTGGTCGATACGAAGGGCATCATCTACCCAGGTCGTGAAGATATTCGCAAGGAGGACGACCCTTGGAAGTACGAGTTGTCCCAAATGACGAATGCGGAAGGCAGGACCGGAGACATCGCCGCGGCTTTCAAGAACACCGACGCGGTGGTAGCAGCCGCCAAACCTGGACCAGGGGTCATAAAGAAGGAATGGATACAGACGATGAACGACAACGCGATAGTCTTCGCGTGCGCGAATCCGATACCAGAGATATGGCCTTGGGAGGCGAAGGAGGGCGGCGCTCGAGTGGTAGCTACGGGCAGAAGCGACTTTCCGAACCAGGTCAACAACAGTCTGGGATTTCCGGGCATATTCCGAGGAGTCCTGGACGTGAGGGCCAAGACGGTGACCGACGACATGTGCGTGGCCGCCGCGGAGGAACTGGCGAGGTTCGCCGAAGCGCGGGGAATAAATGCGGACGACATCATGCCGAAAATGGACGAATGGGAGGTCTATCCGCGCGTTGCCGTTGCGTGCGCCCAGAAATCGATCGATCAGGGCGTGGCCAGAATCAAGCCAAGCAGGGATGAACTCTATCAGAAAGCCTCTGCGATAATCAAGGCTGCACGGGAGGCCACGGAGCTGCTGATGAAGGAAGGGCTCATAAGGCCCATGCCTCCCGAAAGCGAGATGCTGAAGTAGAATAGCGGGGATTCGACCCTCCCACTTTTCCACCCAGAACAGAGATTACTTCATGGAAGGCGGCGTCCAAGAGTTCGTCCCAATCAAGCTTGTCCAAGAGGCGCGGCGACCTTCAAGCCGTCTGATGGGAGAGCCCCTGAGTAGACTCCGGTGAAGTCGAGTGGCACGAGAGCGGCATCACCAGGAGGGCGACGCTTTCTCTTGGGCCATGAGCCGTTGTCCCTAGGCCTGCAGCACTTGCAGGACCTCGGCCTCATGGCCGTCGACCTTCACCTTCCTGAACACCTTCTTGATTCTCCCACTCTTGTCGATCACGAAGGTGGACCGTTCTGTTCCCCAGTAGGTCTTGCCGTAGTTGTTCTTCAGCTTCCAGGTGCCGTAGAGCTTGTGAGCCTCCAGCCCCTGGTCGCTCAGAAGGGTGAAGTTCAAGGAGTACTTGCCGATGAACTTCTCGTGTGACGCCAGCGAGTCTTTGCTGACGCCCAGGACGACGGCGTCGAGACCTTCGAACTTGGGCAAGTTGTCCCTGAACGAGCACGCCTCTCTCGTACAGCCGGGCGTGTCGTCTTGGGGATAGAAGTACAGCACGACGCTCTTCCCCTTCAGGGAGCTGAGCCTGACCGGCCTTCCGGTCGACGAGGGGAGCTCGAAATCGGGTGCCTTGTCGCCTTCCTTCAGATCGGAACGTGTTCTGCTCATGAGATATCGGCGAACGGCCTCCGTCAAAAAGCTACTGGACTCGCGCGCGCACGCGCGCTGGCAGTTCCTTGGCGTGCTTCCTTTCAGAATGCCTGCCGGACTCTCGGCTGATCGCTGGGTCTCGCGACTGGCTACAGCTTCCCGCCGGTCACGACGCGCCTTCCTCCGACCGTCAGGTCCGCTCTCCTGACGACCGCCATGAACCCGAACCCACCGGCAGTCACCGACCCGGCCACCATCCTGTCCTGTCCGAACAGGTAGTCCATCTTGGGATTGATTCCCACATTAAGAATGGTCATCCTCCGGTTCTGCTCGGGCACGGCCTTGACGAGTTCCGTGAGCATCGGCATGCTGCCCCTGCTCTTCCACTTGACGAGCCTCCCCTCCCTAAACGCCAGCACTGCGTCTTCGAGCAGGCCCAGCCTTGTCAGAGTCTTCGAGACACTCAGCGTCCCCGAGACAGAGGCGGGGTCGACGCTCCTTGATACGAACCCAGGCGGAACGTAGGCCATGTTGTCGCCAGCCTCCACGTCCGCGCGGCTCACTACGCCGTTCTCAATCGTCGTCTCCCCCTTGAGTTTGAATTGGAGTCCTGAACCACCGGCGTGGACCACGGCCTCAGAACCGTCGGAGAGGAGCGAGGAGAGCCGCTGCCCCGTCTTCGCGATATCACTGAAATCGAACAGGGCGGCGTTCAGCTGCCGTTCCACCACCTGCTGGACGGTCCTGCCCATCACTCCGGCCATCTCCTCCCCGATGTACCCGAAGGCCATACGGGCCCCCTTGAGCTTGGCCTTCTCTGCGGCCTCGTACCAGGACCGGTTGTACTTCGTGGATTCTGACATGAGCTGGGGCTTGACCTTCGTCTGATATGGCGCTAGAAGGGGCCCAGGAATGAACACGTACGCGTCCGTTCCCTCGATCATTCCGAACTCGTTGTGTCCCATCGTTCCGACCCTGTCCTTGGGTGCTCGGCTCGCTCCCTCGATGTACGCTTCTTCGTCCTCCAGACTCAGAATGGCCGTGCATCCCATCGCCCTGGCTTCTGCTACCACGTTCCGCGCGAACTCGAGACCGTTGTTCCAGGACTCGACTGTGACTGCCTCCCCTTTCTTGACAGCGAGCGTCTCGGACAGCACCTTCTTTGCAACCCTCCTGTACAGACCGTTCAAAGCAACCATTGCACCCTCGCGGGCTGGGTGCCTCCTCTTAAGTTGAGACCCTCTTCCGCCGAACGCTTCAATCAGTAGACGTAGGCATCGACTCCCCTCTCCGTGACTCTCTGCAGGAACCCCTCCAGCTCCTCCGGAGATTCGAACTCCCTCGAAAGAACTCTCTTGCCGACCGCAGGGGCCTTGCGGCCCGTCCTCTCGTAGACCATGACCGTGTACCTCCCGACGAACCTAGTAACGAACGCGAAGCAGCGGCGCCTCAGGTACGAGCCGACGACCCTGATTCCCGCGTCGGAGTCCAGGCGTCGAGCCTCTCGCATCAGTCCGGCGAATGACCTGACCCTCTTCTCGTAGAACAATGCCCGCACTTGCGCCAGATTCCCCTGGCTCAAAAAGGCTAATACCCAGGCGCCCGTCGGTGTTTCACTATCTCTTGCCGAGCCGGCTCGTTGTCTTCAACACTCTCACCAGGAAGACGGAACCTTTCCGGAGTCTGCGCCGCGGACAGGTCGGGATGTTCGCCTGCGGGCCCACGGTCCAAGGCTACATGCACCTGGGTCACGCTCGCACGTACATCTTCTACGATGTCGTCGCGCGATACCTGACCTACCTCGGGTACAGGGTCCACTTCGTCCTAAACATCACCGACGTGGATGAGCGGATAACGGACGAGGCGCGCAGGCAGGGCAAGGCCCCTCTCGCCCTCGCGAGAGAGTATTCGAGGTACTTCGTCGAAGACATGGCGAAGCTCAAGGCCGACTCCGTTTGCAGGTTCGAGCCGGTCTCGACGCACGTGGACCAGATGATCGAACAGGTCTCTCTCTTGATCAAGAAGGGCCAAGCGTACGTGGTCGGCGGTTGGGTCTACTTCGACGTCTCGACATTCCCGGACTTCGGGAGGCTCTCCCACCAGTCCTCCCGGGAGCTCTCCCTTCGGCCCCTCGAGCTCTCCCTTAGGAAGAGGAACCTGCTCGACTTCGCCCTCTGGCGTCCCGAGATCCTGGTCCAGGGAAAGTGGGACAGCCCATGGGGGAGGGGCTCGCCCGGCTGGCACATCCAAGACATCGCCGTCACGACCTCGCTTCTGGGTCCCCAGTACGACCTTCACGGCGGCGCCTACGAGCTGATCTATCCCCACCATGAGGCCGAGATCGCGGAGGCCGAGTCACTCACAGGCCTCAAGCCCTTCGTGAGGTACTGGGTCCACACGAGGCTCGTTAACATGAGGGGCGAGAAGATGTCGAAGTCGACCGGGAATGTGGTCACGGTCAGGGACGCCCTGCGTACCTACTCGGCCGATCAGCTCAGGATGTTCTTCCTGGGCCGCCACTACAGAAAGGACATGGACCTCAGGGGAATCGACTCCGCGGCTAGAAGGTTCACGCGTCTAAGAGGAATGGCAGAGAAGGCCCTCCGTGCGGCCGGGGGTGCGTCCAAAGAGAGCGACGAGGAGCTGCTGGGGGACTTCCGCGACGCGATGAACGACGACTTCAACACCCCGCTCGCCCTCCGGGTCCTGGGTGAAGGCCTCGCGTCTGCGGTCAACGCGAGGAGCGCCGTGGCTGCGGGATGCAAGCTCGCTTCGGTTCGCACGGCGGGGAAGGTACTGGGGGTTGACCTGGGGATTGGCTAAGAGCAGGGACCTGGAACTCAACGAGATCGGTTGGTGGTCTCACTGGGCCGATGTGCGCTGGACCGGAGAGACGTCATACGTTATGCTTTCCTCCGACTTCGACGAGTACTTCTTCAACAGAGCCGGGTTTGTCGATTGCGCAGGTGGGTCGGACGCCATTCCCAAGATCGAGGCGGAGTTCGAGGCCCTCGCGAGGCCATCCTGCTTCTCAGTGCAGGAAGAGTGCGGGGAGGTCGCGGCCATGCTGGAGTCGCGCGGTTACGCCACGTTCGATGGGATGTCTGTCATGCAACTGGACCGACCAGACTTCAAGACCGCGCCGGGCCTGAAGGTCTTGTCAGGCGAGGAGGTCGGGACAGCGGAGTGGGCAGCCGCGTACTCTCTTTCCTTCTACGGCGGTCCAGGAAGACAGGACTCTGTCTCGCTGATCGCGGACCGACTCAGAATGGAACCCTCGGCGACCCTCTTCGCAGCGGAGAGAGACGGGAAGACCTTGGGCGTCCTTGCTGCGTTCAGGACGCCCGGGCTGCTTGGTGTCTACTGCGTAGGAACTCTTGGGATACACAGGAGCATAGGAGTTGCTAGCTCCCTGATTCACGAAGCGAGCAGGATGGCTGCCGCCGAGGGTCGTCTGCTCATCCTGCAGACGATAGCCTCTGAAGATGCGGAGGGCTTCTACGCGAAGAGGGGTTTCCACCGGCTCTATGTGAAGAAACTCATGAGACGTGAAGCGTCCGGCTCGGACCCGCGAAGGAGGCAGTGAGCCTGAGTTGAGATTGGGCGTAATCATAAACAGGGACACGCCGATCGGCTCCTTCCCGTTCAAGGACGTCTTCGGGGGCTTCGAGAAGGTCGCGGCCGTGAAGTCGATCTTCGGAAGCGGCACTGACAGGGTGCTGTCGGCGCTCCAGGTCGACGTCGAGGACGGTCGAGGCTACATGAGGATCAACGCCGAGAAGGGCTCGGTCATAGTCAACACCAAGTATCTGAAGGAAGGCGACGAGACCCATCTCTACCTTGACGTCGTCCACGAGCTCGTCCACATCAGACAGCACACGGAGGGAAAGGAGCTGTGGGACAAGCGGTATGCCTATGTCGACAGGCCGACGGAGCTCGAGGCCTACCGGGCCGCCCTGGGTGAGGCTAGAAGAATCGGACTGGGGGAGAGGGAGATAGTCGAGTATCTGAAGGTGAGCTGGGTCACCGACGAGGAATTCGGACGGCTCCTAGCGACGCTTGGGGTGAAGGCCTGACGAGGGCCCAAACCTGACCCGATAAGATGACTCTTCGACGACATCATCAGGACCGAGATTGCCGACTTGCACACGAGAACCGCCGAAAGGGGGTGGGCCCACCCACGGGAGAGGCCCTGAAGATCGCTGTTCGCTTTCGGATGCACGCTCAGGGGCCGGCGGCGCGCATGGCTTCCTTCAGCGCCTCGACCTTCTCCTTCATGAGCGCTATCGCTGCCTCAAGGCTCTTGCACCCTGCTTCTTCTTGGGCGAGCGCCGCCTCGAGGTCCGCGATCTTGGTCGGGGCAGTGTTCAGGTTGCGCGAGATCTGCCCGAGCGGGGAGTAGTCCAGCCTGCGAGGCATTCCCGAGAAGAGTTCGCGCTGCACCTGGTTGATCTCACTGAGCTTCTTGTCGTCCGTCGCTGCGAGCCAGGAGACCTCCCTTCCCGCCCTTAGGCTCTCGTAGAGCTGATCCTGCAGCCTTACGTAGGACTCCCAGTACTTCACCCAAGATTCGTTGAAAGAGGCGAGAATCTCCCCCATCTTCGCGTCACGAGCTCTCTCTGATTCCAATACGGCGAGAACCTGGGAAGACTCACTAATATGGTCTTGGGGTGAGAGCGCGCGCTGGGCGGCCGTCAGCTTCGATGCCGGTTCTGTTCGTGGCTTACGAGTAGGCCTTCTCTACCTTCTCCAACAGCAGATGCAGATTGGCGCGGAACTCTTCGACTATGGTTCGTCTGAGAAACTGAGAGCCTTCTTGGAAGATCGAATCGAGCGCCGCAAAGACCCCGCTCGGACTCTCAAAGTTTGTCTCTGCCATTAGTATCACCGCTGCTGTCGCCCCATTCTCGCCCAGAATCCTCACAAGCGAATCGATCACCGTCTCTTCGAATACGTGGTGGAGGTCTTCGATCGTGTCAGGAGCGAGCGTTTGAAGTGTGAGCAATTCCTCTTCGACCGTCTGCCTGCTGGGGAAACGGGATTCCCAGACCTCTTCGTACATCATCCTTCCCTTCGTACTATTCTCACTCCCTCAGCATCCTCTCTTCCTAGCCTCAAGATATGTAGTTCCAGCAATTTCACAGAAATCACACCCTTAGTGGTTTGGAAAAGGTCTCAGACTCATTCTAGGGACGTCAGATGCCAGGATCCTGTTCCCGTTAGGCGCGCGCTACAGAATCGAACCCACCAAAGTTCTTTATATTCATGACGCCGACCGGTGTGCAACGCATGGCAAACGACAAGGTCCTGGGCGGAGCGATCTTCGGAGGGAGCGTCATCGGCATAATCCTCTACGCGGTCCTCATGCTCTATGCGTGGGAGATCACCATCAGGGTTACCGCCTTCGTCGGCCTGGCTCTGCTCTTGGCAATCCTCGCCTGGATCGGGTACACGATGGCCACTACGCCTCCGCCGGAGCCGATGACGGAGATCCCAGAAACGGGAACGCCCTCGGGAGAAGCCAAGGTCGAAACGAAGACCAACGTGCAGTAGCCATCATCCCGGGAAGACAGCTTGGACTCAGGCTAGTGTAGATTCCGAAGAAGACGACGATGCCGGCGGTAGGGATGTTAGCCCCGAAAGTGGAACATCATAAGGGTAAATCCATACTATCAACTCGTTTCCCTACAAATTATTTAAATAAGAATCTGAGGCAAACGCGTCCGGCACCCCTCATGCGCTACATCTACACTGATGACGCTAGAGCATTTTCCGAAAGGATAAAGAATCATTTGAGAAAAGCCATCACCACATCGAAACGAAGGGGCACTTGGTTTTCGCTGAACAGGACGGAGAGATCCATCCTGTATCTGGCGACGCGGCTTGAGCTGAAGTTCTCAAGCCTCGACCTTCTCCGCGCGTTGGCTTCAATACTGAAGAAGCTGGAGCAGCACGGAGAGACGCTGTACGCATGGCTCCAGAGAGGCATCAAGCTCGCTTGGGCCTTCTCCGAATTCGCCGTCGCATCAGGGAACAAATCAGCACGTTCGTGGAGGAACGATAGGTCCTACGCCGTGTACCTGGGCCAGGTCTTCTCGAACGGTACAAGAGGGCGCTCTGCACATTGATTGTCACGATTCTACCAAGAGAACGGAGCAGTCGTTGAAAGCTGTATTGCTGGTCGGCGGAGCAGGGACGAGGCTGCGGCCTCTTACCTACGTGGTCCCGAAGTGCCTCCTGCCAGTAGGCGGTAAGCCACTGCTCGAGAGGACACTGAGATACCTCGAAGGCTACGGCGTGAGAGAATTCGTGCTCTGCGTGGCCTACCTCAGGAAGCAGATCATGGACACCTTCAAGGACGGCGCGGCACTGGGGGTCAAGATCCAGTACGCGGAGACGGAGCAGCCAATGGGCACCGCGGGGCAGCTGAAGACCGCGAGCGCCTTCGTCGACGGACCCTTCCTTGCGATGAACGGGGATATCATAACAAACCTGAATGTCGCCAACCTGCTGGCAGCCCACACGAAGAAGGGAGGCATCGCAACAATAGCATTGAAGGAATTCGGGGTCAGAATACCCTACGGCCACGTCGTCGTAGACTACGACGGAAAGGTCACTGCCTTCGAGGAGAAGCCGACACTGAACTACATGGCAAACGCAGGCGTATACGTCCTCGAGCCGAGGCTCCTAGAATCCATCCCGCAGGGGAGGGTCTGCAGTCTGGAGACCGAGACGTTTCCCTCGCTCATCGCAAAGGGGGAGAGGATCAATTCCTTCTACGAGTCGGCCTACTGGGCGGACGTCGGTTCGATGGCGGACTTCGAACGGGCAAACAATGAGGCGCTTTCCGAATCGTCCCCGTTCGTCAATCCTGGAGGGGGGTCGCAGTGAATAGACAGGCCTTCGTCATCGGGTTATCGCTGCTCCCATTCGCCCTGTCTTCGGTGGCTGCCTTTCTGGCCTGGGAGGCCGCCATGGTGGTTGAAACCGTCTGGCGGATGATTTTCATAGTTCTCGTCTGGATAGCGGCGTTCGCCGGCGGGACCCAACTATTCTGGAGGGTGGTGGGACTATTAACTCCGAAGCCGTAAACCTGAGTCTGGCAGGGTCGGTCGCCGCGGCGGTCGCCCTCGTCACGTCCTATTCGATCGCCAAGTTCGAGAGCGTGAAGTTCCCTACGCTTGGAATCAGCGGCGTCGACATCCACAAACCCGACCGCCCGGTTATGGCCGAGATGGGCGGGTTCGCCGTCCTAATCGCCCTCGCTGCGGGTTCGACGGTGTACCTTGGAGTCAACCACGCCTTGGATGGCCCTTCAGTCCTCTTCGCTGGGGCGGCGTTGACCATCGCGCTCACTGGCTTGGTCGGGGTCGCAGACGACCTCGTCGAGCTGAGCCAGAAGTTCAAGCCGTTTCTCATCGTGGCAGCTTCGATTCCTCTTATGATCTGCCTTCTGGGTCGTAGCTCAATCTTCATACCCGTGATAGGAAGCATCCACCTGGCTCTCCTCTACCCCTTGGTGGCGGTTCCACTCGCCATCACGACGTCGGCCAACTTCTCCAACCTCCTCGCGGGATTCAACGGTCTCGAGGCAGGATGCGCGGCGATTTCCCTGGGCACGATGGCTTTCCTGTCAGAGGTCACGGGACACCCCGCAATCGCGGTGCTGGGGTGCATAGCAGCCTTCGCCTACATCGGATTCCTCATGCTGAACTGGTACCCAGCGAAGGTCTTCCCCGGCGACACGGGAACGCTGATGGCGGGGGCCGCCCTGGCGGCACTGGGCCTGGCGTCGGGCCTCGAGTTCGAGGCCATAGTCCTGAGCATCCCGGCCGCCATGGACTTCGCCCTGAAGATGATGCACAGGCACCCGTTCAAGCAGAGGCACCTGTTCGGCAACACCAAGATCAGGGCGGACGGCACGCTGGAGCCCGCCGGCTATCCAGCCGTGGTCCACGCCTTCATGAAAGTCTCACCCATCACTGAGAAGCAACTCGTCGTCTCGCTTCTGGCGATGCAGGCCGTGTTCGCGTCGTTGGCAATCGGAATCGGGTTGGTCTTCACATGACAAGCACTGGACCCGGATCGGCGCCTACGGAGCCCCTGAGGGTCAGGAAGATCTGGATAGCGATGAGCACGCCGTTCCAAGCGAACTTCTTCGCCTCGCTCATCAAGGAACTCAAATCAGAGTTCGAGTTCGTCGTCACCGCCAGGGATCACGACAACATCCAGCAGATCTTGGACGCAAAGAAGATAGAGTACATCCCGGTCGGAAAGCACGGCGGGCGCGAGCTCGGCTTCAAGCTCGAGGCCTACGCTGACACCATCAGGCAGCTGTCGCCGATCATTCAACGCGAAAAGCCCGACGTGCTGCTGACCGAAAGGTGGCCCGAGGCCGTGCGCACCGCGTTCGGTCTCAACATTCCTTCCTGGACCATATTCTACGACGAGAGGGAGAAACACGTCAACCAGATGGTCTTTCCGCTTGCGACCAAGGTCTTCGTGCCCAGGTTCTACACCTTTCAGGAGCTGTATCAGAACGGCGTCATAGATCCGGAGAAGGTCGTCTGGTTCAACGGCTTCCATACGGGCTACCTGAAAGGAGCCCAGCTCGAGTCGGAGAACCCCTACGAAAAGTTGGACATCAAACCACCAATAGTCTTCGTCAGGCCGGAGCCAGAGTTCGCGAGTTTCTTCCCCAACCGCAAGCCCATTCTGGAGAAGGCCGTCGAGCTGGTTCACAATAAGGGGACCGCTTCCGTGGCGGTGCTGCCCAGGACCGAAACGCAGAAGCGGAGGTACGCGAACATGGGAGTCAAGGTGCTCGACGAATCGATGACCGAGTCGCCCGTGGCCCACGCGGACATAGCATTGGGCGCCGCTGAGACGATGCTGATGGAGGCCTTCATCCTCGGCAAGCCGGCCGTGAGCGCGATCTATTGGGAGCCGTCAAAACCGGTCGTCGAGCTGCACAAGTACATCCCTCACTCCACTGACCCGAAGGAGATTGCGGGATACGTCGAGAACTTCCTTAATGTCGATCAGAGGACAGCGTTCAGCGAAAAGGCGTCGCTGCTCGTCCAGAACATGGACAACCCGATGATGCTAATGGCGGAGGAAGTCAGGAAGCTCAACCGTGGCAGAAAGGAGACGACAATCCTCAAGCGAAGGTCGAGGATGGAGACCTTCATCGACATAATCCAGGCTGCGGCCCTGCAGCCACTCAGGCCGACGCACATCATGAAGGCAGCGAACATCTCCTACAACGAGTTGAGAGGCATCGTCGAGACTCTAGAGCGGAGGGGGCTCCTGAAGGAGGAGACAACGCTCGGGGGAAAGTACTACCAGACGACCCCCGAAGGGCTCCGGCTCCTTCAGGACTACAGGATCGTCCACGACAGGCTATTCGAAGAGTCTTGAATTTAGAATCAGAAGGGTGTGCAGTTCGACCCCTGCCCGTCATGGCATGGGGGTCTGGTCGTTGGCACCCCCCACACACCCTTGTGTTCTGTTTCGGCCCTGGATTCGATAAAAGCGTTATGAAGCTCAGAATCATAAAGATGTGTATGAAATTCATGCGTCAAGCGTGCACTTACGTCATTTTTGTGAAATTCATCCCATTTCCTTGCAAGATTCGTACTTTTCGGTCCAGACTCCACCGGATTCCCAGTTCTCAGTGTCCACGAATCTGCGTCGATGAAGTCGGAAGAAAGGGGTAATTTGTCACCCCGCGTCATGAGAATGGCGAAGTCGACGGCCCTCGGATGGGTGGCCAGGCATGGCTCTAGCGAGCCAGACCCCCTGAGCCGCGCCTCCCTGAGGATGATGAAGATGGGTCTCTCCCCTGGCCTGAAGGGAGGGTACGAAGGAGGGGCAAAGGCTGCCTGCTGCATCAGCGTGGACTTCGATGTCACTGAAGCCGAGAGGCGTCCTTGGAACCACTCGGGCACGGCCGCTCTCCTGAGCTTGTCGGAGGCGCATGGGATCCCGCTCACCTGGGCGATTTGCGGCAAGACGGCCGAGGAGGACCCTTCTGCCTACCATTCCATCCTTGATTCGTCGGTGAAACAGGAGATCGGCGTACACACGTACTCGCACATCTATGCAGACGAGCATACCGAATCGGAGTACGAGGAGGACATTCGCCGATGCCTCTCGACCCTAGGGCTCTCCTCCCCGCCCAGGTCCTTTGTCTTCCCCAAGAACCGGGAAGGGCACTTCGACCTCCTGAAGCGGATGGGATTCACGGGCTACAGGGGCGCTCGAAGGGCCATCGGCGCGCCGGTCGAATGCCAGGGTCTCTGGAACATACGCCCTGTGTATTACGTCGACAAGAAGTCGTTGGGCGCGGCACCCCTGATCCGGAAGTTCATCGACGCGTGCATAGCCAGGTCGGCGGTCTTCCATCTTTGGACGCACCCCTGGAGTCTAGCCATCGACGGGAAACCGGACGCCATGGTCTCGGAGACGATGGAGCCGGTCTTCGCTTACATGGAAGAGAAGGGCAAGGAGGGGCTCCTGTCACTCAGCACGATGGGCAGGCTTTCTTCATTCACCGCCAGCCGTGGGGGACAGAGCTAGCCTGAAGATAGCCCAGGTCAACGTCTACTTCAAGCCGTTCATGGTCGGGGGCGCGGAGTGGTACGTTTACAACATCTCGACCGAACTCGTGAAGATGGGGCACGAGGTCCACGTGTTCACGGCCGACCGCTGCAACGGCGAAAGGGCCCCTTCGATAGAGACGATGGGCGGAATCAGTGTCCACCGTCTTCCGTTGAAGATTGATTGGACCTATCGCACCAAGGTCTGGGACGGTCTCTGCGACGCCCTTTCTGACGGCTCCTTCGATGTGATACACACCTACGACTACGCGCAGCCACACAGCGTCGATGCAATCAGGGCGGGCAGACGGGCGGGGAGCCGCACGGTTCTGACGGTCTTCGACGTGCACTCCATGATCCCCCGCGTATGGTACAAGCAGCTGCCGATGAAATTCTTCGAGGGCTACATGGCGAGGCGTACGCTGCCGGGGGCCGACCGAATCCTCGTGCGGGCCCCGAACCTCGTCCAGCCAATCGTCGAGCTGGGTGGCGACGCCGACCGAATTCTGGTGACTCCCTCCGGGATCCGTGATGCCTCCCTTGGGGACTTCGACGGGGCCCTGTTCAGGGAAAGGTACAAGGTCGGGGGCTCGCCGATGATCCTGTACCTCGGCCGGCTCAACCCGCTCAAAGGGCCCCAGGACCTGCTCGCCGCAGCCCCGGCCATCCTGAAGGAGCATCCAGACGCCTTGTTCGTCTTCGTCGGGCCGGACCAGTCCGGATACGCGAAGACACTCGGCTCCCAGGCCGATGGCCTTGGAATCGGACGGCACGTCCACCTGGTGGGCCCCATATACGACTTCGACGAGAAGATGCAGGCTTACGCGGCTTGCCAGGTCTTCGTCCTGCCCACTGCTTACGAAGGGACGAGCCAGGCGATCTTCGAGGCCATGTCCCAGGGGAAGCCCGTGGTCGCAACGAAAGTGGGGGGCGTTCCATACCAGATCTCCGATGGCGAGGAGGGCTACTTGGTGGAGCACGGCGACGTGAACACGCTCGCTGCAAGGATCAATGAACTCCTGGGCAACCAGTCGCTCGCCGCGGAGATGGGGCGCAAGGGGCGCGAGAGGGTCCGGTCGAACCGTTATTCCATCCTGGCGACCAGACTTTCAGAGATCTACGATCAGGCAAGGACCAGCAATTGAATCTGACGGGCTCACACGTGCTGGTGACGGGCGGAGCGGGCTTCATAGGCTCCCACCTCACCGAGAGACTCCTCGAGATGGGCGCTCACGTGACCGTGTTCGATCGGTTTGACCGCTTCTACAAGGGCAAGGAGTCCAACCTGGTCACGGCCTCGAATTCTCCCGAGTTCAGGCTGGTAGAGGGAGACATCCTGGACAGGGACGGGCTCGATTCCGCCATGAAAGACGTCGACGTCGTATTCCACGAAGCGGGACAGGCAGGCGTCGGTTTCAGCATCGAGAACCCCCGCGCCACCAACGACGTAAACGTGGACGGGACCCTGAACGTCCTGTGGTCAGCGCGGAAGAACGGGGTGAAGCGGATGGTGAACGCTTCCTCCTCCTCCATCTTCGGCAAGCCCGACTATCTGCCCATAGACGAGGCCCATCCCGTGCACCCGACCTCTCCCTACGGTGTCTCCAAGCTCGCGGCCGAACAGTACGCCAGGGTCTTCCACGAGGTCTACGGGATGTACGTGGTTTCTCTACGGTACTTCTCGGTGTACGGCCCCCGGGGAAGGCCCGACCAGGTGATCCACAGGTTCACCGACGACCTCGCGCACGGCAGGCCGCCCCGGATCAACGGAGACGGGTCACACACCAGAGACTTCACGCACGTCAGCGACGTCGTCGCGGCCACGACAAGCGCGGCGGAGAGTGAGGACATAGGCGGTGAGGTCTTCAACATAGGCTTCGGCAAGAGGACCTCTATCTCAGAGCTCGCCGACAAGCTGATCGCCCTGATGGGGCGGAGCGGGAGGGTCAGGCCCTTGTTCGTCGAGGAGTCGAAGGGCGACTTTCCGGACACGGAGGCAGACAACAGAAAGGCTCAGAAGCTACTCGATTGGAAGCCGAAGGTGAGCTTGGACGAAGGCCTGAAAGACTACGTCGGACGGTACACGTCTAGGGAGATCGCCGGAGGAGTAGCATGAAACAGGTGGTGGCTAGGGCCGGCAAGGTCGAGGTCGTCGAGGCCTCCCCGCCCGTCTGCGGGGATAAAGAGCTCTTGGTGCGCACAGAATTCTCGCTCATAAGCACGGGCACGGAGTCTTGGGCGATAGGTTCGACTGAGCCCATCGGTACCTCGAGCATAGCGAAGAGCTCCTCGCTCGCCGGAAAGGCCGTCAGACTTTCGAGGGAGGTGCTGCGACAGGAGGGTCTCGCTGGTCTGCGCGACTACGCGGACCTGGTCAGGCACCCCGAGCTTCCCCTGGGGTACAGCTCATCCGGAGTGGTGGTCCAGGTGGGCAGGGACGTCACCGACATCGTAGTCGGGGAGAGGGTCGCATGCGCGGGAGAAGGCAAGGCGTGCCACTCCGAGCTGGTTTCAGTACCCAGGAGGCTCGCAGCCCGGGTCCCGGAGGGGCTCTCGATGAAGGAAGCGGCCTTCTCAACAGTGGGTGCCATCGCCCTGCACGCGGTTCGAACTGCGGGCCTCCAGATAGGCGAGAGCGTCGGAGTTCTGGGCGTGGGGCTTGTGGGCAACCTGGTCGCGCAGATTTCAAGAGCGTCAGGATGCCGCGTGGTCTGCCTCGACCTCCGCGACGACAGGCTGGAACTCGCCAGAAGGCTTGGCATCGGCCCGCCCTTCAGGGTCGACGACCCGTCGCTGGCGTCTCACGTCTCCAACTTCACGGGAGGCATCGGCCTCGACCACGTGTTCGTCTGCGCAGCCTCGACAAGCAGTGAGCCGATCAACACCGCCGCCAGGCTTGCGAGGAGTCGCGGACAGGTAATCGTCGTCGGGAGGGTCGGGATGGAGGTCGAAAGGAAGGAGTTCTACCAGAAGGAGCTGAAGATGCTAATGACCAGGTCCCTGGGTCCGGGGAGGTATGATCCGGTGTACGAGGAGCAGGGAGTCGACTATCCACTCGAGTACGTGAGATGGACGCTGAACCGCAACATGGAGGCGTTCATGGCGCTCGTGAAGTCGGGCCTGATCGACGTGAGGAGTCTTGTCGGCGGAGAGTATCCGCTCTCTTCCGCTGCCGAGGCTTACGATTCACTGGAGACCCAATCCAAGACGGCCGTGTTGCTCGGATACGATCAGAGCGCAGAAGTCGCACAGAAAATCGCTCCCGTGGTCGGAACGATGCAGCCCCAGGGGAGCGGGAGGATCGGCGTGGCGCTGGTCGGCCCAGGAGCCTTCGCAAAGGAGACGATGATCCCCCTTTTCAGACGGAACAAGGACTTTGACCTCAGGTGGCTGGTGTCCTCCGACCCCATACACGCGAAGCAGCTCGAGCGCAGGTACAGGTTCGAGAGAAGCACCTGCGACTACGACGAGGTGCTGGCTGACAAGGGTGTGGGGCTGGTCGTAATTACCACGCCGAACAACCTCCACTTCCCGATGCTGTCCTCCGCACTGCGAGCAGGGAAGCTCACCCTCTTGGAGAAGCCCCTCTGCATATCCCGGGCGGAGTTCGAGCAGGTGAAGGCGCTCCAGTCCGAGACGAAGATGCCCATCGTTGTCGGGTTCAACAGGCGGTACGCCCCGCTGGTGCTCGAGATTCAGAAGCGGATGAAGAGGATGGATGGCCCGTTCGTCGTCAACTACAGGGTGAACGCTGGTTTCGTCCCTGCCAACAGGTGGTCGCAGGATCCCAGCGTCGGTGGCGGCAGGATGATCCACGAATGCTGTCACTTCTTCGACTTCTTCAACTTCCTGCTGGGGAGCGGCGAGCCAAGGGTCTCGGTGGAGACGGCCGGTGTCACGGGCTCGGAAACCGTCGCCAGAGACAACATCTCAGTCGCGCTGCGGTACCCTGATGGTTCACTGGCCAACCTCGTGTACGTGGCCCTGGGTAGCAAGTCCATGGACAGGGAGAGGGTCGAAGTCTACGGGCAGAAGAGCTCGATGATTCTCGACGACTTCAAAGAGCTGACGATCTACGACGGGGGGAAGAAGAGAACGCGTCTGCCAAGGAGCGACAAGGGGCACAGGAACGAGATAGAGCAGCTGGCCAGGCTGGCGAGGGGTCAGCAATCATCGATAATATCTACAGAGGAAGTGTTCTCCGCAACCGAGCTGACCTTCAGGGTAGACGAAGCATCAAGAAGGACGCTTCAGGGCTAGGTGCCCCTCCAACGAAAGGGTTCGCGCACCGGCTCCTCGGGGTCGTGGGGTCAAATGTCGCAGGCTGAACCATTCGCCAAGCTGCGTTCGCGAGTCGGACGGAACTCGAGGATTGATGGCGTTGGTTTCGTGGCGCTGAGCATTCTCTTTCTGGTCCTCTCTGTCTATGACCAGTTCGTCGTCTACGAGGTCGACTCTGTGGTGGCTTTCATAATCGCGGTTCTGCTGCTCTTCAGGGATCCCAGGACAAGGGTCCAGGCCGGAGTCTTGGACGCAATGCAGCTCTCCTCCAGTCAGGCTCTGGCGGAACTGGCGTCCGATGCTGATGGCTACGTGTACGTTCCTCTGGGAGAGGACGTGGAAGATGTCGTCGTCGTCCCCACAAGCCCGGGCTCTTTCAGTCTACCAAAGGGGGGTCTTCCTCCGTCTCAGAAGAGGATAACCCCTCCCGGAAGAGCATTGGCGACTCTGTTCCTCAGAGAGTCGGGGTTGGCTCGCGCGACGATGGATGGGCTGGCGGTCTCCCTGCCGAGAATCGTCCGCGAAGATCTTGGGTTAGCCGACTCCCTGAGCATACGCGAGAAGGGCGACAGGGTGGAGGTCATCCTGCGCAGGCCAGCGTCGGTCTGCGGACGGAGATTGGACGGGAGCAATCCTGCATCTCGTGGGGTAGTCGGATGCACCGTGGCCAGCTTCCTTGCGGTTCTCTACAGCAGCGCGTCCATGAGGTTAGTGGTCCTGGAGGACTGCGCTCATGACGAGGCCGCAGACACCTGGAGCATAGGTTTGAACCTTGGACTAGCAGCTCGGGCGACTGGTTGATGACAAACTCTACACTCGGGGTCGTCACCAAGATGCTCACTCTGGTCCCCTTTGTGGTCGCGCTCTACTTCTTCGATTTCACAAGGTTTACTGTCATTTTCACCCCGAGCCTTCTCGCGTTCTTCGTCATGGCGGTCACTCTTCTCGTCATAGGCGTGATCCTCAAGGCCAAGATCATCAGGGCGGCTCTGCAGCTCTCTAGCGTGAGCTTCGCCTGGGGGGCGCTCCTGCTCGCCTTCTCCGTGGCGGCCTACCTCTACGGACCATATTCTCCGGACCTGGCCTGGTACCGCTATGAATCGCTCTGTCTCCTCGTAATCAGCTACGTCGCCTTCAGGGTAGGGACGAGGGTCCTCAGGGTCATGTCTCCCCTGCTCCTGATCTTGGCTTTCTCTTTCGCGCCTCTGGGCCTCTTCTCGGCTGCCGCCGAGTCCTGGGTAGGCGTGGGGGTTGTGTGGATTTACTTGGTGGCATTCCTGGTCTACACAAGAATGAGGCTGCAGTCCATGCTGCTGCCCGCGGTGGTTGCAGGGATCGGGCTTGCGATGTGGCTGACATCCAATCACATCCAAAACGGTCTGCCCTCCTACCTCTACGTCTACCTGCCAGTTCCGCTTGCGGTCCTCCTCATCCCGAAGGCGCGCGCCTTCATCATGCTGCCCGGCGCGAAGCCTACCGGCAAGTGTCCGGGACATACCCCGCAACCCGATGGCTTCTGCTCAACCTGCGGCGCAAGGCTGTCCGCACCCACAGTCAAGGAGAACTTCGGACCGTGGGGGCTTCTGGCTGTGGCAGGGGTGACGGCGCTCCTTCTCTTCGCGAGCGTCCCGGCTCTGGCCTTCGTCGGAGGGGTTCCATATGACGCGCAGTACACGCCACAGGGATACTCCAATTCCGCGATTCCTGCAACTCCGAGCGGCTGGCAGGTGAACTCTACCATGGTACAGAGATTTCCCGGACTCGACCTTTACGCGGTGGTGAAGGTGTACGTCCCTCTCGTCCATCCCGAGACAGAGAACTACACCGTGTACTACGAAGTGGCGGCAGGCGTGCCCGTGTCGAGCGCCCCGAGTGGAGGCGACATCCCCGGCTGGAGCAGGGTTTCAAACGATTTCGTGCAGTACGGGCCCTATCAAGGATACCTAACCACCTACACGGCCTCGGGTCGCGTGATGCTCTCCTACCAGGGAAAGACGCAGATGCTCTTCGTGAACGAGGGCACCTTCCAGGAGTACCATGTTGATCTGGGGTTCGTTAGAGTCTTCAAGAACTCGAATATAAGCGCCGACTCGTCTCTGTTTCTTGGAGACATAAAGACTATCTGGCTCCCGGCAGTCAACGCCGACGTCTCGTATTCGACTTGGACAAACTTCCTTGGAAGAACCTACGATGGTGCGGTCTTCGTCACCCCGTTCCTACTCGTTGTCTCGTCGATCGGCGTGATGCTGTGGTTACTTGCCGAGACATCGAGGCGGGACGAGCGTCTTGACCGATTTCTGACCCTGTCATCGGTCCAGTCACAGAGCTCCTGGTCGACCCTTTCTCTCCTTCTGGCGAGAGAGAACCACGCCGGGACGCCCCTGGACCTCGCAAGAGATGAAAGGCGAGGGGAGCCTGGCGATGCAGGGGACATCGGGGCCTCGCTCAAGAGCCTGGAACGGCGGCATCTTGTGAGGAGAATCATAGCTGAAGCGGGCTCCGACGCTGTCCTGGTCTGGAAGGCGGTGGTCTAACACGGGTAGAAGGACAGCAGTCCTAGGAGCGGTAATCATCGTGGCCGCCCTCATCTTGATGCTTCCGTCGATCCCCCAGGGACGCGGCCAAGATCCGACCTATCCTTCGGCCCAAGTCTTGGTGACGGTACACGAATCCGTAGCCTACGACCTCTACGGGAGCAGCGTTTCGCAAGCCTATGGTTCCGTGAATGGCACGGTATCTTCCATCGGCTCTAGCACGACCTTCCATATCATCAGCAATATTCGGCCCTATTCCGCTAACCTCACCTATGTAGCAAACGGCAAGACGACCAGCGAGCCCGAGGTCCCATCCTCGGTTACGGCCCAAGTAGCCACGTATCCCTTGACCCTTCCTGCCCACACTACTTCCTTCCGGTTTTCGATCTCAGGGTCGACGACCGGGGTCGAGTTGCTTTGGAGGTACCTCGGAAGTGTGCCGATCATCGAAGTCACGGGCCTAGGTGTGCCAACGAACTATACCACTCACATTGTGATCCCGTCCGGGACTATCCTGTCCCAAGAATACGGACCGAACGGATTATCTCTGCCTCTCTCGTACAAGGCCTCCCCAAGCGGCGAAAGCGGCTATTCTTCGTTCTTGGTTCAGCCGGATGTCAGCCTCGTGGTCCTTCAATCAGACTTGTTCCTGCCCGCGAGCATCGGGGTCACATGCGTGGCGCTCGTAATCATCGCGCTGGCTGCGCTGGGTCTATTCGGCCAGGGGAGGCAGATCCTTCAGAGACTGAGACGCAGTCTGCTCAATTTCGTGTCTACTCTGCATCTCTCCCCACTGCGCAGACTCCGTCCAGGTTTCAGATTCAGGAACCTTTTCCAGCCTCGAAAGCTGCTCGCCCTCTTCCTGCTGTGCGCTCTTCTCATGGCCTCGGCCGCCGCCATCGGAGGGCCAGACCCGAGGCTGAAGGCGTACGTCGTCGCCGACCCTGCCGAGGCGACGATCATACAGAAAAACCTCCAGCAGGTTGTGGGGAACACCCCTATTGTTGTTACTCCCGCTCAGGATTACTCAGATTTTGCCGTAATGTCGAGCGTGGGGCAGTTTGAACTGGCCGTATTCTCGAGCTATCCACCCGCTGGCGTAGGGGAAATTCAAGGATTCGTCGTAGGAGGCTTGGGTAACGTCCCTGTCATAGTGGTTGACAACAGCACAAACTCAGCGCTTGCCAAGCTGATTGAGACCACCTATCCTGGAAAGTTCCTACAAGTCCAGAACGCCAGTGCACTGACTTCTGCAGAGCAGCACGAGCTGGCCAGTCTTCTCGCCGCATCCTCAAGGACAAACCTGTTCGGCCTGAATCTGAGTGTCCGTGACTTCAATGCGCTGGTGGCATTAGAGGCGGTTCTCTCGATTCTACTAGTCTTCATTGGCTTCTGCTACCTTGGGTCACTAGCCTCAGAGTCCTCTTCTCAGACAGATCTGACTCACCTCGTTTCTGTTCTTGGCGCAGGGATTTTCGTGTTCGTCTTCAGCGAGGCCCTTTACGTTACGGTAAGTTCCTTGCTGGCCCTCCCTCTTTCTCTGCACGCAGTCATCTCAGGTGCCCATGACCTCACTGCCGTCGGCCTACTGGGTTTTGGAGGGGGAAGCACGCCCAGGTTGGCTGCCGGGTTTCTAGGGGTCTTGGTCGGTGTGGTAGGTGCACGGGGGAGTCCTCCGATAAAGAAGAGCGACCTTGCATTCGTCCTGGGGATCGGCCTGCTTCTCCTAGCCAATCCTTTCTCGATTGGCCAGTTCGTATTTCAGGGACTCGTTCTCTTCCTCCCGCTAGGGAACATAGCCTTCGGGGCCGCCTACGTCAGCTCATTGTCGCTCAAGGGTTTCATTTACGGGGTCGGCTCGGCGTTGGGAGCGGGTGTTACGCCTACCTATCTGATGTCTGCAGGCAAGATGCTCTTCTTCGCGGGCCTTGTCCCTCTCGCGTATCTGAGGAAGATGGGGAGGACGACTATGGTCATAGCACTACTATTGGTCGCTCTATTCGTGGGAGACGGCGGGGTCCGCATCGGAGAGATGACGCCGGACAAGACCGTCATTGCAATCGTCCCGGGCCTCGTCATAGGTTTCGCGTTTGTGTTTCTCATCCTGGGACTGGCTTCAATCGAGAAGCACGTGAGAGGGGATTGGAGATCCAAAGGCTAGAGCCGGTGATCAGGCAGCTACGTCTGGCCGGGGTCGTGGGGTACTCGCTGCTGGTCATGGCGACGGTTCTTCCTGAGACAATGCACTTTTCGAACGCGGTTGTGGTTCCGTACTACCTCTTCATCCCTGGCTATTCCGTGGCGCTGCTCCTTCTCCAAAGAGGGACTGTCATCGATAGAATCTTCTACTCAGTTGTCTGGAGCATGGTCATCTTTGCGTCTCTCTATTCCATAGAAACAGTGGTGCCTGGGTCCACGGTCATCCCGCTGAACGTCATCATCCCATACCTTACCATAATTGTGTTCGTCTACGATCATCTCCAAGGAAGGTGAAGACGCCGCGACCTTTTGCGATAGGCGCCTTCAACCACCGTCTCAGGAGATTAGCCCTTGAAGATACTTCTCGTCTCTTCCTCGTTCTTCCCCAAGATCGACGGTTCCACGAGGTGCGTCTTTGACCATGCCAGGGGTTTGGCTGCGGAGGGGCACGTCGTCTACCTAATCACCAGAGGAATCGAGGGTGCACGGAGAGCTGAGAACCTCGATGGCATAAGGGTGCGCCGGACTTCCGTGTCTTTCAGGTCCGGGACTCCCCTGAACAAGCTCTGGATGATGCTCGAACAGGTCGTCTCAATCATGGTGCTCAACAGGAGCGTGCGTTTCGACGTGATTCACGCCCACGGATATTCCTCTGGCTTCGCTGCCCTGCTCTGCCGGTACGTGTACCGCGTCCCGCTCGTAATCACGACTCACGGGACCGAACTGCTCTGGCCGAAGCGGCTCTGGTGGAAGAGCGAAGTCGAGGTCAAACTCGGGCTCTTGTTCGAAAGGTTCGTCCTGGAACACTGCGACGTCGTCATTGCCCAGTCCGATGGAGTGAAGCAGTACATGCTGCGCATATACTCTCCTGACCTGGAAGGCAAGATCAGGATAGTGCACACCGGCGTGGACCACAGGAAGTTCCGGCCTCCCGCGCGAGTGATTCCCTCCAGAGTGATTCTGTTCGTTGGGGCCTTGTCTGAGATAAAGGGGGTGGGCGGGCTCATCGACTCCTTCGCTCAGGTTCACAGTGAGATACCGGAATCGAGGCTGGTGCTCGTTGGCGCCGGGCCCAGGGGCGGCTACTACAGGGAGCAAGTGGAAAAGCTGGGACTGAAAGAATCGGTCAGGTTCGAAGGCGCAGTCAGGGACGATGCCAGGCTGGCGCGCCTCTACTCTGATTCGGACATCGTCGTCCTGCCGTCCAACGTCGGCGGACCGATCTCCTGCACCATAATGGAGGGACTGAGCTGCGGGCGTGCCGTCATCTCCACGAACGTGCCCGGTGGGATCCCGGACGTGCTCGATGGAGGCGTCGGCCTTCTCATCGAAAGGGGAGACTGGAACGCGCTCACTGAAGACCTCAGGAGGCTGTTGACCGACGGGAAACTCCTTTCAATGACCGAGACGCGCGCTCGGACCGCAGTGGAAGAGAAGTACACGCTCGATTCGATGATATCAAAACTGACCGAAGTCTACGCAGAGGTCAGCCGCTAGATGAACGAGCAATTCCGCGAGAGCGTCGAAGGCCTTCGCTTTCTTGTGACGGGCGGGGCGGGCTTCATCGGGTCGCACATCGTCAGCGCGCTGCTCGACAACGGAGCGAGGGTGGCGGTCCTTGACGACCTCTCGAACGGCAGGGAGTCGAACCTCCCGAAGGGGAATCCGGGACTGGAGTTGTTCTCAGGAGACCTGAGGACCTTCGGCCTGGACTCGCTCGGGAAGGTGGACGGAGTGTTCAACGAGGCAGCCAGGGCGCTGCTCCCTTCGTTCGAGGACCCGCTTACGGACGTGGCCGTGAACGCTGGCGGGACCGCCAGGGTGCTCGAATACGCTCGGATGTGCGGCGCAAAGGTGGTCCACGCTTCTTCAGGGAGCGTCTACGGCAACCCCGTCCACATCCCGATCTCCGAGGACCACCCCGTGAGGCCAATCTCCCCCTACGGTGTCAGCAAGCTCGCCTCCGAGTACTACTGCCTGATGTACAAGAGCGAGTTCGGAGTGGACGTGACCGTCCTCAGGTACTTCAACGTCTACGGCCCCAGGCAGACGGTCAGCGAGGAGATGGGCGTCATCCCAATCTTCGTAAAGCGCGCACTCGCGGGGCAACCGCTGCGGGTCTTCGGGGACGGCAGGCAGACAAGAGACTTTCTGAACGTGGCGGACGTGGTCAGGGCCAATCTCCTGGCATTCAAGGCCAATGCTTCGGGTTCCATAATGAACATAGGGGGAGGGGGGCGGGAGATCAGCATTCTCGAGCTCGCCAAGAAGGTGGCGGGCTTGTGCGGCTCCATGAGCGAGGTCGTCCATGCCCCTCCAAAGCCAGGAGACATCAGGCGGCTCGCCGCGGACAGCTCGAGGGCTAGAGACCTCATCGGGTACACACCAACGGTCACAATAGACGAAGGGCTGAAGTCGTATATCGAATACGCAAAGCGCTAGTCCCAGGAAGGTCTGCTACCTAGCGCCCGACGTTCCGATCCCGTACCCCAGCGGCGCGGCAGTCCATGTCGCCGAGGTGGCAGCTTCCCTCCGCGAGATCGGTCACGATGTCCACGTCATAGCGAGGAGGAGCAGTAACGAGGAGCCCAAGGTAGAGACCATCGACGGCGTGACGATACACCGAATCAACAGGTTCATCCTGAGACCGGGGGGACGAAGAGCGTCTTCAGGTTCACACGACGCCGTCGCAGGGAGCGTCGTGGGCTCTCTGTACTTCCTCTACCTACGGACCATATTTATGGTCTACGCATCGTTGGTGGCGAGACGCGTGATAGGGCGCTATGATCTGGACGCGATCGTAGAGAGGGAGACCTCGTTCGGAGCCGGCGGCCTCGCCTCACTCCTCACGGGCAAGCCACTGGTCCTGGAGATAGTCGGCCCGCGTTACAGCCGCCTGAGCGTACGCATGAGTTCGAGCATCCTGTACTACACCGAATCCATGCTTCACGACTGGGTGGACAGAAGGAAATGCGTGAAAGTCACGGCTGGCGTGAATCTGGGGCTCTTCAGGCCGGACCCCGACGCCCGAAGACTCATCAGGTCAAAGCTGCACCTCAGTGACGACCCTGTGGTAGGCTATGTCGGCTCTTTCCAGGAATGGCACGGCGTGGACGCCGCCCTGCATGCAGCCTCGCTGTTGAAGGAAAGGGGCACAAGGGTCGCCCTCTTGCTTGTCGGTCCATCCTTCGAACCGTACGTTTCAGTCGCCAAGGCACTAGGCATATCCGAACACTGCACGTTCGTAGGTCCGGTGGGCTACAAGGACGTCCCCGCGTACATCAACGCTTGCGACATACTGGTCGCACCCTACGACCCTTCGAAGGACCCGATGCGCAGGGAATTTGGAATCGGCTCCCCGATCAAGGTGCTGGAATACATGGCCTGCGAAAAGCCGGTGGTTTCGACGTCCGTACCGCCGATCGACTCGATGCTGGGGGGCCCGGAGGCAATCGTGTTGGTGGAACCGGGCGACCCTGCCTCGCTCGCCGACGCCCTTGAAGGGCTGATACTCGACCCTGGGAAGGCTGCGCGAATGGCAAGGAACGGAAACAGGCTGGTGGCCGAAAGGTACTCCTGGACGTCCTTCACCCAGGTCCTCTCGTCCCAGATTGCGGCGGCGTGAGATTATCGCCTCGGGCCAGCTCGTCTCCGTCGTCGTCCCGCTCTACAACGCTGAGAATGACGTCCCGTCGATCCTCGGCGAAGTCGGGAAACAGACCTACCAGAACGTCGAGGTCACAGTAGTCGACGACGGTTCCACGGACCAGACGCTCTCTGTCGCAGCCAAGGAGTGCGGCCAGATGTCCAACGCCAGGGCAGTCGGGACCAATCACGGAGGAGCGTCCCATGCGCGAAACGTCGGGCTCCAGGCCTCTCGTGGTGACACGGTCTTCTTCATGGAAGCGGACTGCACTTATGCCGAGGACTACATCCAGAAGGCCGTCGAGTTGCTGGATGCGCAGCCCGAGATGTCGGCAGTCTGTCTAACGGGCGCCCCTCTCAAGCTGAGGCGCACACTAGCGGTGGAATGCATAGACGTCGAAAACAAAGTCCAGCACAGGCTGCTCAACGAGGGCAAGATCAGACCATTCTACGCCTGGATCTACAGGAAACAGGCCATCTTGAGCGTCGGCGGGTTCGACGAGAAGCTCTTCCAGGGAGAGGACAAGGACCTCTTCCGAAGGTTCGAAGCAGCAGGGTACAAGGTGGGATGGATACCTGGCGTCCACTGGTGGCATAAGCGCGATCAGACGCTGCAGGAGCTAGCGGGCAAGTGGTTCTCAAGGGGAAGGATGCGATTGCTCTACTCGCTCAAGAACAGACTCTTCGGGGAGATAATGCGCACGCTGGCGCCATTGTGGCTCACGATAGTAGGAATCCTGGTCGCGCTCGCGGCGCCTCTGTTAGGGCTAGGAATCATTGTGGTCGTAGGAGCGGCCGTGTTTCTCTATTCTCTCAGGAACGTGTACATCTCCTGGCCCCTGGTCGCCCGAAAGCGAGTGTACCTTGGATATCCGTTATTCGTCCTTGTCAGGAACTTCTCGACGGGACTGGGCTATTCCTGGGCTCTGGTCGCAATCACTGTGAGAAGACTTGAAGGCAAAGAAGTCAGCTGGAACAGCGTTTGAGGCTTGGAGCAATTGACCCGAGGCTCGACGAGGCTGTCAAAGTGAACCCCAGTCTGAGGGTCTGCAGGCTTGTGTCTGACTATCCTGTCGGGGGAGAGCCCACCTACGGGCTGCAGCCAGTCTACTACTATCTCTCACGGGAGCAGGCCAGGATGGGCCACGACGTCCAGGTGATCGCTCCCAAGGTGGGTAGCCAACCGACTCACGAAATCACTGAGGGTGTCGAGATACACAGGGTGATGAAGCCATTCACGTATGGGGCACGTCGCCTACTGAAGAAGCTGACGGACGATGGAAAGGGCTCCGTGGTCCACTCTCATGCCACAGCCGGGTCGTATGCCTTGAGGTCGATCGTCGAGCTGAGTGCTCCGGTCGTGTCTCATGTGCACGGGACGACGCGTTCGGCCTACATGCCTGCGAGCTTGGAGTTCGAAGGCATGAGGCTCGGCTACTCGCCCGTGAAGGTCACGCTGGCGTACATCAGGGAGAAGTTCGCGTGGAGCAGGGCAGACAGGCTAGTGGCAGTCAGCACGGCTGTCAAGGACGACCTAGTCGCAAGGTACAAGGTCCCTGAATCGAAGATTGACGTGGTTCTGAACGGCGCGGACCCTGACCTCTTCAGGCACGTCCTTGATGCGAAGATGCCCGCTCTCCCCGGTCTGGAAGCCAAGCATATCGTGTTGTATGTAGGGCACTTCGGGCTTCGAAAGGGGATCCTGAACCTGATAAGGGCGATGAAGGACGTAACTGCAGAGGTGCAGGACAGCGTGCTCGTGTGCGTCGGAGGCGTCCCTGCCTGGCTTGGAAAGGGAGACTACTGGGCGTTCTTGAAGGGGTTTGCCCAACGGTGTGGGATAGAAGATAAGGTCTTCCTGCTTGACAAGGTCCCGAACGAAGCGTTGCCGGCGTATTATTCTGCCGCGGATGTGTTCGTGCTTCCATCCTACTACGAAGCGTTCGCGAAGGTTGTCATCGAGGCGATGGCGTGCGAGACTCCGGTCGTGGCCACGGGGATGGGCGGGAACCTGGACGCGGTCGGTTCTGATGCCGGGCTCTTGGTGAAGTTCGGCGATACGGGTGGGATCGCCAGGGCGATAATCACACTGCTGCAGGACCCTCAACTTGCCAAGAAAATGGGTGCCAAGGGGAGGGAGCGAGTACTACAGAGCTTCACCTGGCGCGCGGTCGCGACGAGGATTGAAGGGGCGTACGCGAAGGCGCAGGCGGAGAAGGGACGCTGAATTGGCTCCCGGACAACCTCTCACCATTGGCCTGCTAACGCAGGGAACCCTCTACGATGATGTCGTCAAGGAGATGCTCGACCATCAGGGAGTATGCTACGAAACGATCGAAGCGGGCAGTCCGTCTCTAGGGGATTATCCTCTCGTGCTGGTATCCGAGAAATCCGATAGAGCTCTGTCCCAAGAGGGGCTCTGTTCCGTCTCCAAAGATGATGTCATTGCGGCTAGCGACGTAGTCGATTTGAACGGTATCCTCGAATGTCTCTCGGGCCTGGGTAGGGATAAAGGCGACCGCTTTGATCTCCTAGTCAACCAAGAGGAACTCAGGTTATCCGCGGCCTTAAAGAACGGGATGTCGAGAAAGGGCTTGCCATTTGTGGTGAAGCAGCTCTGGCCAGGACAAGCTAAAGCATGCTGCGTACCTACCCACGATTTGGATTGGTTCAGTTACTCCCCGTTCCACAAGGCCGTTTTTCAGGTAAAGTCAGATTTGTCGCGCAAGTCTAAGATTCTAATCAACTCGGCGCTCCGGGGAAGAGACTACGGTTGGAACATCCCGTCCATACTTCAGTTGGAAAGGAAGTATGGAGCTAGATCCACTTTCCTTTTCCAAACAGATTACGGAGAGAAGAACTCCTTTGTAGAGCCCAGCCTGAAGCTACTGAAGGCAGAGGGCTGCGAGATCGGATTGCACGCTGCGCATTCATCACATGAGAGCGAGGACGCTCTTAGGTCTGAGCTCAAAGCATTCAATTCGAGGACGGGCTTCTCCCCGCATGGAATTCGCTATCACATCCTCAAGTTCAAAGTCCCAGACTCCTGGTTGATGCAGTCATCTTTGGGCCTCCTTTACGATGCCACATTCTCGTACACAGACTTCTTCGGTTTTAGGGGAGGTATCTGTTTTCCGTATCACCCTTTCGCCGATAGGCGACTCGCGGTGACTGAGCTTCCGACGAGCTTCATGGACTGGACGGCGCTCAAGAGGAAAGTCAGAGGCGGTAGAATGCGGAATTTGCTTGGGGACCTGATGAACAAGACCGTGGGGTATCATGGGGTCGTTGTCGTCAATTTCCATAACACCTACCTCAACAAGGACACCTTCCCGGACGTCTTAGAAGCTTATGAATGGCTTCTTAGCGAAGCTTCCAAGAATGGATACTGGATGGCTACGGCGCAACAATGCGTGGAATGGTGGAACTACAGGGCCTCATGCAAGCCGCAAGTGCAACTCGAGGAAGGAAAGACCATCAGAGCAAAGACTCAGATTCCTCTGGTCGTCGAAGGCGAAGATCAGGGCTTCACGCTGAGCGCAGCTGGTTGAAGAATCGCATGCAGAGCGAGCGGCTGCAGAACACGAAACGGATTACATCGGTCATCTTCCTGACTTATCACTTCCCTCCAGAGATAGGAGGAATCCAGACGAGGATCTCGAAATATGTAGAGAACCTCGCCAAGAGAAGCATTCGTGTGAAGGTTCTTGTGGTTGGGCACAATCCAATCGTAACGGCACGGTTTCAGGGCTCGGAAGTGGTCGCCTGTCTAGGAGGTGTGACCCATTTTCCCAGGAGTGCCTTCTTGGTGACCAGATGCGTCATTCGTTCCAAGGCAGACGTTGTCCATGTGTTCACGGGGGCGTCAACGCTACTCGGAGTCTATGCCCTAGCTCTCGGGAGAGTGACGCACACGAAGTGTGTTGTGAGTTTCTTCGGAAGGGAGGACTTCGTTTTTCCTAACCTCGGGTCTGGAATACTATTTCGCTTATCGACGAATCTAGCTGGATCTATCGACGTGAATTCATCAGCGACCGGAGCATCTCTTCCTAAGAAATTCAAGACTAAGACTCACGTTCTCCTTGGAGCCGCAGAGGAGCCTAGGAATTCTTCTCTCGCGCAGGAACGGCGCTATCAAGACGAGGCCACCGTCCTGCTCTTTGTAGGCCGGCTTGTTGAAAGAAAAGGGGTCGACGACCTTCTCCGGGCGTTTGCAATCGTAAGGTCTCGTTTCCCTCGAGCTCGACTGTCTATCGTTGGCGACGGTCCCCAAAAAAAGGACCTGGTGAAGCTGACCGAGCAGCTGCAGCTCTCAGACTCTGTGGATTTCAGAGGCACACGCGTGGGGGCTGAACTTGACCAAGAGTACGCACGATGCGCTGCATTCGTCCTTCCCTCGAAGGATGTCGCTACCGACACAGCCAGTGAAGGACTGGGGCTTGCGCTGATAGAGGCGTCAATGCATGCGAAACCCCTTATCGGAACGCGTCATGGGGGAATAATTGAGATAGTGAAGCAGGGCGAGAACGGTATTCTCGTTCCTCCAGGGGACCCCACCTCTCTGGCAGAGGCAATGACGGAAATTCTGGCAAACGAGGATCAAGCTCGAGAAATGGGAAGAAGGGGATTCCAGATGGCCAAGTCTCGTTTCAGCTGGGAGAGGGCGACCAATGTGCTACTGGAGACATACGCCTGACATGACAGACAAACTGAATCTGGTCTTCTGCAATAAGGTTGAGAATCTAGCTGAGTTAGCCACGACCAACTTTGCAACAGGTAAGCGCTAGCTTGGAAGTCCCAACTGGAAAACAGAGGCGAATGACCAATGTCACTCTGCCGATGAAAGTCCTGGTGCTCTCGGTTGGAACGTTGTTAATGCTGACACCTCTAGTTCAGGCACTTGGACAGACTTCAGGCACGGTCCCGCAAGTAGAGGGGGTGCCTTATTCAGACTACGGGCTCTCAGCCCTCAGTTCTGGCGACGGGATTACTGCGAACACGCTAGGCTCGTCTACTGGTAACAACTTGACGGTCGCAGGCCTCGAGGGTTACATCGAACACAACCTGGCTCCCTATGACATCCGACAGGTCCTCCTCGATATCGGGTGGCAGAATTACGCTGCGGGAACCATCCCGAGAGAGGACTGGGTGAACAACTGGCTAACTGCCTGCGACGTGATGGGGATTCAGAACGTAATCTACGTGGGACAGCTGACTACCGATGGGGTAGGTTCACCTTGGATAATGAGTGTTATCTCGATGGACCCGAGTGCCCAAACATATTCTTCGAAGGGATCCGCAGTTGCATTCATATCATACGATAGTCCCGACGTTTTGGTCTTCTTGGAGAAGGACCTATCGACGTTATACTCTTACTACGGGTCGTATCCTAGCTGGATTGGAATTGGCACCGGCTCCTCGGCCAACGACCCCTACTACACATCGGGGCACCTGTTCCCCGGTCTGGGGTACTCTAACCTGTCTATTTCCAGCTTCGTGAACTCAGAGTATTATTCGTCCGACGTAAATGCGACAGCCATCCTCCCCAACGGTCAGACGAACCCTCTATGGGCGTCTTACGGAAACGTTCAGCCCTCGGTTTTGCTCTCTTCGGGTCTATGGATCACTTCTTCGGCTGCGAATGTCTACGGGAACGGCTCTCTTTCCAACTTTGTCGAGATGCGGTTCAAGCTCCCGGTCAACGCAAGCTCATTTGGCGTTTCTTGGTATGGGAACAAGGTTGGCAGCCCGGGTCCGATGGTCGTTAAGCTCAATGCCGACGCCAACGGGTCTCTGGACTCTTCGAGACAACTGGCCGTCTATGAGGTTAGCGCGTCGTCATTCACTAACGGAACAGGTTGGCAGTCCGACCCTAGCGTTGAGATCAATATGACTTCAGGATACTACTGGGTGACTTTCTCGAGCCCGAGTAGCAGCAGTGAAGACTACTATCAAGTATTCATCAAGAATAGTCTCATCAACGACGGTATCGCCTACGCTCAGGAGAGTTACGTGGGGCCAGGGTTCCAGCATGGCTCGACCATTCTTTGGCTGAAGGACAATTTGGGACGGACCATGAGCTTGTATCCGTATCAGCAGGCCATAGTCAGTAACCCTGATACTCAGGAATTTGTTGCCACGAACTCGTTTTCGTTTAGTACTATCTTTCTGTTTCTGGTCGATCGAATCTACAACCCTACTAACGGAACGATTACGTTGACGGACATGTCCGAGGGCGGCAAGACCCTTGCCACGGGCATTCTGAGTCAACAGTTAGTTCACGGGCTTGAGGGCTGGGTTCCGATTAGCCTCAACGCGACCATCACGACCATTCCTGGGCATGTCTACGTCATGTCCATCACGGAGCCCAATGGGGGATACTCGTGGACGGTCGTCGTGAGGGGCGAGAGCACAGACCCATCATCTGCAGGCTTTCAGGGACAAAGCTCCTATTGGCTCTTCCAACTGGCGAATCTCAATTGGGTCCAGGGCCACCTTGATTTCATCGACATGACCACGAACGGGATGGATGCCGTGACATCTGGCTACATGGACGCTGTGCGATTCATGCCGTCAAGTAACGAGATTCTAGAATCTGTCTCGATTCTTATGGCGAGCAATAGTCAGTCAGGAAACTACACGTCGGGAACACTTTCAGTCTCGATTTGGTACAGTGACCCGTCGGGTTTGACCCCTTCCACGCCACTTCCCCGGCAGGTTACGATACCAGCCAGAGAGATTCCCGCCAACGGGTTTTTGAGGGCTACGGGGTTCAATCAATCAGTGATCGGTGGGAGATATTACTGGATAGTCTTCTCTGCCAACTCCAACGAGTCTTTCAGCATGAGCCGCCTCACCAGCACCTACGCATTTGACGTTCTGGTGTCCAAGGACGGCGGTGCCGAGTGGCAAGAGCCCCGCGAAGGTCCGACCGAATTCGCTTTTGTTGTCTCCCTCTCGAATCAGGAGGTAGGGAACTTCATTTCAGGGAAGCCGAGTATCCAGATTGGAGCATCGGGCTATTTCGCAGAACCATTCTATTCCGACGAGACGGCCCAGGTCACCGGTGTCTACTTGGGAGAGCTCACAGCCGGGCCTCTGCTTTCCGTATCCATCAACCCAGACGCTGGGGCTGGCCACCCCTCTCTCTCGCCAATTGCTTCAGGCGTCTTCAATACGATTAATGTCACGCTCGCCGGGCCACAATTCGTTCAACTCACGTCGGTGGCCAGCCTGAAAGCGGGCCAAGAATACTGGCTTGTAATCCACCCGCTCCAAGGAAGCTACAAACTCTCCCCGCTCGTCTATCTCCCGGGTGCTCCGAATGCCCCTTCGAACCTGCCCTCAGTCGTCTCAGAGGATGGCGGTTTGACGTGGGAGAAGACAAGTAATAGCACGAGCATGCTGACATACCAACTCGCCTCGCCGGCGGTGGAAGTGCCCCAGTCCAACACTTCAACGCTAGCAAATTACCTCTCGACTTATCAAAGTCCATCGGTATTGGAGGGCCCGATTCATGGATGGACCGGGTACATTGCGTCGTCCGAATTGTCAATGTTCGGCCAAGTCACTCGGTGGCTGGGCAATGAGACCGGCAGAGACTTCCTCTTTTTTGGCCACGGGCAACCAAATGTGCTGAACCAGCTCGCGGTGAAGAATCAGATCCTACTTACTGCTAGCGCTTCGGGCGGTTCCTGTTCCGCCCTCGCGAATGAACTGACGGCCGAGATGCCCATCGCGAATGCTCAGTACTACAACGTGGCTGACAGCAATCTCCTCGCTGGGTGCGAAGGAACAAGCCTTGAATCCATCTTGCAACAGCTGGGATACATGCTAGGGACAGGGCAAGACTATGGCCACAGCTCCGAGACGAAGGTGTTGGTTGTGGGTGATACGGTATCGGAGAACCTTACACGATACCTCTCTGTCGCCTACAACGCGACATATTCTCAACTGAGCCTGGACCCTGATCTGAGGGACCAAGGGAATCTCTCTGGGTATGGTGTCATAGTCTGGGCATCGAACGAGAACCCTTTCCTCTCTACGTTGAATTCTAGGCTGACGAAATATGTGAAAGCAGGAGGTATGCTCGTTCTTACTCAATTCGGGGGAAACAACAGTGCCCTTTCTTCGCTTTCTGCGTCTCTACCATACAGTAACTCTAGCCTTCCAGTGCCGGGCACTGCATACTTGATGGCCCTTGTGGCCCATACTTCATACACAGACCTGTCGGTGAACGCTTCCTCGAGCGAGATACGAGGAGACTCTCCTGACGTCTCGATAACTATACACACATACGGTGACGGAACTCTCTACACTGTCTGGTTCTCAGCAGCACAGGCGAATCAAGTGTCAGAGCCCGTGGTCCTGCTCTCTAATATTATCGCGGAGTCGGACCGCTTCCCCGACCCGTTCTGGTACGGAGTTGGCTCCTCACTACCAGATTCCAGTGTGGAATACAGTGTAAGTAGGACGGGAAGCGGTCCGATTCTTGTATGGGTAGCGAACACAGGGGGGGAGAACGTCACATTTTCCTTGAACCTGAACGGGTCCTACTATGGTGTAAGTTCCAGCTGGAAGGCGCTGAATTTGAACGACATGAGTGTGATGGCGGGGTCGGGCTCTGACCTCGTGGTCGGAGGGAATCTGGCGGCTAAGAGCTGGCTGCCCACTTTCATCGTCCGCGATTCCTCAGCGGCGCTCATCGATTACGCCAACGTCCAGGTCAACGGACAATTCGTCTACCCAAATCAGTCCTTCTATAGGCTTGCCGGAGTGAGAGGGCAAGACGCGCTGCTGCTCCTCGCTTCGAACACAACCGCAGCTCAGCTTCTAGTAAACGACAACCTGTCGCTCCCCAACCTGCAATCAGTGGATGTCTTCGCAAAAGCCTCCAGCGGATGGGTGTACTACAACGACAGCGGCACCCTCATGGTAAAGTTCGCGACAAACGGCGCGAGCACCTTGCGTCTTCTGGCTTACACAGGACCAAGCAAAGGGCAAGTCGTGCTCCCAACATCGACGCTGCTCACCGTCATTGTCGTTCTGGTCTGCTCTGAAATTATCGTCTTTGCCCTTACAGTCTTCACGCGGCAGCGAAAGCAAGTGCTGAGATGAGAACCAGGGATCGACTGGGAGAGGGCAACGAGCGCTTCGTTCACTCTCTCGAGGAGCTGGGTTCGGTAGGCATCACCATAAGGGATTCCCACATTTACAGAGGGAAGCTTAGGCCAGGACTCCGGGATTCTCGGGAAACACTCTGCGGCAAGTTCCTGCCCTTTTCTCGTTTGCGAAGCACAGACGGACAGTATGATCTTATCAAAGAATCCAAGATCGAGCACGGGTCGCGCCCTGATTCTTACCAACCATTGCGGTTCTCCCCGCGCCTCACGAGCTTGCCAGTTCAATTACGTGCCATCTCGGAACGATTGTGAATTGCCATGAAGGTGGCGTTCCTGACGGGCTCCACTCATGGAATTCCGAGGCTCGGCGGAGAGGCGCGTACCTATCATCTGGCGAAATTCCTGGCGTCAAGTGGTGTCGATGTCGGCCTCTTCGGGAGCAGGTTTGAAGAAGAGCTGATTGGCTCTCGTATGTCGCAGTTTCAGTCTTTTCGAAGTTGGTCTGGCGGCGATTGGTATCCGGTCTCTATGAAGAGCTCACCTGCATTGTTGAGGAACATTCCTCCGTTGATTCGCCTAAGTCAAGTCTGGAAAAGCTACGATGTGATTATCTCGGAACTGGGGTCCGCGTGGCAGGCTTTGTGCTCTAAGCAGATTAGCCACCTGCCGACGGTGCTCGACGAACACAATGTTGAGTGGCACCTGATGCGCCAGCAAGAAACTTCGACAGGCAAGCCGTATCCGTGGAGGAGGTTACGAGTTTACGAGAAGATCTGTCATAGAGCGTTTGACCATGTCTTGGTGGTTTCGGCGTTCGATAAAACAATCTTCGAAGCTAGTGGAACGCCAAGTCGGAAGATGACAGTTGTTCCTAACGGGGTCGACACCGCTGCATTTAGAGAGGATGCAGAACTTCGGCAGACGATAAGAGACAAGTACCGGCTGGAACAGAACGAGCCACTTGTCATGTACATGGGAAGTATGAAGTTCTTCCCGAACATTGACGCTGTTGGAACTCTCTTGGCTAGAATATATCCAAAGGCCCGAGCCTTAATTCCTAATCTGAAGCTGATGCTCACAGGCCCAGGAACTGAGGGCTTGGCTAGCTCAAGTCGCTACGAAGTAATTCTAACAGGGGTAGTTGATCGCGCTTCTCTGCCGTCTTACATCAACGCCGCCGATGTTTGTTTGGCGCCTTTGAGGTTCGGGTCGGGAACTAGGTTCAAGATCCTGGAATGGATGGCCTGTGGAAAAGCCGTGATCGCCACAGACAAGGCCGCGGAAGGAATCGAAGTGACGCATGGTGATGATGTCATTCTGGAGAACGATGTCGAAAGATATCCAGCTTGGATCTCCGACTTGTGTCGCGATCATGGTCTTAGGACCAGGCTTGGTAGGAATGCCCGCAATCTCGTGGAGAAGAAGTACGCGTGGGAAAAATGCATGGCCCCGTTGGGAGAATTGCTGAGAAGATTGTAGGCGAATCGACCCACGCGTTCATAGCTTCGGTCAATTACTGGCCAAACCAGCCAAAGAGGGCGACTCGACCTTACGACGACACTCAGTCGAGGCCGCCGGGGAACTTTGACAAATAGAGTACCTATTGGTCTTCCTTAACGGCTAAAAACACTGGTGTTCGTAGAAGAGCCTAAGTGCGTCGCTCCAAACCTCTCTTCAACCTGAATGTGGACGGCCGAAAGGAATTCTCGGTCGGATGAGTTTGAGACTACCTAGTGAATTCCATGGCCTGGCCTTGGGCTGAGTTTACAAATGATCCAAAATAGCCTCATTACCATTGAGCTGCACCATAGCAAATGAATGAATCACCCGAAGGTTCCGATACTTCCAAGCGTAGCCTAGAATTCGGAAAGATGACAGCGGAGGGCAC
>Ga0181527_1000287_pt1 | contig 59440 bp, 55 predicted proteins | sample PEATcosm2014_Bin_30_FD_119762 | JGI IMG/M metagenome (GOLD analysis project Ga0181527, IMG submission 119762) | Peatland microbial communities from MTU Mesocosm Facility, Houghton, MI, USA - PEATcosm2014_Bin06_60_metaG | ecosystem: Environmental > Terrestrial > Soil > Wetlands > Peat | place...
ACCTCGCGCTCGTAGATGTGACCGTTGACCTCAACTGACATCCACATCACCGCACCTCCTCGAGCAACCTGCGGACGAAGACCTCGATCATGTACTCCCGGTACTCCTTGCTGCACCGCAGGTCGCTGATGGGACGAATCGCCTCGCGCGCCGCGGCCACGACCGTGTCTGGCGGGTCTTGGTCGGTGAGCCCCTCTATGAGCAGCGGAGTGGGGGCGGCCGAGCCGATCCCCACCCGCACGTCGCCGTCCTTGTTCGTGACGGCGACGCTGACCAAGGCGAGGTCGTGGCCGTCGATCCGCTTCAGCTTGCGGTACGACCCGCGGGACCCGGCCGTCCCGGGAGGGACGATGATGGCCTCGACGATCTCGTCATGGCTCAGCACTGTCCGCTTCACCCCGGTGAAGAAGTCCTTGAGGGGCACCTCGCGCCGGCCTCGCTGGGAATCGATCTGGACCCGAGCGCCCAGGCAGAGAAGCCCGGGGGCCATGTCCGCACCGGGAGATGCGTGGACGATGTTGCCTATCACGGTGGCCCGATTACGGAGCTGATGGGAGGCGATCGTCAGCGCGCAGTCAGCGAGCAACGGGTAACGATCGCGGACCTGGGCATCGTGGAGAACATCGTTGACTGTCGTCGCGGGCCCGATTATCAGCCCCTCGGACCGGCTCCACGCGAGATCCGAGAATCCTTCGACCTTCTTGAGGTTGATCACGAGCTCGGGCCGGACGAGGCCACTGCGGATGTCGACGAGCAGGTCGGTGCCGCCCGCCAGGATTTTCGCGCCCTCCCCGTGGGTGGCCAGCAGGCCGAACAGCTCCACCCGTGAGGCAGGCGCACGGTACTTGAAGATGTCATTCATGACGGCTCTTTCATCCCGAGCGCCCCGGGCGCTCCTCGCGGCTCGGCTCGCCGGGCAAGGGCCCGCACCGCGTCAACGAACACGGACATCGGCGGGACGACAAGGCCAGCTCCTACCTGGCCCACGCCCGGTTCGCGGCCGGCGATCCCGGTGTTGACGGCGGGCAGCACGCCGCTTCTCACCACGAGCGTCGCGTCAATCCCTGTCGGTGTGCCGCGGAAGGCGAGTATTGGCACCTTGTAGAAGGGATGCTCGGCCAGGGTGATCTCATACATCCGTAGGGTGTTCTCCAGCGCGTCGGACACCTCGCCGCCCACGAAGAGCACGATGGCCGGCGCCGCGGCCATGGCGAAACCCCCGGTCCCGGTCGTCTCGGTGATCGTCGAGTCACCGATGTCGAGGCCGGCGTCCTCGGGCCCGAACCCTGCGAAATACAGCCCTTTCACCGGAGGTGCGGGAGCCGTGAACCACTCGTTCCCGGTCCCAGAGACCTGGATGCCGAACTCGGTCCCGTTGCGGGCCATCGCCACCACCATGGTGGATCCCGGGATGTCGCGGCCGGCGTCGGCGGCAACCTTGCCGGCCGGCATGGAGAGGTTGAGGAAGAAATGGTCGTTGCCGTTGATGAACCGGAACGCCGCCACGATGTCCTCGCTGCGAGCGCCGCTCTCGAGCATGTCGGGCGTGATCTCCCGCAACAACAGCGAGGTGGCGGCACGGTTGCGGTTGTGGCACTCGTCTCCCATCTGGAGAGCTTGGGCGATGAGGCTGCGCACGTCAACGGGTCCCCGTCGGCGGAGGGTTGCGCCCAGCAAGGGACCGAGCACCCGCTCCAACCAGCGAAGGCGGTCGATGACCTCGGACGAGTACGCCCCGTACCGCAGGACCTTCCCGAGACCCTCGTTCAAGGTGCAGTACGCCCGCCGGCCATTCTCCCCGTCCTCGAGCACCGACACCGGCATCGACGCGCTGACCACGCCCGCCATCGGGCCCACCGCCGAGCGCGAATGGCAGGGCTCGAGCGATATGCCACCTCGAGCGGCGATCCGCCCGGCCTCCTCGAAGTTCTCGGCGAGTCCCTCGTAGATCATGGCGCCGGTCAACGCCCCACGTATCGGACCTGACGCGTCGGCCCAGGCGACCGGTGGTCCGGCGTGCAGGAACTCACGCGGCCCGAGGCCCAGCGCCTCCCGGGCAGGGAGCACGTCCACCCACATTGGACTGGCGGCAGTCAGCCTCCGGATCGACTCGGCGGTGGCCGCATGTGTCCGCTCGTCGGCGGCAATGGCCGCCAAGTCAGCCTCGCTGCCCGGTACGGGCGGAGCCCACTGCACCTGACGCGGGGTGGCAACCTGCGCCGTGAGCGCATCGGCGAACAGTGACGCGCCGACTGTGACCACCGCGGGCGATTCGTCAAGCTGGATCATCGGCCTGCTCCCTCGATGAGATCGACCGCTGCCCGCGCGGCAACAGCGTTGGACAGGTGAACGCTTGCGCCAGCTGCGGCCAACAGCTCGGCGGTGGCGTCGCGGCCTTGCGGATCGGAGCGCGAACCGACGAGCGAGACGACGACGGCAAGGTCGCGGCCGCCGCGCTGGGCGCTGTCGCGGGCGGCAGCAATGGCCGGGGCGAGCTCGTTGGCCGGGCCCGGATGGGCTCCATAACCGAGGACCACGTCAAGCAGGAGAACTGCACAGGCAGGATCGGAACCCTCTTGCGCGATCCGTTCGAGGCGCAGCGATTGGTCGATCATCGGATGTGGCCTTCCCGCAGTCAGCCGGTCGTCGCCGAAGTCGATCATGAGATGGCCCGGCGCCCGCAAGTCCGCACCGAGCGCCCACGCCGCTTGAAGAGGCGTGTTGGACGCGATCGGCCCCAAGTGCTCTGCGGCGATCGCCATGGCCTCGTCGCAGAGAGTCCCTCCAGAGAACAGGCCGCGGATGAAGCCGGGCCGGGGAGCCCGCTCATAGGGCGCCGGCCATTCCGGCGGCGCGGTCGCAGACCTGCCGAGCGCCACGAGGATCTGTGCTGTGGCGGCGGTGAGGTCGCCTTGTCCCATGCCGACGAATGCCACCAGCGACGGAGTGCTCAGCTGCCCGGCCGCGGCGCGCACCCTCTCGGCGACCTTGGGGTCGGGCGGCTTCGACAGTACGACGACGAACTCCGTGGCCGGGTGCTCATCGAGCGCCTTCATGGCAGCGAGCGTCGAACGGCCGCCGACAGCGGCGGACAGATCGCGTCCACCCACGCCGAGAACGGCTGTGACGCCGACGCCGTCTGCGTCGAGCAGGCAGGTGACTTCCTGCGCACCGGTTCCCGAGGCAGCCACGATGCCGACCGGGCCCGGACGCAGCGCATTGGCGAAGCCAAGGCCGAGGCCGCCTACCACCGCAGTCCCGCAGTCGGGACCCATGACCAGCACGTCGTGCCTCGTCGCCTCGTCCTTGAGCGCAATCTCCTGCTCGAGAGGCACGTTGTCGGAGAACAGCATCACCGAGACGCCGGCCTGAATGGCATCCATCGCCTCCACGAAGGCGTGTTGACCCGGCACCGAGATCAGCGTCAGCGTGCCGCCGTGGCGAAGCGCGGACGCAAGGGTCCGGGGAGCAGGGGGCGGTCCGAACCCATCGGCCTGTGACGTCGGGGCTGGTGCCAGTCGCCGCTCCAGCTCAGCCGTCGCCGCATCGAAAGCATCGTCCTCGGCCCGGACCGCGACGAGCAGATCATTTGGGGACGCTCCCTCCACCGCTGCCGGGTCAAATCCCAGCCGCTCGTAGATTTCGACATTGAGCGGCGTGGCCATGGCCACGATCGCGGCAGTGACGCCGCGACATGCGGCGACGGCCTGGCTCACCTGCATCAGGACCACCGAGTCGCGGTACATGCCCCGTCTCAGCTCGACCCGTGTACTCATCGCGGGCTCCTCGTGCTCGTGGTGACGCCGCTGGTCGAACGGGACGTCCTCTCCAACGTGGATCCAGCGAGGATACCTGCCATCCCGGCGCACAAGTCATGGCCGGAGGTCGCCCCGACACTGAACAGCTCTGCGGCGGCCGACCTGAGCCGAACCAACGACCCACCGGTCGCCAGCACCGTGAGCACGACCGCTGCCTGCGGTATCACCTGTCCTTTGCCCGCCGCGACCAGCAGAGCGGCCGACAGGGCTGTGGTGTGCGTGCAAGCGCGTGCGTCGATGGCATCTCTGGCCCGCTCCTGGAGCCGACCACTGAGCGCCAGCACCGCCAGCGCCCCGGCCACGACGTCGTCTGCGGCAGGGGTTAGGCCCGGGCCCAACCCGATCACCTCCAGCGCCGCCCCGACATCTCCGGCCGCCAGGGCAACGGCCACGCCCAGCGCATCGGCGATTGGCAGCCCGAACGAGGAATCTGGCTGCTCTCGGAGCACTTCGAGGAGCTTCGTTCCATGCCGGAACAGATCGTCGGCACCCAGATGCGGACGCGGCTCCCACCAACGCACAGGCCGCCAAACTTGGTCGCCGGCAACGATCGAGCCGTCGCCGATCCGAACGGTGCTCCCGGTTCCAGGCAGCTTCCCCGTTGCCACGCTGACACCTATGGGCAGGCGAACAGCGTCTTGGGTCAACAGCGCAATCACCGGTGTGCTCGACCCGGGTTCCGGCACGCTGAGGTAGGACGCGACCCTGGTGGAGGCGAGGACGATGGTGTCCTGGCTCCGACCGCAGAGCAACTCGCCGACAGCGGTGCTCGCCCATGCTGGCGATGGCTGTGGCTGCGACATCATTTCTCCAGTCCGAAACGAACAGCCGGGCCCACCGGGCCCGACTGTCTTCGCGGCTAGGTCTATCCCAGGTCCACGATCGCCACCACAGGGCCACCGCCCGCCGGGCCCTGATGCGCGGCCGACACCGACACGAAGATGGCAGGGTCTCCGCACACCGCAGCCGCCACGCCACCGACGCACGCTTTGATCTGCCGGTGCCAATGGACATCGGAGTCGTCGAGCATGATGTTGCGCTTGCCGCGAACATGACCGGAGGGGTCGGCTTCGCACTTGAGGAACAAGTTGACAAGCCGCCCCTTCAGGTGGCGCGGATGGGGGCAGTCGGCGGGGAGGTCGTCGAGGCCAGCGTTGCGGATGGCCTGCCAGACCCCGTCGATGTCAAGAGCGTCTTCCATGATCGCGTGGCCGATCCGGTACCGGCCGCCGATCCCCCGGACATTGCCGGCCAGGACGATCTGTGCCCTGTCCAACTCCACTCCGGAGGAGCACGACGCCACCGACGAGTAGAGGGAACGGTCGTTCATCACCTGGTCGTCTGTCGGCATCTCGATCTCACCCAGCGCCACGGCGATCCCGAGCCCCGCCGTCCCGTTGGACAGGTCCATCGACTCCAGGGTGTCCTCGGTCCACACCTTGTGCCCTCGCCGCCTGGCGTCGTTGATGGTGTCGAGGACGAGCAGTGGCGTCTTGGTCTGGACGTAGTGCACGTCCGCTGGATCGGTGATACCGGCCGATTCCATGGCTTTGCGCACCCCGCCGGCGACCTTCTCGATCATCGCGGTCCGGCCGATCTCCTCGGGCAGTATCGGGTCGCTCATGGCGACGCCGACCGAGAGCCGAGGCTCATCGGTAACCGGCGCGCTCTCCGCGGGAACCTTTGCGAAGATCGTGGCGTGAGGGCTGAGCACCCCGTCGGTGCCGCCCGACCATGCGAGCGGGATCTGCCTGACCTGCTCCCAGCTGCGGGTCCCCTTGGCCACCAGGACCTCGCGGAACGCGCGATCGGCGAGGAGCCGCGTGTAGTCGTTGACACCCCCATTGCCCTCGGTCTTCCCGACGACACCGACCACGTCATCGGCCCGGAAGACGCCCTCGTCGATCAGCTCCTCCAACCCTGACGCGTCGGTCACCTTCTGAAGAAGAACCTTCCTGACTTCGATGGGCTGCAACATGTTGTTCGAAACTCCTTTTTCGTCTATTGCCCTGGATGTAGACCCAGGCGTCGGTAGCGTTGGTATCTGGCGGCCAGGCGCTCCGCCTTTTCCCAGTGGATTAGGGATGTCAGCTCGTACTCGAGGGCTCTGCTGAGCCGCGTGAGGAATTCCCGTGGCTCTTCGGCAGCGTCCGGTCGCTCGGGCACGATCCGGTCGACGATGCCTGCGGCAGCGAGGTCGATCGACCGCACGCCCTGGGCTGCGGCGAGCGCGGGGGCGCGGTCGACGGTCCGGTACAGGATCTCCGACGCGCCCTCCGGGGACAGTGGCGCCACCCACCCGTGCTGGGCAGCCACGACTCGGTCGGCAGGCAGTAAGGCAAGCGCGCCTCCGCCTGCTCCCTCTCCGAGCAGCAGGCACACCGTGGGCACCGGCAGCGTCACCATGTCGGCCAGGCATCGGGCGATCTCCCCGGCGAGGCCGCCTTCCTCGGCCTCTTTGGAGAGGGCTGCACCAGGGGTGTCGATGATCGTGAGCAGCGGGAGCCCGATCTCGGCTGCCAGGCTCATCCCCCGCCGCGCCTCGCGAAGGCTGTCGGGCCCGAGCGGGCGTCCCTCTCGGGGGAAGAGGCGGTCCTGTCCTACGACCACGCAGGGCGCCAACCCGAACTTGGCCATGGCCAAGATGAGACCGCCGCTGCGCTCGCCCTCCTGGGTTCCGCTCAAGATCGTGACCGAGTGCGAAGCAGCGCGCAGAAGTTCCTCCACTCCGGGGCGTTCGGGCCGACGGGTGTGCTCGATCGACTGCCACGCAGGGACGTCGTCGATCCGCTCCTCGGGCGGGGCCTTCGCGGCGGGAACCTGGCCAGTTGCGGTGCACATCACGTCGAGCGCCCTGGCCACTATTTCCGCGAGGTCCGCAGGTACGAGCACGGCGTCGACGAGGCCCAAGCGATAGAGGTTCTCGGCCACTTGGACCCCTTCGGGGAAGGACTTTCCGTAGAGCGCCTCGTAAACCCGCGGCCCGAGGAACCCGATCAGCGCTCCCGGCTGTGCTCCGGTCAGTTGCCCGAGAGATCCCCACGAAGCGAACACCCCACCGGTGGTCGGATGGCGGAGGTACACAAGATAGGGAAGACCGGCCCTGCGATGCTGCATGAGCGCCTGGACAATCTTGACCATCTGCAGGAAGGCGACGGTCCCCTCTTGCATGCGCGTGCCGCCCGACACCGGTGAGGCCACAAGCGGAAGCTGTTCCGCCGTGGCCCGCTCAATCGCCAGAGTGAGCCGTTCGGCCGCCGCGACCCCGATCGTGCCGCCCAAGAAGGCGAACTCGCAAGCAACCACGCAGACACGACGACCGAGGATCGTCCCTTCCCCGGTGACCACGGCCTCGTCCTCGCCGGAGCTCTGGCGGGCTTCGGTCAACTGGTCCAGGTACTCCGACCCGGCCGGCACATCCACAAGGACGGTGTCCCAGCTACGCCAGCTGTCCGGATCGAGGACCTCGGAGAAGAGCTCGCGGGCACCGATCCGCCGCCTGGCGGGAGGGCCTGCAGATCGTGCATAACTGCCACGAACCACCTCCGCTATCTCACGCTCGATCGTCACGTCGGGTTCTGTCGCGTGCTTGGGTTCACGCCCGGGTGGCTGTTCCACAGCCACGACTACACGGTCACGTCTTGTGGGATCCGCAACTGCTCGTTCGCTTTGACGATGTCCGCCGGGACCTCGAACATCAGGTCGGCTCCGACCATCTGGCGGACGTAGTCCTTGACGACCGCATCCCAGTACTTCTTCGTGACGTAGTACACCCGTGCCCCTCCCAGCTCATGCTGGTACTCGGGCCAAGGATAGGAGGGCTGAGCCATCCCGAGCCCCCAGCGGTGCCACCCGTTGTAGCTCTCGTACGTCGCCCAGAACTCCTTGTTGCCGAGGATCTCGAAGGCGTAGTACGTCTTGACGTAGTACATGATCGCGCCGATGCGCCCGCCACGGGCCAGCGCCATCGTGTGCAAGCTGATGTTGATGTCCTCATTCATCAGGCGGCCATTCGCGAATCCCACCCATTCGCCGTCGACGAGCCCGAGAAGCGTGTAGGGATCCTTCAGCCTCTTGCGGTACCACCCGGCAATCTCGGCATGGACGCGGGCTCCGACCACGTCGTAGAAGTCGTGCTCCTGCTCCATGACGCGCTTCATATATCCCATCATCGCCGGAGCTTCCTCGAGGGTCGCCTCACGGATGTACATCGTGCGGCCGTCCTTGAGGGTGATGGTGGCGCCAGGCCAAGACGGAACGTCCATCGGCGGCGCCTGCAGCAGCGGCTCGATCTCTCGCACGTTCAGAGTGATTTCGTCTTGCGAAACCACAGTAGGTGGTTCAAGCAACATGGTGTCTCCGTCTCTCCTTTGATGCTTTCAAGTCTGATCTCGACGTTAGGACGATGCCCACCCGCCCGATAGGGTCTTTGGCCCCTATGTCCGGCCTCTCCGTTGATGCTTTCGAGTCTGACTTGAACGTCAGGACGACGCTCACGCGCCCGGTCCGGAGAGGAACTGCACAACCGCGCCGGGGCGACCCGCCGTGCAAGCCAGTTCCGCTGAACGGCCGCTATGAGGCCGGGAAACAGCGCTTTCCCCGTCTTGCTCGGTCGCCGCCGATGTGCGGAGGTCCTGGCGAGTGGCGGTCGCACCAGTCCCGGCACTCATGCCCGCTTTTCTCGGCATGGGGGAGAGTTGGTGCCTGTCGACCAACCTGCGGAAGTTCGATCGAAACCGGCCGTTCGGCCCATCAAGGCCACCGCCGGTGCAAATCACCAAGACGTGGCGGAGGACGGCCGTTTCGGGGAACATCGTGGTGACGAGCTCCACCTGTATTGACCTGCTCAAATAGGTCCGTCGCAATCAGGTGCGACACAAGCAGACTCATTGGACTGCCCCTGCAATGCACATGTCACGGGCGTAACGCGTCTCCGGCTCCAGAAAGGAGCCTTCAACCAGGAATCTGCCCGGGAACCGCCAACAGAGATGAACATGTCGTGTCGCTCCGGCCCACATGTGCTCACAGTCACCGGAGGCGACACTCCGATGCGTCGGTCTCACGCGCCTTCGCTCTGGAGCGGTGCCCTGGCCATGTAGCGCCCCCAGCCCATCTCTCCGGTGAAACGCCCGTCGACGGCCACCTGCCGGCCCCGGCTCAGGACAAGCTCGGGCCAGCCTATGGCGACCGTCCCCTCGTAGGGCGACTGGTCGACCGCCATGTCGAGGTCGGCCGCATCAAGCGGCTGGCGCCGCTGCGGGTCCCACACCACCACGTCGGCGTCGGCGCCGACCGCGAGCGAGCCCTTGCGGGGCCACAAGCCGAACGTGCGGGCGGGGGCCTCGGCACACAGGCGCACCCAGTCAGAGGTGGCGATGCGGCCGGCACGCACACCTTGCCAAACAAGAGCGAGGCGGGTCTCAATGCCGGGAAGGCCCCCTGGAATGTCGGTGAAGTCGGTAACGCCACCCGGTCGGCCGGCCACACCCGCACGCCGGTCGGCGCGCCAGAACGGACAGTGGTCGGTCGCGACCGTATGGATGTAACCGCGCCCCAGTCCCTCCCACAGCTCCTCGGCGTGCCATGGATCGCGCAGCGGTGGCGTGCAGACGAAGTCGATCGCGTCGGGACCCTCCAGACGACTCGAGTCGAGGTAGAGGTACTGCGGGCACGTCTCGGCCTTGACATCCACGCCGCGTTCCTGGGCGGCGCGCACCGCCGCCAATGCCGGCGCCGACGAGACGTGGACGATGTAGATGGAGGCACCTGTGACCTCGGCCAGCGTGGCTGCCCGTCCGACGGCCTCACCCTCGAGCACGGCTGGTCGGGTTCGCGCGTGCTCGATCACGCCCGTACGTCCTGCGGCCAGTGCCTCCCGTCGCAGCTCCTCGATGGCGTCGCCGTTCTCACAGTGCAGGGTGACCAGGGCGCCGTGCCGACGAGCGGCACGCATGAGACGCACGATGGTGCCGTCGTCGACCTGCAGGCGGTCGGGATAGGCGAGATAGAGCTTGAAGGAAGTGATCCCCGCCTCGACTCCCGCAGCGACGACCGACTCGGGCACGGCCTCGGTGAAGGTGAGGTGCAAGCCCCAGTCGACAACCGACAGCTCAGCCCACGAACGCCACGTGGCGACCGTGGTCATCGGGTCGTCACCGCGAGCGACTGTCACGTAGTCGATGATGGTCGTGGTGCCACCGATGGCGGCGGCCCGTGTGCCGCTCACAAAGTCATCCGACACTCGCACGGCGCCCACGGGCATGTGAAGGTGGGTATGTGCGTCGATCCCTCCCGGGATCACGAGCTTCCCGCTCGCCTCGTGAACCTGTTCTCCGGGCAGTGGGTCAAGGCCAGCCATGACCTCGGCGATCCGTCCGTCGGCGCCGGTGCGTACGTCGGCCAGTCGCTCGCCTCCGGCATCGACGGTCACACCGCCACGGATCAACACGATCAGAGCCTCCTGGCTTGGGCTACCGGCTCGACACATTGCATCGAGCGGTCAGACGCTTGACCTCACGCAGCCATGATGCGGCTGCTCTGGCTCGGGAGGCTAGAGGCGAAGGACCCCGCGCAGTGCACCAGGCGCGCCCGAGTTGCCAACGGGCTATCGCCAGCTGCGCAAGCCAGCAAAGAGGTCATCCTCGGGCGTGGGTGCACCAGTCCTGTCGTAAGCGCGCACGAACATCTCGCGGCTCATCAGCCTCGAGAAGAGATCGACTCCCAGCCGCAGGAGGAAAGCCCCGTCACCCTGGCTCGCGTGTGCCTCGAGCGCCGCGTACTGCTGCGCCGTATATCCGGTGCAGTCGACAGTGGCATCGATCAGCTCGTCGGCTATACCGAAATCCCAGTCCTCCCCGACTTCATCCGGCGCTTGGACCGCTGCGATGCGGAGCGTCTCACGGAATTCCGCCAGAGCCGACTTGGGGATACCGGGGTAGTAGAGCTTGTCGGGTATCGGCGTGGCCTTCAGCGCCGCGACGGTTATCCGGTGCGCCTGGATGTGATCAGGGTGTCCGTAGAACCCATTCGCGTCGTAGGTGACGACGACTTGCGGGCGGTATCGCTCGATCAGCTTCGACAAGCGCCCGGCCGCCTCCATCACCGGTGTCGTCCAAAATGAGCCCGCAGCGTCGTTGTGTGGCCAGCCCATCATCCCGGAGTCCCGATAGCCGAGCAGCTCGAGGGACGTCACGCCCAGGATCTGGCAGCTCGTTTCGAGCTCGCGTCGGCGCGTGGCGACGACCGACGCCTCGTCGTGGTCGACATCACCGGGCTTGCTGGCCTCATGACCGTCGCCGAGCTCACCGTTTGTGCAGGTCACGACGACGGTCCGAATCCCCTCCGCCGAGTACCTGGCAAGGATGCCGCCGGTGGTCGACGCCTCGTCATCGGGGTGCGCGTGGACTGCCATCAAAGTCAGTGCCGCTCTGCTCACCGGGCTCCTCCTCTGGATCGGTCAGTTTCGTGGCGGCTCCGGACACAACAACGGGCAGTGACTGGAGCACATGGATCGCGCCGAGACTGCGGGTCGGACGAGAACCTCGAGCGGGGTGGATGGAACTGTTTTCAACACCCGCTCCCGTCTGTCATATTGTACCCTGAAAAAGGGCCATCTATTAGGGGGAACTGATCAATTTCCAGTTTCTGATCGCTCAGATGGAACCTCGACAACCGGTTCATGGACGGCATGCACCGCGTCGCTCGGGCGCTGTTCGAGGCGAGCACACGATCAGAGCTGTACGGCTGGTGGAGCCACCGGCGCCCGAGTTCTGCCGAATCAGGGGCCGTTGCCGTGCCGACTGGAGGCCGATGCTGGACGATCCTTCTATGCGCCCTCTCACCGGCGACCGGAGGCACTCCAAGCGTCCAGTCTGAATCTCGGGGCCATCGATCCCGACTGGTAATAGCGCTGCGACCTGCCGTGAGAAGGAGCTCGAATGCCAAGGGTCGTCCTAACCCACTCCGTCCTCAATGTCGAGCACTGGCTGAGGGGCAAGGCCGAGTGCGCCGTGGCCATCGGATCTGCGGGCACAAACGTCACCGACTACGTCGCCTCGGACGGGAGCAAGAATGTCGCCATCACACTCGATGTCCACGACATGAAGGCCGCGTAGGAGCTGCTGTCCTCGCCGTCGCCGGAGACGGCCGCCCAAGCGGAGTCACACGGCGTCCTGCCCCCCATAAGCGTCTACATCGAAGCGTAGGCCTGGTACCCAGCGAGCGAAGCAACCGGCTCGACCCGGTCCACTGCGTACCGACAGATATGCAGGCTGCCCTGGCTGGTCTCAGGTCACATTAAGGAACAGTTGTATTCGCGACGCCCCTTGTACCGCCGACTCCCGGACTCGGCCCACCGAAGATCCACGTCTCCGTTGCAGCGTCACGCGCCAAGTGCACAGTTGAGCGCATAACGCCGTTCAAGCGCGGCCGTCCAAACGCAAAGAAGGCTTGGCGTCTGAACATTCGGTGCGCCCAGTCCCGGCGATCAGGGGCGAGCAGAACTAGCGTGCTCGGCGTAAGACCGCTTCAAAGGGTCGACGTGCACAGGAGGTGTGACCATGCGGGCGGTGATCGTCTATGAGTCGATCTTAGGCAACACGCACGCAAGCGTTGTGTCGAACGGCGTCACCGGTACGGACTGGCCGGGACGACCGCCCACGTCCAAGGAGACGTGATGGCCGAGGTGATGATCCCCACCTCTGGTGAGCTGCCCTCCTACCTGGCGACACCTGCGGGCGAGGGCCCCTGGCCTGGTGTCGTCGTCATCCACGATGCAATGGGGATGAGCCAGGACTTACGGAACCAGGCTGACTGGCTTGCGGGCGAAGGGTACCTCGCTGTAGCGCCGGACCTTTTCTCTGGGAGAGGGATGGTGGCCTGCATGATCTCGGTCATGCGCGACGTGCGCGCCGGACGAGGACACTCGTTCGACGACATCGAGGCATCGCGTGTCTGGCTGGCGGCCCGGGACGACTGCACTGGCAGGATCGGCGTGATCGGCTACTGCATGGGAGGGGGGCTTGCCTTGATGCTCGCAGTTGATCGCGGGTTCACGGTGTCGAGCGTCAATTACGGCACCGCTCCGAAACACGCCTACGCGGCCAGCTTCCTGAGACGGGCTTGCCCGATCGTCGGAAGCTACGGCGGCAAAGATCGCTCACTGCGAGGGGCCGCCGATCGCCTCGAGCGGGCATTGACGGCTGTCGGGGTCCAGCACGATGTCAAGGAGTACCCGGAGGCCGGGCACTCCTTTCTCAATGACCACGAAGGAGCTGGGGACAAGAATCCATTCCCGTTCTCCGTCTTGGAGCCGGTCTTCGGAATACTCTCGCCAGGCTCGGGCTACCACGAGGAGTCCGCGCGAGATGCACGACGGCGCATCCTCGCGTTCTTCGACGCGCACTTGACGCCGTAGGGGGCGAGACCGCCCGATGCTGCCGGATACCGAGTGGCCTGCCGCCCGCCCACCCGACTGCCCCCGAGATGCCGTTGGAGGGCAGACGCGAAACAGAACGCATGACCCGAACATCGATCCGCGTTCGACCCTGTCCAATCCGAGCGCCGATCGGCGGGTCCGTGCGCGGTTGGTCGGTCAGCGCCGAACGCCACTGGGCGCGCGCTCGACCGTTCGGCGTTCGCTGACTGGCAAAGCCAAGCCACGACGGGGCCGGACACTCAGAGTGGCAAGTGAGCATCGAGGATCCGTTGGCTCGCACGGAGACGTGACAGCGATCACGCCACTGTTTCCTGACGGGCAATCGCTCTTGGGTCCTCGGGAGCGATGACGGCAAGGTTTGAAAAACGCTCATTCGATGCCTGACCGGACGGACACCGGAAGTAACCTCTGAACAGCCAGAACGTTGTCCTAAGACGTGGTCCACTGAATGGGATACAGGCCAACTGGCGGAGGGAGTGGGATTCGAACCCACGGGGCTCATCACCCAACGGTTTTCAAGACCGTCGCATTCGTCCGCTCTGCCATCCCTCCAAACTGGCTGTTTGCCTTTCGGTTCGACCGCGATCCCATAATCTATCCCATAATCTCTGATAACGTCTGGGCGTGGCAAGGATACGGGAGCGGAGCCCTGGTGTTTGGGAGGTGTCCGTCTCCACGGGTCGGGACCCGCGGACCGGCCGCTACGGCCAGGTCAGCAAGACCGTGCACGGCTCGAAGGCGACCGCCGATCAAGCCGCTGCGGAGCTCCTCACCGAAGTGACTCGGAGCTCGGGGAGCACCGCCACCGGGTCCGTGGGTCATCTACTGGACGCGTTCCTCGATCAAGCACGGGCGCGGGGACTCGCGCCGAAGACGATCCTGGGTTACAGGCTCTTGGCCAGACAGGCGAAGGCAGACTTCGGCGGCATCGAGCTTCGTGAGCTCACCGCAACAAGGCTCGACTCGTACTACCGCAGGCTCATGCTGCGCGGGCTCTCTCCCACGACCGTGGGGCATCACCACGCCTTCCTTCGCTCGGCACTGCGTCAGGCCGTCCGCTGGGGGTGGATCGTCCGGTCGCCGGCCGACTCGGCGACTCCTCCTCACGCGGCAGCAACCGAACCGGCAGCACCAAGCGTCGAGCAGGTACGAAGGCTGCTGGCAGCGGCGGAGTCCTACAACCCCTACCTGGCGTCAATGCTCTGGGTCGCGGCTACGACCGGAATGCGCCGCGGAGAGCTGTGCGGGCTCCGGTGGTCGGACACCGACCTCTCCGAGGGCACAGTGACCGTGCGGACATCTGTCTCGGACCTTCCCGGCCGGGTGGAAGTGCAGCCGGCGAAGTCCCGACCTGCTCGCCGCATCGCGATCGACCCAGGGACAGTAATGGTTCTCGAGCACCAGCGGCACGCTGCTGCGGAGCGCTGCCGGGCCGCTGGAGCGCACCTCGCAGACGGTGCCTACGTATGGTCCCAGGACGCTGACCATGGCTCGCCGTGGAGACCGGACCGCGTGACGCACTCGTTCGAGCGGGTCCGTGATCGCGCCAACCTGCCAGAACTTCGTTTCCAGCATCTACGGCACTTCGCTGCCACAATGATGCTTTCCGGCGGTATCGACGTGCTCACTGCGGCGGGACGCCTCGGTCACACTGACTCGAGTGCCACTCTGAGAACGTACGCGCACGTGCTGCAACAGCGCGACCGCGATGCTGCCGCGCTCCTCGGCGCCTTGCTCGAAGACAGGACGCCCACAGCGCCGTCGATGCGAAGCTAGCCCGGCTCAAGCTCGCCAGGTCCTCGACTCGGGCGGATCAACCGCGGACGACGCGTCGAAGCTCCAGCAGGCTCGACAGTCATCCGTCTCTGGCAGATGCCCATCATCAACAGAACTCGCGTGTCCAGGCTCCATGGCACCCCTGCGATCAGCGCGCCCGGTTCGGCGGTCGGGTACACGCGCAGCTGTCGTTCGGGCACGGCAGAGGCATGGAGGTCTTCCGGTGCTCGGGGCGACGCTGTGTTTCGCGACTGCCCGGCACGGCACTCATGGACGCGAGATCACAGCGCCCTCTCCTTTGGGCGTGCGCGTCGGCGACAAGTCGGCCTACCCGACGGACTAGCTCGATGGTCCGGTCGCCGGGGCCGTCGTCGAAGACCTTCTACATGCCGCGACCGCCATGGCCGTCGTCGTGCACAAGGCCACCCGCCATGTTCGCATCGGGCACTTACCCCAATACCGTTTACTTAAGCGCTCAGAATCCGGATCTCGGGCTTCGGAGGGGGAGGTTGGCCGCGATGCTCCGGCCGCTTCACTCTGAAGTTCGACATCTTGCGTTTGACTGCCCGGGGATTGGCACGGCGGCGGCGTTTCGGCAGCGGCTCGAAGAGCAGCTCTGATGCTGCCTGCCGCTGGGCATCCTCCAGGGTCCCAGGGGGGAAAACCCGGGTGGGACGCCGCGGTCCGGCGCGCCACCCGGAGGGCCCGTGTGAAGCTCGGCCGGTCGGGGTCCGCGCGGGCGTGGTCGGCGACCGAGTGCATGAGCCAGCGGATGGCGTAGTGCACGCACAGGTATCCGTATGCCTCCTGGAGCACGCCCTCGGGCATCTTGGAGCGAAGTACCACGCGCGGGCTTCGTTGATGGGTCTTGAGCTCGTCGAGCGCGGTCTCGAACTCCCAGCGTTCGGGGTAGAGGCCTGCGAGCTCGGCGGCCGGCGCCCTTTCGTCTTCGAGGATCGTTGTGAGGAGCCGGTATCTTGTCTCCTCACCGCTGGCTGATGGCGGCGGCGGGTCGAGCAGGTACTCGACGACCCGCACGCTCACGCCGCCCGTCTGGCGCCGACGGTCCTTCTGTGTCGGATAGATCCTCGAGAGGAACGAGCCGTCGCCGAGGCGACGCTCGACGGGAAGGACGTGGTTGACCTTCGTCCGCCACAACAGTTCTGCACCCGTTTGCTGGGCCTTCGTCCACTGATCGTGACTGAAAAAGCCCCGGTCGGCGAGCACCACCATGCCGGGAGTGAACGAGCCGAGCAGGCCCGCTGCCAGGCGCTGCTCGGAATCGGTGTAGCGGCCGATTACGGCATCGATGACGGCATGGGTACCGCATTCGGCAAGCCCGACGACCCGGATCTGGGGAAACGCTCCGGAGCTGTCCTCGCGTTTTGAGCCCGGGCCGGCCAAAGGCCAGTTCGTTCGCAGAGGTGTCTGCGACGTCGAGGCAGGTGCCGTCGATGCTCATGAGTCGCCAACTCCTGTAGAAGGCGCCCTTGGTCGCCTTGTTCGCGAGCGGCACCGCGCTTTGACGGTAGAGGGCCTCCAAGGGCTCGGGACCGAGCCGCGTGCGGACCTTGAACAGCGCCGCCTTTGTGGGACGTTCCACGCGTTCGCCCAGCCCCGTTCCCAAGACAGGCCCTCGACCAAGAGGCGCATGACCTCTTCGTACGCGCACTGGCTGAACAAGGCGAGGCCGAACAGCGCGCAGCGGGCTAGAGGGCACGCCGGACCTGGAGCCCGACCGTGCTTACTTGGATGGGGAGCACCCGGTAGCGCGTATCCAGCATGGCGACGCGATGCTCGAGCACCTCTTTAGCCTCCCGGGTGGCACTCAAGATCGTGACCGAGCCGCCATCTCCCCCGGCCCCGTTGACCTTCCACCCGAGTGCCCCTTGCTCCGCCGCGATCTCGATCACCCGTCTTGCGTCCACGCCCACCAGCGCACGGTGGAGGGACTTCTGCGCCTCGGTGTTGGCGATCATCGCCCCACCGAAAGCGTCGAGATCCCGGGTGAGGACAGCGTCGCGAGCCGCGGCCGCCGCATCTCGCAGCAGCGAGAAGACCCCCGACCCGCTGCGCCCCAAGTTCTCGATCACCTGGCGGTGCACAGCCCAGGAGTCGTGGGCACGACCAAGGAAGACCAGCGTCAGCCGGGAGCTGAGTTCCTCCCAGGCCGGCAGCGCGTACACCGTGGCCTCCGGGTACGGTTCGATCTCGAGGTAGTTGATCCCGCCGAACGCCGCGCTGAGCTGGTCCTGGATCCCGCTCTGGACGCCGAGGCTGTCGACCTCGAGCCGATGCGCTGCGTAGGCAACCTCGCGCGGCGACAGCTCCTTGGAGCGCACGGCCGCCAACCCGCCCAGCAGAGCAACCGCTATCGCCGCGGACGTGCCGGTGCCGCAACCAGCCGGGACAGCGGAACGGACGCCGATCTCCACAGCGAGGCCCCCTGGGGGAGGAAACGCGTCGACGGCGGCCTCGAGCAGCGGGTGGCGGGGAACCCGGGACGCACCCGGGACAACGGGGTACCGGTCGCCAAAGGTCTCCACATCGAACACCACCGGGTCCGGGCCTGCCGTCGTGCGGATCGAGACCTCCACTCCGGGGGTCACAGCGATGTTCAAGACCCGTCCCGGCGCGCCGAACCACGTGTCGGTCCACCCACCGTTGTCACAGATCCGGACAGGAGCCGACGCCTCGATCATCAGTCAGCACCCCCATCGTGTTCGTCAAGGAGAATAGCCATCGGATCTGTAACGAGCCTCACGATCAGAACGCGAAGGTCCAGTTGAGGACTGCCTCATCGATCGAGTGAGGAACGTCGGCATCGGCGGAGGAGCCCCCGGTCACAGCTTCGGGTTCGGGCCGGTCTGGGCCGAGCCGCTGGCCGACCTGACAGAAGCAAGAGTCCCGTCGCTTGCTCTCGACACCTTGTAGCTGCACGGTCTTCGGTGACGGCCCTTGACGCTGTCGGCAGCGGGCGCGATTCTCGTCGCATGGCAAGTGACCCGCGCTATGACGACTGGTCTGCCATCCTGGCCGCTCGCAAGGAGCTCGGGGACGAGTACGACCAGGCGTTTGTTGAGGTGGTCGTCGAGCGGCTCTCCGCCGAGGTCGATCAGCGTGTCGACGCCCGGCTTGCTGAAGCTGGGGCCGGCTTGCGAGCGCCCAGGCGCCCCAGGCGCACCGCCTTGCCGTTCTATTCACTCGTGCTCGGGATTCCGATCAGTGCCATCGCCGGGGGTGACGGGCACGTGGCAGGCCTCGCGGTCGCCTGGGGTGGCATCGTCCTGGTGAACGTGGCGAGTGCTTGGCGTTCGCGGGAACTACCTCTGTTCGTGGGTCGCCGTTTCGGGACCCGGGCTACGCTCTCGAGAAGCGCAACAACCGGCCACCATGATGGCACCCGGCTGTCACTACAAGAACCTCGCCAGATGCCGCCGCCAGCAGGCGGCGACGTGCCTCGTCAGAGGCCCAGCTCTACAGGGCGGACCGGCCCCTGAGCTCATCACCTTCTCGGCTTGCAGCGCTTGCGCCCCTTCGTGGGTCCTAGCTGCGTCACCGTCCTCCTTCTCGGTGAGGCCCGGCAGCCGGAACTCACGGCTTGGACGACGGGCCCTCCTCAGTGCGCACGCGCGACCGCAACGTCCTCAACCAGGCGTCCGCTTCTGCCCGCTCAGCTGCCATCTGTTCACGTCGCGCGGGCCCGCGCTCCCCGAAGGTGGGGTAGGAGCCCAGGAACTTCACTGAGGCGAGCCTGCTGTGCAGCTCCTTCAGGCAGTCGCCGACGACCTCGTCACTCAAGTGGCCTTCGAACTCGACGACGAAGCAGTAGTCGCCGAGACCGAGCTTGGTCGGGCGTGACTCAACCTTGGTGAGGTTCAGGTTCCGGGCGGCGAACTGCCCGAGGATCTGGTGCAGGCTGCCAGGTCGGTCGGCCTGCTGGAAGCAGACAAGGGTCGTGCGGTCATGACCCGTCGGTGGTGACAAGACGTCTCGCGCCATCAACACGAAACGGGTCTGATTGCCCTCATGGTCCTCCACACCCTGCGCAACGGTTTCGAGGCCGTAGAGACGCCCCGCCAGCGCGGGTGCGATCGCTCCGGTCCCGTCGGGCGCGGCCTCGCCGACTAGCCGGGCCGCCTCGGCAGTCGAGGATGCGTGCACCAACTCAGCGCCACGTAGACGTTCGTGCAGGAACCGTCGACATTGGGCGAGGGCGACAGGGATCGAGACAACTCTGCGAATGCCGGCAAGATCAGTGCCCGCAGGTGCAAGAAGATCGAGATGGATGTCGAGCACGTGCTCCAGCTGAATGAACAGCTCCACGTCGAAGACGAGGTGATCCAGGGTCGCGCTGACCGTGCCCTCGATCGAGTTCTCGATCGGGACGAAGGCAGCGTCGACCTCGCGACGGTTTGCCGCGTCCAGCGCATCGGCAATCGTCGACATCGCGATCGACTCGGCTTCGGCCAGACCGGGGATCGACAAGAGCGCCTCTTCGCTGAATGTACCCTCGGGCCCGAGAAAGGCGATCCGCTTCCGAGCCTGCGCCGGCGTGGCCATGAGGGCAGGATAGTGATACCCATGGACGAGCCCGAAATCCGAAGATTGATCGACGACCTACTGTCGGGCGCGTGCTCGCCCGACGACGCCGTGAGCAAGTTCAGGCGGTTGCCGTTCACGGAGCTTGGTTTTGCGAAGGTCGATCATCACAGGGCCCTCCGCCAAGGGCTGCCTGAGGCCGTCTACGGGCCAGGCAAGACGCCGGCGCAGTGCGCAGCAATCGTCGCCGAGCTGCTCGCCTCCGATGGCGGAGGCCCGGTCCTTCTCACTCGAGCTGATCAATCCCAGGTTGCCGCGTCGCTCGAAACCTCGCCCGGCGGGCACCCCACGCCCCTGGAGCCAGAGGCAGGCCGTCTGACCACGGTCGCTTGGCGACAGCAGCCGGACCGACCCGGGCGCGTGCTGGTCTGCACGGCCGGGACAGGCGACCTCCCGGTGGCCGAGGAATGCGTGGCAGTCCTTCGTGCGTTCGGCTATCACCCGGTGCTGCTCGGCGACTGTGGGGTCGCGGGCGTGCATCGCCTGTTCGCGTCGATCGAAGACATCACCGATGCGGATGCAGTCGTCGTCGTGGCCGGGATGGAAGGAGCTCTGGCAAGCCTCGTGGCCGGCCTCACGCCAGCACCGGTCATCGCGGTGCCAACGAGCGTCGGCTATGGGGCCTCCCTGGAGGGAGTGACAGCATTGCTCGCCATGCACGCCTCGTGCGCGGCCGGGATCACGGTCGTAGGGATCGACAACGGTTTCGGTGCGGCGTGCGCCGTGACAAGGTTGCTGAGATGACCAACAAGACCAACAAGCGCAGCGGAGAGGCCGGCCGGAACGCAACGGTGACCGGAGCGGGGAGCGGGGCGGGCGGGCGCGTCGCCTGGTTTCACTGCTTCTCGGGCATCGCGGGGGACATGGCACTGGGCAGCCTCGTCGATGCTGGAGCCGATCCCCGGGAGCTCGAGCGCCTGCTCGATGGCCTTCCGATCGATGGATGGTCACTCGAGTTCGAGGCCGTGCTGCGGAACGGCATCGCTGCCACCCGGGCGGTCGTCAAGGCTCGCGACGACGCTGTCGTCAGGACGTTCCCGCACGTGATGGGCATCCTCGAGGAGGCTCGGTTGCCTGAACGAGTGCGCGACCGCGCAGCCGCGGCGTTTTCCCTTCTCGCAGCGGTCGAGGGGCGCCTCCACCGACGCCCACCCTCACAGGTGCACTTCCACGAGCTCGGCGGTCATGACACGATCGTGGACATCGTCGGCACTGCCTTGGCGCTCGAGTTGCTCGAGGTGAGCATCGTCTCAGCAAGCCCGGTCGCCACCGGGCTCGGGATGGTCCGCAGCGCCCACGGCCTGCTGCCTAATCCCGCGCCGGCCGTCGTAGAGCTGCTCGAAGGGATCCCCACCCAGGGGCGCGACGTCAGCGTCGAGCTGACGACTCCGACGGGTGCCGCCATGCTGGCCGCATGGGGCTCGACGTTCGGGCCGATGCCGTCGATGACGATTGAGGCGACCGGCTTCGGGGCCGGGTCGCGAGAGCTGGACGACCTGCCGAACTGCACCCAGGTCGTGATCGGCCTCCCGGCTGAATCGGTCCGCACCTCATCTTTCGGCGAGGGCCAGCAGCTCGTCCAGCTCGAGGCGAATCTCGACGACGTGACCGGCGAGACCCTCGCCCACGCCGTCGCCGCGTTGATCGACGACGGCGCGCTCGATGCCTGGGTCACACCCGTGTTGATGAAAAAGGGCAGACCGGGCCACGTCCTGAACGTCCTTTGTGACCCGGTCCTCGTCGGTGACCTCCGCCATCGCCTGGAAGACGAAACGGGCAGCCTCGGAGTGCGCGCGCACACCGTCGCGCGTTGGGCGGCGCGGCGCGAGCTGCTCGAGGTCGAGGTCGACGGCTATCGAGTACGGGTGAAAGTCAGCCCCGGTCGAGTCAAAGTCGAGCATGCCGACGCCGTCCGAGTCGCCGGACAGACGGGTCGCCCCCTCCGCGAGGTTGCAGCCCGCGCCGAGGCCGCTTGGCGTGAGCAGGCCGACATGCCCGAGCCGCCGCGTCGCGACCCCGGACCAGGTGGACCGATCACCCCAATGCGACCTTGATCTTCACCTCGTCGATCTGACCCACGCCCTTCGGCGGGCTCGTGACAGGCTCGACCGGGAGGCTGCCGGTACCGACCGACGCCCAGAGCGTGTACGCGCCGCCCGCGACGACCGCGAGCGGCAGCAGGGTCACTTCGACCGACGCCGCCGGCGCGAGACGACCGATGCGCACAACCGTTGAGCGGGTCCGTGCTCTAGAGCCGGGATGGCCGCCAGTCGATGGTTCGGGAACGACCGAGGCCGCGGCCCAGATACCCGAGATCTGGACGTTGCCCGTGTTCGCGACCACCAGGACGACCGAGACCCGCTGGGTCGGCGGCAGGACCGAGGTCGAGCCCAGAGGCGGGAGCTGCAGCGTCGTGGTCGTGGAGGACGTGGAGGTCGTCGTGGAGGTCGTCGTCGATGAAGTCGTCGCGCCCGGAACCGTGGTGGACGTCGTCGTGGACGTGGACGTCGTCGTGAAGATGGTCGTCGTCGTCGGCAAGCCGGTGATCCGCACCACCGGGGGCTGCACGCTGACCGCGACGATCACGAGGTCCTCGTGGATCTGCAGCTCGGGCATGTTGGACAGCTGCGCCACCCAGGTCGTGACCGACGCCTTGCTCCATGACGCCGGCTCGGTCACCCACCTCGAGGCCGGGAGACGCCCTCGGCCGCTGGAGCGTGGCAGGGAGAGGACGAAGCTGCGGTAGTCCCGGTCACTGAGTGTCAGATCCTTGCCCGCCTGGACGATGAGGACCACAGCCCTTGCGCGAGCCTGCACGACCTGAGCAGCGAGGGCCGAACCACCAGATCCACTGCCGGAGCTCGGAGACAAGCTCGTCGGGCCGATCGCGAACGCGACTGCTCCCGTGAGCGTTCGTGCAGCGCCCGCCCGGGCCGCGAGCGTGGCCTGGAGCAGCTGCTCTGACCGGAGTGTGGGCGCTGGAACGCCCAGGGTGCCCAGCTGAGCCAGATTCTGCGACGTTCCTGCGACTAGGCGGCCGAGGGCTCCCTCGAGGTCTGTCCGGTCAAGCGAGGCTGTGCTGTCGCGCACGAGATGCAACGTCGAAGCAAGAATCGTCGATTCGTCGATGACGGGGACGACCTCGGCGACGTAGGTCTGGGCCGCCACACGGCCTGCACGGCCCCGGGAATCGACCACGTCGGCGGCAACCTCGGCGATCACGACCGCGAACACAACCACCGCGACGACCACGGCCGCGATGCGTTTGCTCGACCGGCGCGCGGACGGGAAACTCCCCCGTCGCCAGCCTGTGGTCATCGCCGAAAAAGCTAGCCCTTGTGCTGGCGGTATCCAGGAAGTCTCAGCCGCCGACGCATGACCACGGGCTCGCCCGCGCCATTATCGACCGTGCCCGAGTCCGGAACGCGGCGATCGGCCGCACGCCCGGATCGGATCACTCCCCGGCAGCGCCTCTGTTCACACTCACTTGGTTCTTGGTCGATCGCCAGTTGACCATCGGCCGGATGGCATCGAATTCCACACGGTCCTTGTGACGCTTGGCAGTCTCTATGAGCACCTCGATCGTGGCGTCCTCGAGGAAGTGAGGCTTGAGCCCGAGGGCCGGCAACTTCGTGGTCACGGCGTTGTAGTAGTGGTCTTCCTTCTCGACGCGCGGGTCGGGAACGCTGTCTATCGTGACGCCGCCGCCGGCAACCTTCGCGGTCCACTCTGCAAGCGTGTTCACCGAGAAGGACTCAGTGAACTGGTTGAACACTCGGTACTCGCCGGCTTCGGGCGGATTGTTGCATGCCAGCTCGATACAGGCCAGCGTGTCGCGAATGTCCAACATGCCTCGCGTCTGGCCGCCCTTTCCGTAAACGGTGAGCGGGTAGCCGACCGCCGCCTGAACCGCGAAACGGTTCAGCACCGTCCCGAACACGCCGTCGTAATCGAAGCGGGTCCGCAAGTCTCGGTGCAGCATCGTCTCGGGAGTCTCCTGGCCGTACACGACCCCTTGGTTGAGATCGGTCGACCGAAGGCCCCAGATGCGGCAGGCGAAGTGAATGTTGTGGCTGTCGTGAACTTTCGACAAATGGTAGAAGGAGCCGGGCTGCTTCGGGTAGGGCAGCACGTCGGTACGGCCCTTGTGGGTGATCTCGAGGAATCCCTCTTCGATGTCGATGTTCGGCGTTCCGTACTCGCCCATCGTGCCGAGCTTGACGAGATGGATCGCGGGATCGATATCGGCGATCGCGTAGAGCAGGTTCAAAGTGCCGACGACGTTGTTCACTTGGGTGTAGACGGCGTGCTTACGGTCGATCATCGAGTAAGGAGCAGATCGCTGCTCCGCGAAGTGGACAATTGCCTCGGGGGCGAATTCTCGGATGGTCTGCTCGACGAACACGTCGTCGGTGAGATCGCCGATGAACGGCTGGACGACGCGGCCCGAGACCTCCTTCCAGGTCGTGATCCGCCTCTGCAGCTGCCGGATGGGCACCAGGCTGTCGACGCCCATCTCGCTGTCGTACAGGCGTCGGGCGAAATTGTCGACAACGCCCACGTCGTGATTGCGCGCGGATAGGTGCAGCGCTGTCGGCCAGCCAAGGTAGCCGTCGCCACCGAGTACGAGAATCCTCATCAGTCTTCCTTCTCCTTGTCGATCGCGAATCGCTACGCAGCCCAGTTGACGTAGTGGCTTGAGGGCTCCTGGCCTTCGACCACGACACATGGCGATCTGAGAAACCCAAACCCAACTCTCGAGATGCCGGGACGCTACCCAAAGAAGGCCTGGAAACGAGTTTATCCAAGCCAGCCACCGCGGTGCCAGTTTCGTGGATACCCTTGGGCTCTTGGCAACTCGCCACCCGGGCGAGCGGTCAGGTCGGGCTTCGGGAGTCCCTGCAGTGGACAAACGGTTGTATCTCGATGTCAACCGCTTCGCCACGCGAACAGCGTGGGCCCATGGAGTGGCCACGTTCCTGGCCCGCCCTTCAGCACTCTTGATCCTCGCCTTCCTGCTCCTGGTCGCTCTGGCTCGCGCCCGAGTGGCCGGCTTCGGAGGAACCGACCTTGACCAGATCGCGGCACTTGTGTGGGTCGCCGTCGGCACTGGACTGGCCTACGCGGTGTCATTGCCGGTCGTGCACCTGGTCGGACGTGCCCGGCCCTTTGTCTCGATGCCGCAGGCGGCAGTGCTGATAACGAGACCGACCGGGTTCAGCTTCCCGAGCGAGCACGCCGTGATTGCAGGCGCCTTCGCTACAGGGCTCTGGCTGAGCCGGGCTCGGCTGACGGCCGCGATCGCGACACTGACCGCGATCCTCGTCGCCTTTGCGGTCGTCTACACCGGCACGGCATACCCCGGCGACGCAGCTGCCGGTCTGCTGCTCGGAACGCTCGTAAGCCTTGCAATCTATCCCTTCGCGATCGGGTCGCTACGAAACCTGGCGCGTGGGGTCGCACGGTCGCCCTTCAAGGTCCTCGTCGGAGGTGGCAGCCATCGAGGGCCAATCGGTCCGGGCCCGGCTGCCCGCCCGGAGCTGGTCGGCGAGAGTGGCACCGTTCGCATCCTGCCGCCTGAGGAGAGTGGCGCCGTTCGCATCCTGCCGCCTGAGGAGTCGGGAACCGGATCCGGTGCCAACACTGAACGCACCTGAACCCAGGCTGGTCATCGACGACTCTCGGCGCGAAGCTCGCGACAAGGCCGGTGTGGCGCAGATGGAAGCGCAGGCGACTTGTAATCGTCAGGTCGTGGGTTCGAGTCCCACCACCGGCTCGAAGTGGTCTCCACCAAGGACCCGGCCTCATCTTCGGCCAAGGGTGTGCTGCCGAGAGTGCGTCGTCACGACGGACGGCCTCAGTGTCGGCACAAAGCCACTGGTAGTGGACCTGCAGGTCAGGCTACGGTCTCCATCGCGACTTCAACTCTGAAGTCTATAAGGCACAGATGAAGACCAGACCAGGAGATGGCAGCGATGATCTGCACGCAATGTGAAGGTGTAATCCCGCAGGGCGCTACCGAATGTCCCCACTGTGGAGCTGCGGTCGTGGTCGCCGAGGCCGTGGCGACAGAGCCGACTGCCTCCCAGGCGACGCCGGAGCCCCAGCCTGCGGTACCGGCGGCAGCGCCAGCGGCACCGGTGGCCACGCCGGTGTCGGGCGGGACCGTAGCGTTCAAGTTCGACGCAAAGAGATGGAGTCAGGCAGATCGACTTGCCGGTGGCGCGACACTCGTGCTTCTCATCTCGCTCTTCCTGCCCTGGTTCAACTGGAGCATCTCCTCGGTCGGCTACTCCGTGTCGTGGTCGCCGTCCGGGCTCTCGTCTCATGGCTTCCTCTACATCGTTCTAATCATCTGCCTGGTGGTCCTTGCATATCTGGGCCTCCGGGCCGGCTACGAGCAGATGCCTTTCAAGTTGCCGTTGGCTCATGAGCCTTTGATCTTGATCGCGACCCTGGTCAACCTGGTGCTCGTGCTCATCGGGTTCCTCGACAAGCCCTCTGTGATCCTTGTGGGTGTGGGCTGGGACTTCGGCGCGTTCCTTGCGTTAGTGGCAGCAGTGGTCGCCGCAGCGCCTCTCGGCATTCCGGCCATCAAGGCACGGACGAGCTCAGCCAAGTAGCCCTCCGGCTGCGCCGATTAGCTTTTCCACAGCCCACCGGCAGGCTCGAACCTGCCCGGCGCGGATGTAGCGGGATGCAGCGGCAGGGCTCAGCGGTAGTCGCGGGGAATCCTGAAGATCCCGCCCCGAGGAAGGTCGCTTGTGCCCGGGGCGGGTTCTTCCGGCTGCGATTGCACCGGGCTGGAGTCGCTCACAACCGGGATGCCCGTCATCGCCGGGACGAACTCGACATCTTCGTCGAGGGGCAGCGGATCCACTCTGGGCACGGCGTCGCCAGGGCGCTGCTCGGCACGGACGGTCGTGTAGCCGCCCGCCGCCGAACGTAGGACGATGTTCGCACGCTTGCGCTGCCCGGCAGTCGGCACGCTCTGCATCTCCTTGCAGATGCGGTAGGTGACCGGGAACACGATCAAAGGCACCGCGATCGCCAGGAAGCGGAAGGACGTCAGAACGACGTTCAGCGAGATCGACAGATAGTTCGCCAACACGTCTGTGGCGCTCGCACCGAACAGCACGAAGTAGAACGAGAACACGGCAGCGCCGAACGCGGTGCGTTTCGGCCGGTCCCTCGGACGATCCAGGATCTGGTGCTCTGCGTAGTCACCGGTCAGTCTCGCCTCGATGAACGGCCACATCTGCAGCACGCCGAAGGTGATGCCCGGCAGGAGGATCGCGGGAAAGAACACGTTGGGGATCATGTGCCCGAAGCCCACAATCTCCCAGCTCGGCATGATACGAAGCGCCCCGTCGAGCCAGCCCATGTACCAGTCCGGCTGCACGGCGTAGCTCACCTTGTACGGCACGTACGGGCCGTACAGCCAGACCGGGTTGATCTGGAAAAACGCGCTAAGGATGCCCGTGACCGCGACCGTGAGGAACATGAAACCGGTCGTTTTTGCAATGAAGGTCGGCCACAGAGGCGTCCCGACAACGTTGCGAGGTGTGTGGCTGCGTCCGGGGAACTGTGTGTGCTTCTGGCGGACGAGCATCCCGAGATGGGCACCGATGAGCGCAACCATGATCGCCGGCAGGACCAGCACGTGGAGTATGTAGAACCTCGGGACGATCGAGTTACCCGGGAAGTTGCCCCCAAAGAGGAAGAAGGCCGCGTAGCTGCCGATGAGCGGGATCGACTCCACAATCGAGAAGGAGATCCGGATGCCTGTGCCGGAGACGAGGTCGTCTGGTAGCGAGTAGCCGAGGAAGCCGTTGAAGATCGCGAGGATGAGCAGAGTCGACCCCACGATCCAGTTGAGCTCGCGGGGCCTGCGGAATGCTCCGGTGAAGAAGATACGGAGCATATGGACCACGATCGACCCTACGAAGATGTTCGCCGCCCAGTGGTGCATCTGGCGCATCAGCAGGCCGCCGCGCACGGCAAAGCTCAAGTTGACCGTCGAGGCAAACGCCTCCGAGACAGGCTGTCCGCGAAGCGGCGCGTACGTGCCCTCGTAGATGACGTCTTTGCTCGACGGGACGAAATACAAGGTGAGGAAGATTCCTGTCCCGAGAAGCACGATGAACGAGTAGAGAGCGATCTCACCGATCAGGAACGACCAGTGGTCCGGGAAGATCTTGTTGAGCATCTTGCGGCCCGAGCCCGAGATCCCGAGCCGCTCGTCGAACCAGTTGAAGAGCGCGTCAATCATTGCCCCGCTCCCAGTACCCCGGTCCCACAGGTTCGTCGTAGCCGTCCTGGGCGCGGAAATAGCCGTCGTCGTCGATGTAGAGCGGAAGCTGAGGCAACGGCCTCGGGGCCGGCCCGAAAACGGGAATGGCGGCATCGGTGACGTCGAACAGGGACTGGTGGCAGGGGCACAGCATCTTCTTCGTGAGCTCCTGGTACAGGCCCACGGGACAACCGGCGTGCGTGCAGACCTTCGAGAAGGCGATATAGCCCTGCGGCGCCCAGGTCGCCCGCTGCTTGGCGAACTGCGGCGGGGGCGTCAGGTAACCGCTGGCAGGCGGGGTGTCCACCCGGATCAACATCGTCTGCGAGTAGGCACCACCGATGTCGTCCGGAGGGAAGACCGTCGTGAAGCCTCCCACCTCGAGGTCGCCCGTCTTGATCTTGCGGCCGGTGATGTCGACGAGGTAGGAACCGCGACGCCAGGCGGTCTGACGGAGGGTCCTGCCCGGCAGCGGGCCGAGCGACCTGATGAACGGGAAGGCGAGCACCACACCGAGAATCCCGGACGCGAGGCCGAGGGCCTTGACAAGGAAGCCCCGGCGCTCGACGGCCACCTTCCCGCGGCTTGCGAAGTCGTCTATGAACACCTCACGCTGAGCCTGGGTCGGTGCGAGGCTGTGCCGGGACTCCGAGAACGGACCTCTCGGCATCAGGTACTTGCCCCAGATCACCATCCCGTAGCCGAGGCCTCCGAAGCCGACGGAAAATGTCACCGCGAGCCAGAAGTTGGAGTAGTTCTGCCAATAGGCCGCGCCAAAGCCGGCGAAGCCGACGGCTGCCAACAAGAACCCAGAACCCGCCACGATCTCGGCCCGACGCGGGTTCTTCGCTGCTATCTGGAACTGCGGCGCGTCGGCACGGACCGAGGCGACCGGGATCCTCACCCGGCGAGGCGAGGCACCTGGTTCCCCTGATCCCGCTGCGGCTTCAGTGTCGTCAGGCATGTGTGAGCTCCCGGTGCTCGTCTCCGCCCTGGCCGTCCTCGTCGCCATCAGGGCCCTCAAGGCGGTCACGGCCGTCGTGCTCACCGTCCTCTTCGGTCTCGGCGCGGTCACCCACCCAGAGCGCTGCCAGCAGGCAGAGACCGACGCCGACGAACAGGCCGACAAAGCCCTCCGCGACCGGGCCGACACCTCCGAGAGAGAGCCCCCCGGGGCTGAGGGGATGTTGGATGTCCTTCACGACGTAACCCACGATGTCGACGACCTGCGCGGGCGATATCGTCCGGGGCCCAAAGCGCGGCATGTTGCCTGGGCCGGTCCGGACCGCCTCCCAGACCATCGTCTTAGTGACGCCGTGCAGCGGGGGTGCCTGGATCCCGCCTGCCAGCGCGTCGCCGGCACCGGTGATCGTGTGGCAGGGCGCGCAGTTGAGCGCGAACAAGCTGAACCCCTCGGCCACGTTCGCATGCGAGATGTCAAGACCGAAGGGGATTCCGGGACTGCCGAACGATGGCGCCAACGAGGTCACGTATCGCACAATCTCGAGAACCTCGGCGCGGTCGAACTTTGCCGGCTTGCGCTCAGGCTCGGCCGTCGGCTCGGCGAGCGGCATCCACCCGCTCGAAAGCCACAGATCGACCGTCGCACCACCGACGCCGAGCAGCGGTGGTGCCCGGTCCCCTCCTGAGGCATCGATGCCGTGGCAGGTGGAGCAGTTCTCCACGAACAGGGTGCGGCCGGCAGCCAGCTGGCTTGCAGCCGCCGGGCTGTCCTGGCTCGTCAGGCTGGCGGCATTGACCCCGGTCGAGTCCCCGCTCCGGTAGGCCTCGGCACGGCCTCCACCCAGCAGGACCACGCCGACAAAGCTCGCCGACACGAGAAGTGCCACGCTCAGAAGGGAGCGCCGCCAGATCGCGTGGGAGGCGGTCACGAGAGTAGGAACAGGGCACTGAACAGCCCGACCCATACGAAGTCGACGAAGTGCCAGTAGTAGCTGACGGCCTGGAACACGGCGGTCTCACCGGGGTCGCTGCCCTTGATGGAGCCGGCGAGACGCCCGAGGAGGGCGATCATGGCCACGAGCCCGATAAGGACGTGAAGCCCGTGAAGGCCGCTCATTATGTAGAAGAGCGAGCCATAGGCGTTGGTGTGCGCCCTGAAGGGAAGAGTCTTCCATTCGTAGGCCTGGTTCGCGAGGAAGGCAGTCCCGAGGATGAAGCTCGTCATGATCCAGTTGCGAGCCTTCTTGTACTCCCCACGCTCCTGTGCCCACACGCCGAGCTGGAAGGTCGGGCTGGAGGCCAGTAGGACGAGAGTGAAGATCAGCGCCTGGATCGTGTCGAGGTGCCTCCCAGGAGGAAAGGTCCCCGCTGGGGGCCACAGCGGCATGTTGTGGGCGCGTATCGTGAAGAACGCCGCAAAAAGCCCACTGAAGAACATGAACTCCGAGCCAAGCCAGACGACCACGCCAACGGCGAGCATTTGAGGCCCCCCCGGACGCTGTCGGCTGTGCGGGCGCGGCAGTACGACTGCATCGCTCACGGCGTACTTCTTAGTCGATTGCACCTCGCGAATCCAGCAGCGGGCACGACGAATGTGGCTTGTCCGAGGACCGGGATACTGTCGTGCCGTGCAGGTCGTCGATTCGCCTTTCCTCCGGGCATGTCGCTGCTCGTCTGCCGAGCGCACACCGGTGTGGTTCATGCGCCAGGCGGGCAGATCGCTTCCCGAGTACCGCCGCCTGCGCGGAGACGGAGACATCCTGGACGCGATCGCCCAACCCGAGCTCGCCGCCGAGCTCACACTGCAGCCGGTACGTCGTTACGGGGTCGATGCCGCCATTCTGTTCTCCGACATCGTCGTGCCGCTCTTCGCGATCGGAGTCGGGGTCGAGGTCGTGACGGGACGGGGGCCCGTGATCGACCCGCCTTTTCGCACATACGAAGACCTGAGGCGACTTCGACCCCTGGAACCCGAGGCTGACCTCGCGTACGTGCTCGAGACCGTTCGCATGGTCGTGGGCGAGTTGAAGGTCCCGTTGATCGGGTTCGCCGGAGCTCCATTCACCCTCGCCAGCTACCTCGTGGAAGGTGGTCCTTCTCGGACATTTGCCCGCACCAAGGCTCTCATGCACGGCGAGCCCGAGCTGTGGCATCAGGTCGTCGACCGTCTTGCTGACATCGCACTGGCAGCATTGAGGGCTCAGGTCAAGGCCGGCGCGTCGGCGATCCAGCTCTTCGACAGCTGGGCCGGAGCGCTCTCTCCCTCGGATTACGAAACCTTCGCTCTGCCCGCCTCGCGCAAAGTGCTCGAAGGGATCGGCGCCCTCGGCGTGCCCAGGATCCATTTCGGCGTCGGCACCGGTGAGCTGCTCGCGCTCATGTCCGAGGCGGGAGCAGACGTGGTGGGTGTCGACTGGCGCGTGCGGCTGGATGTCGCCCGTCGTCGCATCGGTGCCGGAAAGGCGGTCCAAGGCAATCTGGACCCGGCTGTCTGCCTTGCGCCGGCCGGTGTCGTGATCAAGGAGACGACCAGGGTCCTGCAGGACGCGGGCGGCAAGCCGGGCCACATCTTCAACCTCGGACATGGCGTCCTGCCCGAGACCGATCCCGGAGTGCTCGCCCAGGTGGTCGAGACGGTCCACGATTGGCGGCCGGGCGCGCCCTCCGGTGAGGTGACCGGCTGATGACGACCGCTTCGGGACGAGTCGGGGTCCTCGTCATGGCCTACGGCACCCCCTCCTCGCCCGGACAGATCGAGGCGTTCTACACCGAGGTCCGACGCGGAACTCCACCGAGCGCCGAGCAGCTGGCCGACCTGGTCCGGCGCTACGAGGCGATCGGCGGAATCTCTCCGCTCTCGCGGCACACCGCCGAGCAGGTGGCAGGGATCCAGCAGCAGTTGGAGCTCCGTTCTCCTGGCCGCTACCTGTGCGCCCTCGGGAACAAGCACTCCGAGCCCCGGATCGAGAACGTCATCGAGAGCTTCGCGGGACAGGGAGTGCGCGACCTCGTCGGGCTCGTCCTCGCGCCCCATTACTCGCGGGGCAGCGTCGGCGAGTACTTGGACCGTGCGACCGAGCGGGCAGCCGATCTCGGCATGTCCGCCGCGTTCGTCGAGCATTGGCACGATCACCCGGCGCTGGTCGAGCTTCTCGCCGAACGGGTGGCCCGCGCTCTAGACGCGCTCGGGTCTGCTGGCACGCTCGCTCGAGCGAACAACGAGCTCCTCCTCCTGGTGACCGCGCACAGCCTTCCGGTTCGCGTCGTCGCCGACGGCGACCCGTATGCGGACCAGCTGCGGCGCAGCGGTGAGCTCGTGGCTTCAGCCTCGGGGCTCGAGCGCTGGGAAGTCGGCTGGCAGAGCGCCGGCCGGACACCGGAGCCCTGGCTGGGACCTGACATCCTCGACAGGCTGCGGGCGCTGCCGAGCGAAGAGGTGCGCGCCGTGGTGGTCTGCCCGGCCGGCTTCACGTCGGATCACCTCGAGATCCTCTACGACCTCGACATCGAGGCAAGCCGCGTCGCCGCCGAGTCGGGTGTGGCATTCGCCCGGACCGCGTCGTTGAATGCCGAGCCGAGGCTGTGTGCCGGGCTGGCCGATCTTGTCGTCGCTTGTGCGGAGAAGCTCTAGGCCGATGAGCCGGGTCGTTGTCGTCGTAGGCGGTGGAATAAGCGGCCTCGCCGCAGCTCGTATCCTCGCCGGTGCACTTCCTACCAGCGTCGGGTGCCAGCACGGTGCGGGCAACCCGACCGGCGGGCCGGACATAGAGGTCGTCGTGCTGGAATCCGACGACCGCTTCGGAGGCAAGATCCTTTCCGGTGAGTTCCGGGGTCGCCCGGTTGATTTCGGTCCCGACAATTTCCTGACCCGGAACCCGAGCGCGGCGGAGCTCTGCTTCCAACTCGGGATCGGCGACGATCTCGTGACGCCGGCCACAAGCTCGGCATCGGTGGTCACGCGGGGACGGCTCAAGCCGCTGCCCTCCGGGCTGATTCTCGGACTGCCCCCCGACTTGATGGCTGTCGCCCGCTCGCGGATCGTAAGTGCTCGGGGCCTTGCCCGAGCGGCGTTCGATCTTCTGGCCCTGGGCAAACCCATCTCCCCCTCGAACTTGGGTCTTTCACCGGAGGAGACCGCTGCGAAAGGCCATTTCGCGAAAGGCGGCGTCGGGGCACGCGACCCGGGCGGGCCCGAGTGGAGCGCCGGCGCGATCCTCCAGCGCCGGCTCGGCCGGGAGATAGTCGAGCGCCTCGTCGATCCCCTGATCGGTGGCATCAACGCGGGCGGCACAGATCAGCTGTCGCTTGCCGTCGTGGCCCCGCAGGTGGCACAAGCTCTCGTCGGTCATCGCAGCGTGACCCACGCGCTCAGGCTCTTGGCCCGGGCCACGCCTGGGAGACCGGCGGGCGACATCGCCAAGTCAAGGCCGTTCTTCCTCGGAGTCCGGGGAGGAATCGGCCACATGGTCGACGCATTGGTCGCGGACCTGCAGGCTCGAGCCGTGAAACTCCAAACCGGTACAGCAGTCACGGCTCTCCGGCGGACCAAGGACCGCTACGAGCTCGAAACGCCGAGTGGGACGGTCTTGGCAGACGGCATCGTGCTGGCGGTCCCCGGCTATGTCGCCGCGCGGCTGCTCGTCGATGGCGCCCCGGTGGCAGCGGCCGAACTCGGCTCGATCCCGCACTCCACCGTTGCGCTCGTGACGCTCGCGTGGCCCTCGGGTGCGATCACCGCGCTTCCGCAAGGCAGCGGGTTCCTCGTACCCCGCTGCGAGGGCCTGATAATCACCGGCTGCACCTTCGTGTCGGCCAAGTGGCCGCACGCGGCTGCACCCGGGGAAGTCGTCGTCCGGGCCTCAACCGGGCGCTACCGCGACGAACGACCCTCGTCGATGTCCGACGAGGAGCTCGTCGACCGGGTGCTCGGCGAACTGCAGGAGCTGATCGGCACCTCGGCCCCACCGCTTGACAGCCTGGTTCAGCGCTGGCCCCGGGCCTTCCCGCAGTACCTGCCAGGACACCTGCGCAAGATCGAGCGAGCACGAGTGGCGCTCGGCGAGCTGCCTGCGCTCGGGCTCGCCGGGCCATCGCTGGGCGGGATCGGGATCCCGGCGTGCTTGACAAGTGGCGAGCGAGCCGCCCTGGAGGTTCTCGATCGACTACGCGAATGACACGCACCGGCCGGGTTCTGCAGGCTCTCGCCCCGCTCGGCGGGGGCGCTCTCGTGGCGCTCTCGCTGCCGCCGTTCGGGCCGTGGCCCCTGGCGCTTGGAGGAGTCGCAGTTCTTGCCTGGAGCCTGCGGGACCGATCCGCCGGCAGCCGGGCGCTCGCCGGCCTGCTCGCAGGTGTGGGGCAGTTCGCCGTCGGCCTTGCCTGGGCCGACAATTTCACATTTCTCGGTTATGCCGCCCTCGTTGTGCTCGAGTCGGCGATCTTCGCTGTCGCCTGCACGTTCGCCCCACGCGGACGAGCCCGGGTACCGGCCCTCGCTGCGTTGTTGACGCTCGCGGAGTGGGCCCGCGAGCGCTGGCCCTTCGGCGGCGTTCCGCCGGGTGGAATGGCTCTCGGGCAGGTCAGCAGCCCCCTGGTCGGCACCGCGCGCATCGGCGGCACGGTCCTGCTGGTGGGCGCGACCTACCTCGGCGGCGTCGCAGTCGGCGATCTAGCCGTCAACTGGCTCCGGCGGAAGCAAACCCATCGCCGCGCGCACGATCACGGGCTGATCGGAGGCTGCCTGAGCCTGGCAGTCGTGGTCGCGCTCGGCATTTGGGGCGCCTTCGCGCCTGACGGCGGGCCTCCGGTTCGCACGCTGCGCGTCGCAGTCGTGCAGGGCGGCGGCCGCCGGGGCCTTTCGGACCTGCAGGTCCAGCCGTCGGTGGTGTATGCCGCTGCGCTGCAAGAGACCACGATGGTCCGGCCGCCGGTCGAACTCGTGCTCTGGCCGGAGGACGTGGTGGCTCTCAGCCAGCCGCTCAGGGGCTCGCTGGAAGCCGCGCAGCTCTCCCGGATCGCCCGGAACCTTCACACCACTCTCGTAGCAGGCGTCACCGAGACCGTCGGTACCACCCAATTCCGAAACGAGGTCGCCGCCTACTCCCCGTCTGGTGCCCTCGTAGCCGTCTTCGAGAAGGTTCACCGGGTCCCCTTCGGGGAGTACGTGCCGTGGCGGTCGTTCTTCTCCCATCTGGTGAACCTCCAGGCAGTTCCCCGGAACGCTATTCCGGGACATGGGAGCGGGATGATAGAGACACCAGCCGGACCTGTTGCGGTGCTCGTGTCCTACGAGGTGTTCTTCCCCGATCGCGGCCGCTCGGGCGTGAGAGCCGGGGGACAGCTCATCCTCGTCCCTACGAACACCTCGTCCTATTCGAGCGAGCAGGCTCCAGCTCAGGAAATCGCGGCTTCTCGCCTGCAAGCGATCGAGGAAGGCCGCGACCTGCTGCAAGCGGCACCGACCGGTTACTCAGCTGTGCTCGACAACCGCGGCGACGTGATTCAACAGACGCGGTTGTCGGTCTCTGCGGTGCTACAGGCCACCGTCGCGCTACGCGACGGAGCCACGCTGTACATGCGAATCGGTGATATGCCGACCGTTCTGCTGGCGCTGTGCGCCGTGCTGGTGGGCTGGGCGGTCGCGCTCGTGGAACGCCGCCGTGAGAAACGGGAGGGGAAAGCTGGTTGATCCCGAGTCAACGCGGGCGTCGAAGCTCGCCATCTCACCAAGCACGTGCCCGAGCGCGGACGACAGACAGCCGGAGGTTGCGAACTTCAGCGAGCAGGGTCGATCGTCTCGCCGGCCGCGGACCGGAACAGTCCCGGCTCGAGCTCGCTGGCGGCGGACCGGGATATTCCGGGCTCGAGCTCGCCGGCCGCGCCGGTGGCCGCGATCTCGGTTACGCCAGGCAGGTCCTGGCCCTGCACATGCCGGGTAGCCCGGGTCCAGTTGTCAGAACGAGCTCCGAACAGGTAGCGGTTGAAGATGAGGTAGCGGGCAGTCCAGATACAGGCGTAGGTGAGCAAGTTGGCGCCGTTGACAATCAGCGCGCGATTGAGTGACCCGCTTGCGATGCGGTCGGCGTTGTGCGCTGCCACGCCTACCGCGGCTGTCGAGATCACCATCGCGCTGAAGGAGATCGTCCAGAAGGGCACGACTTCTCGCCAGACCCTCGAACGGCCCGTCTTGCCCCAGGTCCAGGTGCGGTTGAGGTAGTACGCCGGAAGGGAGGCGACGGCCGTGGCGATGACGTTGCACACCATCGCCGAATGGCCGACGTCATAGACGTGGTAGGTCACGAAAAGCACGACCTGGGACACGATTGTCGAGACGATCGAGACCGAGGCGTACTTCCAGAGTCGCTTGAAGTGCTCGCTCTGCCGAATCGAGCGAATTCGGCTCACCAGCGAGGCCATGCGGGCAGTCTATCGTCTGATCCGTGACCGAGGCCCTGCGCCAGCTCATCGACCTGCTGGACCTCGAGGCCATCGAGGTGAACATCTTCCGCGGCAAGAACCTCGAGGAGGCCCGTTTGCGTGTCTTCGGGGGCCAGGTGGCCGCACAGGCGCTCGTCGCCGCCGGCCGCACGGTGGACTCCGGTCGTGTCCATTCCCTGCACTCGTACTTCCTGCGCGCCGGAGACCCGGCGGCACCGATCCTCTACGAGGTCGACCGCATCCGCGACGGCCGGTCCTTCAAGACCCGGCGCGTGGTCGCGATCCAGCACGGCCGAGCCATCTTCAACCTCCAGTGCTCATTCCACATCGACGAAGGCTCAGGTCTCGTCCACCAGGCGGACATGCCACAGGTACCCCGGCCAGACGATCTGCGGACGGTTCGCGAGCGGCTTGAGCCCTATCTCGACCAGCTGCCGGATTGGTTCGTCGTGGATCGGCCACGGCCGATTGATCAGCGTTACATCGGCGACCTTCCATGGTTGCCGACCACGAGTCGGGAGACCCGCCAGCGGTTGTGGGTACGCGCCGACGGGGAGCTGGCCGACGACCCGCTGTTGCACGCTGCAGTGGTCGCCTACGCCTCGGACATGTCCCTCATCGACTCGATCCTCAAGCCCCACGAGATCCGCTGGAAGGACGGGACGACCATGGTCGTCAGCCTGGACCACTGCATGTGGTTCCACCGCCCGTTCCGGGCCGACCGGTGGCTCCTGTTCGACCAGGACTCTCCTAACGCGTATGGAGGGCGAGGGCTGGCAAGAGGCCTCATGTTCGACGAGGAGGGCCACCTGGTCGTCAGCCTGGTGCAGGAAGGCCTGGTCCGCGTGAGAGCACCGGACCTGACGCCGAGAGAACCCTGACGGAAGTCGGACATGCCTGTGGCCTTTGCGATCGGCTTCGGGACCTTCCTGGTCCTGATGGCGGTGCTGGTCGTATTCGTGCTGCGTTTTGTGATTCGAGAGGGTCGGCGGAGCCCGCCAAATAGTCCGCCGGCGTCAACCGGCCAGAGCGATCGGCCGGCAGGCAGTTCCGTCACTGATCCCGGTCCCGAAGGCGGTCCTGGCTCGGAACCGAGCTCGGGGTCGGGCTAGGCGGGTCAGACGAGCCCGCCGCGGCGGCTCTCGTAGATGACACCAACGAGAGAAGCGGCGACCAGGAACAGGCCGACCGCGAACGTCCAGGCACCGAACACCAACGCCAAGGCCACGAATGTGGCGCCAATGCCAATGACGAAGGGCCAGATGCTGCTTCCGGGGAAGGCGCCCACGACCCCTGCCCCGTCCTCGACGGAAGCCTTCGGATCATCCGCCGGTCTCGGGGACATGCGGCGCGACCACCAGAAGTAGTAGAACCCGGGCACGCTGCCGAGCAGGAACGTCCCAAGAAGCATCGTGCTGCCGGCATCCTCGTAGCTGAGCAGCCAGTAGACGAGCCCGACAAGGCCGAAGAAGAAGCCGACGAAGAGGAAGACGTAGGACTCGATCTTCATCGGTCGGGATCCCGCGTCTCGATGGTGTCCGCGCTGCCGAAGCCGACCTCGTCGAGCAGCACCGTGCCGCCATTTGCGGATGCAACCAAGCCGCCGAGCCTCGGCCTCTCACGTTCGATGATCCGGTCCTCAGGATGGTTGTGGTCCCAGACCGGGCGCTGGGATCGGATCGGTGGGATCCTCAAGAAATTGTGCTGCGGCGGCGGGGAGGTCGTCGCCCATTCCAGGCTGGACGCGTCCCAGGGGTTGTCACCTGCCGGTACGGGCTTCCACCACGACACCAAGGCGTTGACCAGGAAGATCGACACGGAGAAGAAGAGAAGTACCGACCCTGCGCTGGAGATCCGGTTCAGGGTCGTGAACCCGTCAGTTGCCGCGTACTCCGCGATGCGTCTCGGCATCCCTTTCAACCCGACGAGGTACATCGGAAGGAAGGTGACGTTCGTTCCCACGAACATCAGCCAGAACGTCGCCTTGCCGAGACCTTCTCGGAGCATTCGGCCCGTCATCTTCGGGTACCAGTAGAAGAACCCGGCGAACGCGGCCATGACAAGTGACATGACCACGCTATGGAAGTGAGCGACCACGAAATATGTGTCGTGTGTTGCGAAGTCTATGGGTGGAGAGGCCAACAAGATGCCGCTCACTCCGCCCAGCAAGAACGTCACGAGGAAGCCGGCCGCGAACAGCATGGGAGTGTCGAACTTCACCGACCCACGCCACATCGTGCCGATCCAGTTGAAGAACTTGATCCCGGTCGGCACGGCGATCAGGTAGGACATCAAGCTGAAGAAGGGAAGGAGCACCACGCCGGTGGTGAACATGTGGTGCGCCCACACGCTGGTCGACAAGGCGGCGATGGATATCGTCGCGAACACCATGCCGCGATAGCCGAAGATCGGCTTGCGGGAGAACACCGCGATCACGTCGGTCACGATCCCGAAGAACGGCAGAGCGAGGATATAGACCTCGGGATGACCGAAGAACCAGAAGAGGTCTTGCCAGAGAACCGGGACCCCACCACCTGAGACCTCGAAGATGTGAGCGCCAAGGTGCCGGTCGCACCACAGCAGTACGAGCGCGCTGGTGAACACCGGGAAGGCGATCAGGATCAGGATGCCGGTTACGAGCATGTTCCAGGTGAAGATCGGCATCCTGAACATCGTCATCCCGGGGGCCCGTAAGTAGTAGATCGTGCTGACCAGGTTGACGCCGGTGAATATGGCAGAGAATCCGGTGAGAAGCAGGGCCACGATCCAGAGATCCGGCCCCGCGCCCGGAGTGTTGATCGAGTTGGAGAGCGGAGCGTAGGCCACCCAGCCGAAGTCGGCTGCTGATCCGGTCGTCAAAAAGCCCATCATCATCAACGAGCCGCCACCCAGGTACAGCCAGTACGAGAGCGCGTTGAGTCTCGGGAACGCCATGTCCGGTGCGCCGATCTGCAGCGGGACAATGTAGTTCGCGAGACCGCCGAACGCGACTGGCCCGACGAACAGGTAGATCATCAGGCTGCCGTGCATGGTGAACATCTCGTTGTAGGTGTGCTGCGACAACAACGTGCTGTCCGGGTTGGCGAGCTGCGCTCGGATCAGCATCGCCATGAGGCCGGCAAGGAGGAAGAAGACGAACGAAGTGATCATGTAGCTCTTGCCGATCACCTTGTGGTCGGTCGAGGTGATCCACTTGAGCAGGCCCGACGGGCCGTGTTCGTGTTCGGGCTCAGGGCTCTCGACAAGAACCACTGGCCGCTCGGCGACAAGGGTCACGCGGCCACCCCCGAGGCGGACTCGGCGTTCAGCCAAGTCTGGAAGGCACTCGGCTTGACGACGCGCACGCTGAAAAGCATCTCGGCGTGGTAAAGACCGCAGTATTGCGAGCAATGGCCCGGAAAGATGCCGGTGCGCACAGGGGTGAAGTCGAAGATGTTCGTGACACCAGGCAGCGCGTAGCGGCTGAAGTTGAACGCCGGGATGTAGAAGCCGTGCACGACGTCGGCTGACTGGAGCACGATCCGGGTCGTCTCGCCGAGAGGCAGGACGAATTGGGGATACTCCGGGGAGGTCGGGTTGCCTGCGAGCACGGGAGGCCTGCGCTGGGCGGTCTCCACCAACGCGATCTGCCTGCCCGCCGGGTTGCGGTAACTGAAGCTCCACCCCCATTGGAAACCCGTGACCCTGATCGTGACAGCCGGACGCGCAGCGACAGCGTCGATCTTGTTCTCGGTGGTCACGGTATAGAAGAAGATGACTGCAACGATGATGAGCGGTATGGTCGTGTAGATGATCTCGACAGGTAAGTTGCTATGGAATTGCCTCGGCATCTTGTCCGGGTCGCGGCGGCGATAGGCGATCACCGCCCAGAGGATCAGGCCCCAAACGATCGCCGCGACGACGAGACCGGCGATTGTCATCCACGACCACAGCTTGAACTCCGCTTGACCCTGGGCTGTGGCGCCCCGGAAGGCCCCAAACGTAGGCAAGGTGCAGCCGCCGAGGACGAGCGCGAGCATGCTGAGCAGCAAGAAGCGCGCGACCCACCTCGGTTTGCCGACCCCCGGAATCCCCACTGGCCGCGACTCTAACCAGATAATTCGAGCGCCAGTCAGGGTGCGGTCCGGTCGTGGCTGGACTGCTACGCGGTCGGGATGCGGTGCGGCCCGGTCCCAACCGGGCGTGCTCTCCCGTCGACGCTCCGGCAGCCGGTTCAGACCCTGAGATGGGCCTTTGGCTCGACGCCGGCCTCCGGTGTCAAGCGGACGGCTCGGACGGCCCGGGAGGCACCCCAACAGGGTTCGGCGCGTCCGACGTCGCCCTCGTCGCGCGCGCGGCGCGCCCGAGGCGACGAGCGTGACCCGCCGCCCGGCCGAGACTGCGCGCCGCCACCAGCGGAGCACCGGAGTCTCGAACCTTGGCGACTGCCGTTCCTACGACTCGGCCTGCGGTCGCCGCGACTGCCGAAACCGCGTCGGAACCGCCGGCAGAATCCGCAGCAGGCGCGGGCGGTGAAGCAGGCGACGCAGGCGCGGGCGGCGCTGCAGGCACAGCGGGTGCGGCGGGCGCGGACAGCGCTGACACCACTCCCCTCCTGGGACGTTGACGCGGAACGATCTCGGTCGTGAGGGACATTCGAACCAGTACGACCGCCACGGCCTCGCTGAGGACGATCGGGATCACCTGGAGGTCGTGCACGTACAAGAGCGGCGACAGAGCGAACCCGGCAGCGACGACCAGGTCGAGGTAAAGGTGCAGACGCCTCGGAACGATCCTCACGGCCGCGAGCGGCCCGTTGCTCACCAGGGCAAACGCACCGACCACGGCGCCGGCCAGCAACAGGACGAGCTCGGGGCGACCACCCAGGTGGACGGCCACGACAACAAGCGCAGCGGCCAAGGCGTACTCGGCGAGCTGGTGCCCGCCGAAGGGAACCTGCCGGCGCGACGACCTAGCCGACGCCATCGTCTAACGACGAGCCAAGCAGCGGCTCAGGTCGGATGGATCGGGCCCGATGTCTTGTCGTCGAGCTTCGAGGTGGCCGAGTCGTCCTTGGCCGAGTCGCCCTTGGCCGAGTCGCCCTTGGTGGGGTCACCCTCTTCCATGCCCTTCTTGAACTCGTGGGAGGCACTGCCGAGCCCGCGAGCGAGCTTGGGGAGCCGTGACCCCCCAAAGAGGAGCACGATGATTACGACTGCGATCACGATCAAGCTGTCGGGACCAATGAGATCGGCAAGCATCCCGATGATCACCTGCCTTCCTTTCCGAGGATTGCAATCAGGTTAGACACATCCTGGCGACTCTGTGTAGCCGGGGCTCCCGATTTCCTGCGTGCCTGCTCGGCGACACAGACTAACGGCCACCGGATCCGGCGTTGCTGGAACGGGGAACCCGGCCCTCGACGGTCGTCATTCAGAACCATCCTCCGCCCAGGTCCCTGTCCAGACCGGCGGACGCCCCTCGGCGAATGCGACCACACCTTCGAACGCGTCGCTGCTCGTGAACACCGGCGTCGTGAGCTCACCGTTCAGCTCCCACGCCTCCTCCTCGGTGAGATCGAGAGAGCGCTTCATGAGCTCCTTCGAGGCTCGCACGGCGAGTGGCGCGTTGGCACAGATCACCGCGGCGAGCGCGAGCGCCTCCTCGATCAGCCGTTCGCCCGGGACGACCCGGTTCACGAGCCCGCAGGCAAGTGCTCTCTGTGCGTCGATGCTGTCGCCGGTGAGGGCGAGCTCGAGAGCGATGGCGCGGGGAACTCGTCTTGCGAGTCTGATGAGCCCACCGCCCGCTGCTACGAGGCCGCGCTTGACCTCCGGAATCCCGAAGACGGCGTGGTCAGCCGCGACGACAAGGTCGCACGCCAGCACGATCTCGAAGCCACCGGCAAGCGCTGCACCGTTCACGGCTCCGATGAGCGGCTTTGCGAAATTGCGAGCAGCAATGCCCGCGAAGCCGCCTTTCGCGGACAAGATGTCCTCCACCTCTCCCGTGGCGAACGCCTTCAAGTCCATGCCAGCGCAAAAAGCCCTGTCGCCGGTGCCCGTAAGCACAACAGCCCAGACCTCGGGGGCTTCGCTGAGCTCGTCGAAGATCGCCCCGAGCGCTCGGGCCATGGGACCGTCGATGGCGTTGCGGGCACGCTCCCGATTCAGGCGAACAAGCTCCACATGGCCGTGGCGCTCGCGGACAACGGGCTCCTCCGGGGCTGCTCCGGCTGCTGCGGCTCCTCCGGCTGCTCCGGCCGCTGCGGCCCTGCCGAGCCCGGTGGTCTCGGTTGGATCGGACATCGTCACCCTCCTCGTGGGTCTGTCAGTGCACTCATGCCATACCGAGGAGCTTGGTAAGACGAATCTGTATCGTGGCTCCACCTCGACAAAGCTGCTCACCGGTGACTGAAGAGTCAGTGTAGGGCCAGCTCACCTGGGGTCTCAGCCGCGGGCCGACGGCCCGGCTCGCAGGCGAGATGTCCGCGTCGGCTTCTGGCGGGGACCGCCTCGCGGCAGGTGCCGGGCCAGCCGCGTGGCTGACCGGCCCGGCTCACCAGAGCTACGCGGAGCAAGCGGCAGCCCCTATCGTTGGAGCCCCGACAGCAGCGAGGTGACTCGAAGTTGACAAGGTCGACGCGCACCACTCCCCCTGCTCCTGCCGCTCCCGCTGTGGAGCTGGCCAGTGGAGCCGATCAAGCTCGAGCGACGGCGTCCGTTGACCCGTCAGACGTGGCGCCGCAACAGTACCGGGGCATCGACCGCTCCGAGCTCATCGACGACTTCCGGCTCGCCTGTACCTCGCGAGCTCTGGACGACCGGGCGATCACTCTCCAGCGCCAGAGCCACGTCTTCTTCGAGATAGCCGGGGCCGGTCACGAAGCGCTGCTCCTCGCCGTGGCCCGATCCCTTCGGCCCGGCTATGACTGGTTCTTCCCGTATTACAGGGACCAAGCGCTTGTCCTGGGCCTCGGGGTCACTCCCCGCGACATCCTGCTCCAGGCGGTTGGCTCGTGCGAGGACATCAGCTCGGGGGGTCGGCAGATGTCGGCTCACTGGGGGAACAAGGCGCTGAACATCGTCTCGCAGTCGAGTTGCACCGGTAGCCAGTGCCTTCCCGCCGTCGGGTGCGCGGAGGCTTCCCGCTACATCGTGCGGCGGGCTCTGCAGGGCTGCGTCGCCCACGGTGACGAGCTGACGTACGTATCGCTGGGTGAAGGAGCGACTTCGGAAGGCGAGTTCTGGGAGAGCCTCAACACGGCCTGTCGCCTGCACCTTCCGGTCGTGTACCTCGTGGAGGACAACGGGTGGGCCATCTCGGTACGGGCATCCGACCAGGCGCCGGCTCCTATCTCCGAGCTCGTCCAGGGGTTCCGCGGCCTGGCGATTCACAAGGTTGACGGCACCGACTACTTCGCATGCAGGGCGCTCGCTGCCGCGGCAACGGCTCGAGTGCGGGCAGGTGAAGGCCCCTGCCTGATCCATGCGACGGTGACCCGGCCGTACTCTCATTCGTCGCAGGACTCGCAGTCGAAGTACCGGTCTTTCATCGACATCGCAGAAGAGGCGACACGCGACCCGATCCTCCGCCTCGAACGCGAGTTGACCGACGCAGGCGTGCTCACCAGCGCCGAGGCAGCCGAGATCCGAGACAGCGTCCGCGTTCTGGTCGCCGCCATCGGGCGGGAGGTTCTCGAGGCACGCAGGCCGGATCCAGCGACGGTGACCGATCACGTGCTGGCACTGCCCGCGATTCCGGAGCCGAAGGTGCCACCGAGCCTGAGCTCGCCGACGCGAAGCGAAGTGGAGGACGACCCCGAGCTTGTCGGCATGGGCGAGGCGATACGCCTGGTGCTCTTCGAGCAGATGAGGTCCGACGAGCGCATCCGGGTCTTCGGGGAGGACGTCGCCGACGCCGGCGAGGACATCATCGCCCTCGTGGAAGGAAAGGGCGGAGTCTTCGGCACCACCCATGGGCTCCAACGGGAATTCGGGATCGCCCGGTGTTACAACGCGCCACTTGCCGAAGCAAACATCATCGGCCGCGGGGTCGGCCAGGCAATACGTGGGCTTCGACCATGTGCCGAGATTCAGTTCTTCGACTACATCTGGCCGGCGATGCAGCAGATCCGCTCTGAGGCTGCGACCACGCGGTGGCGTTCTGAGGCACGGTTCACCGTCCCGTTGGTGATCAGGGTCGCCATCGGCGGCTACCTGACCGGTGGTGCCATCTGGCACTCCCAATGTGGCGAATCGATCTTCACTCACATCCCGGGTCTCATCGTGGTCATGCCATCGCGCTCGAGCGACGCCGCCGGGCTGCTCCGAACAGCGTTCCGGTGCGAAGACCCCGTGATGTTCCTGGAGCACAAGCATCTGCTACGCCAGAAGTACGCCAGGGACCCGCTCACGCCAGCCGATTACCTGATCCCCATCGGCAAGGCCGCAAAGGTCCGTCAGGGCAATGACCTGACCATCGTGACATGGGGTGCCACGGTGCAGAAGTCGCTGGAGGCCGCAGAGCAACTCGCCGATGACGCCCTGAGCGTCGAGGTCATCGACCTACGCTCGTTGCTTCCCTGGGACAAGGAGGCAGTCTCGTCATCGGTCGCCCGCACCTCCCGCCTCCTGGTAGTCCACGAGGACGTGCTCACGAGCGGATTCGGGGCCGAGGTGGCAGCTTGGGCGGGGGAGGCTTGTTTCGCTCATCTGGATGCGCCGATCTCGAGAGTCGGCGCGACCGACACGTTCGTCGCCTACGAGCCCACGCTCGAGCAAGCTATCCTCCCGCAAACCGAAGGCATAGACGCTGCCGCCCGGACGGTGCTCGCCTATTGACCTTGCGGCGGCCGACGGGCGCTCCAAGAGCGGAGAAGGGCCGTTCTCTCAGAGGCTGCCCGTGCGGCCGCCGACACCGTCACGCCGCGTCCCACGGACGTGCGCCCTCCGGTGCCTCGCCCCAGTCGCCCGCCCGGTCGGCATACCCGGCGGACCCGCGCACATAAGGGGTGGGACGCACAGCTTGCACGCGTTGTGCATCAAGGGCGGTTGCGAGGGCGAGCAGGGTGAGGACACGCGACCGCGGGCCGCGGCCGGTACGAGTGGAGTCCGCGAGATCCTCACGGCGGTCGCTGAGAATTGAGGCCGCCTCTCGCTTCTCCACTGGCCCGACAGTACGCGACCAGGGTTAACTGACGACAAACTTCAAGTGTCCGCTACACCGCGCGAGCATGAAAGCTTCGCAGGAACCCGGGCAGCCAACAGAGTCCCGCCTCCTCGGGTGCGAACGAGCGGTACCGTGACCGGCATGTCTCAATTCGCGTTTCCCGGCAATCACCCGGCGCGCGACGCTGGGCGTCAGAACGATCCGGACGACGCCTCCGCTCTCCCCGACACCGCTTTGCTGACCGGCAGCACCCCGGGCGAGCATCCGGCAGGGCCTGACCTGGAACCGGGCACAGCGCTGCACGAGGGTCGCGGGCCGGTTGACCTCGAGTTCCTCGACCGTCACGTGATCCAGCTCTTCGCTCTGGTCGAGAACGCTGTCGCGGGCGCGACACACGCACTTGTCAGCGCTGACCGCGAAGCTGCCCGTATCCTCGTCGCCGCAGATGCGGACATCGACGACCTCTACCAGGAGCTCGAATCCTCCGTCCACGCCCGGCTGCTGGACCGCCCCTCGGACCCAGCGGAGACTCAATACCTGTTGGCGGTGCTCGGAATGCTCCCGGAACTGGAACGGAGCGGTGATCTCGCCGAGCACGTCGCCCGTCGTGCCACACGCAACCTCCCTGCTGAGATGCCCGCGCGGCTGCGTGGCTACGTCCAACGCATGGGAGAAGTCGCTTGCGCGATGTGGCGAATCGCGGCCGACGCCTTCGGGGGCGACGTGCAGAGCGCGACGGAACGGCTCGTATCCCTGGACGACGAGATGGATGACCTCCATGTGACGTTCATTGCGGAGCTCGTCGCCGCGGAGACACCCGTGGTGGTAGCCATCGAACTGGCTTTGGTGGCGCGCTTTTACGAGCGCCTGGGCGACCATGCGGTGAACCTGGCGCGGCGTGTCCCGAGCCGGCCGCGGCCGACCATGCCGTGACGAGGCTCGCCGCCATCTGAGAGCGACCAGTCCGTGGCCGGAGCGGGCACCGCATCACCGGGCTGGATTGCCCGCGGCTCGACTCGCCAACTCGCGGTCGTCGAAGAAGGGCCGCAGGGCGACTAGCGCGGGGGGGAAGCTCCCGTAGACGAGAACGGCCTCGCCCGGAGGGAGCTGGCGAAGCCAGCCCGGAGGCGCGAGCGCCCGTACCGTGACGGCCTCGGTACGGCTGTGTCGGCCGTCATCGCCGACGGTCCAGGAATGTTCTGTTCTCTCCTCCTCGCCGAGCAGTCCGCTCACGTGCTGCAAGGTGACGGGATCCGCGATCCCCGAGCAGACGAGCTTGGCGCGGTGATTGTTCACAACCGTCGCCCAGCGACCGCCATAGCGCGACTCGACCTGCGCCAGGTCCTGCCAGACCGTGACCAGCTGGACCCCGTGGCCGGCAGCCGTCGCCACGACGCGGTCCAAGTCGGCGAGAGGGGCGACGCTCGCCGCCTCGTCCAGCACGACCAGGAGCGGCGGATCCAGCGGCCGACCCGTCGCCGCCGCCCGCTCGAACGCCGCGTCCAAGACCTCACGCACGATGGCCGTGAAGACCGGGGCCAGCCGCTCCTGCTCTCGTGCAGGCGCACAGCAGAATAGGGAGCCGCCAGCGCCACCGACGAGGGCAGCAGGGTCGATCTCACACTTGACGGCCGATGCGGCTACCGCGGGGTCGGCGAAAGCAGCAACCACTGTCTCGGCTGTCGCGTAGACCGAGGCACGCTGGCGTTCCTCCCTGCCGAGGCTGGCGCGGGCCGCCCTCAATGCTTCAGGCACGCCGGCGAGCTCGAGCGCCAAGAGAACCTCGGTCGTCTCCTCTTCGTCCAGCCACCGGATGACATCGGCCATCGAGGCACCGGCGGTCGCGGCGGCAAACAGCAACGGGGCCAGGAGCTTCTCCGCGTTCGCATACCAGAAACCGGCGTCCTCCATCCCCCCGTCACCTGCCCTCGCAACCGAACACAAAGCCGAAGCGATGCGCCTGGCACCCGACCAGCTCACAGCCCTTGCGAGCGGCGACCATCCAGACGCCCGCGATCCGCCGCTAACCAGGCCCACCGAGCCGGTCGGGTCGTAGTACTGAACCTCGCCAAGCGACCGGCGCCACTCGAGTGTCTCGTGGAGCAAGTCAGCCTTGACGCTGGTGGCCAACAACGGCCCCGACCACTCGAGGATCGCCGGGATCGCGAGCCCGGTGGTCTTGCCGGACTGCGTGGGCCCTACGACCATGACAGAGTGCCGAGGCTCAGCCGCAAGCAGGCGGCCGGCGTGGGTACCGAGGACGATGCGATCGCCCGTCGCCTTCGGCACCCGCAAGGGCCGCAGGTCACGCGGGTGAGCCCACCCCCGCGTCCTCGATGGCGAGCTTGACGCCGCCAGGCGGTCCAGACGGACCGAGTAGTGGAGCCGGCGCGCTCCAGCGGATCGTGATGCTTCACACCCCGGAGCTGGCACGCGGCCTGGAGCACCTCGAAACCGCCAGCCATCGGACCGGTGCCAGGCCAACCACAGGATCGCGGCGCCGGCAAGCAGGGCAGAACCGACAAGCCAGGCGTCGGTGACCCCAGATCCGGGAAGACTCCGCCGGATGAGGGGCGGCCAGGCCTCACGGGGCGTGTTCAGGTGGGACATCAACCGCATGAGGAGGATGGGCGCCTGGATTACAGGCACCTCCCGCCATCGACCGGTGGCCATGAATGCCAACAGGCCCCCGGCAAGCCAGATGAGCCACGACATGCCCAGGCAGCCGGCCACAGCGACGAGAACCAGCCGATCCCGGTCGTGGCCTTCCGATGAGGGGCGCGCGAGCCTTGCGGGGCGCCGGCGGGCGCCGCCGCCACGGCGGACAGGCACTGACCGGCTCACCTGGGAACTCGCTCGCCCGCAGCCGGTTGGACCGCCATCAGGCCTGGCTCCGGCCGGCCAACCTTGCGTCCGTGTCCACAATGGCGCGCTCGTCTGGACCCAAGAGATGCTCGACCAGGTAACGGCGCCTCCCGACCATCCACAACGCCACGCCTTTGCGCAGGCGCGGCAGGACCTCCAGCTCCTCGCGAGAGCACCCGAGCAGGTCGGCCAGCGCCGGCAGCTCGGACGCGGGCTGCGCGTAGCACACGACCGTCTCGGAATCGGCGAGCAGCCCCTCGGCAAGGCGACTCTGCTCACTCCCGGCCGGTCCGCTCGCCCCGAGGTCCGACGCCCGGTGGCAGACGGCCACGTTCGCGAGCCCGCACGAGCGTGCCAGCTTCCACGACGACCGGAGATAGCGGGCCACGGCCAGCTCGGTCAGCAGCGCCCAAGCCTCGTCGATCACCAGGATTGTGTGAGCCTCGCTACGTGCCGTCATGGCCTGCAACCAGGCCGCAGCGCACACCATGAGCGCGCCGAGCGCTTCGGAGTGATAGACGGCGGAGAGGTCGACGACGAGCACGCCGGACCCCGGGTCGATGCCCGGTGTCGTCGGTCCGTCGAACATCCCGGCGAGATCGCCCTCGACGAGCCGACGCAACTCGAGGCCCACGTCCCGTCCGTCCAGCTCGAGCCCGGCCTTCGTCGTCCCCACGATCCTCGCCGACTCTGCCAGGGGCCGAAGAAGTGACCGAACGACATCCGGCAGGGTCGGCGGACCGTTGCCGCGCTCCAAGTGTGCCCGGGTCGCCGCACCGAGCGCGAGCTCGAGCGCAGCGTGCTCGCGAGGAGAGAGCGAACGCCGCAAGCATGCGGCCGCAAGTGTCCCGAGCAGCACGAGTCGGTGCCTGGCCACAGTCATGCCGGGTGGCGCAGAGGGACCCTCCAGAGGGTTCACGCGCACTGGGCCGCCAGGCGCCATGGTCAGCGGGCTCGAGCCGAGCGCCCGAGCGAGCGCGCCGTACTCGCCCTTCGGATCGAGCACGGCAACCTGTCGCCCGAAGGCGGCCTGTCGAAGCAGATACGTCTTCACAAGCGCGCTCTTCCCCCGTCCGATCTGGCCGAGCACCGTGACATTCGGGTTCGTCACCGTGCCCGCCGCGTACAGCTCGAACGGGTCATGGGCAAAGGGACCGCCCGCAAGGTCCTGGCCGATGAAAACCCGACTTGTCGGAAGCGGAGTCGACGCGGCAAACGGGTATGCAGCGCCGAGCTGAGCCGTGGTTGACTCGTGGGCGGGCAGCCTCATGCGCACCCCCGTCCGGTCGGCAGGGTGCAGGTGTAGCCCTCCTCCTGCGCGCCGTACATCCGGTGCAGCTCGAGCTGGGCCTGGGCCGCGGTCTGCTCCAGGTGGCCGCATGCGGCGACGAGCGCCACCTCGTCGTCCGCCGTCACCGCCAGGTAGCCCGTGAAACGGAAGGCGGCGTGTCCCTCGGCGAGCTCGGCCTCTCTGCGCGTGGTTGCCTCTTGCTCGTGCCGGGTCCGAGCGGTGACGGCAAATCCGTGACGCTGCCGAAGCTCAGCATCTGCTGCGCCCGACGTGCGATCGTGCTCGGCCCGCCGAACCGCCCGGAGCGGCGCCACGGGTGCCATCGTCACCGCGATCGTCCGTCTCAGCCCGCCCTCGAGCATGAGAGGCAGGAGGAAGCCACTCCCCACGCCGGAGCGCGGCCATTCGGCGATCCAGTAGATCGCGTGCCAAGTCGCGTCCGTGCGGATGCTCGACCAACCCTCCTCGACCCCGAGCGGCCAAGGCCAGCCGTCGGCGACGCCTCCCGGCGCGGAGGCCACCGCGAACGAGCTCCGGATCATGTCGGCGAGTGCAGACGGAGACAGGACGCCGTCGACTTCGAGGCCCGCGGCGATGCACCGCCGCTCGAGCGCCTCGAGCTCCTTGACAATCCGGTCGGCTGTGTCATGGCCCCGTCGGTGCGCAGGTCCCGCCGCAGTGCGGACCGACAAGGCCACGAGTACCTCGTGGCGCCACAGCGACGGTGCAGCCTTCTCCAGTAACGACCGGTAGCTACCGGTGGCGATTCCGCGACCGGTGGCCTCGCGAGGCGCCGCTCGCTCGTCGAAACCACACGGCAGGCAACGCGCCGTCCACTGCAATCGATGAATGGCTCCGCCTTCGCGCGCCGACCCGGCCAGCACGCCGGCCCAGGCCGCGATGCGGCGGGCTCGTTCCGCTTCGTCTCCTAGTGCGAATCCGGACCCCCCGATCCTCACCGCCGCGGTCCACACGCCCGCCGCCTTGTCGACGACGACGCCGATCCGCCTGCCCGCGGCGCCGATCGGAATTTCCTCCAGCTCCAGAGTGGACAGGGGCCTGCGCGTCCGGCGCGAAACACCCACCTGACGGGCGAGGTGTGACCCGACGACGGGCGTCCACTGCTCGGCACTCCTGCCGGCAAACGGCCAGGTGGCAAACGCCATGGAAATGGCCACCACAACAAGAGCGAGCAGGGCCCCGACGGCTCCTCCCACGGAACGCAACAGCAGTACTCCGGCGACGAGACCGGTCCCCACGGCCGCGAGTTGCCCACCTCTCCAACCCGCCACGAGCCCACGACGGCTACGCGGCCCGAGTTGGTAACGCGGGCTCTCCTCAGCCATGCTGCCGGTCCCCTTGGCCAAGCAGCACCGTCCAACGGGCAACGGCCGCTCCTTGGCTGTCGTCGCTCGCCCTGGTGCCGGAACTGGCGGACCCGGCCAAGTCGACAGAAGCTGACCAGGTCGAGGAGCTCGAGGGGGTCACGGAACCGGCGAGGCCGGTAGAAATCGCGGAGCTCGAGGGGCCGACCGAGCCGGCGGGAGCTCTAGGGGAACCCGAATCGCCGGGGGAGCCTCCCTGCGTCCGCTCCCGGTCCGCGGCAAACGGCCCGCCGCCGAGGTAGTCGATGGTCCGCAGATTCGGGCCACCGGCTCCCGGGCTGCTCGTGCCTTTGGCGCCGATCGCCGCAAGGCCACCGAGGTCGCCGGCCCCGCCGATCTCCAGGCCGGCGATCTCCGTGCCCAGGCGTTTGCCGGCACGCACCGGCCGCTGGCCAAGACCCTCCAGGTGGGCAACCGCTCCCGCCTCGACAGCCGGCACGAGCTTCAGCAGGGCAAACGGGGCGAAGGCCGCGACGCCAAGCAGGGCCACGCCCTCGACGACGCCCGCGACACCGGTGGAGCTTCCTAACAACCCCGCGGCAAGCGCAAGCACCGACGCGATCACGAGCTTCGAAACCACGAGGGCGGCAAGGGTCTCACCGAGCCTGCGCGCCCAATGCGATGTCGCCGGCCACGCAAGGCCCACCAGCGCGAGGGGCAGGAACAGCGAGGCGGCTGCGATGGCGGCCGATCGGACGGCGAGCTCGAGCCAGAGCACGAAAGCGACGATCGCCGCGGTGAGCACGACAAGGAACGCCCCGAAAGCCGCCAGCCCGAGTCCTCCTGTCCGCCCGAGTCCCGAGACCAGGCCCAGCAGCAACCGGTGGGTCGGGTCACCGGCTGCGCCGAGCACCATCGCGCTGGCCTGGTCGGTCGCCGCCAACCCGAGGGCGACGAGCTGCACGCTCACACCCGTGAACAACAACGCGAGCGGGAGTCGCACAAGCGCACTGCGAAGCAGTTCTCCCGGCTCCTGGCGGATGATCGCCTGAATCGCGCTGACGGCCAGCAGCGGCAGGGCGACGCCTGCACTGAGCACCGCCATGACGTCAAATTCCGAGCGAAACGCACTCCCGTTGAGCACGGGCTCGGTGCTCGCCGACAGCACCTTGCCGAGGACACCGACAAGCGAGGCAGCTCCGCTCGCGACCCACACCAACAGGCTGTGGAAGAACCCACCGAGGAGCGCCTTGGTGAGCGAGTCGACAAGTCCGGTACCTCCGACGTCCGCGAAGACACCTCCGATCGTGTGCGACAGTGCCCCGACGGTGCCCTCGATCGATCGGAGGACACCGGCGATCCCACCGCCACCGCCGGTGCGGTTCGCGCCCGGGACGCGCGGCACCACGGCGAGAGTGTGGACGTGGCCAAGCAACCTCAGACGATGAGAATGGTCAGTGGATCCCATGACCGGTCTGGAACAAGAAGTTCACGAGCGTCGGTGCGGCCCCGATGAGAAGGGCGGCGGCACCGGAAGCGAGCACCGCCTTTCGGCCGGCGTTCGCGTACTGGTAGTTGTTCGTATGGCTTCCGAGCCCCCAGGCCGCAGCGCCGAGCACGAGCCCGACGAGTGATGCGACAAGCGCCCACCAGCCGAGGCCGTTGGTGAGCTGTTGGATCGTGGACCGGCCCGGTAGCGCCGAGGAGCTCGGGTCCATCGTGACGATGCCGGCGATCAGGAAGACAAGCGGCGAGACGGTCATCGGCCTACCTTTCTGGACAGAGGACTTGTCGTGGCCGAGCGATCGGCGAGTCGCACCGCGCCGACTTCGGCCGTGTGGTTCTTGGAGATTGGTCGCAGGTCCTACCGACTGACCTACCGCGCGGACACCAAGAAGAAGATGGGGGCGGACACATCGCCGCACCTTCAGGTCGCCAGCCTGCAATGCTGGGGGGAGTGGGCAACGTCCTTCGCGTGACGGTTCTCGAGCTCGTCGTGGCCGGCGTCGTGGTGCTAGCTCTCATCGCTGCGACGACACTGCTCACAGCTCGTCGAGGTCGCCGCAGCCTACGGCAGAGACTGCAGGCACTCGCGTCCCGGCTTGGTGCGGACGCACCTCCAGGAGACGCAAACGACCTCGAAGACGTGCTCGTCCACTTAGAGCGCGCCACCGACCGCGCAGCCGAGGCCGTGGCAGAAGAGAGCTCCGAAGCCATCCGGCTCCGCCGGGCTCTGGACACCCTCCCCCAGGCCGTGCTCGTCACCGACGAGCGCGGCGAGACGGTGTTCCGCAACAGCAGGGCCGTCGCGCTCATCGGAAGCCGCCACGGGGACGCGCTCGCCGCCCAGGCCGTCGAAGAGCTCCTGGCAGCGACGGCGCCGGGCGCTCAGGAGGAACGGGTGCTCGAGCTGTACGGGCCGCCCCGGCGCACTCTCGTGGTTCGCGCCGAGAGCATCGACAACGGCCAGCGCGCCCTCGGGGTGATCGCGGTCATCGACGACGTGTCCGAACGTCGCCGCCTCGAGGACGTCCGGCGTGACTTCGTGGCGAACGTCAGCCACGAGCTGAAGACGCCCATGGGAGCCGTCGGGCTCCTGGCCGAGACTCTGCTCTCCGAAAACGAGCCGCAAGTGGCCCAACGCCTCGCACACAGGATCTACACCGAAGCCTTTCGTATCAGCAGAGTCATCGACGACCTCCTGGATCTCTCGCGTATCGAGAACGAGGAGTCGCCTCCACGCGAGCCGGTGCTCATCAACCTCGTGATGGCCGAAGCAGCCGAACGCGTCCGGGAGGCGGCAAACCAGCTGCAGATCGAAGTCGCTCTCGAAGAGCCGGACCCACCGGTGGTCGTGCTCGGGGACCGGCGCCAGCTGACCTCGGCCGTCTACAACCTGCTCGAGAACGCTGTGAAATTCTCGCCGCAACACAGCCGCGTCAGCTGCATCGGCCGCGCCGAGGAGGAGGACGTCGTGGTGATCGTCGAAGACCACGGCGTGGGCATACCGTCGCGCGACCTCGAGCGGATCTTCGAGCGCTTCTACCGCGTCGACGCAGGTCGCAGCCGTTCGACGGGCGGGACAGGCCTCGGGCTTGCTATCGTCCGGCACGTGGCCGCGAACCATCGAGGCGGCGTCCAGGTCGAGTCACGGGAGGGCGAGGGATCGACGTTCACTTTGAGACTTCCCCGCCAGCCAAGGGCGGACGTGTGACCACCCGACAGCGCCGGCAGGTCTCAAAGCTCTCCACTGAGCGGGAGCGTCTCGAGATGCATGGTCCATGCGAGACATCTCGCATCCTGCCGGGCAACCTCCAGTACACCTTCCCGCAGGACACTCGGAGGTGACGGTCACCTCAGCAAAGGACGAGCGCGGCGCTCCTCCCGCACGCGTCCTCGTCGTCGAGGACGAGGAGTCGTTCGTGGACGCTCTGACGGTGAACCTCGAGAGGGAAGGCTTCTTTGTCACCGTCGCGCGCGACGGGGTCGAGGCACTCGAGCGGTTCGCAGTCGACCAGCCCGATCTCGTGCTGCTCGACGTGATGCTTCCCCGGCTGTCAGGCATCGACGTTTGCCGGGCGATCCGCGCCAACTCGGCCGTGCCCATCATCATGGTGACCGCCAAGTCGACTGAGATCGACACCGTAGTCGGCCTCGAAGTGGGCGCGGACGACTACGTCGCGAAGCCCTATCGAGTCCACGAGCTCGTGTCGCGTATGCGTGCTGTTCTCCGCCGGGCCCCAAGTGCCCACTCGGGCACCAACCTGGCGCCAAGCCTGGCGGGCGCGCCACCCAACAGCGGGACGCCACACAACGGGGGCGCCGACAGGGGTGCGGCCGATGGGGTCGAGCACGCCGGTAGTCCCAGTCACCTGGCCGGGGAAGCGACGGGAGGAGACGGTGAGCCGGCATTCTCGACCGCGGCTGTTCGACCGGAGGAGATCCTTCAAGTCGGCAATGTCGCCCTGGATCTCGGGCGCCATGAATGCATCGTACGTGGCGAGGAGATCAAGCTCCCATTGAAGGAATTCGAGCTACTCGAGATGCTGCTCAGCAACCCGGGGCGCGTAGTGACCCGCGACACCTTGATAGACCGGGTCTGGGGGATGGACTACGTCGGGGACACCAAGACACTCGACGTGCATGTCAAACGGCTGCGATCGCGGATAGAGCAGGACCCTTCCAAGCCAGTTCTCATCACGACGATTCGCGGCCTCGGCTACCGGTTCGAGTCCCCGCGGCGCTGATCCTGCTCCGGTGGCCACCTGCTCGGCGGCCGCAAGCCAGCTGCGAGATTCACCTCGAGCCCCGATAGCCTCTCGGCGATGCCCGCCGTAGAGGTCGATCACCTGGTGGTTCGATACGGGAGCCTCGTCGCGGTCGACGGCGTCAGCCTCGACGCCGATGCCGGCGAAGTCGTCGCCCTCCTCGGCCCCAATGGCGCCGGCAAGACCACGACGGTCGAGACGCTCGAGGGCTTCCGGCGTGCCGATGCCGGCGCCGTACGGGTCCTCGGCCTCGATCCCTGGTCGGACCACACCAAGCTCACCGCTCGAATCGGCGTGCTGCTCCAACGTGGCGGCATCTACCCGATCATGAGCGCCGAGCGAGCCGTCCGGCTCTTCGCCGCCTATTACGAGGATCCCCGGGATCCTGACGAGCTGATCGATCTCGTCAGGCTCCGCTCTGTTGCGCGAACGCCGTACAAACGCCTGTCGGGTGGTGAGCAGCAGCGACTCGCGCTGGCGCTGGCTCTTGTCGGAAAGCCCCGCGTGGCCTTCTTGGACGAGCCGACCGCCGGAGTCGATCCAGCGGGTCGCATTGCGGTGCGCGACGTCGTCGCCGGCTTACGGACCGACGGCGTGTGCGTGATCATTACGAGCCACGAGCTCGACGAAGTGCAGCGCTTGGCAGACCGGGTCGTCATCGTCGACCACGGCAGGGTCGTCGCCGCGGGGCGCCAGGGGGAGATCCAAGGTGACTCGGAAGAGCTTCGTTTCGCTGCGGAGCCGGGCCTCGCGGTTGGCGAGCTCTCCGCTCGGCTCGGCGCTGCTGTCACCGAAGAGACACCCGGTGAGTACCTGGTCTCCGCCCCGCCGGTTCCTGCGCTCGTAGCCGAGCTTGCCGTGTGGCTTGCGGAGCGCGATCTTCCTCTGGGCGATCTTCGGGCGGGCCGCCAACGCCTTGAAGACGTCTTCCTCCGCTTGACCGGCTCCGGGGCCGCCGAGCCCACGAGCCGAGCCGGCGACGGCGCGTCGTCGGCCTCCCAGCGAGGAAGCCGCAGGGGGAGGGGCCGGAGATGAATCTTCGAGCTCTCCGGGCACAAGTCGCCGCCGAGACCCGGATGACGCTCGAGCGCGGGGAGACCCTGCTCGTCACGCTGGGGATTCCAATCGTGCTCCTCGTCTTCTTCACCCTCGTGCCGGTCCTGCCGACGGGCACTCACCACCGTGTCGACTTCCTGGCCCCCGGTGTTCTCGCGCTCGCCGTCATGTCCACAGCGATGGTCAGCCTCGGGATCGCGACCGCCTTCGAACGCAGCTACGGCGTCTTGAAGCGGCTCGGCGCCACTCCGCTCGGCCGGCCTGTATTGCTCATGGCGAAGATCGTCTCGGTCATCGTGGTCGAGATCATCCAGGTCGCCTTGCTTGTCGGCGTCGCTCTCGCGCTCGGCTGGCGGCCACACCCCGCTGCCGGGCTCGCCGTCATCGCCGTGCTCCTGGCAACGATCGCGTTCGCGGGAATCGGGCTCGCGATGGCGGGCGCGCTTCGGGCCGAAGTGACGCTGGCGGTCGCAAACGGCGTCTACGTGATCCTGCTGCTCATAGGCGGCGTCATCTTCCCGTTGCGTGAGCTCGGGGGTCTGGCCTCGTTTGCTCGCCTGCTCCCGACCGCAGCCCTGTCGGATGCTTTGCATCTGACGCTGGGAGCCGGCTCGAGCGCACCGGCGCAAGCCTGGATCGTGCTCGCCCTCTGGGCGGTTGTAGCACCTACGGTGGCCGCCTTCACCTTCAAGTGGGAGTGAGGAACAGGCACAGGCCAGCGGGAGCTGCGGCGGCCGGTGTGGAAGGTGTCAACGGTAGCGGACGATCACGTCGACCGCCATCGCCGCGAAGACGACGGTGATATAGGTGATCGAGTACGTGAACAGGCGCATGGCGCTCTTCGGGGTTCCGTGTTCACGACGCAAGCGCAAGGCGTCTGCCAGATACAGACCACCGGCAAGGACGGCTGCCGCCCAGTAGATCCACCCCGAGCGGGCGACCACGCCGAAGACGAACGAGGTCGCGACCAACGCCACTGAGTACAAGATGATCTGCCGGGACACGCGCTCGAAGGGAACCACCACCGGCAACATCGGGACACTTGCCGCCTTGTAGTCGTCCTGATAGCGCACCGCCAGGGCCCAGAAGTGCGACGGCGTCCAGATCACGATCATCGCGAACAGCACGACGGCCGGCCAGGCCAGGTGGTCGGTCACCGCAGTCCAGCCGACGAGCACCGGGACAGCCCCTGCCGCGCCGCCAATGACGATGTTCTGCGGCGAACGGCGCTTGAGGCCGATGGAGTAGACAAAGACGTAGAAGAGCGCTGCTCCGAGCGCAAGCATGGCCGAGAAGAGATTGACCGCCCGCCAGAGAAGCACGAACGCAGCAACCTCGAGGACGATCGAGAAGGCGACGGCAGCCGAGGGTCTGACCGCTCCGGTGACGAGCGGCCGGTGCCGGGTGCGGTGCATGATGGCGTCGATGTCTCGGTCGACGACCATGTTCGCCGCATTGGCGCCGCCGGCCGAGAGCGCACCCCCGACGAGTGTCGCGACGATCAACCACCACTCGGGCACGCCCTTCGCGGCCACGACCATCGTCGGGAGCGTCGTGACGAGCAGCAGCTCGATGATCCGAGGCTTTGTGAGCGCCACATACGCGCTGAGCTTGAGCCTGGCCGAACGGCGCGGAATCAGAACGGTCGTGACCTGCGCCATCTCGCAAGTATAAGAGTGGCCGCACTAGATCAAGCCGCGGCAGGGTGTGGCCCAACGGTACAGAATGGTGGCTTGAGCCGTGCGAGCATACGATCCGAAGGCGGTGCGCCTGCCCCGTTTCTCACCCGTCACCGTGCGCAAGGTCGCCTTTGCCTCGGTGATTTGCTTCGCGCTGCTGGTCCTGAGTGGCGGCGCAGTGCGATTGACGGGCTCGGGACTCGGTTGCCCGGACTGGCCCTCGTGCTTCCAGCACCACCTGACAGCCGTGTCATCGTTCCATCCGATCGTCGAGTTCGCCAACCGGCTCGTGAGCCTTGCAGTGACTTTGGTGTCTGTCGCGGCCCTCGCCGTGGCAGCGCTCCGCACGCCACCACGCCGGGACCTCGCCCTGCTCGGTGCGGGGCTGGTTGCCGGCATCGCGGCTCAAATCGTGCTCGGCGGCCTGGTCGTGCTCTTCAAGCTCAATCCCTATCTCGTCGCTCTCCACTTCGTGCTGACCATCGTGATCCTCGCCGACGCGATCGTGCTGTACCACCTGTCCGGCAGCGATCCGACCCGCGCCCGGCCCCTTGTCGGGCGAGACCTCATTCGTCTGGCACGATTGCAGCTGCGTACTCTCGTTCTCGTCACGCTCCTCGGCACCGTGGTCACGGGTGCGGGCCCCCATGCCGGGGGCCCTGGCGCCAAGCGGATCCCGATCGCGTTCCGAGATATGGCCGAGGCACACTCCACCGTTGCGCTGTTCCTCATCGGCCTGACCCTTGCGTCGCAATTCGCCTTCCACCACGCGAAAGCACCGGCCGTGGTGCTGCGCCGTGGGCGCCTGTTCGTCGAGGTGATGGCGCTCCAGGGGGCGCTCGGCTACCTGCAGTACTTCCTGCACGACGCTGCGTGGGTGGTGGAATTCCACCTGGCGGGGGTCACGACGCTTTGGATCACGGGAATCGGTTTCTACTTGTCGTTGCATCGACACCCTCCCGAAGCGACCGGTGCTGCTGCCTCGACCCAGCCCGCCGATGCCATCCCAATCGGCAGCTGACCTGGTCATGATGGGGATCTCGACTTCTCCGACCGCGGTTCCGACGGAGGTCGAGCGCCCCGAGACGCACCAAGTGCCGGCGCCGGAGCTTCCGTGGCTCGTGATCGTGTGGAACGATCCGATCAACCTCATGAGCTACGTGACCTACGTCTTCCAGAAGCTGTTCGGCTACTCGCGGGAAAAGGCCCACAAGCTCATGCTCGACGTCCACTACAAGGGCCGCGCCGTCGTTTCCAGCGGGCCGAAGGAACGGGCCGAGCTCGATGCCGCCCGGCTGCACCAACACGGGCTCTGGGCGACGATGGAGCACAGCGGGTGAGCTTGCGGCACCGGATCCGGGCAGCCAGGGGCGGGGGCTACGAAGTACGCCTCGCTGTCGAGGAGCGCGCGCTGCTCGCGGCGCTGCCTCTTCAACTCGTCTCCTTGCTCGACCACGTCGGCGACGAGCCCACCGACGGCCTGC
>Ga0181527_1000291_pt1 | contig 58924 bp, 49 predicted proteins | sample PEATcosm2014_Bin_30_FD_119762 | JGI IMG/M metagenome (GOLD analysis project Ga0181527, IMG submission 119762) | Peatland microbial communities from MTU Mesocosm Facility, Houghton, MI, USA - PEATcosm2014_Bin06_60_metaG | ecosystem: Environmental > Terrestrial > Soil > Wetlands > Peat | place...
CCATCGACAGCGCCATGATCCGCCCCCTGTCCCCGTGGCGTTCCAGCCCAACGAACGCTCTCCTTCGGATATGGGAATCATCGCCACTTTATTGAATCGCCATGCTCGGATTTTGCTCTAGCAGCCGCTGACGGCCAATCCTGAACTGCGCGCGCGCATCGAGACCTTTGTTCTGCTCGAGCGGGACGTGCACCAAATGCAAACACATGGGTTCGTTTGGCCGACAAGGGAAACGATACCGACCGAGGCTCACGGGGTAGTCGAGCTTCACCGTCGAGGAAAACGCCATGGGCGCCGATATCTTGTGGACGCCAAGCTTCACGAAGCTCTCCCAGGAGCGCAGGACGACCTTGGAATAGACCAGGGGCGCGCGCACGCTGGAGACCATCGCGTCGCGAATGGCGAGAGCAATCTCCGGGCAGATGTATGGCATGATGTTGGCGTAGGTCGCCACGATGGCGTGACGAGCTTCGATGCGATGCAACTCGCCGCGCCGGACATAGCCCACTGAAACGCGGCCCCCCGGCTCGTTGCGGACCATGACAGCCGTCGCCTCAAGACGGATCCTGGCGTTCGAATCAGAAAGATCGAGGCGCGCATAGTCGAAGCGGGCCGTGACGAGATCGTCCATGGCGCGACCCGGCGCCACGCCCGGAATCAGGGCCCGGACAAGCGCGCGCGATGCTGGCGTTGCCGTCGGGAAAGTGATGGATAAAGGGCTCCGCGCCTTCTTCGTTGTCATCGACCATCTCTTTCGCGACCTTCAGCGCCTTGGCGCCGGGGAGGCCGCTCACCATCGCTTCCTTGGCTGGGAGAGCGTCGATGCCGAGGCCGAAGTTGTCGTGAGAACGTCCCTGGAAGAAATCGGCGGCGACTCGCGGCAGACCGCAAATATCGAGCAGGAACGCCCGATAGCTGGTCTTGGCGAGAAGCTCCAGCTTGAACTCCTTGGAGTGATCGGCGAGATAGTCTCGCTCGCCATCGAACAGCGTCACGAGGCCGCGTCTCGCTTCCTCCGGCAGCGGGCAATCGGCGAGAAAGGCTTGAATCGTCCGAGCATTGGGATTGTTTGGCGCGAACTCGTCAAAATCCAAGATGATCGGATCGCCGACGACGAGTTGATCGCGACCGAATGTCTCGCGATCGAAGAAGACGCCGCGCGACAGACCGAGGCCGGGATAGAGCGTGCGGTGAAACACCTGCTCGTCGTAAAAGCGCGCCGGATCAATTCGGAGCGCCTTGACGACGGCCGCGAGCTCTCCTTTGCAGTTTAAGCGCGGCGAGACCATGCTCTCCGATCCGCCGTACCCCACTATCAGCCGGCCTTCGACGACAAATTCGCAGCGCCTCGCGTGCCCACCGAAGTCGTCATGATTGTCGATAATAAGTATCTTGCCCTTCGGATTGCGCTGTCTCCAGGCAAAGGCGGCGGTCAAACCGGCGAGCCCCGCGCTGACTACGACGAGATCGTAGCTTTCCGCGACCGGCTGCCGGTCGACGAAGTAGGCGGCGCCCTCCCTCGCCACCGCGTGGGCCACCTCGAACGATTTGGCGTCCGAGCCCCGCAGACCCATGAGCGCCGGAGGATATATCGCTCGAGCAGCCGCATCGGCCGCATGCGCGGTTCGCGCTCCAAGCTGTTCGAGCGGGGCCAGGCCGGAAGCAATATTCAGTGCGACGCCGTTAATGAAGTCGCGACGCGAAATCGTCTCCGACATGATCCTGCACTCCACTGGAAGCGTCGGTTCGTTTTTGGCGACTGACCCGGCTCATGCGATTAGAGCGCGATTTGCGCGGCGCGGGAATTTGAACCCCTATCGCCCCTGCTGCCCTTCCGGGCGCGCGGTGCCGTCCATCACCCCCATGATCTTGCGAAAGAGCCCCGGCGTCAGCAGCGACGCCGGCGAGACGCTGACGATCGGCGCGCTCACCTTGCCGGTCACCCGATAATTGAGCGCGATCACCCCTTCGTGCGCGCCGCCGGCGATCAGCGGGCCGACCAGCGGGATATTCGTCACGAGATTGTTGAGGCCATAGAGCGGCGCGTAGGAGCCGCCAATATCCAGGGTGTCGCGCGTGATATCCACGTCGCCCTCGAACAGCAGGCCCATCTCCGGCCCGGACATGATGCCGTCGCTGAGCGTCAGCTTGCCGCCGCCCCAGGCGAAGTTTGTTTGAAGCCGGGCGACGCGCACGGATTCGGGGTCGAATCTCAGGACGCCCTTATCGTCGGCGCGAGGGGCGCCTTGCGACATCAGTTGGCGCATCGCCGGCTCGTTCTTGAGGTAAAAGTCCCGCACATGCAGCATGCCGTCGGCGCGCCCCTGCCCGCTCAGCTGCACGCGGGCGTTAAGCACGCCGGAGTCCATCCGGTCGTAAAGATCGAGGAAGGACAGCAACGACCCGCCGTCCGAGGTGGAGATTTCAAGTTGCGGCGGGCCGTTTTGATTGCGCGCCAGCGCGACGGCGAGCGGCTCGCGGCCAAACCCGCCGGTGAGCGAAAACACGCGCGGCTTGTTGCTCCGGCGCTCCCATTTGAAATCGACGTTGGAGAGGATTTGCTTGCCGAAGCCGGTCACCAGCGCGGATTTGAGATCGAGATCGATGTCGTCGAAGGATACCGGACCCTTGCCCGCGCCCGCCGCCTGTCGTTCGCCGCTATTCCCCGCCAGGCCGCGAAGGAACGGACGCGCGTCGACATTGTTCCCGCGCACCGTGAGCTTCAGAACGTCGCCGCCCCGCTGCGCCTCGAGCCTAGCGTCGTCTCCGGGTGAAAGTCGGAACTGCGAGAATTTCGCGGAGCGGAAGGCTCCGTCGCGCGCCAGTTCGACCACGCCCGAAAGCTGCGTCACGCCCGCGTCGAGCGCGAAATGATCGAGCGTCAGTCCATCCGCTCGCTTGACCAGGGTGAATTGCGCTTTCGCGGCCTTGCCCGACGGCTTGGCGACGCCGGGCGCCAGATTGTCGAGCGAAGCGCGGGTCAGGTCGAGTTCGACCGGCGTGTCGGTCTCGGACAATGGCAGCTGTGTCTTCACCGAGGCGGTTATCGGGCCCACGACGCCCGGAAGGGCGTAGCCGGCCTTGGCGCGCGCCGCCTCATCCAGCACGACGGAGAACTGCGCCTGCGTCACGGCTTTTTCCTCGCCGGCGCGGCGAATATCGAGCGTTGTCGGCCCGCCGAACAGCCGCCCTGTTCCGCTTACGCGCAGCCCCGCGTGGTCGTGAACGATGTTGAGCGCGCCATTGTCGAGCCGCTCGGATCCCAGAAAGCGATCGACTGAGAGATTGGTCGTGTTCGCTTCGATCGATACGACCGTATGATCGCCGCGCGCTTCGTCGCCTATTTCGATATTGGCCCGCAAGCGGCCGTCGATCTGCCCCTTCAACTGCGCGGGATCGAGCGGCAAGTTCGCATAGGGCGCGAGGCTTGGAATGGTGAGAATCTCGGCGACGCCTTCGACATTTCCGGCAAAGCGCAAGTCGAGCGTGGCCGGCGCCGGCTTCAACATGTTGTCGTCAATGACAAAACTGCCTTCGGAGAGCGTGAGGCGGCGTTCATGCGGCGTGTCCAGCACGGCGCTGGCGCCGCTCAGCGTCAGCGTGCGGCCGGTCTGATGCAAATGCGCCGATAGATTGCGCAGAGGCGGCAGGCCGGGGAGCAAATCCGACAAGGCCACATTGACCAGATCGGCCTCGGCGTGGATCGCCGCGTCGGGCGGCGGCTGCTCGTAGCGCATGGCGATAATGTTCGCCTGCGTGAACTCGGCTTTGAATTCGCCGTGTCGAATGGCGCCCAGCGGCACATGTTCGATCAGCCAATTGCGGACGGGCGCCGCCACATGCGTGGAAACGAGGCGCACGAGCGCCTGTATCTGGGTGTTGTCCGACGTCAGTCCAAAGGCGACGTGAGGGCCATTCACCCAGTCGACGGCCGCCGACCCCGCCAAATTTACCTCGGGTCCGACAAGTTCGAATTGTTCGATCGCCAATTTTTTCTGGTTGGGCGAGAGACGCAGCCTCAGCGAGGAGCGTTCGAGCGTCAACGGCGATTGTCCGGCCCGCTCGGGCCCGACGCTGCTGGGTTTCGCGAGGCGCAAGGAGCCGATCCAAGAGTCTCCGTCGGTAGACGTCGCGTCTGGCGGGAGCGAGACGCTCGTCGCCGGCGGCGCCAACGCGCCTTCGATGGTCATATCCAGCGCGCCCGTCCTGATCTTTATCGGCGAGATCACGAATTGCCGATTCTTCCGGTCCCAATGCGCGGCGCCGGAGACGGACTGGATCATGACGGGCTCGAAATCGGGCTCGTCCAGGCGAAAATAGCCAGCGCCGACCGTGATCCCGCCGCTCGCCTCGGCGACGAGGTCGTTCTCGCCCAGCGCGAAGCGCAGCTGCGCCGATAGCGGTGCGTCGCTGTCGAACGGCAGGTTCCGCAGACCGCCGAACAACGCGATCTCGTCGAGCGAAAAGTCTTGCGCCTTCGCCTCGAACACGCGCCGCCCGCCCGGCAGGCCCTGCGCGGTCGCGACAACGGCCCAGCGGCGGGTCGCGCCGGTCGCGGCGAGATTGAATTTCATCCCTCCAGCGCCCTTGTCGAGACTTAGCGTGAGGTCGTCGTAGCGGATCACTCTGTCCAGCGTGCGGTCGTCGATGACCAAGCGGCCATGTAGGACGCCCACCCGGTCGATGGCGCCGATCGCGCTGTCTGGACTGGTCACGAGATCGATCAGCACGCGCAGCGCCGCCCCTCCTCGCCCGAGCAACTTCGCGCTATCGGCCGCGGGGCCTTGGTCGGTCGGAGCGCCCGGCGTCAGGGGAGCTGGAGCCCGCGGATCGAGCGAAAGGGCGTCCTGCGGGGCCGTCCCCGCCGAGATGGTGACGCGACCATCGGGCATCACCGCGAGGCGCAGCTCCAGATCCAGCATTTCCAGCCGCCGCAGCTTAACCCGGCCAACCAGCAAGGAAGGCAAATCCACGGAAAGTTCGGCGCGCGGGGCCGCGACAATCGTCCGGCCGTCGGATTTCACGGTCAAGCCCGCGGCTGTGAGCGTCGGTCCGTGGTCCGTGCTCGCGAGCGCGACGCCTGCCAGCCCGAAATCGTAACGATGGTCGTAGAGTTCGTCCAACGACTTGACGATGACAGGCGTGAGCCAATCGAAGCCGATGGGGCTGCGCGCCAGGACGAGAAGAAAACCGCCGATTGACACGCTCAAAATCGCGAGAACGCCGAGCCCGAGATAGACGCAGCCGCGCGTAACCCGGCGCGCCGCGCAGACGAACCTCGGCGCTTGCAGCCGCATGCCCGTCGAGTCGACCTCGTTCGATAGGATCTCCGCGTCGCCGCGTCGTCCGTCCGTCAATCGCCCTCGCATGTGTCTTGAGTCACTCGTCCCTCGGAAATCGAGCCGGCGCGCGCCGCCCGCTTCTCGCGCGCCGCAATCGCCACGCCTCGCGGGGGCGACGAAAGCGCCATTGTCGCGCGCGCTTGAGCCGAAACAATGGCGCCGACCGACATATCGTTCCCGCGAGCGGCGCCGTCTTCGGTCAAGCGCTCAACCGCATGAACGGAGGCAGACTCCTTCGCCCGCGACGCTTGGCCGTGGCGCGCCGCCCGGCCTCCCCGACTTGAATTATGGGCTATCGGCGCGATTTGCCGCCCCCGTTCGACTTTTTACGTTACGCGCGGGACGGCGCATTTTTGGATCGGCGCTTGCATTGCCCACGCGGCCTTTGCAAACTGATAGCGAACATAATTTCTCGCGACACGAAAGGAAAGCCCGATGACGGCCGCGACCAGCCAACCGCAAGAAGGCGACGCAGCGCCAGATTTTCAGTTGCCCGGCGCGGGAGGAGAGACGCTCTCGCTCGCCGGGCTGAAGGGCCGGAAATTGGTTCTTTATTTCTACCCAAAGGACGACACTTCGGGTTGCACCAAGGAGGCGATGGAGTTCAACGCGCTCCGCGACAAATTCGCCAAGGCCGGAACGACGATCGTCGGTCTGTCGCCGGATTCCGTCAAAAGCCACGACAAGTTCCGCGCCAAATACGAACTGGCGATTCCGCTCGCCTCGGACGAAACAAAGGCGACCCTGAGCGCCTATGGCGTATGGGTCGAAAAAAGCATGTATGGCCGAAAATACATGGGCGTCGAGCGCTCGACCTTTCTCGTCGGCGCCGATGGCCGCATCGCGAAAATCTGGCGGAAGGTCAAGGTTCCCGGCCATGCCGAGGCCGTGCTGGCCGCGGCGAAGGCGTTGTGACGCCAACGCTCCGGACCCGCGGCCGTTGACGGCTTGAACTCTCGCCCCCTCCCGACGCAACCGAGCATCTCGGGAGGGGGCGTTTCGCTTTACTGTTTCGCGCCGCCGACGCCGAGGGCCCGGCTTAATGGCTCGCGGCCGGCGCTGGCGCGGCCGCCGGAGCGGATGCGCTCGGCGCGTCGGGCGCGGTCGGCGCCGGAGCCGCCGTCGCCGCCTTTTTGGCGATCAATTTCTGCACTTCGTCGAGGCCCTTCCTGGCCGAGGCCAAATCCGGCTTCAGCTTAAGCGCCGCCTCGTAATCCTGCTTGGCGCGATCGAGGTCTTTCTTGGCGCGCCAGGCGTTGGCGCGATTAAGATAAGCGGCCGCGTAGTTTGCATCGCGTTTGATCGCCTCGTCGAAATCGGCGATGGCGTGATCCAGATCCCCCTTGGCGTGATAGGCGAGGCCGCGATTGCTGTAGGGCTGCGACGCCTTGGGGTCGCGCTTGATCGCCTCGCTGAAATCCGCGATGGCGTGATCATAATCGGCCTTCAACTGATAGAAGGCGCCGCGGGCGATCAAAGCCGCGGCCGATTTCTTGTCGAGATTGACCGCCTGGTTCAGATCCGCCAACGCCTTTTCGCCGTCGCCCTTCAATCGCCATGCGATGGCGCGCGCGCTGAAGGCGGCGGCGTTTTTGGCGTCCAGCTTGATCGCCTCGTCATAGTCGGCGATGGCGTGGTCGTAATCGGCCTTCAAATGATAAACCTCGCCACGACCAAGATAGGCCGCCGCGTTCTTCGGACTCCCGCTCAAGACGACGCCATATTCGGCGAGCGCGTGATCGAGATCGCCCTTGCCCCGATAAGCGGTGGCGCGCGCGCTCAGTATCGTCGGGGATTTGGGGTCGATTTCGAGCGCCTTGGTGTAATCGTCGATGGCTCGATCCCAATCCCCCTTGGCTTCGTAGGCGCCGGCGCGGTTGAAATAGGCCGCGATCTTATTGTGGCGCGACTCCTTGGCGATGTGATCAATCACGCTGGTGCAGCCGGCGATGCGGTCGTCGGGATTTGCGCTCCGGCATCCTGACCAGCCGTCTTTCGGGGCCGCCCCGGCGTTCGAGACCGAGAAAATCGCCCCGAGGGCGAGCAGCGCACTGGAATAAACGAATGACCGAGCCATCTGCTTTGGTTCCCCATGGCGACCGGCGCCGTTAAAAGTTGACCATTTTAGTATGATATTCATCGTTGTTTCCTCCCGCAACAGGAATCGTCGTGGCCTTTTGTCGAAGGGTTCGCCGATCGCCGGACGACCCAGCGACGACAATACAGAGAAGGCGAGGTTAGAAAAGCGGGTTTTCCGTCGCCCGCGTCGCTCGAGGGGCCGGCGCCGGATTGGACGATCGGGGGACGCTGGTGAATCGCGGCGCGCTCGCCGGCTCTGGCCGGTGAAACGACCGGCGGCGTGGCCAATATGTCGAAATTGCTTGCATTCGCGACCTCGCCGCATGCTAGAAAGCGGCAACGCAGGGTGATCGCGCGAGCGCGACGCGCTATTTCGGATGAATCCGGTAAAGCCGAAAAATCCACGCGAAGCCTCGGCGCATTCGCCGATATTTGACTTGATGCTGCTTGGGGAGGCAAATGCCCGAAGTTATCTTCACTGGCCCGGCCGGCAGGCTGGAAGGCCGCTTTCATCAATCCGCGACGCGCGGCGCGCCCATAGCCATCGTGTTGCACCCGCACCCGCAATTCGGCGGGACGATGAACAATCAGATCGTCTACCATCTCTATTACGCCTTCGCGGAGCGTGGGTTCTCGGTGCTGCGCTTCAATTTTAGAGGCGTCGGCCGCAGCCAGGGCGCGTTCGATCACGGCGCCGGCGAGCTTTCGGACGCGGCGGCCGCGCTCGACTGGGCTCAGGCCGTCAATCCCGAGGCGCGCGCCTGCTGGATCGCCGGCGTCTCTTTCGGCTCCTGGATCGGGATGCAACTTCTGATGCGGCGGCCCGAGATCGAAGGCTTCGTTTCCGTCGCGCCGCCAGCCAACCGTTTCGACTACTCGTTCTTGGCCCCCTGCCCGTCCTCCGGCTTGTTTATCCATGGCGATCTCGATCGCGTGGCTCCGCTGAAGGAGGTCACCGCCCTGATCGAAAAGCTTAAAACGCAGAAGGGCATCATGATCGAGCATGCCGTTGTGAAGGGCGCCAATCACTTTTTCGAGAACAAGATCGACCCGCTCATCGCCGAAGTCGACGCCTATCTCGACAAACGCCTTGGCAATCCGCCGCGCATCGCCATTCCGGCGCGCGGGGACTGACGGGCGTTTTCGAGCGGAATAACGGCGTGGTTCGCGTCGAGAAGACGCTCATGGCGAAAACCTCTCAACCGGTCTGGGTCAACGCGGGCAGAATCTTGTCCTCGATGGCGGCGCGGTCGAGTTCGCCGAAAATCGCGACCTCGATCCTTGGTCCCGGCGCGACGACGAACGTCGCGGGAACGCCGCGCGCGCCAAGCGCGTGTTGCAGAAACCCCCGGTCGTCGGCGCCCACCGCCCGGTAGGGGTTTCCGCGCCGGGTGAGAAAGTCTCGCGCGCGCCTGGCCTCGTCCTTCACATCGGCGCCGAAGATCGGCGCGAGGTCGCGCGCCGCGAGATCGACGAGCAGCGCATGTTCATCGATGCAACTCGGACACCAGCTTGCCCAGAAATTCAGAATCGACCGACGCCCCGCGAGGTCGGCGGCGGAAAATCCCGCCACCGGCTCCCCATCCGGCCGAATGAGGCCCGGCACCGCGGCGAGTTCGAATTGACCGAGCGTGAAAGGATTGAACAGGCGCGCGCCAATGTCCTTTCGGGTCCACAGAAATCCCGCCAGACCCGCCCCGCCCCCAAGACAAGCGACGCCGATAGCCGCCCGCAAAACACCGCGTCGCGTCGCGCGGCCATCATGTTGCGATGCAATATTTTCGGCGCCATTTTGCATTCCGCAGTCCCCTTTTCCGCGATCCAAGAGCGGCTGGAAGTCTTAATAACAACTTAATCGCTCGCCGGTCTCGCCCGCGCGAGCACTCCACCTGTCGTCGGCCGCGAAACGCCCGTGGTGGTCGGAAAGGTCAGCGGAAGCCCTTCCAATACACGCGCCGCGAGAAATCCGAACGCCTGGGCTTCGAGATAGTCCGAAGACCAGCCCACCACTTCGGCAGTGGTCACCTTGCACGGAAGGCGCAAGACCAACTCCCGAACGAGGATCGGATTGCGCGCGCCGCCGCCGCAGACGATCAGCAATTTCGGCTCCTTCGGCAGATGGGGAAATAGGCGCAGCACGGAGGCGGCGGTGAAAGCGGTGAGCGTCGCGGCGGCGTCCTCAGTTGAGAGATTACTTATTATGTTAAGTGAAAAAGCGTTTCTATCTAAAGACTTTGGCGGTGAAACCTCAAAGAATGGATGAGATAGCAAACGCAGTAAGGCCGCTTCGTTCACTCGCCCTCTCGCGGCGGTGTGACCATGGCGGTCGATCGGCGCTCCGGTGCGCTGGAGCATCAGATCGTCGATCAGCGCGTTGCCGGGTCCGGTGTCGCAGGCGATCGGCTCGTCGCCTTCGGCAAGATAGGTGACATTGGCGACGCCACCGATATTAAGCAAGGCGACCTCGCCGCGCAATCCGCCAGCCACAACCAGAGCGCGATGAAAGACCGGCACGATCGGGGCGCCTTCGCCGCCGGCGGTGATATCGGCGGCGCGAAAATCATAGGCGACATCGACGCCGAGCCGCGCCGCCAAGGCCGGCCCGTCGCCGATCTGGATGGTCAGGCGCTGCTTTGGGCGGTGCAGCACGGTTTGGCCGTGAAAACCGATTATCGAGACGCTAGCCGGGTCGATCGCGTTGTCGCGCAGGAAATTTTCGACGGCTTCGGCGTGTCGATCCGTGACCATGCGCTCGGCGAAAGCGAGCACGCCAGGACGCGCGGAGCGATCCTCCAGCGTCGCCCCCTCCGCCAAGGCGCCGCGCAACAAGGCGCGGTCGGCGTCGGAATAGGGATAGGCGCCCGCCGGACCAAAGGAGAGGCTGGACTCGCCGTCGGTTTCGACGAGGGCGACGTCGACCCCATCCATGGAAGTGCCGGACATTAGTCCGATGGCGCGATATAAGGGCAACGCGGTACTCCTACGCAACAGGCTGGCAGAATAACGCGAAGGAGCAAAGAAACAATTTCGCGAACGGCCCAATGCCCCCCAAAAGACACCCGCATCCCTCGACGTTTCGGGCCTTTCTTCGAAGCGAGGCCGCCGGCGGCCTCGCGCTGATGTTTAGCGCAGCTTTGGCCCTTATCGTCGCCAATTCGCCCTTGAACGCCGTTTACGAAGCCGCCTTGGCGGCGCGCGTCGGCCCCTTGTCGGCGCTGCACTGGATTAACGACGGACTAATGGCGCTGTTTTTCCTGCTGGTCGGGCTGGAGATCAAGCGCGAGCTCCTCGACGGCCATTTGCGCCACTCGTCCGCGCGGATCTTGCCCGGCTTGGGGGCGCTCGGCGGCATGATTCTTCCCGCGGCGATATACGCGGCTTTCAATTTCGATTCGCCTTCGAGGCTGCATGGCTGGGCCATCCCGGCGGCGACGGATATCGCCTTCGCGCTGGGCGTCCTTGCTCTATTGGGTTCGCGCGCGCCGGCTTCGCTAAAGGTGTTTCTGACGGCCTTGGCCATTATGGACGATCTTGGGGCGATCGCCATAATCGGCGTCGCCTATACCGACAAGATTTCGGCTCCTTGGCTGCTGGCGGCGGCAGCGACGCTGCTTTGCCTGCTTTCGCTCAACCGGTTTAACGTGAGGCGGCTGCTTCCCTATCTGGCTTTTGGCGCGGCGTTTTGGCTGTTCATACTGAATTCCGGGGTTCACGCGACGCTCGCCGGCGTGTTGCTGGCGGCCGCGACGCCGCTCCGCTCGAACGGTCCCGACGAAGGAGAGCGCAGCCCGCTCCATCGACTCGAAAACGCCCTTCAGCCTTATGTCGCCTTCTTGATCCTGCCTCTGTTTGGCTTCGCCAACGCTGGATTACGATTCGACGGCGAATTTTCCGCGAACGCGACGCCTGTCGCCATCGGCGTGGCGGTCGGGCTGTTTCTGGGCAAGCAACTCGGCGTATTCGGCGCGGTGGCGCTGGCGATCCGGACTGGACTGGCCGCGAAGCCGCGCGGAGCGACCTGGACGCAAATCCATGGCGTCGCGCTGCTATGCGGCGTGGGTTTCACGATGAGCCTGTTCATTGGAGAAATCGCCTTCGATGGCGACCGCGGACTTGTCGCGCAAGTCAAGCTTGGAGTGCTGGCGGGCTCCCTTGCCTCGATCGTCGCGGGAGTCCTGCTGCTGCGCCGTCGCGGCGACAGACAGCCATAGCTTACTTCGCCATGCAGTCCTTGATGTCGCTTTCTTTCTTCATGCGCTCGAAGGTGTCCACGCAATAGCGCTCGAGATCGGGCCGAACCTTCGGGTCGGCGGCGTTGGCGCGAATGCTGACGGCGCCCTCCAGCAATTCCTTCTGGGCGGCGTGAACGCGATCCTTGGGCAACAGGGACGAGCATTCCTCGTAGCGTTTCAGCAGCGCGTCGCATTGCGGAACGCCAGTGGGATCCATGGCGAGAGCGGGAGAGACGGCAAAAAGCGCGAAACCAAGGGCGACGACGATTTTCACGGGAGCGGGTTCCTCTTTTGGCTGTGTTGAGCTGGCGCGGAACATAGTGAAGAGGCGCTCAAAATGAAATGGGCGACGGGCCTTTCCTTGGACCCGCCGCCCCATTCTCCGGCGCTGGTTGTCTCGCGAACGCCGGAGCATGTCCCAAGCGTGGGGCGCTGTTACAGCCCCGCGAGATAGTTGGCCGGATCAACCGGCGTCGATCCCTTGCGCAACTCGAAGTGCAGCTGCGGCGAGGAGACATTTCCGCTCTGGCCCGATTTGGCGATGGTCTGGCCGCGCGTCACCTGATCGCCGCGCTTGACCGAAATGTCGCCATTATGCGCATAGGCGGTTACGAAGCCATTGGGGTGGCGGATGAGCACCAGATTGCCATATCCCTTGAGCTCGCTGCCGGCATAGGCCACCACTCCGGCCTCGGCCGCCTTGACCTGCGTTCCTTCCGGCACGGCGATATTGATTCCGTCGTTGCCGCCATTGGCGAAGCCCTGAATAATGCGTCCCCTTGCCGGCCAACGGAATTCCGGATGCGCGGCGTCCGACGCCTTCTCTTCCGCGGCCGGCGCGATCGCCGCCGTAGTGGTGGTTTTGTCGACCTTCCGCTCAGGGGCCGGCGCGCGCTCGGCCGGCGGGTCGTTGACCGCGATTTTAGCCTGCTCACGCTTTTCGGCTTTGGCGACGCCCTTCACAGGCGCGGGAGGGGCCACCGGCTCCGCCGCCGGTTCCGCCTTGGCGATTTTAGCTTGCGCCCTGGGCTTGGGCGCGGGCTTTTCCTCCGCGTCATCATCGGCCTTGGCCGCTGTCTTGGCTGGTTTGGCGGCTGGTTTTGTCTTGGCCTTGACGACGGGCTTTTCGTCCTCTTCGTCGTCGGATTTGGCGGCCACCCTCACCTTTTTGTCCGGGGTCTTCGCCTTCTTTTCAGAGGCCTTGGTCGGCGCGGCCTTGTCCTCGTCCTCTTCGTCGGACTTGGCGAGCTTCGTGGGCTTCGCCGGATGTAATTGCGCGCTCTTGTGGCTTGCCTTCGGCGCCGGAACCTCGTCTTCCTCAGCTTCAGCCTTCGCGGCGACATGCCTTGGAGCGGGTTTGGCCTCCTCGCGCGCCTCCTTCGCGGGATGCGCCTCCGGCTCCGGCCGGGCCTTGGCGGCGGTTGCGCGATAGACCGGGATGACCAGACGCGAGCCGGGCTGCACTTGCGAAGAGCTAGAGAAGCCGTTGACCTTCAAGAGAACGTCGGTCGGCACGCCATAACGATTGGCGAGAATCGCGGCGGTGTCCCCTGTCCCGACGGTGACGGGCGTGCCCCCTTCGGCGCTCCAGTGATTGTAGGCGCCAGGCGACGCGGCCACCGCGGACGGAGCCGGGGCGGCGTTCGCGACGCTCGACGAAGGCGCGTTCTTGGCCGGCGGCGCGAGCGGCCGAGATTCAACGGAGGAGTAGTTCGGCGAGCCTGAGATCGAACCCGTGCTCGAGCGGTCGACTGCCCGCGCCGAGCGGCTCTTCGCGGCCGGCGCACTCCCGAATGGATCGGAGAATGGATCGGAGGAGAAGCGACTCGCGTCCGAACAACCGGCGAGCAGAGCGGCGGCCCCCGCCGCCAACATGAGCCGCAACGCGACTCGCGAAAAACCAACCTGACGCTCTGTTGCCATGACTCAACCCACTGGAACGCTACATCAACGCCTTGTTGTAACTCGCCACGGGTTAAGGGAGCGTTTAAGATGAATCGAAACCGTCGACGAACGATAAAAAAGGCGCGTTATCTCCAATATTTAAGGAGGCGCGAACCAAGACTATTAATCATTCATAAAGAAAGCGCCCGGCCGGCGATGGCGCCGCTCAAGCGGCAAGGGCCCTTGTCCGTCTCGCTGAACATCTCTCCATTCGCGGAGCGCGCCAGCCGTATCAGGCGAGACCGCCGACGTTCGCCAGGCGCGCTCGCGACAAAGCGCCCGAACACCATGACGCCGCCGGGCGCGAGCAGGTCCAGAACCGCCATCGGCGGCTCTTCCAGCGATAGATGCATAATGATGCGGTCGAAGAGGCCCATCGATCGCGCCGGCGCGAGCCCGTCGTCGCAGAGCACCAAGGCGTTGCGGATGGCGAGCGCCGAGAGGCGGCCAGACGCCTCGATGGCGAGCGTCTCGAAACGCTCTATCGACACGACCTCCTTGGCCAGCCGCGACAGAACCGCCGCCCCGTAACCGGAGCCGGCGCCGATCTCCAGCACGCGATGCCCCGGTTCCGCGCCCAGCGCCTCGATCCGGCGGGCGAGATCGGCCGGCGCGGGCATGGTCTGACCGCAGGCTATCGGCAGGGCCATGTCGCGATTGGCGAGATCGCGAAAACGATGCGGCGCGAAAAGTTCGCGCGGGACGCGCTCGAAGGCTCCCATGACGGCCACGTCGCGCACGGAGGCGCCGCGCAATTGCAACGCGAGCGCGGCGCGCTGCTCGACCGGAAGCGGCTCCGTTCCAAAGGATTTGCTCATGGCGCCGCCTCGAAGGCGGCCGCGAGCGAGGTGACGGTCGGATGGTCGGTGAAATCGAGCTTTATCGGCGTGACCGAGATTTTGTTTTGCTCCAGCGCTTCGAGGTCGGTGCCGGCGCCGGAGGTAAAATTTGCGCGCTGGAAGGAAATCCAATGATAGGGATTGCCGCGACCATCCTTACGGTCCTCGATACGCATCAAATCCGTGCTGCGCCGCCCCTGCATCGTGATCGCGACGCCGCGCGCGTCCCGAGCCGGACAAGGCGGAAAGTTGACGTTCATCAGCACATTGGCGGGGATGCCGACCGCGATCAGCCTGCGCAATACGCCGACCGCGTGAACCTCGGCGCAGCTCCAGTCGATCGTCTGGCGCCCGGAGAAAAAATCATAGACCTGGGACATGGCGATCGAGGGAATGCCAAGAATCGTCCCCTCCATCGCGGCCGCGATGGTGCCGGAATAGGTTACGTCCTCGGCGACGTTCTGGCCGCAGTTGACGCCGGACAGCACAAGGTCCGGCGGGCGATCCAGGATCTTATGCACGCCCATGATGACGCAATCGGTCGGCGTGCCCTTGATCGCGAAGCGGCGCGGGGAAATTTCTCGCATGCGCAGCGGATCGCTGAGCGACAGCGAGTGCGCGACGCCGGATTGGTCGCTTTCCGGCGCGACGACGAAGACGTCGCACGAAATCTCGCGCGCGATTTTCTCGGCGAGGGCGAGGCCCGGCGCGTGAATGCCGTCGTCATTGGTGACGAGAATGCGCATGCGTTTCCTTCACCATTGATCGCCGCCCGTGCTCCCTCCGCCCGCCAATGGGAAGAGGATTCTAGCCCGCCCGCGCGATTCTATCCACGCCGCCCATGTAAGGCCGCAGCGCCTCGGGAATTGTGATCGAGCCGTCCTCCTCCTGATAATTCTCCATCACCGCGACCAGCGCGCGGCCCACCGCGACGCCGGAGCCGTTGAGCGTATGCACGAAGCTCGGCGCCTTGGCGTCCTTGGCGCGATAACGCGCGTTCATGCGCCGCGCCTGGAAATCGCCACAGACCGAACAGGAGGAAATCTCGCGGTATTTCCCCTGCCCCGGCAGCCATACTTCGAGATCGTAAGTCTTTTGCGACGCAAAGCCCATGTCGCCCGCGCAGAGCGTCACCTTGCGGTAGGGAAGCTCCAGAAGTTGCAGAACTTTTTCGGCGCACTGGGTCATTCGCTCATGTTCGGCGAGCGATTGCTCGGCCGTCGTGATCGACACCATTTCGACCTTGAAGAACTGGTGCTGGCGAATCATCCCGCGCGTGTCGCGCCCGGCGGCCCCGGCCTCGGCGCGGAAACAATAGGTGCCGGCGGTGAAACGGAGCGGGAGTTGCGATTCGTCGAGAATCGATTCGCGGACGAGGTTTGTCAGGGGTACTTCGGCGGTGGGGATGAGCCAGTAGTTGCCCGCGCTCTCGGTCGACGCGTCGTCCGCGGGCCGGCCCGCCGTCACCGAAAACTGATCCTCCCGAAACTTGGGCAATTGCGCGGTGCCGTACATCGCCTCGTCGCGCACCAGCAGCGGCGGGTTAACCTCCTGATAACCATGTTCATCCGTGTGCAGATCGAGCATGAATTGCGCCAAGGCGCGCTCCAGCCGCGCGAGTTGGCCTTTATTAACGACGAAGCGCGCGCCCGAAAGCTTTGTCGCCGTCTCGAAATCCATCAGGCCGAGACCTTCGCCGAGATCGAAATGCTCTTTCGGCTCGAACTCGAACCTGCGCGGTTCGCCCCAGCGCAAGACCTCGACATTGTCCTGTTCGTCCTTGCCGTCGGGAACGCTGTCCAGCGGCGCATTGGGGATTTCCGCCAGCGCCTTGTCGAGCGCGGCGATCGCTTCCCGCTCGGCGGCCTCCATCGCCGGCCAATCTTCCTTGATCTTCGCGACCTCGGCCTTCAGGGTGTCGGCGCGGCCAGCGTCCTTCTCCTTCATCGCGAGGCCGATTTCCTTCGAGGCGGCGTTGCGGCGCTCCTGGGCGGCCTGCAACTTGGAAATCGCCGCGCGTCGCGAATCGTCGAGATCGAGCAGCTCCTTGGCGAGGGGTGCCAGCCCACGCCGGGCGCGGCTTTTGTCGAAGGTTTCGGCGTTGTCGCGAATCCATTTGATGTCGTACATGAATCGGTCCGGCGTTCGGATAAGGGTCAGGCGATCTTCTCCCCCAAGCGGGAGAAGGGGTCAACCCATCCTCCTTAAACGCCGCCGCCCGTGGCCGCCTGCTCCGCCGCGCGCTTCTTTTCGATTATCCGCACGGAAAAGATCGACGCTTCGTATAGCAATATCCCGGGAACCGCCAAGGCGAGCTGGCTGAATACGTCGGGCGGGGTCAGCACCGCAGCGACGATGAACACCAGCACGATCGCATAGCGGCGCTTTTCGGCCAGAAATTGCGAGGAGACGATACCGACTTGCCCGAGCAGCGTCAGCACGACGGGCAGTTGAAAAACAACGCCGAAGGCCAGCACGAGAGTCATGATCAGCGACAGATATTCGGAAACGCGCGGCAAAAGCTCGATCTGCGCGCGGCCCGGCTCGTTGGCCTGCTGCATGCCGATGAAAAAGCGCAGCAGATTGGGCGTCACGACGAAATAGACCAGCAAGGCGCCGGCGGCGAAAAAGATCGGCGTCGCGAAGAGATAGGGCCGAAACACCGCGCGCTCCTTTTTATATAGGCCGGGCGCGACGAAGGCGTAAAGCTGGCCGAACACCACGGGACAAGACAAAAACGCCGCGGTGAACAAGGCGACTTTCATTTGGGTGAAAAAATATTCCTGCGGCGCCGTGTAGATGAGCCGCGCCTCTGGCCCCGCGACCTTGGTGTAGGGCACGACGAGGAGATTATAAATATCCTTGGCGAAGTAAAAGGATATCAATAACATCACCAGAAAGGCCAGTAGCGCTCGGATCAACCGTTCGCGCAGCTCCATCAGATGCTCGATCAACGGCGCCTTGGTGGCCTCGATATCGGCTTCGCTCATGCGCCGGGCTCTTCCTTGCGCGCGGCCGGCGCGGCAGGCGCATCCGCCAATTTCGCGGGCCCTTCGATCGTGTCGGTGATTTGCTTGCGCGCATGCTCCAACGGATCGAAGGAACCGTTCAGGCCGACGCCCTTCACGGCCGAGTCGACTTCCTGCTCAAGATTTTTTTTCAGATCGTGCAGTTCAGCCTCGCGCATCGCGTCCATGAACTGCCCCTGAAACTCCGCGGCCATGCGCCGCATCTTGCCGGTCAGTTGCCCAAGCTGCCGCAACACGCGCGGTAAATCCTTCGACGGAATCGCCACGAGGGCGACGATGCCGATGACGATCAGCTTGCCGGCGTCGAAATCGAACATTTGTCTATCCGCGCAGGGGTGGCGCCAAGCGTGGCAGGATCGCGGCGCGCGGGCTTCGGCGAAGCATCAAGCCTCACAGTTTCTTGGCGTCGCCCGCCTTGTCGAGGGCGGCGTGATCCTGCGGAAGGCGCTCGACCGCCTTCGCCGCCTCATCGGAAGTCGCGACGGTCGTGTCTTCCTCCGTCATGCCTTTCTTGAAGGCCTTGATCCCCTTCGCGACGTCGCCCATGACGTCGGATATTTTAAACTTTCCGCCAAACAGCACGAACACGACGCCGCCGACGATGATCCAATGCCAGATGGACAGACCACCCATGGCGTAACCTCCAGAAACGTGCAGGTTGCGATTACAACCCGTTATTTGAGCGGGAAATTAGGACGCCGGCCGCACAAAGACAAGGACAATAAGACGGAAGCCCCGCGCTATTCTTCGTCGCCGTCCGCGGCCTCCGGCTCGGCTTCGTCGAGAAACTCCATTTCGAGCAAGGCCGGCGCGTCTTCCTCCAACGGCTCCTCGTCCTCGGCGAGCGCCGAATCGTCAGAGGGTTGCGGCATGCGAAAGTCCTTCGGCAGGCGCCCATCGAAGAGGCCCGCCCCTTTCAATTCGTCGAGCCCCGGCAGATCGCCGATCTGCTCCAGGCCAAAATGCATCAGAAAATTCTCGGTCGTGCCATAGGTGATCGGACGCCCCGGCGCCCGCCGGCGTCCGCGCAGACGCACCCAGCCGGTCTCCAGCAAAACGTCCAGCGTGCCCTTGGAGATCGCCACGCCGCGCACCTCTTCGATTTCGGCGCGGGTCACCGGCTGGTGATAGGCGACAATCGCCAATGTCTCCAGCGCGGCGCGCGACAGCTTCTTCTCCTCGACGCGCTGGCGCGCCAAAACATAAGCGAGGTCCGGCGCCGTGCGAAAAAACCATTTTTTCCCGGCGCGCGCGAGATTAACCCCGCGCGCCGCGAAATCCGCTCGCAGCCGTTCCAGCGCCGCGGCGACCGTCACGCCCTCCGGCAGTCGGCGCGCGATCTCCATTTCGTCGACAGGCTCGCTCGACGCGAACAGCAGCGCCTCGGCGACGCGGACCGCGGCCGCCAAGTCATCCTCGGCGCGCCCGATGGCCTCGTCGCTCGTCGCGTCGAACAACTCGATTGTTTTAGCGGCCCGCGCCAATGCGCTCCTCCTTTCGACGATACGATGATGTCGCGCTCGTCGCGCGCTCGCCGCTCGTCACGACGCCGCGCCGGACCCGCCCGCATCCGCAGCGGGTTCCCGGCGCATGACCCAAATTGGCGAAAAAGCGCGATCCTGCCGCATATGGAAACGCCCCTCGCGGACCATCTCCAGCGAGGCCGAAAAGGCGGAAGCCCGCACCGTGCGCGCGGTGGTCGGATCGACGCAAAACTGCAGCAAGAAGTCGTCCAGCACGGTCCATTCCAGCGCCGCCCCGGCAAGTCTTTCCAACGCCTCCCGCGCTTCGGCCAGAGACCAGACGCTGCGTTGGCGCAGCGTGACCTTCGAGATCGCGCCTTTTTGGCGTTGGCGGGCGTAAGCGGAGAGCAGATCGAAAAGATTGGCCCGAAAACGCGTAGACGAAGTTGTTTCTATCCCCTCGCCCGCGCCGCGCAAAAACATGTCGCGGCCAAGCCTCGCGCGCTCCGTGAGCGCGTCGGCGGCTCGGCGGATCGCCTCCAAGCGCCGCAACCGATCGGCCAGGGCGCTGGCGAGGTCGGCGGCGGACGGCTCCTCGCCCTTGGGGGGCTCGGGCAGCAGCAGGCGCGATTTCAGGTAGGCGAGCCAGGCGGCCATCACGAGATAATCCGCGGCAAGCTCCAGCCGCACGCGCCGCGCCGCCTCGATGAATTCGAGATATTGCTCGGCGAGCGCGAGAATTGAAATCCGGGCCAGGTCGACCTTCTGGCGGCGCGCAAGCTCCAGCAACAGGTCGAGCGGGCCCTCGAAGCCATCGACGTCGACCAGAAAGGCGGGTTCGCTTTCGCCCCGCTCCGATTCGGTCGTCGCCTCGAACGCCAGTTCCCGCGCCATTCCCGCATTGCTCTCCGCCCGAGGCTTCCAATCGCCCCGGCGCGCGGAGATTGGGCCTTTTAGGCCGTCATCGCAAGCGCGGCGTCGAATTCGCGGGCGCCGTCCACAGGAATAAAATCCTCGACCCGAGATAGCGCCTCCAGCGCGGCGTCCGCCCGAGCGAGCGCGCGTCCGGCCAGAGCGGGTGCGCCCTCCGCCACCGCGCGCGCCTCGTCGAGATCGCCGTTGCAGTGAAGCACCATGTCGCAACCCGCAGCGATGGCGGCTTCCGCCCGCTGGCGGAAATCGCCTTGAAGCGCCTTCATGGACAAATCATCCGTCATAAGCAGGCCGTCGAAGCCAATCGCGCCGCGAATCGCCTCGCGAATCACCGTTTTTGACAAAGTGCCGGGCATGGCGGGATCGAGCGCCGTGTAGACGACATGCGCCGTCATGGCGATCGGAAGATCGGCGTTGGCGATGAAGGGCGCGAAATCGACGCGTTCCAATTCGGCGCACGACGCCTCGACCACCGGAAGCTCCAAGTGGCTATCGGCGCGAGCGCGTCCATGGCCGGGAATATGCTTCATCACAGGCGATACGCCGCCGTCGAGCAACCCCCGCGCCGCGGCGCGGCCGATGCGCGCGACGCTTTCGGGATCGTCGCTATAGGCGCGGTCCCCGATAACGCCATGCGCGCCAGCTTGAGGGGCGTCCAACACCGGCAGGCAGTCGATGGTGATTCCGACTTCGCGCAGATCATGGGCGATCAGCCGCGCGCCAAGCCAGGCGAGACGTTCCGCCCCCTCGATGCTCGAAGCCGCGCGCTCGAAAGCGGCGGCGGACGGATAGCCGCGCCAATGCGGCGGGGCCAAGCGCTGCACCCGTCCGCCCTCCTGATCGACCAGGATAGGCGCCGTGGCGTCGCCGAGCGTGTCGCGGACCGAGTCGGCGAGCGCGCGAAGCTGCGCGCGCGATTCGACGTTCCGCCGGAACAAAATCACGCCCCAGGGTCGCGCCTGACGCAAAAAGGCGCGCTCTTCGTCCGTCAACGCCGCGCCGCCTAAGCCGCAGATAAAGGCGTTAGTCATGAGGCGGCCTCCGGACGCGATGATCGGCGGAAAAATAAATCGGGCGTCAATCTCCGGCGACGAAACAACTTCCGCCCGAGGACTTCACATTGCCGCAAACGCTCGCCGCAGCCTCCTTGCTCATGCCGCTCGCGCGGACACGGTAGACGGTTTTGTCTCCGACCTTCGCCAATTTGAATGTCGGCTTATGGCCGCCAAGTTGCGATCCGTATTTCGTCGCGACCTTGGAGACCAATGCATGCGCCTCGGCCTCGGTCGCCGCCGCGCCGAATTGCACGGCGAAGCCGCCCTTCTCGATTTTTTGCGTGGACGCGGGAGCCTTCTCCTCGGCGTCAGGCTCCTCGGCCGCGACTCTTTGCGTCGCTTTGGGCTTGGCCGTTTTATCCACGCGCGGCGTGGCGCTGGGCTTAGCTGGAGCCGCGGGCGTGGTTGACGCGTGTTTCGCGGCGGCGTCGCGCGAGCTGGCGCCAGCGGCCTTCTCCACCGCCCGCGGAACCTCGGCGTTGGTGATCAAACTGCCGTCCGGCCGGACGGAAACGGTTTTGATTTTCTTCGGCTGCGGTCCCGCTTGCGGGGCTTGCCCGCCATCGGCGTCGGTCTGACCCGCCCCATTGTAATTCGCGCGTGATTCGACCTTCGGCTCCACGGCCTGTTCCTGATGCGAAACGACGCGCTTAACCTGCGCGTTTTCGTGGCGGTCCAGCACGGCCGCGTCGGGCTTATCCACGCTCGGGTCCGCGTTCGCCGCCGGGGGAACCTTGGCCGGACCGTCCGGCGCGTTAATCGTCGCGATTTCGCGACCGCCGATCACGCCGCCGCGCTTCGCGAACCCCCAGGCGAGGAGGCCCGAGGCGAGCAAGGCGACGACGGCGACGGCGTGCCAAGGCCGCAAGCGGCTGAAACCGCCTTGGGAGGGCGCTTCGTCGACGTCGTCGTAGCCGATATCATCCTCCGACTCGTGGCCTGAATCGGCCCCCGAATCCTGAGGCCAGCCGTTTGGGACGTCCGGCGCGGCGGAACGCATTTGCGGTCCGGGACGCGCGGCGAAATGGCGCGCCGCGAGATCGGCGGCGGCGAACTCATTTCCGCGAGCGTGCGAGGCGTTGGAGTAATACTCCTCGGAATAGGCTCCAGACTCGTGAGCGGGGCTCGAATCGGGCCGCGTTCGATGAAAATCCTCGGAAATGGCGCCGCGCAACTCGGCGGCGAAGGCGTCTTCGTCAGGCGCCTTCCGCGAAGCGGCCTCGTCCCATTCGGTGGACGGCGCGGGTTCCGCGGCGAACATCCGGTCATAGCGTCGCGCCGCTTGAGCCTGCTCTTCGCCCTGCATCAGCCGCGCGAGTTCGCTGAGCGGATCGCCGGGAGATTTGCGGGGCGTCTCGACGCCACGCAGTCGCCGCTCGAAATCATTGATGTCGATCGCGGCGCCTCTGACTGTCGACTCACGCATGGCCTACCTCGCCTATTCTGTTTGGCGTCTAAGATGCGGCTGCGCCCCCGCCTAATTTGCCTCCCTTCGACGAGGGAGCTAGCAGGATCAGCGCATTTCTTCGGGCGCGCTCACGCCGAGAAGTTTCAGGCCCGACGCCAGCACGCTGGTCAAACAAGCAACCAACGCGACCCGCGCGCTTGTTAGGTTTCTCTCAACTGGATTAACAAACCGTAATTGTGGCCGATCTTTGCCCCGGTTCCAGTGGGCATGGAAATAACTGGCGAGTTCATAGAGATAGAAGGCGACGCGGTGCGGCTCGTGCGCCGCCGCCGCCGCCTCGATCAGACGCGGATATTGCGCGATCACGCGAGCCAGTCCGATCTCGCCCTCGTCCTCGAGAAGATCGAGCGGCGCGCGCAGCAACGCCGTCGCGCTCACGTCGAGATCGGGGAAGGCCGCCAACGCCTGCCGCAATGCCGATCTTCCCCGCGCGTGGGCGTATTGCACATAGAAAACCGCGTTGTCCTTTGATTGTTCGAGCACCTTGGCGAGATCGAACTCGAGCGGCGCGTCGTTTTTGCGGTACAGCATCATGAAACGGACGGCGTCGACGCCAACCTCGTCGACGACTTCGCGCAAGGTCACGAAGTCGCCGGAGCGCTTGGACATTTTCACGGGCTCGCCGTCACGCACGAGCTTGACCAGCTGGCACAGCTTCACGTCGAGGACGACCTTCTGATCCGAGAGCGCGGCGACGGCCGCCGTCATGCGCTTCACGTAGCCGCCATGATCGGCTCCCCAGATATCGACCAGCGTCGTATAGCCTCGGTCGATCTTATTCTTGTGATAGGCGATATCCGCGGCGAAATAGGTGTTGGAGCCGTCGGATTTCTTGAGCGGACGATCCACGTCGTCGCCCCAGTCGCTGGATCGGAACAAGGTCTGTTCCCGGTCCTCCCAATCCTCGGGAAGCTGGCCCTTTGGCGGCGGGAGCCGCCCCTCGTAGACAAGGCCGGCGGCGCGCAGCTCTTCGATCTGGCGGTCGATCTCGCAAAGGCCGTTCACTTTTTCGTGCAACGTTCGCTCGGAGAAAAACACCTCATGCGTAATGCCGAGCGCCAGGAGGTCATCGCGAATCAGGCCCATCATCGCGTCTATGGCGATGTCGCGCACGGGCCCGAGCCACTCGCGCTCCTCCTTGTCGAGCAGCGCGCGGCCATGCGCCTTGGCGATTAGTTCCCCGGCGGCCTTGAGATAATCGCCGGGGTAGAGTCCCTCCGGGATGGTGATGGTCTCGCCGAGCGCCTCGCGGTAGCGCAGATAAGCGGAACGCGCGAGCACGTCGACCTGCGCGCCGGCGTCGTTGATGTAATATTCGCGCGTCACCTCGCAGCCGGAAAACTCCAGCAAATTCGCCAGAGCGTCGCCGAACACCGCGCCGCGCCCGTGGCCCACATGCATCGGCCCGGTCGGATTCGCCGAGACATATTCGACATTGACCTTGCCCGACAGCGTCCCCGCCCGGCCCTTGGCGGCGCGGCCAAAATCGTCCGGCGCGCGCAAGACGCCGCGCAGCACGTCGCGATAGACGGCGGGCTTTAGCCTTATGTTGATGAACCCCGGGCCGGCGACCTCGACTTCGGCCACGCCCTCGCTCTGGGCCAACGCCGTCGCGATCTCGGCCGCGAGCTGGCGCGGATTGGGAAAATGCGGCTTGGCGTCCTTCGCGAAGACCATCGCCGCATTGGCGGCGAGATCGCCCATCGCGGCGTCCTTGGGCGGTTCGACGACGAATCGCGCCGGATCGAGCGCCGGAAGGCGTCCCGAAGCCGTTATCTGGCCAAGGATCTCGGCGATGCGATCGTGGAAGATTTGAAAGATGTTCATATTTCGCGAGCTGCTCGTATGTGCCGTAGAGCCATTCCGGTTTCGATTGAACCGGAATGGCTCCGGATTCCTTTACTTTGCCGTGCTTTCCGAGGCAAAACCGGCGTCCACTTTCGCCGAACGCGCGCTAGCGGCGTTCCATGGGCGAGCCCGTCGCGAGCGACGGATCAGGTCGGACGAAACCGACTCGAAGCGGGTTTAGCAGAACTGTCGCGCGAAAACACCTCGATCGGGCCTCTGGCCACTGCCGCGCTTTAGTCTTCGCACACACTTCCTTAACCATAAAGTGGTTAACCTTAATCGACGGCAACGTTAACAAGATCTTGTCGCGGCGGCGACCAACATTTGGAAGCGCACATGAAAAATCACTTGCTTCGCGCAAGCTCCATACTTGCCGCTCTCGCCTGCGGGCCCGCGCTCGCGTCTGACTTGGTGATCTCCGGCGCTCCCCCGCTCTCGGCTCCTCCTCCGTTGCCCGACGTGAGCTTGCGGCCCACCTTGTCGGAGCCGTCCTTCGGTCAGCCGCCGTGTTGGACCGGCCTATACCTCGGTCTGAACGCGGGCTTCCTGGCGGATGGCGGCCAGAGCGTCAATGTTGGAGCTTTCCCGCTCCTATCGGGCGCGTACCCCTCGGATATCGCCGTTAGCTCCGGAAACCTAACGCCAAACGGCGCCAGCTTTATCGGCGGCGGAGGCATCGGCTTTAATTACCAGCTCTCCAACGCCTTTTTCGCGGGCGTCGAGACGGATTTCCAAGGTTCGACTCTTAACTCCAGCGCGTCTCTCGCAAACGGCGCGCCTTGGAGCCCCGCTCCCACAATCCTTAACGAGTTTGGCGCTCTGACGGCGACGAAGACTCTCGGGTATCTCGGCACGGTTCGTGGTCGCGTCGGCTTTCTTTTGACCCCGGCGATAGGCGTCTACGCGACCGCCGGGCTAGCTTATGGTCAAGTCGGCTCGAACACGACCACCGCCGTAAACTACATATTCACTCCCACCAGCACCCCCGTCGTCAGCGCCTATGGCGCCACGAACTATTCGGGCATGCGCGCGGGCTGGACCGCTGGCGGAGGACTTGAAGGGTATCTCTCGCCGAACTGGAGCGCCAAGGCTGAATATCTTTATTACGATCTCGGCTCGACCGCCGGATACATGCCCTTTGTCGCGAGCAACAGCACCCTCGCGGGCGGTCTGGCCATGACCATGGCGGCGAAATCCTCGACGAGCTTCACCGGCCATATCGCTCGTATCGGCGTGAACTACCACCTCCCCTACGCCACGGCGCCGATCGTCGCCAAATATTGATCAAACTCGCGGCGCGGACCGCCGGAGCTCCAAGGGGTTCCGGCGGTCCGCGGCGCGTCCAAACCCGGGAAGACGATTATCTCGTTCGCAATCCGCCTTCAAAATATTTTCGGGCGATTACGTTGTCATGGGTCGCGGTTACGCGAAGCAAGAGTTTGTTCACCGTATTTCCTCACGGATGAATAAGATTAATTTTACATGCTGATTGGGATCCATCGCTTAGGAACCCAACATGCACTTGATATTCTACTCGCCTCTTCGTTCGACTCGGGTTCTGGCCTCCATCGCGGGATCAGTTTTTTTCTTTCACGCATTTAACGCGCGCGCCGAAAGTCTGACCGACCCGACCCCCGTTTCCGGCTGGATCGTCACCGTCCGCGCCAACGCCGGCTACGCGGCCAACTACGACGGCTCGAAGGGCGTTTCTCCCTATGCGCTTCCCGGTCTTGGGATGCGTCGGCCGAATACGCCCGTGTCGTTTAGCGCGCCGGACGAATCTCCGGGCTTCGCGCTTTACGACAACGGCTTCTTCAAGGCGGGCCTCACTGGCCGGCTCCGCACCCCGCGATCTTCGGCGACCTATACGGAGCTGCGCGGAATCCACGACATCGACTGGACCGTCGAAGCCGGCGGCTTCGCCGAGTTTTGGACTTTCAACAAATTGCGCGCCCGCGTCGAGTTGCGTCACGCCTTTTTGGGAATAAACGGCGACGTCGCGGACTTTTACCTCGATTGGGTCGAACAGCATGGGCCGTGGACATTCTCGCTCGGTCCACGCCTGACCCTCGCCGATCAGCCCTATATGAACAAATTGTTCGGCGTCACTCCATATGAGGCGCTGCTTAACGGCGTGGTCACGCCATTCGACCCATCCGGGGGCGCGAAATCCGTGGGCGTGACCGGCTCGGTCACCTACAAATGGTCGGAAGAGTGGTCGACGAGCGTCTACGGCAAATACAATCATTTGGTGGGCGTGGCCGCGGCGAGTCCGATTCCGACCAAGCTTGGCTCGGCGAATCAGTTCACCTGCGGTCTCAGCGTCGCCTATAGCTTCAACTGGAACGGGTTTTGACGGCGCCGCCATGAGAATGAACGGCCCATCCGCGCTACAGCCGCGCCGCGCCGAGGTCTTAGCGAACGCCGCTAGAGCGTCCAGTTTGGATTGAACCGGAAAGACTCTAAATTCCTTTGGTTTGTCGCGCTTTCCGAGGCAAAACCGGCGTCCGCCTTGGCCGAAAACGCTCTAGGCGGCGCGGGGCGCGCGCTTCTCCCCGCCGCCAAAATGTTCGAGGTAGCGCGCGTCCATCTGCTTGACCGGCATGACGACGAACACATCGACGGTATTGAATTTGCGGTCGATCACGGCGCCGTCCCCAAAAACCGCGCCGAGCCGCAAATAGCCCTTCAACAACGGCGGCAGGCTCGCGAGCGCGCGGCGCGCGTCAACGGCGTCGCGGCCGAGCATCTCCATTGGCGTATGGCGGCCCTTTCGCGCGCGCACGCTCCACTCGCCCTCCGCGCGCGCGTGATGCGCGAGATAGCTCAGCGCCGTCGCATGGGCCAAGGCGTTGGCGCCCTCGAAACTTGCGCAGCCGATCATCACGTCGATGTCGTAATGACGCAAATAGGCGAGTATGCCGCGCCATAGCAGATCGATCGTGCGCTTGCCGCGATAGTCCGCCTGCACGCAGGAGCGCCCGAGTTCCAAGAAGCGTTTGTCCGGGTGACGATCGAGCAACGCTGAAATCTCGTATTCGTCCGCCGAATAGAAGCCGCATTTCCCTTGCGCGACGTCTCCGCGCAGCAGCCGGTAGGCTCCGACGACCTTCGCCTTGACCTTGCCGAAGCGCGTGCGCGCGGCGTGATCGATCACGATCAAATGGTCGCAAAACTTGTCGAAACGATCGGCGTCGCGACGCGTGAGCGTCGTCTTGGCGTCGGCGACCGCGCCGCCTTCTTGATAAAAAACCTTATAGCGCAACCGTTGGGCCTTGCGGACATCCTTCCTCGTCGTGGCGAGCCGCACTTCGAGCGAACCCGCCCGGGCGATCGATCCGTCGAGCGCGTTGGCCGGCCTTTTCGATTTCAGGGAGGGAAAGGCTCCTCGGACGATATTGCGCCCCGCTTCCAGGTTGAAAACCCACATGGCCTAAGGTTCTCCGCGCGCGCCGGCGTAAATGCGCCAGCGACAATCTTGGATAGATCACCATGGAACAAAAGTTTTGTGACAGGATGGAAGGCGCTCAAGCGCCAGCGCCAAACCCGCCGCGGCGCTCCACGACGGGAAGCGCCTCGCTCAACGTGCGAATCGCTTGCGCGAGCCGCGCGAAATCCACTGGTTTCGTCAGTAGGGCGTCGACTCCCGCGGCTTTCGCGGCGCGCGCGTCTTCTTCCAAGGCGCTCGCGGTCAGCGCGAGAATCGGCGTGCGCCTCGCGCCCGCGCGCGCCTCCTCGAACCGGATGCGTCTCGTCGCCTCGAGACCATCAAGTCGCGGCATGAAGAGATCCATCAGGATGACGCCAAAGGGAGTCGCGGCGCCCATGATCGCCGCGCGGGCGATTTCCACCACTTGCTCGCCGTTTTCGGCCCTGGTGACGAGCGCGCCCAGCGCGCCCAGATGACGCGTCACGATGAGCGCGTTGATGTCATTGTCCTCCGCGAGCAAAACCTGCAGCCCCGCCAGGACGGGCTCCGGCGCCGGGTTGGCCGCGGGAGCCTCGCCCCGAAGCGCGGGCGCCAGTCGCTCGATCAACGAGGCGGCGCGCACGGGCTTCACCAGCCAGCCGTCGAATTGATGCAGCGCCGCCTCGCCGAAAGCGCGCCGTTCGAGCGGGGAGAACAACAGGAACACCCTACCCGCCCGCGCCGCGCGCGCGGCGCGCGCCAAAGCCTCCGTCGCGCTTTCGCCAAGGCCGCAATCGACGATCACGGCGTCGTAGCCCGGCGATCGACCGTTCGATAGGCGCGCGAGCCCTTCCGCTTCGCCTTCGGCGATTTGGGCGGCGGCGCCGGCTTCACGCAAATAAGTCGCCAGGAAAGGAGCCTCGAAATGCGTGCGCGCGACGATGAGCGCCAATTGGCCCGCCAGCGGCTGGAATTTTTCGCGCGCGCGCTCCTTTGTCTCGAAGGACGACGGCAAGGTGAACGCGAAAGTCGTTCCTCGCGCCGAAGTCGCGGCGATTTCCAATTTTCCGCCCATTTGTTCGACGAGTCGACGCGAAATGGCCAGTCCGAGCCCGGTGCCGCCATGACGGCGCGTCGCCGAGGCGTCGCCCTGCTCGAATTCGTCGAAGATCGCCTCGCGCGCGGCGGCGGGAATACCGGGACCGGTGTCCTCGACTTCGAACCGCAAAACCCCGGCGTCGGAGGGGCCGACGCGCACGCCGACTCCGCCCTTTTCGGTGAAATTCACGGCGTTGCCGGCGAGATTGATCAGCACCTGCCGCAACCGCGCGGCGTCGCCGACCACGCGCCGCGGAGACTCCCCGGCGACGGAACTGGCGATCTCCAGCGCCTTCCCCTGCGCGCGGGGCGCAAGCAGTTCGACAACGCCTTCGACCAGCGGCGCCAACTCAAAGGGCTCGGCGCGCAGTTCGAGCTTGCCGGCCTCGATCTTGGAAAAATCCAATATGTCGTCGATGAGCTGCGCCAGCGAGCGCGCGCAATCGCCAATCGATTCCACATAGCTCGCCTGCTCCGCCTCGAGCCTCGTCATTCCCAGCAATTGCGCGAGGCCGAGAATTCCGTTCAACGGCGTGCGGATTTCATGGCTCACCGTCGCGAGAAAGCGCGATTTCGCGAGGCTCGCCGCCTCGGCCTTGTCGCGGGCGGCGGCGGCGGCGCGCAGCTCCCAGATTTCGTCGCGCAGCGCCTCGATCTCGGCCTCCGCATGGACGCGCCCGCGCAAAATGCGCAGCGCCGCGCCAAGCCCGGCCGCGAAGACGCCAAGCCCAAGCGCCAGCGCGACAATCCGTAAAACCTCGGAGTCCATTTCCTAAGTCCTCCGACGCTCAGGCCGCGCGCCGCATGCCGGTGAGGCCGGAGCGATAGGAGAGAGCTTCCGCGAGGTGACGGCGGGATACGGACTCGGAACCCTCCAAATCCGCGATCGTGCGCGCGAGCTTCAGCACGCGATGGAAGCCGCGCGCCGACAGCGCGAAACGCTCCGAAGCCTCGCGAATCAGCGCGGTTCCGCTGGCGTCGAGATTGACGACGCCTTCAACGAGCTTGGCCGGCGCGCTCGCATTGGTCGTCCCCTCGGCGCGCCCCAGCGCTTGATAGCGAATGCGCTGCAATTCGCGCGCCGCCGCGACCCTCGCGGCGACTTCGCGCGACCCTTCGGTCGGCGGCGGCAGCACGAGATCGGCGGCGGTGAGCGCCGGCACTTCGATCTGCAAATCGAAACGGTCGAGCAAGGGGCCGGAGAGCCGCGCCCGATATTGCGCCGCGCAACGCTCGTTGGGTTGGCGCTTGCAGGCGAAGCCCGGGCTCAACGCATAGCCGCAGCGGCAGGGGTTCATCGCGGCGACGAGTTGGAAGCGCGCGGGGTAAATCGCGCGGTGATTGGCGCGAACGATCGCCACCTCGCCGGTCTCGAGCGGCTGTCGCAGGCTGTCGAGCGCCTGGGATTGAAACTCCGGCAGCTCGTCGAGAAACAGCACGCCATTATGGGCGAGCGATATTTCCCCCGGCCTTGCCTGTGTTCCGCCTCCGACCAGGGCCGGCATGGACGCCGAATGATGCGGCGCGCGAAAGGGCCGCCGGTCCGTGAGTTCGCCGCCCGCGAGCTGGCCGGCGACCGAATGGATCATTGAAACTTCGAGCAATTCGCGAGGGGTCAGCGGCGGCAGGATCGACGGCAACCGCTCCGCCAGCATCGATTTGCCGGCGCCCGGCGGTCCGTTCATCAGGAGATTGTGACCGCCCGCCGCAGCGATCTCCAGCGCGCGCTTGGCGCTCTCTTGCCCCTTCACGTCGGCGAGATCGGGCAAGTCGCGCGCGGCGGCCCGCACCGCCGGAACGGGCCGCGCCAAGACCTGTGTTCCCTTCAGGTGATTGACGAGCTGGATCAGAGAGCTTGGCGCGATCACCTCCATGTCCCCCGAGGCCCAGGCGGCCTCCGGCCCGCAAGCCGCGGGACAAATCAGTCCGTGCCCGCGCATGTTGGCGGCGACCGCCGCCGGCAGCACGCCCGCGACGGGCGTGAGCGTTCCGTCGAGCGCCAATTCGCCGAGCACGGTGAATCCCTCCAACGCGTCGGAGGGAATGGCACCGATCGCCGCCATGACGCCGAGGGCGATCGGCAAGTCGTAATGGCTGCCTTCCTTGGGCATGTCGGCGGGCGCGAGATTGACCGTGATGCGCTTGGCCGGCAAGGCTAGCCCCGAGGCGTTGAGCGCCGCGCGCACCCGTTCGCGGGATTCGCCCACCGCCTTGTCGGCGAGGCCGACAAGGCCGAACACGACCGAGCCGCCGGATAGATGCACTTGAACATCCACCGGCTTGGCGTCGATCCCCTCGAAGGCGACGGTTGCGACCCTGACGACCATGACTCAAGCTCCAGCAAACCAAACGTGAAAGCCTGGCGCGAGCCTAACCCGAGCCGCGCGAGCCGGCAAGAACAATATGCGAACATACACGCGGTCGAGACAGACACGGCGGTCGTGACTCGTCCCTATTTTTCGGTTCAGTAAGAGGCGCAAGCCTTTGGCCATTGAATCATGCTCCGGCGCTCTTAGGTCAAGGCGGACCTTTCGACGGCGAGTTTGCATTTTGGAGAATCGTAGCGCGACGGTTTTCCCTCGAATTGTCGAATTCAGCACTACTCAGCGACTAACATTTCTGGGCGCTTCGAGCTCGGCCTCAAGACTTGTCTTTGCCCGCGGCCCGCCCGCCGAATTCAGTTCGACGAACGCGAGCGCCATGTCGAGCGCTATTTCCACCGGCCGAACCGAACACGCCGTCTTGGCGAGCAACAGACCGCCCTGCACGGCGCTTAAAATCGCAATGGCCAACTCCTCGGGATTTGCAGACTCGAGCAGTTCGCCACGATCGCGCATTTTCCGTAAACCGATCTCGATATCATCGCGCCAACTCTCGAAGCTCTGGGCAAGAAGACCTCGCGCGCGCTCGGACTGATTGGAAAGCTCGTTGGCCAAAGAACCGACGGGACAGCCGCCTTTTCCGCCCTGGGCGCGGCTGAGTTCGACGATGACGTTGCGCCAGTCCCGCAGCGCCGCCATCGAGTCTATGGCAGAGAGTTGTGGGTTCTGCGCGGCCAAAACATTACCGATTTGAAGTCGAATCACCTCTCCGACGATCGCGTTCTTGTCGCTGAAATAATGATAAAGCTGAGACTTGCTGACCTCGGCGACGGCCATGATCTCGTCGAGGCTCGTGCCCCCCACTCCGCGTTCGAACATGAGTTCGGCGGCGGCCTCGATGATGCGTAAGCGGGTGGCGGCGCCTCTAGGGGTCAGTCGCGGGAGCGGCCTATTTTCCCTTTTCAACATGCGCGAGCCCTAACAGAATTGGACTTGTCAGTCCAGTTTATTTCCGAGACTCTTCCACGGCAGGTTCCAATTCGCGTCTTTTTCGGCCGCGTCTGGCGACCCGCGCGATTCGTCACACTTTGGGAGGGCATATGGAACTCATATCAGCCGTGTTTTCATCCGCGCTCGTGTTCGTCGCGGTCGTGGTGCAGCATATCGGCAATGTCTCGCGCCGCGGCGTCAGCTATGTCATGGGTTCTCGATCAGAGCCGGCGCCGACGGACGGCTTCTCTGGCCGCGCCGCGCGCACGCTTCAAAACAATCTGGAGTCTTGCGCGATGTACGCGCCCGTCGCGATCGCGATCGTCATTCTGCAAAGGGAATCAACGGTCACCTATTACGCGGCTTTGATCTATATGTTAGCCCGCGCTGTGTTCGCTTTCTGCTATTGGTTCAAAGTTGAAGGCCTCAGGTCCATGGCCTGGCTCGGCGGCATGATCTGCACCGCGACCATGTTCGCTCGTTTGTTGATTTGAGCGCGATTACGCCGAAGATTGTTCCAAATCTTTCCGCGCCGCCGCGGCTCACAGTTGCCGCAGCGCCGAAGCCGCCGCGAAGGGGCACAGCGCCAGCGCGACGAGGCTGATCGCGCAGAGGATCGCGAAGGGCGTCAAAAACGGAACCGTACCGCCGGCGGCGGCGTTCGCCGCGGAAACGCCGAAGATCAGCACGGGAATGGCGAGCGGCAGAACGAGCAGCGCCATCAGCAGGCCGCCGCGTCGCAACGTCACGGTCGCCGCCGCCCCTATCGCGCCGATAAGCGTCAGCGCCGGCGTGCCCGCGAGCAGGCTCGCGACGACCCCAAGCAGCGCCGAGCCGTCCTGTTGCAACATCAGCCCGAACAAGGGCGAAGCAAGCGCCAGCGGCAGGCCGGCGGTGGTCCAGTGGGCCGCGCATTTGGCGAGCACCGCGAGCTCGAGCGGCGCGTGCGAGAGGTGAAACTGATCGAGCGAGCCGTCCTCGGCGTCGGCCTGGAATAGGCGGTCGAGCCCGAGCAGGCTGGCCAGCAGCGCCGAAATCCACAGCATCGCGGGGCCGATGCGGGCGAGAAGGTTGGGATCGGGTCCGACCGCGAAGGGCGTGATCGTCACCAGAGTCAGAAAAAACACGACGCCCATCGAGCCCGAGCCGCCGAGCCGCCGGGCGATGCGGATTTCCCGCAGATAGACCGTGAGGAAGGCGGATGTCATGACGCGGCGCCCTTGGGGGTTTTTCCGAGGCGCAATTCCCGCGTCTCGTCGAAGCCGAGCGGCTCATGCGTGGCGGCGACGATCATGCCGCCGAGCGCGCAATGATCGCGCATGGCGAGGGCGAATTTTTCGCGCGACGCCGCGTCGAGGCCGGTCAGCGGTTCGTCGAGAAGCCAGAGCGGACGGAAGGCGACCATGAGCCGCGCCAGCGCGACGCGCCGCTTCTGCCCGGCGGAAAGGATCGCGACCGGCGCTCCCGCGACATGGCCGAGCCCGACGCTGGCCAGCGCCGCCGCGACCGAGAGATCGCGCGTCGGATGATTCGGCGCGGGTTCTCCAGCGGAAAGATAATCCGCCCAAAAGGCGAGGTTTTCCGCCACCGTCAATTGGGCCTTTAGACCATCGGCATGGGCGAGATAATGCGTTTGCGGCGCGACCTCCTCCTCTCCCGCCCCTTCCACCGCGACGACGCCGGCGACGCGCGGTAAAAGTCCCGCCAACGCCCGCAGCAGCGTCGATTTGCCGGCGCCATTGCGTCCGGTGACCTTGAGCGTCTCGCCGCCCGCGAGCACGAAACCAACATTTTCCAGGACCCGCCGCTCGCCGCGTTCGACGCAAAGCCCTTCCACCCGCAGCCTGAGAGCGGAGTGAAGATCGACGTGGGGCCTGTGGGAGCTGGTCATCTCCTCCGCCATAAAGCCTCGCGGGCGAAAGCGCCAGAGAGGGCGAACTCCAGCGTGATCGCGGAGTTTAAATCGAACCAGTCTTGCCCCTTCGGGCCCGCCGCGCGATCCTCGGCCCATGAGCGACATGATTCTCCTAACCGGTGACGGAGGCGACAGCGCCGAGATCGACAGTTTCGGCGCCGAGCTTATGTCCTGGCGCGCGAGCGGGGTCGATCTCGTCTGGGCGAAGGATCCGCAAGTCTGGGACCAGAGCGCGCCGATTCTGTTTCCTGTGGTGGGCTGGACCCGCGACGGGACCGCGCGCGTCGATGGCAAGGCCTATCCGCTGTCATTGCATGGCTTCGCCTGGAAGAAGCAATTCACCGTCGCCGAGCGGCGCCGCGACTTTCTACGCCTGGAGCTCGCGGCGGACGCGGAAACGCGCGCGCTTTACCCTTTCGATTTTCGTTTGGCGGTCGAGTTTCGCCTGTCGCCCGGCGGTTTGGAGAACGCGCTGATCGTCACCAACAGCGGCGGGACGCCCCTGCCCTACGCCTGCGGACTGCATCCGGCCATCCGCTGGCCGTTTGGCGGCTCCGCGGCGCGGCACGCGATTGTGTTCGAAAAGCCCGAGCGAGCGGAGGTTCCGATCATCGCCCCGGGTGGTCTCATTTCGCGGCGCGCGCGGCCCGTTCCGCTGGAAGGCCGCGTTCTTCAGCTGACGCCGGCATTGCTGGCCAATGACGCGCTGGTTTTTCTGAACGCCAATAGCAAAAGCCTCGCCTTCGACAATGGCGCGGGCGCGCGCCTTGTCGTGGAGCTCGACGATTTCCCGCATATCGCCTTCTGGTCGCTGCCTCCGGCGCCTTATCTTTGCATCGAGCCCTGGACCGGCCATGGCGATCCGGAGGATTTTTTCGGCGAACTGGCCGAAAAGCCGTCGATGCGCCTGCTGGCGCCAAAAGAAAGCGCGCGCCACGCCGCCACATTCCGCTTTGAAAGAACGGGCGAGACCGCTTAAAGCGAAAGTCCGGGAACGATGATTGCTTGTCCGCTGCAACCGCCCCCAATTCGAGGACTCATCCGCATGACCATCGCCGCCAATGTGATCGACGCCATCGGCAAGACTCCGTTGATCGAATTGCGCGCGGCGTCGGAAGCGACGGGCTGCCGCATTCTCGGCAAGGCGGAATTCATGAATCCCGGCGGTTCGGTGAAGGACCGGGCCGCGCTCTATATCGTTCGCGACGCGATCGCGCGGGGGACGCTGAAGCCCGGCGGGCTGATCGTCGAGGGCACCGCCGGCAACACCGGCATTGGCCTCGCTTTGGTCGCAAACGCGCTGGGCTTCTCGACCGTCATCGTGATTCCGGAAACGCAATCCCAGGAGAAGAAGGACACTTTGCGCCTCCAGGGGGCGCGGCTGGTCGAGGTTCCCGCCGTCCCCTACGCCAATCCCAATAATTACGTGAAGCTTTCGGGCCGCCTCGCCGAGCGATTGGCGGCGGAGCGTCCAGAAGGCGCGATTTGGGCCAATCAATTCGACAATGTGGCCAATCGCGAAGCGCATATCGAAACGACCGGTCCTGAGATTTACGACGAACTCGGCGGCGACGTCGATGGCTTCATTTGCGCCTGCGGCACGGGCGGCACGCTCGCCGGCGTCGGGCTGGCGCTCAAGGCGCGCGACCAAAACATCAAGATCGGCCTCGCCGACCCGATGGGCGCGGCGCTCTATTCCTATTACACCAGCGGCGAGCTGAAGGCGTCGGGAAGCTCGATCACCGAAGGGATCGGCCAGGGCCGCATAACCGAGAATCTGGTCGGCGCGCCGGTGGATTTCGCCTGCCAGATCGCGGACGAAGAGGCGCTGCCGATTGTTTTCGATCTCGCCCAGAACGAGGGCCTGCTGCTCGGCGGCTCATCCGGCATAAATGTCGCGGGCGCCATTCGCCTCGCGCGCGAATTGGGTCCGGGCCACACCATCGTGACCGTGCTGTGCGACGGCGGCGGACGCTATGCGTCGAAGCTGTTCAATCCGGCGTTTTTGCGCGAGCAGAATCTGCCGACGCCGCCGTGGCTGGAGACGAGCGCGGCGATTGATCCGGGCTATGTTTGAGGGGCCGCCGCCTCGGCCCGCTCCATATCCTCCGGCCTGTTGACGTTGAAAAACGGATCATGAGGTTCCGTCGGCCACTCCACCGCGACGTGCTTAAACCGCCCGATGAAAGCAGCCACCTTGCGCATTTCCTCCTCCACCAGCGCGCGCCGCAATTCGCCGCGCAAAGCCACCGGCCATAGCGCGATGGCGTGATGATCGCGCTCGCCCGATCTCGCGACCGCGATGTCGGCGCCCGCCCCATCTCGCGCGTCTCGCAACCGCCTCACGAGGTCGCGCGGAATGAAGGGCGTATCGGCGGGGACGGTGACAATTTCGGAAATGTCCGCGAAATTCGCGGCGACATAATCCATCCCGGCCAGAATGCCAGCCAGCGGGCCGGCGAAGCCCGCGATGTCGTCCGCGACGACCGTCAGGCCAAACCCCGCGAAACGCGCGGGATCGCCATTGGCGTTGAGCGCCAGGCCGGCGCACTGGTCGCTAAGCCGTCGCGCGAGGCGCGTCAGGATTGGCTCGCCGCCAACGACGATCAAACCCTTGTCGACGCCGCCAAGCCGTCGCGCCTGTCCGCCGGCAAGAATGATTCCATAGGCTTCACGCATCGACCTGTTCCCGCTCGCGACGATTTCCATGTAACATCGTCGTCCCGTCGAGCGAAGAGTGTGTCAGGGCGCCATATTCGCCCCTCACGGAGACGCGCCGCCGCAGCGCGATAAAGGAGAATCCGATCCATGCCGACACGCCGCACGCTGCTCGCCGCCGCGCTCTTTTCCGCTGCGGGCTTCCCCGCCTTGGCCGCTGAATTGGCGCCCTACACGCCGGAGGGCTTCGCCGCGGCGCAAGCCGCCGGCGCGTCGATTCTCGTTGACATTTTCGCTCCCTGGTGCCCGACCTGCAAGGCGCAGCAGCCCATCCTCGACAAGCTCGAAAACGCGCCCAAATTCGGCGCGCTGAAAGTCTTCCGCGTGGATTTCGACAGCCAGAAGGACGTCGTGCGCCGGTTCAAGGCGACGACGCAAAGCACGTTGATCGTATTCAAGGGCGCGGCCGAGACTGGCCGTTCGGTCGGCGACACCGACGCCGCGTCAATCGCCGCATTGCTCGACAAAGCCTTGTGAGGCGGGGAAGATGAACCTCGGCGCCCCTGTACTCGCTCTTCTGGCGGGGATTTTGTCGATCCTCTCGCCCTGCGTGTTGCCCTTGTTGCCGCTGGTTCTCGGCGCGGCGGCGTCCCGGCACAGGTTCGGCCCAACCCTATTGGCGCTGGGCGTCGCGATCTCCTTCGTCGCCATTGGCTTGTTTGTCGCGACGATTGGCTTCGCCATCGGGCTTGACGGCTCCGAGTTTCGGTTCGGCTCCGCGGTCTTGATGATCCTTTTCGGAATTGTCCTCGTCGCGCCGCCGTTGCAGGCGCGTTTGAGCGCCGCGGCCGGCCCCTTGAGCGACAAAATCGACCGCGCCTTTCGCGGCGGCTATCCCGCCGCGGGCGCGCTGGGCCAGTTTGGCCTCGGGCTCGTGCTCGGCGCGGTCTGGAGTCCTTGCGTCGGCCCGACGCTCGGAGCCGCCTCGGTTCTGGCGGCGCGCGGCGAGAATTTGCAACAGGTCGCGCTCACCATGGCCGCCTTTGGCCTCGGGGCCGCGCTGCCTCTTTTGCTGCTTGGCGCTTTGTCGCGACGGCTGATGTCGAGCTGGCGCGATTCATTGCTCGGCGCCGGCAAGCGCGTCAAACAGGCGCTCGGCATTTTGCTGATCGTCCTCGGCGCGCTGATTGTCTCGGGACTCGACAAGGATTTGGAAGCTGGTCTCGTCGCCGCCTCGCCCGCCTGGCTCACGGAATTGACGACGAGGTTTTAGCCTTCAAAACCGCGCCCACAGCGCGCTGATAATTCCGCGCTCGGCCGGCGAGTTCGCGCCAAAAGGCGCGTATAAGAGACCGAGTTGGACCGAAAAAGTTTGGTTCAAATCATATACGCCGCATTAGCATCCAGAGACATCCGACCAAGTGCGAAATCCCTAACTTAGTTTCTTAAAATCATTGACTTATCGTCCAACGTGGTTCGGCCATCTCCGCTTGCATCCGGAGAATTTGGGGGCATATTAAGGGGTATAGGCTCGCTACCCCGTGAGACGATACCCCCCCAACGCCCATGCCCCTCAACGACACCGCCATCCGCAACATCAAGGCGAAGGACCGCCCATTCAAGTTGGCCGATGGAAACGGCCTATATCTCTTCGTCACCCCGACTGGCTCGCGCCTATGGCGGCTAAAATACCGATTTGGTGGACACGAACGGACGCTATCAATCGGCGCGTATCCGGCGGTGACCATCAAAATGGCTCGCGACGCTCGCGAACAGGCCAAGAGCGTGTTGGCGACGGGGATCGACCCGTCTCAAGCCAAGCAAGCGTCCAAATTGAAGGAGAAGGAGGCGACGCTCCACTCCTTTCAAGCAATCGCCATGGAGTATCACGCCAAACTCATCCGCGAAAATCGAGCCAAGGGAACCATAGAGAAAGTGGGATGGCTCCTTAGACTCGCTTACGACGCCATCGGCCACCTCCCTATTTGCGACATATCCGCCTCCGACGTACTTGCGGTGTTGCGCAAGGTGGAAGCAAGGGGTCGTTACGAAACTGCACAACATCTGCGTTTCACCATTGCCGCCGAGTTTCGCTACGCCATCGCTATAGGTCGCGCGGACAATGATCCGACTATCGCCCTCAAAGGGGCATTAATCCGTCCGGTGGTAAAACCACGACCCGCGATCACCGAAAAGAAGGCTCTTGGCGCCGCTCTAAGGGCCATCGACGGCTTTGATGGCCAACCGACCACAACCGCCGCCTTAAAGCTTTTGGTGCTGTTGGCACCCCGTCCCGGAGAATTACGCCACGCTCGATGGGGGGAGTTCGATCTTGACGCAGCCACATGGACGATACCCGCAGGTCGCATGAAGATGCGGCGAGAACATCGTGTTCCCTTATCACGTCAGGCCATTGCCATTCTCCGTGAGCTTTATCCCCTCACCGGCGACGGCGAATTGGTGTTCCAATCAATTCGGTCCAGATCATGTCCAATGAGCGAGAACACCCTCAACGCCGCCTTGCGGCGGATGGGCTACGCCAAGGATGAAGTGGTCGCCCACGGCTTTAGGGCGACATTCTCGACCATCGCCAATGAGTCCGGGAAATGGAACCCCGACGCCATTGAAGCCGCTCTTGCTCATGTCGAGAACAACAGCGTCCGTCGCGCCTATAACCGGGCCCAATTTTGGGACGAGAGGGTGGAGATGGCGCAATGGTGGGCGGATTTGCTCGACGAATTAAAGGCGGGCGTCTGATGTCACGTACAACGGTGAGAAAATTGAAGCGGCGCCCGCCCTTGTAAATTCGAAAGTCGCTCGAAGGCGGCGATCCGTCTTGACAGCCTTGCTAGAATTTTCTAATTCCGCGTCCGCCCTCTTATTGGGCACTTCGACCTTGCACGGTGAGCCCCAAAGCCGCCGTCGCCGATCATAGCCCAGACCCACTTACGCGGTCGGGCATCTACTCGCAGCATCGCGCCACGTCGCGACTGATGTTTTGCTGTGAGTCGTGATGGCAAGGTCCACACATGAACTTCCAAAATCAAAACCCTGTCTCGCACGGGCCGCGTCAAGCCGCCGTCAATAACGCCGCTACTGGCGGGAATGACGGGGCCAACCCCGTACGCACCAATCCCCGACTAGCCGATAATGATCGTCTCATTCGCCTCCCCGAGGTTCTCCAACGGCTTCCAATCTCGTGATCAAGCTGGTGGGCCGGGGTCAAGAATGGCCGGTTCCCGCGACCTGTAAAGCTTGGCCCGCGAACCACCACATGGCGCCTCTCCGATATCACCGCGTTGGTCGAACGCCTCAGCAACCAAGGAGGCGACCAATGACCGCGTGGAGAAAAGACGACCAAGTCGCCGCCCGGCGTCTCGCGGAGGAGGCTATGGCGCGTGAGATAGCCTATGCTCGGCGCTCCTTGTTGATTTGTGCCGAGGAAGTCGAAACCGCGACCACCGAAACGCGCACGGATGTGCTCAACACCGCCGCCTTCCGCATGGGACGGATAATCGCAGCTGGCTGGATCAAGCCGAGTTTGGTTCGAGAGCGCCTGTTTCAAGCCGCGAAGCAATGCGGCCTCGTCGCGGATGGCCAGGAACAAAGCGTCCTTGAAACGCTGCAATCGGGACTGCTCAGCGGTCGAGAGCAACCACACCCTCCCCTCGTTAAATCTAGGCGCCAGTCGGAGGACGCATTGTCCGGTGGGATCAACGTTCGATGGGCGGGCAGCAAGGATTGGCCGAGGGCGAATTGGCTTGTCGAAGACCTGATCCCGGAAGACAGCGTCGGGCTGTTTGTAGGCAAGAGCCAAGCGGGTATATCCTTCACCTGCATCAGCCTCGCGGGTTCGCTCGCGGTTGCAAAGCCCTTCTTTGGCAAGGAAGTTCCAGCCAGGCGCGGGACGATCTATCTTTGTGCCGAGGGCCTTTTGTCAATCGGCCCGCGACTTGAAGCCGAGCTTCGCGGGTCGATCCAGCCGTACTTGGCGCAAAGAAATGAGGAGGCCACGGAGGGCGACAACATCGCTTCGCGCCTACCCATCGCCGTACTCGACAATGTTCCCGACCTTGTCGAAGACGACGCCGTGGAGACATTGATCGGAACGATTCTCGCCATCGCCGAGGACATGCGGAACCGACTTGCCGTTCCGCTGGGGCTTGTGATCATCGACACCATGATTTCGGCCATAGGCATCGAGAATCTGAACGACGCCATAGCCGCGCGACAAGCCGTGGATGTCCTCCAAGAAATCCGGCGGGGCACGGGCGCCGTGGTGTTGGGCGTCCATCACCATGGCAAGAAAACATCGAGCGGACCGACCGGCTCGTTCGCGTTCACGGCGCTCCCGGATTTCATTGTGTCGGTGCACGGAGCCGCCGATGACAAAGGGCATGTGAGCGAACGTTGCGTGACGTTGACCAAATCACGCAGCGGAGAAACCGGCTGGCGTTGCGACTTTGACCTCACCGACGTGTTGATCGAAGAGGGTGAAAACGGGCGAGGGAGATATTGCGCATTCGTCGATCCGCTCCCGGAAGGAAGCCCCGATCAGGCGTCTAATGATAGCGGCGCCCATCAGGGCAAAGGGCTCACCCCCCTGATGACCGCCTTCGGCGAGGCTCTTGAGTCCGGCGAGACGATCAAGTTCGAGGGCAAGGTCTTCAAGGCGACTCGCAAGGACCGCCTACGCGTTCGGTTCGACGATCTTCATAAAGGGCCGAGTAGCGAGGCGAATCGCGTGGCGTTCCGCCGGGCGTTGCAAGCGGCTATCGCCGCCTCCACGCTCGTCATCGAGCCCGTGGATGGCGTGGCTTGGGTTTTCGCGCCCAACCTCGTTGACGACGCCGAAAGCCAAACCAAGGACGGTTCTTAAAGAGGCTGACGGGCACCCCAACGCCATCACCGGCGTTGGGGTCGCCTCGTCGGCGAGACCGCGCGGGTGACAACGCGAAGCGTCGTGACAGCGGACGCTGGACAGTTGGACCGCTCTTAGGGGGTGTGTCCGTCCGTCCGGCGAGGTGGTCGATCAGATCAAGGCCAAAAGGCCCGATCCATTTGGCGTGGGCCTATGCCGAACCGCGACCAAGTTTCGTGGGATTTGGTGGAACGCGCCAAGAGCCTCTAACCCGCCGGACGGGCGGACGGACGGACGGACGGACGCAACCCCAAGGTTATCGGTTGTCCGTCCGCCTTGGTCCTCGTCAACGAGTTGCCCCCGCCAGCACCGACTCGCCTTGGTCCTCGTCAACGAGTTGCCCCCGCCAGCACCGACTCGCCTCATCGCGGAAACTGATTGCCGAGACTGAGAACGTCGCTCTGTCTTCCTCTTCAAGGTCTTAGCCTTGTCAGTCACCGCTTTTGGAGAAGATCGCCATGCCTATAATTTGTGCATAATTTTTTCGAAAAATGGTCCGGGAACGGATGAGATTAATATAAATAGTAATAGTGGACAATACTATAAGTGCATATGACCCGCCAAAGTCGTCTCTGTCTTGTAGGACCCTAAGCTACGTGGGTGGCGGAGACAAATCATAACGCTCGGCACGGGGCCTCTTATGAATATGCGCTAAGTTGATAACATGATAGTTTGAAGACAAAGTTTTGTTTTGCTGATACCCGGTTATTCCGAAAGAGCGTCAAAAACACATCGTCTTCAAAATGACTAAGCTTCCTGGGAAGGAAGTCTAAAACCTATCCCCCTGACCCTCAGGGACATATTAGAGGGACACCAACCGCAAGTGTGGAAGACTGTTTTAGTTGGACTCCAATGGAACGGACCCTCCTATCGAACAAGTTCTAAAATGCGGAGAGCGTGGGATTTTTTACTAAGCAATCCTTGAAGACTGGCTTAGATTTTCGGTCCTTCGTGGTTTCGGTTGCACGGGCCACGATAGAACTACGGACAGGAAAGGGAAACCTTTCCTTAATTACGGATTGAAAGTTAATACAACGAAGAAAAGTTGGCTATTGATTTTTGATTCAAGAAGTTTGGTAGACTTCTGCCGAGAAGGAAGACCTTCTTTATCGAACGTGTTTTTGATAAGGGAGAGTGGGAACGTCGAGACGACGTTTGTGTTCTTAGGAACAACCAAAATAACTCGGGTAAGGCGCAGTAGGGTCTGCGAGAACAAAACTATCCGTAGGGATACACGCAATTTGTAACTCCTGAATCGGACGCGGATTTACTACTATCCAATTGAGGCTCTAAGTTTATAGAGAGCCGGATAGGTAAGTAAGGGAAGGCGAAAAGAGAATTGCGTCCAGAATCACCGATTCTATATAACTATAAAATAAGCTATATGCCGACTTTACCGAGTTACAAGAATAGATTCATAATGTCTTCTGTTTCAACGTGCTGTTTTGAAAAGTGATTATCAAGGATATTATTTTTGCTCAATTGCCGAGAAAGTGGATGTGGTAACAAACCGGCGCGACCTTCCCGCCACCACGAACTTGCGTTCGATGAACGAGGGACGGAACCACGAAATGTTCATGACCGGCCTGAATTTGAGTAGGCTCGGTCTTTCTCCAAATGAGATTGAGGCGGAGTTGAACGCGGTGGTTGGAACAGAACCGCATATGAAGAAAAAAGTTCCGGGGGTGATCAAATCGTTGGGGAGGTATGGTCGCCGGTAGGCCAAGGGATTGGAACCCGAGGTCGCCGAATGAAGACCGGAAACATTTCCGGTCATCAAGCAATTCGAGGCCGCCACGCTCTTGAACCTGTCCAAGCGAGGAAGGGCCACGGGTAGGTTTGTAGGCGAACATGAAGGGGTGTGCTGTGGGTCTGGAAAAATGCGTGTACGGGCTTCCTACGCAATCCTAACGCCGTTCACGATTAAATCCGGGGAAAGGAAATGGACGATCATTTTTTTTGTGAATCGGCGGTGGCTATTTCAGGAATTATTCCCCTAAATTCGGTTAGTTCCGTTACATTGTAATGAAAAAATCAATGTATTATTATTGTAAAGCTGATACGTACGCACAGTTGGTAATGGTGATCACATGCAAACTGAAGTCCACGCTCTGACAATCCGACGGACGTGCAACTGTGATCTGGTCGGCGAACCCTCGATCCATGTCCTGTTGCTCAGCGACAAGTGTCCGATCATGGAATATTTCGCCAGCTCGTTGGCCGATGCGATACGCTACGAGGAGGAAACTCTTCGAACCTTGCACGGCGGCAATTGCGAGCTTCCGATCACCATTGAAGACCTTAGCCGGTGTTCACAATGCGAGGGGCGAGACAAGTGCTTGATATCTATCTTGCATTGATTCGAAAGGTCGCTGGCGGGCTTCTGTGGGAATCGGTTGGGGGGCGTCGATTTGGAATAATGGGTGTGCGGGCCACCCGAAGCGAGGTAGCCGGTCAGTCCAAGCTTCCGCAAAACGTCACGGACAATCCCGCACCACGGCACTTCGGGCCTTGAATTTGAATGTGACATTTTTTTTACAGACTTTGGAACCCGATAAATTGCTCTGCGTTTAAAGAAAAGGCCGTGAGGGCGTGGTCTGGCCAGACGGGCGGAGCTGAGCTGACCTCAGCGTCAAATCCTGTGTCACCTGATGCAGAGGGGCAAGGTATTGTAAAAGTTTGAGTTTTCGAGGTAGGAATGAGGGATAATGTCAATGACAAACACCGATCAATCGCACATCGCATATGAAGAAAATAAAAAGTCAATTCCTGACGAGCACGAGGAGCTCGCCGAGCAAATCGGCATCGTTCGTAGTCTCGCTAGCAATTCTCCTGCAGATGTAAACCAAATTATTTATGCGTTGCAAGAGCTGCTCAAAATGACCATTTCGCATTTTCAGCATGAAGAGGCTATAATGGTGATAGACCATTTTCCGGGAACGCTACTCCATAAGCGTGATCATGATTATTTGCTCAACGGCTTAGAGGAGTTTGCGGCGTCGCTTGATGACAAGACCGCCTCACTCGGTCCAGAGATTGGTGATAATCTGCAGAGCTGGCTGAGGTTTCACATAAAGAAGTTTGACGATGCTTATCTGGAATTCAAAGCTCGTACCGACGGTTTGGAATCCTGATGCTCAAGTATAGACGTCTTTCAACATGAAGCGGATCAACGGCTAAAGCACGGATGCTGATAGCTGGGGCCGTCTGGTTCCCGGTCGGGAAGTGATCGGACGCCCGAAACGGGTCACAATCAGAAATTCAAATCGACCCGCTACTCAAAGCCGTTCCGGTTTGACGAGCAAACAATTCGGCATAAAATACTCAGCACATCAAGACGAGGGCTGGCGCTACCTCACCAACCTGCCGATCCGGGCAAGGTGGTCTTCGCGAAAGCGAGATGTGGCCGATATGGTCGGCAACCAAACGGATCATCGCCAGCCCTTCCTCGTCGATAGAGGAGGCTTGCCATGTTCGATCATTATCCCATTCACGCCCTTATCGAGAACCAAGCCAAACGGCTTGGGTTGGGCCGGAACGAACTGGCGCGGCGGTGTGGGTTCAAGAATCTCACCAAGGGTCTTCGGCGGATTGACGGCGTTTGTCATGGCGACCTTGATTCACCGGGAGCCAAAATGGTGCTCGACAATCTCGCCGCCGCGTTAGAGGTGAACAAGAGTGTGGTCGAGGAGGCCATCGCCGCCACCACCCAAATCCTAGCCGAGGCCAACCGTCTTGCCGAAGAGAAGCGGGATGCGGCATGGCGGAAATCGTTCAAACCCCACGCCTATCTTGTCGGGTCCCAGAATCGTCCTTCGCAAATCACGTTCTACGGTATGACTGGGGGACCCGAGCGATGGTTGAAAATCCCCCTCGATTTGTCACAACCGGCGGTGACTTACGCGGTTCAAGCGCATGAATTTGTGAAGAAAACGCCGTTCGTTCCTTACCATGGCCGCACGACCGGCTTTATCGTCAACTACACGCCTGATAGCGCGGTGCGTTTCGACATCGACGGCAATCCCGTCGAACATTTTGATAGGGCTTATATACCCGGACAGGTGGAGGTGTTCATCGGAAAGCAAAAACTCCCGGCGCGTGGTCTGTTTGGAACAGAGCGAGAGAAAGGTTGATCGAACCCGGTGCCGGTGGAGCGGATTTGATGCCGACCATCGAAACGCGTGGTCGTCGCTCACGGTTCATGTTTTAGATCGATCAGAAGGCCGCTGGTGAGTTTTCTTTGCATCGATAGACATGTCCCTGCCGATTGTTTGAAAACCCCACGGACAGGGCTGTTGCGCGGTGATAGGGTCGGTTACGTCGCGGGAGGCGTGCCCGACGCACAGTTTGCCTCAAAAAAAGTAGTGGAGACTTCATGAAATATCTTCGAGTGGTTTGCCTTGCTTTGCTGCTCGCCACGCTTGGCTCAGGCGCTAACGCCGCCGCCTGCTGGGTTCGAGTCTGATCACATGCCCCACGTCGACAATACAATTCATCGATTTCCATCTCTAAGTAGGCATTAGATCGCTGCGATCAGCAATAACTCTTCCCTGAAAATTATTCACGCCATTGTCAAAAGTTTCCCATAGGTTCTCCATTGTTTCATCCGTGTTCAATTCCGAAATTATACGCCAAAGTGTATTATCAACATCGTACCAAATTCCTTTCATATTATTAATGTGAGCGTCATAGTTTATATCTATATCCAAAGAAGCCAGCAGTGTCGTGTCAATACTGTCAATGTGAGCGGCGTTCTTATATACGCCCCTCAAGCGTTGCTTTATTTTCAATATCAAATATAGCCTATAATCTGCTCCATTCTCCTCTATATGCAGTATTCCTGTATCGAAATCCGCATCTTCAAAAAACTCATTTTGGCGCTGCTGAACACGCGCCCTAAGTTTCCTTGTTTTAGGGTCAATAAAAATATGTACTGGATAGATCATAAACTCTCGCACCCACTGATGTTCCGAGTTTAGACGCCAGCTTTCAAGCTGAAACCCCCATGTTCCGGCCAATCGCTCTCTTAACCATGTATATGCATCATCTAAGTCTTGCGAGATAGCAAGGTAACCGGACAAAGCAATAAGTAGCCACAATATAATAAACCCAGACGCAAGCAGTGTCGAAACAAATTTCTCGCTATCTATATCGAAGAAAGGGAATACATTGACAATCGTTATTGTCCCGACGAGTATTCCAATAATTACAATGGCGGTTAATGAAATAACTAAGCCACCTATTAAGCATCTAAAAAATAGGTAATTTCTGAACGCTCCAAATAAATCAACTAGTTCTCCAATATATTTTGGCATTTTACTCCCCTCTATGCAAGCAATGGCCTTGGTCGAGATTCGTCGTATGACGGAATGGTTGAGGCTGAGTTTGCTAGTTTTTGCGGATTTTGACAATGGGGATCACCGCAGAATCTTGCCCAAGTCCAATACTTTTTCGTGGGTTTTTTGTTCCGCCGCCAGTCAGGCTCGATTTTCGAGAAAGGAAAAGGCAGCTTGGTTTAGTTCCGTAATGGCCATTCCGCCATTTTGGCGTTCCGGCGATTGGCGAGGTCGGACCAGCGTGAACCGCCCCCTGATATGATCCTACCCCGTGGCGAACGAAGCGCATGGGTAACCGCAATCCGGCGTAAAGGCCACAAGACCCTCGACAGGGATCAGAAAAATTGGCATCTGGCATGATGTGCGGGCTGATTTCTGACCGGCGGGGAGTGTCGATTCAAATTTCTGCGTCGATCCAAGCGAGTTGAACCTTTTCGGGCGGGTCCACGCCTAGACCGGAAATTTTGCCGGTCATCGACGACGGTTCCGCCCCAAAACTTCCAATGACGGCGAGCCATTAAAATGGGGTCGGGGTCCGATGCTGGTCAAATGCCGGCACCGTATCACATGGCTTCTTAGCCGACCCATTACCCCCATCGCGCCTCATCCCATCACCATGTCATGACCCCGCTCAACACAAGTTGCTGACCGGAGTTCTCGCCCGGAACGGGGATGGCGGCGACGCCCCTTGCCAAGAATTTCAACAAGCGTGGCCTCGCCGCGTTTGCCGAAAAATCTAGATCACTCCATTGATTGCAACATGCAAGGAGGGAGCGATGGAACAGAAGATAACGCTCACGCTCGCCCGTGCCGACGCAGAAGGGCTTGTCAAAAGTCTCCGACACCGCAAGCAGAGGCTTTGCGATATTAAACAGGAAATCTGCGAGCCCGAAGACGACTTTGAACGAGAAGAATTGGGTTATTTCGAACAGGAAGACGAGGTCGTCGAACGGGTATTGACGGCGTTGCACATGGCGCTTGAGAGCCCTCCCTCGAATTGAGCAAAAGGCCAACGTCACACCATTGGCGTTTTTCCACCCTTCGATCATTCAGCCTACTGGTGCGCCGGAACGTGGATGCGGGTAGTCTCATGGCTTGAGGTAACGGAGGCGTAACAATGAAGCGGCTGGAATTCACCTGTGAAGGCTGTGACTTAACCAGATATGTCACGCTGCCGCCCGGCGGCAAAACCGACGTGACGTTGGACGGTTGGGTCGCGCATCATGTCGTCATGCAGGAAAATGGCTCCGTGATGTTCGAGAACTCGGCGGACCTATGCCCCGCCTGTGCGGAGAAAATGCGTCACGCCATCAATCCGGCGAACTGGCCACGGGCGAACTCCTTGGTGAGGCAGCCCCCTAAGAAATCAGTTGCCTGAATGGCTGGCACAAGTCACCTTATCTCGTCTCCGGTCAGCGGCGGATGGTGGCCGGGTATCGCCGGATCGGCATCGGTTTTGCGATTGGATTTCTGGCCGAGGACGGGAATGGCGCCGATGGCAATCACGCCCCCGCCGCAACACTTTCAAGCCTTAAATGCGTCAATCGCGAATATGGTTATTTATAATCGCGAAATTCCAAAATGGCGGGGGAGGATTGTTACGATTCCGAAATCTATCGCAAAGCCAATAGTAAATATAAAGATCATAACTACTACAAATGCAATGGCCAAAACCAACGTGGCATCCCATAAAACGTCGATTAAATCCCTAAAGTTCCAACCTAATAGCTTGTTCACTTTTAACGCAACGGGCATTGTCATGATAGTTACTCATCACACGAAGGGCCAACAGGTGCCGTTCCCGGCTCTAGAACAATAGAGGGCCGTGACTGAAGACGCGGTTAACAACCTCCCGCCGGGGGAAATCCGGCTTGGATCGTTCTTGATGGGTCTCAAAGGCGTAAGGCCAATCAGGACGGGGCGAAAGATAGGCGGGGTCGAATTTGGTCACCACCACGCCTGGCGACATTGGGCTCACGCCTAGACCGGAATTTTGCCGGACATCAAAAAGTTGTGGACCGTTGCATTTTTAACACGCCAAGCCTCCATGCTGAATTCTATTGGTGCGTAACTTTATGAAAACATGAGGCTAAATTCATTTTCGCCGTCATGCTACTATGGATTTCGAGAATGAAAATCCGGCCATTCACGCGGTTTTTCTAACTGTGGCTAGACAATTGACGTGAATTATGAATGGGTGCTTGATTTCGAATCAGCTATGCTTTGCATGTTCCGGCTTTGGAGGTTCCTCCCACCTCTTCGATGGGCCCGAACTGCCTTTAAAGCCCGGCGCTACTGCCGGGTTTTTCTTGCTTTATGGCGACCAACCGTCGGCGCTGAATAACATGAGTCGTTTGGCGGCGGCCTCTGCCCATAACCCAGTCATCAGGGCGGCTATCGCCGAAACGCCGTGGGTTTGGTAATTGGATTTTCCACCCGGTACGGGAATGGAGACGATGGCGATGGTCCCCGCGCCGCGACTCTCCCATGCCTTACTTACAAAATTCCTCGATATGCAGACCACCAACCATATAATGGCAAAGCAACGGAGGAGGACTGATTAATTTGTAGTTAATTGCTAAAGCAAACATGAGCATAGCTAACACCATAAATCCGAACAAAAAGGTTATTACTAACGATGTGTCCCAAGAATAATCCACTAGTTTTCCCGCATATATTTTCATGCGGCTTTTAAAGTCCGGTGTTACATGTCCGATCATGATTATCGCTCCCATAGCGCCGAACCAACGGATGCCGGTTCCGGCACAGCTCTTGGTGGTATCTGGGGCCGAAAAAGCGCTTTGAAAACAGCTCCACGCGAAAAATTTGAGCCTCGGAACCCTCCCGCGAAGGTGCAATCGCGGCCACCGATCTTCCCACGACTCGGATTCGGAGCTTGCCAATGACCGTTTGGGACTTTCTCCGTCCATCAAGCCGGCCCGTTGTTCGACACGCCGTCTTGACCGCGACGGGTTAACACAAGCCTAAACGGCGGGCTCGGGCCTTCACTAAGTCGAGCACGTTCGGCGACCTAAACCAGCGAGACGTGCCGCCCCGGCGTTCGGGCGGCAGGTCCTCTTCCGGCAGAATGAGGCCGCTGAAGATTTCGCTATCGCTCCGGTTCCAAAACGCTTCCGCACGGGCTTCACGGGCGGCCCGCTCTTCGTCGGTTTCAAAATAGCTCCAATGTATCATTCTCCCGCCTCCGCTTATGCCCGTCAAGGCTAGTTTGTTGTTTTAAGAATAGATAACTAGGACAAGAAATAAGAATAGGAACCCCTGAGACCTGTAGGTCTCAGGTTCGAGTAGCGTGACGCGAGGGTCCTTGCCGTTGAGTCGTTCGACCGCGACCAATTCGTGCGCCTCATCCCTCCACCATGTCGTGACTCCGGTCAGTATCGATTTGGCGATTTGGTTTTTCGCCGAGAACGGGAATGGTGGCGAAGCCCCCATCCGTTCTCGAATTTGCAGCAAGAGGCGCAAACGGCGGTGGCGGGCCCAGAATTATCCGTTCGGATCACCGGCGCCGCATCACGTCGAATCGTTGTGCGGCGCCAATGGAGTCTCGACGCTGGCCTACCGTGGAGAGAAATAAATTTGGGGGTATTTATGGGGGCATCGTCGAAACCAAAACAGGAATATCTTTAATATATTCATTTAGTTAATTGATAAATGCGACTCTAATCATATACGCCGCTGACCTCGAACTTTTGCGCCGCGAAACTGTTCGCCGCGCCCGACCATGGCGAGATGGCGGAGAAACTTTGCGCCATGAGCAGCACATCGGCTTTCGGACGCACGCCAAAGGTCAGATCGGCGCGGACTTCGTCGCCGTTCTGGCCGCGCGTGCGATATCCGAGCTGCGCGTCGAGGAAGGCCGGAAAACCCCATGCTTCAAGAGAGCGAAACATTTGCAGCCGCGCATCGACTTGCAGAAAGTCCCTCATGTCGAGATAGGTTTCGGCGCTGTGCGAGGCGGCGCGGACGCTGCCCTCCAGCGAAAAGTAAAAGCCCGCGATCTCGCCGAGCGGGACGCGGGCGCCGATCGCGCCGAGCCCTAATCCGGCGTATCGCGGCGCCGGAGAGGTCGCAAGGGGCGCGGGCGCGCCGCTCGATCCCTGGAAATCCATGCCGCCGCCCTGCCCCACCAACGTCAGCCAATCCATGGCGCCATATTCGACATATCCGTCGACCTCGAATTTCCGATAAGAAGGCGTTTTGATCAGCCTTCCCCGCGAGTCATAGGCGTTGCTCGCATCCGAGAAAGTCGTCGTGACGATGAGTTGGCCCTGGCCTTCCGGAAAAAGCAGGGTGCCGGCGCGCGCGGGCGATCCGGCGAGAACGGCGATAATGAGCAAAACAATTTTGACGCCCTTGGACACGGGAGCACTCGACGCATGGCGCGGCGACGCGCCCAAACGCGGCAAGTCTATAAAAAATTAACGTCTTGGCAACCATTTTCAAAAAGTCGCGTTTAATCGGCTAAGTCGTTTTCGCGATTCCATCCGTGCGAAAAGTCATGCCTCGATAGCTCACGCTTTCGAGCCTCAGTTCGCCCTTGGGCTCGAAAGCGTCGGCGCGCAGTTTCAGCTCGCCGTTCTCCAGTTCGAAGCCGAGCATCGCATAGGCCGCCGATATCATTCGCGCCGCCGAGCCCGTGTACCAGGCCCAACCGCCATGCCCCTCATAGCCCTCGCCTTCATAGACGTCGGCGGGTTGCTGATGCGGCGGCAGGCCATAAATATCCGCCTGCTCCGGCGTCGTCAGTTTGGAGAGCGGCGATATCGCCACCCAGCTTTGATAGGCCTTGGCGAACAGCGCCGCAGCCGTCGCTTCGTCGCCTTCGGCTCTCGCCTCGACGGCGAGTTTCGACAATGCGTCCACGAACCAGGAGACGCCGTGCGAATATTGCCCGCCGTTCTCGCGCACGCCCGGCGGATAGTCCGCGCTGCGCCCGGGATAAGGGCTCGAATGTTCGTCGTAGGGGGGCGTGACGAGCAGGATGCGATCCGGCCGCGCCAGGACATTCAGCGCGTTTTCGATCGTTTCGCGCCCACGCTCGGCGTCGACGGCGCCCGACAACACCGGCCAGGAAGCGGTCATCGCGCTCATCGGCGCCAGTTCCTGCCCATCGTCCGCGAAGGCGCGCAGAAAGCGGTCGCCGCGCCAGCATTGAGCGAGAGCGGCGCGAAGTTTCGCCGCCTCCTCCCGATAGCGCCCGGCGCGCTTGGCGTCGCCCTTTAATTCGAACAAGGGCGCCATGTCGAGCAGAATTCCATGCAGGAAAAAGCCCATCCACACGCTCTCGCCGCGACCGCCCGCGCCGACTTGATCCATGCCGTCGTCCCAGTCGCCCGCGCCCATTAAGGGCAGTCCATGGGCGCCGAAACGCGCCAGCGTATAGTCGATCGCGCGCGCGCAATGGCCGAGCAGCGTATCCTTGTCGCGCGAGGTGAGCGGCACGGTCGCCTCGCCTTCCCGGTCCTTGGGAACCGGCGGCGCTTCGAGGAACGGCTCGACGCAATCGAGTATGGCCGCGTCGCCGGTTCCGTTCACGTAACGCAAGGCGACGTAGGGCAGCCAGAGATGCGGGTCCGAGGCGTGGGTGCGATCGCCAAGACCGGTGCCGCCGTTCGGCGCCCGATGCCACCATTTGACCGCGTCGCCCTCGAAGAACTGATGCGCCGCATGCAGTAGAATTTGCGACCGGGCGCGCGGAGGGTCCAGAAAGATAAGCGGGATCACGTCCTGCAACTGATCGCGATAGCCGGTCGCGCCCGAGCGCTGCGCGGGGCCCGTGCGGCCCCAAAGACGCGACGCCAGCAGTTGATAGGGCAGCCAGACGTTGACCATGCGATCGAAATCGGGCTGGTTTGTCTTGATGCGCAGCACCGAGGTTTCGGCGACCCAAGCGGCGCGGCTCTCGGCCAGCGCGGCTATGGCGAACGCCGGATCGCGAGCCAGCGAAGCGAGCCGCTTGGCGTCTTCCAGCGAGCCGGTCTGGCCATGCGCCAGCACGACCAGCGCCTCGCCGCCGACCGCTACGTCGATGGAGCCGCAGAAAGCGGCGACCTTACGCTCATGCGCGGGAGCGCCGGCGTCGGGATGACCATGCTCGACCATATAGGGCAAGGCGGGATCCCGGCCCTCGTGGCCGAGGAAGCGGCGGCGCGAGGTCTCCGCGAATTCGGCTTCGAGCGAGGTCGAGACAAAGGCCCAGCCCTTCACAAAATCATTGCGCGGATTGCGGAAATACAGCGCCTTCAGATCCTCGTCGGCGGCTGTCTCGATCGCGCCCAGACTGTCGTTCGGCGTCTCGCCGAGAACGATCTCCATCACCGGCACGATTTCGAGCAGCCGTTCGTGATCGCCGAGGTTGCGGATGCGCAATAATTTGAATTCGACGGGCAAGGATTTGGCGACGAAGACCGTCAGCTCCAATTCCAGACCATCGCGCCGCGACCGGTAAGTCGCGACTCCCGGCTCGAAGGTCACGTCGCACTCGGCGTCGCGACGACGCAGCGGAACGAAAGTGGCGGCGAAAGCGTCCTTGCGCGCGAGATCGAAGACATAGATCGCCTGCCCCGCCGGCGCCATGCGGCCTTCGCCCAAGCGAAACGGCGTGAAACTGTTGAGCCGCGAATTGCCGCTGAACGAGAAAATGTCCCCGTCATTGGTCAGCACCGCGCCGACGCCGAGCGAGTTGGCGATCACATGCGCGAATGGGCGCGGCGTGCCATGTGACGTGACCAGACTGCGCCCGTCGGCCGAAAATTCGTAGCGATGCCGTTCGGGCGTCGGCGGCGGCAAAAGTTTGCGCCGCCGCGACAGCGAGCGATCGAGAATTTCAGGCGCGATGGGCGTCATTCCAAGACAGCGGGCGACGGTTTCGGTCGCGACGCCCATGTCTCTCGCCCAGCCGTCCAGAATCACGATCTCGGCGACGCCGCCCTCCGGCACGTCGATCTCGACGTTAAGACTTGCGCAGGGCTCGAAGCCGTAAAGCAGCCCTTCGTCGGCCGGATCGCGCGGGGCGCTAAGACCGAGCAGGCTGTCGGGCGCGTTGGTGGGACCGAGCCCGTAGAAACGCGACTTCACGTCCTCATAGCCCTTGAGCGAGATCGTCGTCCCGGGGGCCGCGCCGATGGCGTGAAAGCCAATCTCGGGCGAAAGCCGCCGGTCCGCGCGCTTGCGCGCGCCGCCCTTGAGCAGGCGATTCTGGGCGAACACCGCGCCGAGCGACCGCACGAACCAGGTGCCGACGTGAATGGCGTTATAGGCCGGGTCGCGCAGCTCGACGCCGGTTTCGTTCAAGACCCATTCGCGCAGTGAGGCGAGCATGATTTTGCGCGGGCGCTTTTCGAGATTAATCAGCTTCAGCCGCGTCGTCTCCACCGCTTCGCTGGAGGCGAGCGCGACGCGCGCCTCGACGTCGAATCCCTGTTGGCGGCACTTGAAAAACAGGCGATTGTCGCCCTCGTCGATCAACGTCGCCTTGGCCCCGACGCCATGCGTGGGCGCCTGGCCCAGCGACCACAAGGGTCCCCCGTCTTCGCGCAGGAACAAAAACCGCCCGCGCGGATGGGCGTGGTCGGTGGGACGGCGGGTGATATCAATCGGCGGACCGCCGCGCGCGACGCCCTCGATGCGCATCGCGCCCTGCCCGTCCTCGAACACTTCGCTCGTCATCAAGCCATTGGCGAGTTGCAACGGACGCGACCCCGGCGCGCCGCCCGCGCCGGTGACGCCGACCAGCGGCAGTTTGCCGGCGCGGGCCAGTTGAATCAGCAGGAAGACGATCAGCGCCAGCGCCAGCACGCCGACATAGATGAGGTAGCCGCTGACGAGATAGAGGTAGGACGGCGGCCGCATATGGCTCATTTGCTCGGCGCCGGTCCAAGCCTTGTCCCATTCGGCTCCGCGCGGAATATAAAAAGGCAGCAGCAGGGGCGCCCAGGTGCCGAAACGCCTGATGCCCTCGGGAATGGCGCGGCTGATCTGCGCCTTGCCAAGGAAGCGCGCGGCCTTTTCATCGGCGATGTCGCCGCCGATGAAGGAAAGATTGACCAGAGTCGCGACGCGCAGCCCCATGTGGTCGAACCAGATGAGGATGCGCAGGCCGTCGAAGGCGAGCAGCGCCGTGAAAATATCGAGGCTCCACTGGCGGAACTCATTGTCCGGCAGGGTCGAATTCAGCCAAGTCGCGACGGCGGTGCGAACAAGACCATCCTGATTATACCAGGTCGGATCCGGCGAGGCCTTCAGGAAGGAATAGATCACCGGGGCCATCCACAGACCCCAGCGCAATACGCGAACGGCGTTTTCGATCAGCAGATCGAGGCCCTCGAAACTCGCCAGTTGGCGCAGCGGCTTCAGGCTTCGTTGCACAAGCGCGGTGAGGAAGAACAGATTGATCGAGAATAAGGGCGCCGCGAACACCCACTGAATGACGCCCGAGAGCGACTCGTCGTAGAAAACCCGCACGCCGCCGTCGGCCATGCCAAGGTCCGTCCCGCCCCACTTGGAGAACAGAGGACGGATGATATAGGCGTTGATCGGGCGCCCGTCGGCGCGATAGTCGAGCGACACATAGGCCTGGAATTTCAAGACGATGGTCGCGATCTGCCCGCTGTCGAGGTACCAGGCGATGGCTCCGGCGACCAGTCCTCCGAGCAGGGAACCGAGCGCGTAAACGCGCCAACTCCGCAGGTGCTGGCGGCGTTCCCGCCGCAAATCGAGGGCGTCTATCGCGGCGTCGACGCCAGCGAAAGCCAGGAAGCCCACGGCGCCCCCGAACAAAAACCGATCGAGCCCGCTCCAGCCCGGCAAGTCGAGATAAAGGGCCAGCCATGCGCCGACCCCGGCGACGACGCCGCGCGCGTAATTCGAGTTTGTCGCATATGCCGCTTCGAGCCGGCCAAAAAACGGAGGCGTGGAATCGGTGCTCTCGACGATGGCGCGCGCCAGAGGAAACAGCAGCGCGCCGAGAATCGCCGCGCCGAGCGGTCCGGAGGCATGGATGACCGCGACCGCCGGCGCGAACCCCAGGATCAGATTGGCGCCAAGCAGCAGTCCCATGAACACGAGACCATAGACGAGACCTTTTTCGGCGCCGCTTTTCCAATCGCCGAAGACAATGACCGACAGCGAGGCCGACCCCCGCAACAGGCCCGCCAGCGACTGCGTGACGAGATAGGTTTCGCCCCATAGGCCCGCCTGCGCCGCCGCCGCGGCGAGCGCCGCCGCGATTTGGGCGACCGGCGTGGGCGCGTATGGCGTGACATAGGCCGACACCGCGGTCGCTATGTCGGGCGTTACGGCGGCGTATAGGGCCGCGAGAAACAAAATGCCATGCGGGCGCCACTCCCGCGGCAAGAAGCGGCCAAGCGCCAGCGGCGCGCCGACGACGACGGCCTCGTTCACTAGAAACAACACGATCGCGCGCCCGAGGATGGTCTTGACGAACTCCGGCGCTTCGAAACCCAAAAGCGCCGCCTGTCCGAATTCGACCACGACGGGCGAGCCGAGCGCGACGAGCAGACAAAACAGAAACGGCAACGCGAATAGCGCGGCGCGGATCGCCAGAGGGGAGCGCCCGGTGAGCCCGACGGAGCCCGACAGATAAAGAAAAACCGCCGTCCCCGCGCCGCCGGGGGTCAACAAAAAGAGGTTTTCAATCGATGTCGGCGCGCGCCACAAAACTCCGGACGGGTCGCACAGCGCCGCGAACGCAGCCACGGCGAGAAAATCCACCGCCGCTAAAACGCTCTTTTGGCGGCGGTCGAGCGTCCCATCGTGACGCGACGCAAGCAGATAGAGCGCCAGCGCCCCCTGCGCGCCCGCGAAAACGGCTTGGCCGGGCCCGTTCGCGGCCCCGACAACCGCCGCCGCCAGCAGGGCGCAGCCCAGGAGCGTTCGTTCGAGCTTGCGTCCCGAGGATTCCGTTGCGACGTCAATTGCGGCCATGGCGTTTCCTTAGCGCGACCGTTTCTTGGCGGACGCATTGTTGCTTTGATCTGGAATCATGGGCTTTCTATGAAGTCATTGCCGGATGGCGGCGCAAAAGTCGACCCCACGGGCAAAGGCGGCGGACAAGCCGGCGCGCCCCTTCGCAGGAGCATCGGAAGCGTCTATAGTGAAAAAAGCGTAAACCCGCGCGTTTTCAGTGAGCGGACGAAAGTGGCTGACATGGACGATACCGGACGCGAAGGCGCTTCCCCGCTGGAGCCGACGCGGATCGGCGCCGGGGCCGTCAAGGGGAAGCCGGAGACCCCGGGAGCGGAAATGGCTCCCTCGCCGCGCGCCGCCCCGCCGAATCTCGAACAGCGCGTCACCAGCCTGTCCGCCGCCCTGCGTCGAGCCCGAATCGATAGCGCCGCCCAATCAGGCGTCCTCGCCGATCTCCGGGGAGCTGAAATCGCGAGGCTGGAAATACTACGCGAGCAGCTGGAACCCGTTCTAGCGCAGTTGCCGCGAGACTGCGACCTGTTCGACGTGGCGGTGTCGCCGGGCGAGCGCCCGCGACTGTTCATCGATCAGATCGGCTTCGTCGAACTTGCCCATGACCAGCGAACCTATCGATTTTTGCAGGACACGCGGCATGGACGCCTCAAGATCTGCGAAAGCGACAAAATCGATACGCTGGTCGAAGCCATCACCGCCTATATCGCCCACCGTCTGATCGAGCGGGAAAAGGCGCTGGCGGCCGACTACGCCAGCGGCGGCGCGGGCGCGGCCGGCGCGGCGAGGGCCGCCGCGCGCGCGCGCGCCTCGGGCCAGGGCGGCCCCGCGCAAAGCGCGTTTTCGATTCAAGCGTGGCGAATTTTTCTGTTTTTCGTGGAGCTCGTGGGGTCGGTGACCTTCTTCGGCCTGCTCGGACTGCTGGGTTTGTGGCTGTACCGCAACTTCTGATGGCGGCGAGGCCGCGAGCGGAAGGCGAGGCGACGCATGTTGCTGACACATTAGCGGACGGCGTCAGAGGTCGAGCGAGCCCAAATCCACCATCTCGCCGCGCGCCTCGTCGAAACCGCGCGCCCGGCCTGTTACGCGCGCTTCGTCACCCTCGCGTTCTATTGAAAACAAATGATAGGCGGCGCCTGGCCGATGCTTCCCGGCCTTCGCCGAGGCCGAGGCCACCCCCACGACGGGAACCCGCCCTCGCGGCCCCGGCAAATGATGCAGGCTCTGCTTGTGGTTGTGGCCGTGCAGCACGAGTTCGGCGCCGCGGGCCGCGATGACGTCCTCGAAAGCGCCGGCGTCATCCAGTCCGCGCAGCGCTCGCGCGCCGCCGCGATGCGGCGGATGATGCAGCAGCACGACGCGCGCGAGACCCTCCGCCTCGGTCCGCTCCAACAACGCCGCCAACCCGGCGCATTGGGCCGCCCCGAGACGCCCGGAGGCGATGAAGGGGGCGGTCGGCACGCCGGAAGACAGGCCGATTAGCGCGACGCCCCCGCGCCGGCGTAGATAGGGAAAGCCGACCTCGCCGTCGTCGCCGCGACTCCAGGGCGCGAAAGTCTCGTTCAGCAGCGGCACGGCCCGCGGGACATAGGCGTCGTGGTTGCCGGGCGAAAAACTCACCTGCTCCGGGCCGCCGAGCCGGCCGAGCCACTCCCGCGCCAAGGCGATTTCGCCGCTGAGGCCAATATTGACGATATCGCCGGTCATCGCGACATGATCAGGCTTTTGCGCCTGGAGATCGTCGACGAGCCGGGCGAGCAGCGACATGTCGTGCTGGGCGGCCCGCTTGCGCAGCCAGTTCACATAGCCGGTGGCGCGCTTGCCCAAGAGCTCCACGAGATTTGGACGCGGGATTGGGCCGATATGGGCGTCGGAGAGATGGGCGAGAAGGAAACTCATTCTATTTACGCCCCCCCGATCAACACGCCGGCGGCGAGCACGATGGCGCCGCCCAACACGATCTGAAACACCGCCTGAAGGAAGGGCGTATCCATGTAACGGGCGCGCACATAGGCGATCGCCCAAAGTTCGAAAAACACCACCACCGCCGCGATGGTCGTGGCGATGCGAAAATGATCGGGGAG